>Ga0182024_10000425_pt1 | contig 108712 bp, 88 predicted proteins | sample P32metaG_FD_120480 | JGI IMG/M metagenome (GOLD analysis project Ga0182024, IMG submission 120480) | Permafrost microbial communities from Stordalen Mire, Sweden - P3-2 metaG (Illumina Assembly) | ecosystem: Environmental > Terrestrial > Soil > Wetlands > Permafrost | place: Sweden: Stordalen... | reverse complement strand
TTATCCTTCCCATAACGAACATTGGCGCGAAACAGGATTGCTTGCCGGCGAAGCCGCGGTCGATAGTCTTATTCCTATTGAAGTTATGAAATACTCCTTGGGCCGCGACCGTCCTTTTCAGGGTGACGGCAGTGGCCCGTTCTTTCAGGGAGGGACTTCGTTTCCTTCCGAGCATGCCGCCGCAGCTTGGGCTATAGCCGGCGTTTTCGCCCACGAATATCCGGGCTTCTTCCCAAAAATTGTCAGCTACGGCTTGGCCTCCTTCGTCAGCTATTCGCGAATAAAGAGCAAACAGCACTTCCCGTCGGACGTATTTGTTGGAAGTATGATCGGCCAACTGGTCTCCCAGGATGTGTACAGTCGTCACCATGACCCAACTTTGGGTGGAGATGAGTGGAGATCGATCGGGCAAATTGTACGAGGCGATGGGCATTTATCGGCTTCTAATCAGGGCTCTCCTTACGTGGAACTGGATAGCTGGATCTATCCTGCGTTTGATCGATTGATTGCCTTGGGATTTGTACGTTCCGCGGGCCTCAGCCTGAGGCCATGGACTCGTCTGGAATGTGTGCGACTGTTGAATGAAGCGCAAGATGGAGGCGACGATGGGGATGGTGAAGCGAGTTATTCCCAGCAAGGCGAGGAACTGATTGCCGCTCTGACACAGGAGTTCGCCGGCGAATTGAAGCAACTTGATGAAGGCAATCCGGGAACGCTGCAAGTTGAATCGCTATATACACGCTTCACGGGAATTTCCGGGACGCCTCTGGTGCAAGGCACTCATTACGATTTCGGGCAAACGGTGATTAACGATTTTGGGCGCCCGTACGAGGAAGGTCTAAATAACGTTACAGGGTTTTCGACGTGGGGTTCGTCAGGCCGGGTGGTCGCTTACCTGCGTGGCGAATATCAGTATGCGCCCGGCGGTCCGGTGTTACCCCCTTTGGCCAGAGAGAACATCAGACAGATTGACTCTCTTCCGGAGGTACTCCCTCCGAATGCCTCGCCAGTAACCAATCGCTTTTGTTTGTTGGACGCTTATGTGGGGGTGACTACAAGCAATTGGGAGTTTTCGTTTGGCAGGCAAAGCTTATGGTGGGGACCAGGGTTGGGCGGCCCGATGCTATTCAGCGATAACGCCGAGCCGATTGATATGTTCCGGATCAGTAGAGTGTCCCCAATCGAATTGCCCTGGATTTTCAAGCACTTGGGTCTTCTAAGAATAGAATTTTTTGTCGGCCGCATGTCGGGACAACAAGTGGCATTCGGCAACAACCAATTCTATGGGCAGGTGGGAGTTCCTTTGGCTGACCAGCCATTTCTGCATGGCCAAAAGTTCAGCTTACGTCCGACGAAGAATCTTGAATTCAGCTTTTCCCGCACCACGATATTTGCGGGCCCCGCGGTGCCATTCACTCCGCATGAATTCTGGTTCAGTCTCACCAGCGCATCCAATGGAACTCCCGGAACTAATCTGGATCCCGGCGATCGCCGCAGCTCATTCGATTTTACATATCGCCTACCCAAGCTGCGGAATTGGGTTACATTTTATGCGGATGGATTCACGGACGATCAATTTTCCCCGATCGCGTATTGGGATCGCTCGGCATGGAGTGCTGGCCTTTACTTTCCGCAATTGCCGATATTGCCTAAACTGGATCTTCGTGTAGAGGGAGTCTATTCGGATGTTCCCGCTGGCGGAAACATAGGCCATGGTTTCTTTTATTTCAACCTTGCCTATCGCAACGGATATACCAACGATGGCAACCTTATCGGTAGCTGGATTGGTCGACAGGGACAGGGGGCGCAGGCGTGGATGACCTACCATATAAGCGCCAAAAGCACGGTCCAGTTTAATTATCGACATGAAAAAATCAGCAACCAGGTGCTATTCGGCGGCGGCACGATTACCGATGTGGGGGTGACACCAAATATTTGGGTGCGTCCGAATCTGAGCGTTTCTGGCTTACTGCAATATGAGAAGTGGAATTTTCCGGTATTGGCCCCGAATGCAGAAGCGACTTATCCCGTATTGGGCCCGTATGCACAAACGAATTTTACGACCTCGTTGGGTATCACATACTGGCCACGCCGGGTAAGCAAGTAGCTGTCCATTAGGAAGAAACGGGGATAGGCTTATAGCGATGAGAAATGAGGTCTTCTGATAGTGGACGAAACACGAACACCCACCGAGACCAGAATCGAGCCACGCTCTAAAAAGACGGAAATCCTTTTAGAGGTGGAGAGTGCCGCGGCGATTGACTGGGGAGTGGAGAAAATTCGCCTGGTTTGGAATCGCAGGCGATTCGTGTGGAAAAGCATACTCGTCGGACTTCTCATCGGGACTGCGATCGCCTTCTTGTTACCTCCTGAGTACGAGTCCTACACCCGCCTGATGCCACCTGACGATCAATCTAATCGTGGCTTGGCGATGATAACTGCTCTGGCAGGAAAGGCCGGAGGTGGATCGGGAGTTGCAGGCATGGCCGGCGATTTGCTCGGCGTCAAAACCACGGGAGCCATGTTCGTCGGCATTCTGGCTAGTCGCACGGTGCAAGACGACGTGATTAGTAAGTTTGACCTGCAAAAAGTCTATCGCGAAAAACGAATGGAAAAAACGCGGCTAGATCTTACCAAACACACCACGGTGTTGGAGGATCGTAAGAGTGGAATCATCACCATCACCGTCACTGATCGCAGCCCGCAACGGGCGCGCGAAATGGCCAATGAATATGTAAGCGAACTAAACCGGGTGGTCACGCAATTAAGTACCTCCGCGGCGCATCGGGAAAGAGAATTTTTGGAGAATCGCCTGGTGGCCGTTAAGCAGGACCTCGAGAATGCCGAGAAACAATTTAGTCAGTTTTCCAGCAAAAGCGGCGCCATCGATATTAAAGAGCAAGGCAAAGCGATGGTTGAGGCAGCCGCTATTCTTCAGGGACAAATGATGGCCGCACAATCTGAGCTGGAAGGTCTACGACAGATTTACGCCGACAGTAACATACGCGTGCGTGGCGCCCAGGCGCGCATCGCGGAGCTGCAGCATCAGCTAGAAAAGCTCGGCGGACGCCCGGAAAATCAGGTCCCCGCCGGCTCGGCGGAAGATACTTCTATCTATCCTTCTATCCGGCGGCTCCCCTTACTCGGTGTGACCTACGCCGATCTCTTTCGCGAGGCGAAAGTTCAGGAAGTAGTCTTTGAAACGCTCACGCAACAGTTCGAATTGGCAAAAGTCCAAGAAGCCAAAGAAGTACCAAGCGTTAAGGTTCTTGATCCCGGGAGTATTCCGGAGAGCCGCTCCTTTCCACCGCGTCTGTTGCTGATGGCCTTGGGCGCGTTCCTAGGCTGCTGCATCGGAATTAGTTGGTTGTTCGCCACCGCGATGTGGACCAGGATGGACCCGTTAGACCCGCGGCGACTGCTGGCCGAAGAAGTGTTTGGTACCGTAGCAGAACGCACGCGAACCATGTCAAACAACCGCCCCGGAACCCAGAGGAAATTCTTGTCGCGCGTCCGCACAGAACACGACCAATCGCGAGACGAACCTTAAAGCCAAACGGCGAGCCGCACCGCTTGGCATTTCGAATCGTTGCGTTTGTTTTTTGCAACACGGAAACTTTAACCATGCTCAACAACCTTGACCCGTCACTTCAAGAAACCGGGGATTCCTCCCTAAAACCCGGCTTTGCCAACGCATCCAGCGATAAATCCGTTGGGCGCTATCGTAGTCTTGTGTCTCAAATGGGCTCGGGCCTATCGGAAATCAAGGGTTCGCTGGGTATTCAGTTTTATTACGGCTTGGGAATGGCGGTGCAGAAGGGCACTCCGTTTTTAATTCTGCCGATACTTTTGTACTTCTACGGCGACCACACCTATGCCTCTTATGTGCTGTTCTACACCACCGTTCAAAGTTTTGGGGTGCTCTGTTCGCTGGCCATTCCCAGTTCGACGGTGGTGTTTTGGTACCGGCGCGATGATAAACGGCAGTTCCTTATAACTTATTTTTTGCTTCTTTCCGGAGCGTTTCTGGCGGCCGGGGCTCTGTGCACGGTTCCGATGTACTACATTTACAAAAGCGCCTTGAAGAGCACGCAACCCATTGAAATGGTTTTAATGGGGCTGGCCTTCGTGGGGTTGTACAACTTCAATCAATATTTTGTTTCTCTGTACCGGGCCATGTATTCCTCGAGGCAATTTTTCATCGCGCAAATCATTGGAGCGATTGTTCTGCTTGGCGTGGCTATACCTACACATCGCTTAGCGGGTCTGAGCCGGTTGATTCTGGCTTTCCTGTTGTCCGTGCTTATACAAGATTTGTATTTGCTCTACGGTGTGGTACCGCTTTTGAAGCGCGGCACATGGCGTGATTTTGACCGCACCTTGGCCTCCAGCGTGCTTCAATTTTCGTTGCCGTTGATCATTTATAACTCGATGGCTCTGCTGATCTACTGGATTGATAAATATATGGTTGATTTATACTTTAATCCGGTCGCCTTCAGTAAATTTGTGGTGACCTTTCAATTTGCGTTTGGGCAAACGATGATCAGCCAACTTTTCGCACTTTATAATTTTCCACGAATTTGTCAATTGGTAGCGGAAGGCAACTACGCGACTCTGCGAACCGTAATTCGCACCTATAATATGCTGATGGTGGCGCTAGGAATTGCTTATTCAACCGCGATATTATTCACGCACTTTTATTTCCATATTTTTCGTATTTCAGTTTTTGGCTTCCTTATTCTCAGTATGGCTTTTCTGCTTACAAATTTATCGTCCACGTACCTGAACGTTCTTTACGCCCATACCAAGACCAGCAGTATTGTTGTAATGCAGGCGATAGCCGCAACATTCATGCTAAGCGCACTGATTGCGGGATGTTGGTTGCACGAGATTTCCATCTGCTATGCGTCACAACTGCTGGCAAGCCTGTGTACGTTATTTTTATTTGGATATGCTGTAAATCGAATATCCGGGTCTGATCTGACGCCTTCGCTGCTTATTGCGGCCAGCGTTAGAGCCGCACCGGGCATCGAACAGTAGATGAATCTTGGCCAGAAAATGACTTCTCGACACAAAGCTGCGACCATTTTTCTTTGTAGCTCGCCCCTGCAGCTGATTCACGCGCATTTGGTCCGACATAACTATCTGGCCGACCAAGATTCGGATTGCTTCCTCTTTTATGAGGGGCCGGTGTCCAAGCAGCTTGTGGTTGAGAAAATGTGGACCTCAGTCACGGAACTTATCACCAGCAAGCGTGCACACGGCAATGCCCAGCGCAACATCACTGCCAATCTAAGGTCTATTTTTGCCGAGGTGCATTGGGACCGCTATTCGTCCATTGAGCTGATCATCAGTGATTTGTACTGGCTAATGAATAATGTCGCGGTGGCGGCGATATCTCGAATGTGCCGCGTCTCAAAAAAGCAATTTTCATTTTCCATCCTGGATGAAGGCGCCGTGCTGTATACCGGAGACAGGCTTGGGTGGAAGAGAAGTATTCGCTGCCTGGGACGGTCGGCATACCTCTTTTTGAACGGGCTCGATACCGTGGTGGTCAGGAACTCCAATGCGGATTATCGCCATCCGGCATGCCGCACGGTGTACTGTCTACATCCCGCATTGCTGCGAGTGCCCAGCCACATTCCAAAAGTGCCCATCGACCCACAACGTTTGGAGGAAGTGTACAGGCACGGCTTTGGAGAGTTACGGCTTGAGCCAAGGTCGGCGCTATATCTATCTCAACCTGTTTATCAAACACTGGGAATTGCGCGGCAAGCAGAGTTGGTGCGTGCTTCGCGAGATATGTTAAGCCGGCAGGGAATTGTGAATTTTTATTATAAGCCGCATCACTTTGATTCCGATGAGTGGCGCAATACGGTGCAAAAGCAAATAGGTTTTTCGCCGATACCCAATGGACACGCTCTACCTGTGGAGGTATGGGCAAACTCATGCAACGCAGAAGTAATTTTTGGGCACTTCTCTTCGGCTCTGTTGAACATGCGCGCCTACGGCTTCCAAGGAAGAGTGGTGGCTTGTGGTCTGAAACAGGTGAGTGGCGTTTTCCTGGAGAACAAGCAGTTCCTGGAATATCTCGATGTGCTGGCTCGTTTAGGTACAGTTGAGACACTGGATCCCTTTGAGCCACGAATGGACCGCATACTCGTACCGGGTGCCCTCGTTGACAGGTAGCTTGGGGCTTGGGTAGTGTCTCGTCACTTAATACATTGGAGGATAAGGTGGAATTCTCTGCGCAACAAGTGCAGACGCTATCTTTTTTTGATCGGGTGTCGACTGAGTGGCGTTTAAAAGCGGAAGGGAAGGTACCGCAGGTCAACGTGATTGCCCAGCGGAACTCATGTGCACACCGCATTCAAGCCAGCACTCCAGGCATTGTGTCGATGTTGGACCTCGGGTGCGGTACGGGTGAACTGGTCCTGGAAATGGCGGAGAAGGGTGTGCGCGCGACTGGAATAGATTTCGCGCCGGAGATGATCCGCGCCTGTGAACAAAAACGGGAAGCAAAAAGCGTCGCGGGTGCCGATTTTCACTGCCGTTCCGTATTTGATTACAACGCCGCGAGCGAAAGCGAAGATTTGATTAGCGCTCTTGGTCTAATCGAATACATCTCGCCGACTGAACTCATTAAACTGCTGCATATATGCTATCGGGCGCTCCGCCCTGGCGGTGCCTTGGTGCTAGGATCCAGGAATCGGCTTTTCAATCTGTTCTCGCTAAATACGTATACCGAAATGGAGCTCGCTCTCGGGGCACTGGAGAAGTTGACACGGGAAGCCATCTCGTTAGGCACCAGCGAAACCTTGGAGCTTTTCTTCGCAAATGCACATGCAAACGTGCCGCTCCCTCAACCCGTCATGCACGCTCGTACTGGGATTGAGGTCAACTTGCGCTACCAGTACACTCCGCTCGAGCTGGCCGCCATGGTTCGTGAGACAGGGTTGAATCCCATGGGCCTATTCCCAATCCACTATCACGCGATGCCTCCGGCTGCCGCGGCCAAACGCGAAGAGACGCATGTCGCATTCTCCAATTTCATGTTTGAAACGGGAGGCCAGGATCACCGGCTGGTTCCGTTTAGCTCCAGCTTCGTGTTGGCAGCTCAAAAGAAAAAGGACTAGCTTTGTATGCCGGTGACATTTGTGATGTATCACTATGTCCGCGAGTTGCAGCGATCACGCTATCCCGGCATCAAAGGGATGACCGTTGAGGAGTTTTCCGGGCAATTGCAATGGCTTTCGCGGCACCACACGTTCCTGACCTATCATGATCTCATCAGTGTTAGAAACGGGGATACGCTGAGGCCCCCTGAAAATTCGGCTGTCCTGACCTTCGACGATGGATATATCGACCATTTCCATACGGTCTTCCCGATGCTACACCAAGCTGGTATCCAAGGTTTCTTTTTTCCCCCGGCGAAAGCTGTTTTGGAAAGACGAGTCCTGGACGTTAATAAGATCCACTACATATTGAGTTCGGTTGAAAATAAGTTGGAACTGGTCGAAGGTCTGAAGAACGCAATCACAAAGACTCAAGAGGTTTACGGCTTGAGAACCTTTGAAGAATATTGGGCGGAGCACGGCAAGCCCTCGCGCTTCGATACGGCCGAAGTAATTTTCATCAAGCGCATGCTGCAGAAAGTTCTCCCGGCACCGGTGCGTGCGGCGATACTGGAGGAAATGTTTCAGCGGTTTGTGGAGGTCGCCGAATTCACTCTGGCTAACGAGTTATATATGACCATCGAGCAATTGCGCACCATGGTGCGATGCGGTATGTATGTCGGTTCGCACAGCTATGAGCACTGTTGGATGGATACGCTGTCGCCAGAAGAGCAACAATCGGAAATTGAACGATCACTCGGATTCCTCTCCGCAGTGGGCGCTCCGACTATAGATTGGGTCATGTGTTATCCATACGGGGCCACCAGCGACGGCTTGGTTGCGGAACTGGAACACAGGCAATGTGCGTTTGGACTGACTACGGAAGTCGGCCGCGCGACTGATCTCCGGTCCAATCCCTACCGACTGCCACGAATGGACACAAACGATTTTCCGAAATTCATCTAAGCGGCGATTGTCCAACTACGCCCGTTTGCACGAGTCGAGATATCCGCGGTTTACCTTGAGTTTGTGCTCTGTCTTACTCGACGCGGTAGAACTTATCCCGTAAGATAACCTGATTATAAATAGTAATGCCATGACTTTATGCGCCTTGCAAAGTTCGATCATCCCTTGACCGGTAAACAAACATGAGCGCCATTGGAGCAGCGGTAACAGCGGAAAAGGCGGCGGCAAGGAAACTGGACGTTGGTTGTGGGTCGAGAAAGTTGCCTGGGTTTTTGGGCATTGACAATATGGTTTCGCCGGAGGTGGACGTTATCCACGATTTGAACGTTTATCCTTGGCCGTTTGCACAAGACTCCTTCAAGCATGTGGTGTGCCGTCACTCGCTGAGCCATCTTGACGATATCGTGGCGGCCATGGAGGAACTTCATCGCATAACCGCTCCGGGAGGCTGCATCGAAATAGTGGCACCGCATTTCAGCTCTGATAATTATTTTACCGATGTCACCCATCGTCGCGCCTTTGGATACCGCAGCATGGATTTTTTTTGTATTGATCGTCCGTTCATGTATCGCTATAGCGAGAGGGCGGTTTTCCGGCTTGCCGAAGTTCGAATTTCCTTTCTACAAGCCAAGGTGTTCGACGTAAAAAAGTCTAACCCCTTTCAGTGGATTGGTCTGGAGTGGATGATCAACAAAATGCCTCGTTTTTACGAACATTTTCTTGCTTTTATCCTCAGAGCCAACGAAGTGTATTTTCGCCTTGAAGTCATCAAAGCCTAGCATGGAAGCGACTTCAGTAAGCAAAGACGTCCGGGTTAGAAGCATTCTTAAGGTAGCCCTGACGGTGTTTTTTGTAATTTGTCTGTGGCTGAATTATCCGCTGGATGCGGATGCGCATTTTGTTGTTTCCCACCTGGCTACGGTGGCGCTTTTGGCGTTGAGCCCTTTTTTGGCACTTTTCGGTTCGAAGATTTCCATCCGCAAGCCTTGGGGCACGAGGGCGGATTATGTGATCCTGGCGCCCTTGTTGTTATTTTTTTTCGTGCGGATGTTTCAATCCATCGGCAATCAATTCTTCTTTGGTCAAGCCTCGAAAATCATTCTGGTTCTGATTGGCTGGCTCTGTTTCAAGAGTCTCGATCCGGACGGAAAACTTTTCCGGTTTTTTGCGGTGGTGTTGCCCACCGTGTTTGCCGTTGGAGTAGCGGTGGGCATTATTATTTGGGCAATCGAGGGCAAGATTGGCGTAGATCGTTTGCGCATAAGTCCGAACGACTATGAGTACGTCTCCGAGTATGCGGGCCTGATGCTGCCGCTGATTTTGTTTTCTTTGGATGAGTTTAAGCAGACCAATCAGAGAATAATGATGTTCATTGTCTTCTTGATTGTTTCCAGCGGCTTAGTGCTCACCGGTTCCCGTGGCCCATTAGTTGGGGCTATTCTCGCGGTTCTTACTTATAGCTATTTGGCCAGAAAGCGTCTAAACCTGAAGGTGTTGATTTCAGCGATCGTAAGTTTTGCGATAATTGTTATTGCCCTGGGCTCCATCGCGTATAACGTCGGTTCGCAAACAGACACCAGCCGATTCAGCCTTGACGAGCACGTATCCGTTGACGATCCCGCATCGTTGGATGTCTTAACCTCGGGGAGGTTTTCGAACTGGGCTTTTCTCGTCACCGAAATGCTGGCTAACGACACGTGGATCATCTTCGGATCCGGACTCGGAAATCTCGCGGAGTGGATTCCCGCTGACGGAGGATACTACCGCCCCGCGGTGACGAATGGGTTGCTCTCTGCTTGGGTTCCGTTCGGACTGATTGGGCTGTTCGGATACATCTATTTCAATGTGTATTTGTGGCGGCGCATGTTGCGGGCGGACCCGTCGGCGTATCGCTGCGCGGCTATTAGTATGTTCCTCGCGTATATCGTAACGGACCAAGTCGAAACTCATTGGCAGGGAACGAATATGCTGTGGTACGTGTCGTTTGTGCTGTACATCCTTACCCTGGCGCGCCCACCCTTGCCGCAGCCGGATGCGGCGAAGTCCAGTTCGCCATTGCCGTCTGGACCGATGCTTGCGCTTTCGAAATCCGATCTTTAGATAGTCGACATCAGGCACTCGTTGGCGAGCATATCTAGTTTATGATTACTTGTTAGATTTCCTCACGCGAGACCTCGAGGCTCAAATTTATTGCGATCAGATCTCGGCCCATTGAAGCGGAGCGAACCTGGCAGGCCCACAATCTTGGGCATTGTTCCTGCGCGTGGTGGCTCAAAGGCAATCCCCAGGAAGAATCTTGCGGTTGTCGCAAACAAGCCGTTGATAGCCTGGACGGTCGATGTGGCAATGGAATCTGATTCGCTTGATCGTTTGGTCATATCCACCGACGACCCGGAGATTGCAGAGATCGGTAAAGAGTTCGGCGCTGAAGCGCCCTTTCTGCGCCCCGCTGAATTAGCTACCGATACGAGCACGAGCATGGATGTAGTACTGCACGTCATCGAGTGGTTTGATGTTCACGAAAACTACCGGCCTGACTATATTCTGTTGCTCCAACCCACCTCGCCGTTGCGAACCGTGACGGACATCCGCCAGTCCATCGAACTGCTGCTGGCGAAACAGGGCGATTCGCTAGTGAGTGTCTGTGAAACGCACCAACATCCATTGTGGATGAAGGGTGTGAATGAGGAGGGGCGGCTGGTCGACCTGTGCCAGCAATCTGCGGTGCCCGCGCGAAGACAAGATCTCCCTGCTGTATTCGCGCTAAACGGCGCAATATATTTAGCTTTGCGAACTTTTCTCTTAAGCGAACGCATCTTTATTTCCGACCGTACCTACGCCTACGTTATGCCAGAAAACCGATCGCTTGATGTGGATACCCCGTGGGATTTGCATTTGGCCGATCTTATCCTTCGTGACCGGGAACATCGTGAAACCGTTTGAAATAAACTTGCGCCGGATTGCTCCTGAAGAACCCACATTTGTCATCGCCGAAGCTGGCGTAAACCATAACGGCCAACTTGTTTTGGCAAAACGGCTGGTGGACATAGCCCTCGGAGCCGGAGCAGACGCGGTAAAATTTCAAACTTTTCGAGCCGATCAATTGGCGAGTTCTTCGGCTAGTAAGGCCACATATCAGGAACGAATTAGCTCTCAGTCGGAATCTCAATTAGAAATGCTGCGGCAGCTTGAGCTTTCCGAAGACGCCTTTCACGATATACAAAAACATTGCCGGTCGCGCGGGATAATATTTCTTTCGACGGCCTTTGATGAACGCAGCGTGGATTTTTTGGTGGAACTGAATGTTCCGGCTTTCAAGATTCCGTCCGGCGAGATAACGAATAGCCCTCTGCTCGCACATGTCGGGGCCAAGGGCAAACCCGTAATTCTGTCCACTGGAATGGCCACGCTAGGAGAAATCGACCAGGCCATGCGATGCCTTAGCGAGTCTGGGGCATCGCAGATCGCGCTTCTTCAATGTGTATCTGAATATCCGGCTGATGTTTCGAGCACAAATCTACGGGCGATGGCCAGCTTGAGCGATTGTTTTGGTGTACCGGTGGGTCTGTCCGACCATAGTTTAGGCACCGAAGTGGCCATTGCCGCCGTCGCTTTGGGAGCGAGAATCATCGAGAAACATTTCACCTCCGACAAGTCGCTGCCGGGTCCAGATCATTCCGCTTCCTTGGAGCCCGGCGAACTCAAGATGTTAGTGACAGCGATCAGGAATGTTGAAGCGGCTTTAGGGGATGGAGTTAAGCGACCTACCGCTGAGGAATTGCGCAATGCCGCTGTGGTTCGCAGGAGCCTGGTGGCGGCGGTAGACCTGGAGGCTGGCGCATCGCTGGAACGCTCCATGGTCGCTTTCAAACGGCCCGGAACCGGAATTTCTATGCAAATCTTGCCGTACCTTCTTGGCCGCAAGCTGCGCCGCAAGGTCGAAGCCGGCGCCATGCTCGAGCTGGGGATGTTCGAGTGAGGCGCATTGCGGTGGTCACCGTGGCGCGTTCCGATTACGGGATATACAAATCCATTTTGAATGCGATTCGCGGGGATAAGGAACTACGACTAAGCCTTTTAGTGGGCGGTATGCATCTTTCTCCTGAATTCGGAAATACGGTTACAGATATAGAATCCGACGGTTTTGAAATCGCAGCCAAAATCGAAATGCTTATTTCCTCGGATTCGCCGGAGGGCGTAGCGAAGTCAATGGGAATAGGCGTGGTCGGGTTTGCCCAGGCTTATGCCGATGTGCGGCCGGACCTATTGCTATTGCTGGGTGACCGATTTGAAATGTTGGCTGCGGCGGTCGCGGCTCTTCCCTTTGGGTTTCCTATTGCCCATATCCATGGAGGCGAATCTACCGAAGGCGCTACGGACGAAGCCAACAGGCATGCCATAACCAAAATGAGCCATCTTCATTTTGTGTCTACGGAAGCATATGCCAAGCGGATCATTCAAATGGGCGAAGAACCGTGGCGCGTGATCGTCAGTGGCGCGCCAGCGCTAGACGCCGTGGCGAAAATTCCACTGCTGAGGAAAGAAGCGCTGGAAGAACGCTTCGGACTTAGGCTGAAAGATCCCACGCTGCTAATTACGTATCATCCCGTTACGTCGGAGCCTGAGGACACTACCCACCACATTGAAGAACTCCTGGCGGCGTTAAAGGAATCAGGATTCGCGCTGATTTTTACGGCTCCTAACGCAGATTATCAGGGACGTAGCATTCTTCACAAAATTCAGGATTTCGTGCTTCATCAACCGCGTGCCTGGTTCGTTGCCAACCTGGGTCAGGAAGGGTATTTCAGCCTCATGGGCCGGGTCGCCGCCATGGTCGGAAATTCGTCTTCTGGATTGATTGAAGCTGCCTCCTTTGGGCTTCCGGTCGTAAATATCGGGAGTCGGCAGCACGGGCGGGTACATGGACAAAACGTGTTAAACGTTGGATATGAGCGAATAGAGATTTTAGAAGGTATACGCCGTGCCACTGAAGCTTCGTTCAGGCCCAGCCTGGCAAGCATGAAGAACCCGTATGGAGAGGGCCAAGCCGCGGAAAAGATCGTGAGCAAACTCAAGAGCGTGGCCTTGGATCGAGAACTTCTGGTAAAGCACTTTCACACCATCGAATAAGACCAGCAGTTAACATTCACAACAACGACGCCAACATTGTCAGCCGTTAATAGAGAGTGAGTTATACTTTAGCTTGTGCATGGAAACTTATTCGGATGGCTTTAGCTCAAGCCTCCTCCAAAGTTATCGGTTTGGGAGCCGGCGGTCATGCCAAGGTGCTCATCGAGATTTTGTTGGCGATGGGCACAGTCGAGATTGCGGGGCTCCTGGATATTGATCCAAGGCTGTGGAAAAGTAAGCAACTGGGCATCCCCGTGCTCGGATCTGATGAGCTATTACCAAGGCTCTTCGAGAATGGGATTCGCCAAGTTTTCATCGGAGTCGGCAGTACCGGCGAGAGCAATCTTCGCCGCAACCTTTTTGCAAAGGCTCAGCATCTAGGATTCGTGGTCATACCCTGCATCCATCCAAGCACGGTTGTTTCTCCTTCCGCCGTAATTGGAGTGGGCCCCAACATAATGGCTGGGGCGGTAATCAACGCTTCGGCGCGCATCGGTGCGAACGTCATCATAAATACCGGGGCCATAGTAGAGCACGATTGCTTGGTGGAAGATCATTCTCATATTGCTCCTGGAGCCTGTCTGGGCAGTGCGGTTACGGTTGGTGAAGGCGCACACATCGGGATCGGGGCTTCCGTCAGACAATGCATACGCATCGGACGGAATTCGGTTGTGGGTGCGGGGGCCGTCGTGGTTTCTGATGTGCCGGACGATACAATCGTTGTTGGAGTGCCAGCGCGTCTGTTAAGGAAAGTGAAGGCATGAGGGGCGAAGAACTAAATTCTTTTTTCGTTGAACTCGATACCACCGTTCAGGAAGTCCTGTTTCGAATCGATCGGAATCGGCAAGGCATCGCTTTGGTCGCCGATTCAAAACGAAGGCTGATAGACACCTTGACCGATGGCGACTTACGGCGCGCGATCCTGGCAAGAATTAGTCTCTCGGCTCCGGCGTCTGAATTGTTAAAGAGGAAGAATGGCAAAGGTTCCCCCCTCACCGCCAGAGTGGGCACCAGTCCTTCAGAACTGTTACGTCTGATGAACGAACATGGGGTGAGGCATATTCCGCTATTAGATTCGCAACGACGTGTGGTTGATATTGCGTTGCTTACCGAACTGGCAAAAGTCCAGGAGTCGAATCTCCGCGGTGTGGTTATGGCCGGCGGCTTAGGAACTCGTTTACGCCCGTTAACCGAGGCGCTACCAAAACCAATGTTGCCGATTGGCGGCCGGCCTATTCTGGAACATATCGTGGAGCAGCTTCGTGCTGCAGGCATTCGTAGAGTCAACTTTGCCATCAACTATAAAGGGAAAATGATTCAGGACTATTTTGGCGATGGCAGCCGCTTCGGTATCAGTGTTGGCTACACCCAGGAGGATCAGCCGCTCGGCACCGCAGGCGCGCTCCGCTCGCTAAAGGATTTTAACGAGCCAATTCTTGTAATTAATGGCGATATTCTCTCGCGCATGGATTTCAACGCGTTTTTTGATTTCCACAAGGAACAAAATGCTCAAATGACGGTAGCCGTGCGCCTTCATGAAGTAAGAGTTCCTTACGGTCTGGTGGAAACGGACGGCGTAGCGGTTACAGGGCTCATCGAAAAGCCAGTGATACGACATTTCGTGAATGCAGGAATTTACTTGTTAAACTCTGAAGTTCGCTCGTACATACCCGCGGATCGGCGGTTTGACATGACCGATCTCATAGAGCGGCTGGTGCAGGAGAAGCGCACGGTAGTGAGTTTTCCCATTTTGGAATATTGGCTCGATGTGGGAAGGCACGCCGACTACGAGCAGGCCCAGGAAGATGTACGCTGCGGGAGAATTTTTTAACGGTGCAGCTGCTAATCACCGGCGGGGCCGGTTACATTGGTTCGACCTTAATCCCACGATGATTGTTAGGGAACATCAAATCCGCATTGATTTTCTTGTCCATGGTTGGACGCTCGTCATTCGGCGGTCACATCATTGAATTTTGTCTGAGAACCGGCAATACAGGAATTGGCAGCACAGGAATTAACGATGGGTAAAGATTCTTCCGCGACAAAGGGTGCCTCGAAAGAGTTGGTTCCTCTTTCCGTTCCCGAGATTGGCGGAAATGAATGGTTATACATTAAGGATTGCCTAGACACGGGATGGGTATCTTCTGTCGGCAGTTATGTGGACCGTTTCGAAAAAATGATTGCGGAAACTTGCGGCGTCACTTACGCCGTGGCCACCGCCAGCGGTACCGCGGCGCTGCATGTCGCCTTGCAAATCGCGGGCATCGGGCGTGACGATGAAGTGCTACTTCCTACCCTGACTTTTATTGCGCCAGCCAATGCGATTCGCTACCTGGGCGCAAGCCCGGTGATCATGGACGTGGATCCGCATTACTGGCAAATGGATTCCCAGAAAGTTCGGGATTTTCTGACCAAGGAATGCGCGTACCGTGATGGAAAGCTACATAACAAATTAAGCGGAAGACAGGTGAAAGCGATCCTCCCGGTCCATCTGCTTGGTCACCCGTGCGATATGGATCCGCTTGTTGAATTCGCGAATCAATTTGACCTGAAAATTATCGAAGACGCCACCGAAAGTCTGGGCTCCACTTATAGAGGCCGCCCCACGGGCGGCATTGGGACCATGGGGTGTCTCAGCTTTAACGGCAACAAAATCATTACCACCGGAGGCGGCGGCGCGATTGTCACCAATTCTGAATTGCTGGCAAAACGCGCGCGTTATTTAACCACGCAAGCGAAAGATGACCCGTTCGAATATATTCACCACGAGATAGGTTACAACTATCGTTTAACCAATGTTCAGGCGGCGATGGGTGTGGCGCAACTCGAGCGGCTGCCTTCTTACGTTGAGGCCAAGCGCAAAACCACTGAAGTTTATAACTCTCATTTTTCCCGCGTCGCTGGAGTTACGCTGCCTAAAGAAGCGGAATGGGCCCATAGTAATTGCTGGTTATATGCGGCGTTGATCTCGGCGGAAGTTTTTGGAGAGACCAGCCGGGAGCTGTCGCGGCGCTTGAAAGCGGCAGCAATTGAGACGCGCCCGTTCTGGCGGCCCGTCCATCGACAGGTGCCGTACCAGGATTGCCAATCCTACAGAATCGAAGTAGCGGACCGCTTGTGCGAAGAGGGAATTAGCTTGCCTTGTTCTGTGGGCCTGACCAGCGATCAACAGGACCGCGTTATCGGTGAAGTTCTTGCCCTACGGGGCGTTTCCATCGCGAATCAAGAGGGAAGTAGCGCGCCCGTGGTATAAAGTTCCCAAAGAGAAGTAGAGTTTTCTTTGAACCGCGCGAAAGTGGTATAGGAGAGTTGGTGTCAAAACGAACAGCGCTCATTACTGGTGTCACCGGTCAGGACGGCGCTTATCTGTCTGCCTTTCTGCTGGAGAAGGGGTATCGCGTATTTGGCACCTTTCGGCGGTCTAGTTCAAGAAGTTTTGAACGCTTGGAATATCTTGGAATCTTGAATGACGTTGAATTAATTCCCCTCGATTTACTGGATCAGAGCTCTCTATTCTTTGCGCTACGAACCACCGCGCCGAATGAAATTTATAATCTGGCGGCGCAAAGCTTTGTCGGTGCTTCTTTTGAACAACCTATCGCCACGGGGGAAATTACAGCTTTGGGAGCGATCCGTCTTCTCGACGCAGTCCTCGCCAGCGGTTTACGTCCCAGGTTTTACCAAGCGTCCAGCAGTGAAATGTTCGGCGATATGGGACAGGATCAGCAGCAATCGGAATCCACGCCATTTCAGCCGTGCAGTCCGTACGCCACCGCTAAGCTTTACGCGCATTGGGCGACCGTTAACTACCGCAACGCTTATGGAATGTTCGCGTGCTCGGGAATTCTTTTTAATCATGAGTCCCCGTTGCGGGGCATCGAATTTGTGACTCGCAAGATTGCTGACGGTGTAGCGCGCATCAAGCTTGGGCTGCAATCGAAAATAGTTCTGGGAAATATCAATGCCAAAAGAGACTGGGGCTATGCTCCGGATTATGTCCAGGCTATGTGGCTGATGCTGCAACGCGACAAGCCTTCCGATTATGTTATCGCCAGCGGTAAATCTTATTCGGTCGCGGAGTTTGTCAGCATGGCCTGCCGGCAGGCAGGCTTACCCAATGATCCGCAAAGCTATCTGGAACTCGATTCCAATCTTTTGCGCCCTAGTGAAGTTGGTTACTTGCAAGGTGATCCCAGCAAAGCCATGAATGAGCTCGGTTGGAATCCCTTCCACACACCGATCGAGGAACTGGTCCGAATCATGGTGGAAGCGGACGTGCAACGTGTGCAGCGGGAAATTCGGGATGGTCGTCATCAAAATAAAGTGCTAAGCGCGAACTTCGTCACGCCCCATCGGGAATAATCCAGAAATCATGAAAATTGGTTTTGTATATGATGCGATTTATCCTTACCTGAAGGGCGGTGGAGAGCGAAGGATTTATGAGGTGGGCCGCCGCCTCGGTGCTCGCGGGCACGAAGTTCATATAATCGGCATGAAAGGCTGGACGGGGGCGGACTCCATCAAGAGTGATGGATTGATTTATCGCAGCCTGGGCCGATCCATTCCTTTGTATCACTCTTCCGGACGACGCTCTATTTCAGAAGCCTTCGAGTTTGGTCTGCAGGCTTTTCGGCTTCTCGGTTTTGAGCGCTTTGACGTGATCGATTGCGGTCAGTGGCCCTATTTTCACTTCCTGCCTGCCCGGGCCTATTGCTGGTGGCGTTCGTGCCCCATGGTGGTTTCCTGGTACGAAGTCTGGGGGCGGCATTGGTTCGAATATCTTGGACCCTTCGGGTTCGCCGGCGCCATGGTGGAAAAGGCCTTCGTTCATTTGCCCGACCGGGTGTTTGCGGTATCCGACGCAACACGACGTGACTTGATTGATAGCGGTGCGCGTCCCAATCTGGTGGAGATGATACCGAATGGGATAGACTACAAACGTATTTGTTCGATAATCCCTCCCTCGACAAAATACCATGTTTCCTACATCGGCCGATTGAAGAACCACAAAAACGTGGATGTGCTCGTGGAAGCTATCGCGCTCGCAAAAATTTCCATTCCGGATATTTCTGCTGTCATCATTGGTGACGGGCCCGAGAAGGCTATGTTGCTGGAAAAAGCTAGTTCTTTAGGCATCGCCCAGAACATCACGTTTACAGGCGCGATCGAGGATTCTGACGACGCGATCCGGCTGCTTAAGTCCTCTCTGCTGTTTGTGAATCCATCGACCAAAGAAGGTGGCGGCAGCATCACCCTATTCGAGGCCAATGCCTGCGGGCTGCCAGTGATCGCCGTCAAGTGTACCCATGGCATCGATCCGAATTTGATTCGCGAGGGGGAAAATGGCTATTTTGTAGATGAGTTATCAGCGAAGAAAATCGCCGATAAGTTGGTTGCGCTGCTGGCTAACCCGGAGACCCTGAAAGTCAGCGCGGCTCAAGCGAAAAAAATGGCAGCTCAATACGACTGGGACGTAGTGGCCGACCAGCATGAAAATGCTTACAAGAAAATGTGTCATGTCACGAAAGGTGAAAAATGAAACGAATCGAACAAAGCGGTGAGCTCATTGCTCTGATCATCGATACTGCGGCAGATTTTAGACCGGGCGTCCATTTTATTTCCGATCCCACATGGCCTCTGCAACTTGGTCTCCTGGCCCATAGAGGCGGCCATTCGATTCCGGCGCACCGGCACTTTGAGCGCCAAAACAGTGGAAAAACGATGACGCAGGAGTTTCTGCTGGTGATTAGCGGAGAAATGGAAGTCGACTTCTTCGACGGCGAGGGATCATTGTTTCGTTCTGAGAAGTTGGTTCCCGGACAAGCGCTTTTGCAAATTCGCGGCGGGCACGGGTTTCGCTTTCCCGAATCTAGCCAGATCCTCGAATTGAAAATTGGACCGTATCTTGGTCTGGATCACGATAAGCAACTCATCGCCCAGGTGGTTGCGAAGCGGTGAGTACTGAAATTCAAGGCATGATTCTAAAAGTTATACATCAAGGTCAGTTCAGTCGGCGCAGTTGGCAAACCTCGGGAGGAACATGGCAGCCTCGACTTCGATGAGCAAAATTCCAGTCTGCCAACCGTTTCTAAACGGCAAAGAAGTTGAGTACGTGCGGGACGCGGTGGATTCGACATGGATTTCTTCGCAAGGGAAATATCTCCAGCGTTTCGAGAAAGAGTTTCCCGCCTATGTCGGAAGGAAGCATGGGACCTGCACATGCAACGGAACGACCGCCTTGCACTTGGCGTTGCGCGCGGCTGGCATCGGACCTGGCGACGAGGTCATACTTCCAACCTTCACGATGATTGCAACGGCTTTTGCCATCTGTTACTGCGGGGCCACCCCAGTTCTGATCGATGCCAATGAGGACGACTGGAATCTGAATGTATCCAAATTAGAAGCGGCTATTTCACCTAAAACGAAGGCTATTCTCGTCGTTCATATTTACGGACATCCCACGGATATGGATCCGGTCATGGAATTTGCCGATCAGCATAATCTTGTGGTGATCGAAGATGCCGCCGAAGCTATCGGTTCGGAATATAAAGGCAAGATGTGTGGATCGTTCGGAAGCATTTCGTGCTTCAGTTTTTTTGCCAATAAGAATATTACCTGCGGCGAAGGCGGAATGGTTTTGACCGATGATGACCTCATGTACGACCGCCTCCGCTATCTGAAAAATCTCAGCTTCCCGCTCGGCAAGAATCGCGAATACGATCATGAAGAGATTGGCTATAACTATCGGATGTCCAACTTGCACGCCGCTCTGGGATGCGCCCAACTCGAACGAGCGCATGAATATGTCGAAATGCGCCGCCGAAATGCCACTCTTTATTCACAAAGACTGCGGCGCATTCCGGGGTTGCGTTTGCCTGTCGAGCGCGGTTCGGTGAAAAATAGTTATTGGATGTACGGGATTGTTTGCGAAAAAGAATTCGCGGTTTCGCGAGACCAATTAATGGAGAAATTGCTGGAGCGCGGGATTGAGTCGCGTAAGTTTTTTAAACCGATGCATTTGCAGAAATCCATACGCGATTATGGTTTCCAGGCGCCTTCGGCAATGCCTGTTTCGGAATATCTGGGCGACGCCGGCTTGTATTTGCCTTCCAGTTCGTCACTGGGAGTCGAAGACATCGATCGAATTTGTGAAGCGATTGCGGAAATCGGGGCTGTGAAGAATGGGTACTGAGCATCTAGCTCGTCGATTTTGAAAGTGGGCACGGATTGAAGAATGATTCGTCTCAGACTTAATCTATTCAAATTGTCGCTTAGTTTCGTGGAATTGCTGCTTCCGCTGCTCTCATTTTCCCTTGCAGGGTACATCCGCTATGATCTCCCGTTCTTCGCAGCCTCCAAAGATTATATAGGGCTGCTTTTACTTACGACCATTTGTTGGGCTCTGCTGTCGCGCCAGTACGGCCTAACCACTCCAGTGAACCTGTTTGCAGCGGGAGGCAAATCCCGCAGAATCGCCAGCGCCTGCGGCGCTACGTTTCTAGTAACTTTTGTGGGCGCCAGCTTCTATCGAAACGCACAGTTTTCGCGCAGTTTCCTGTTGTTAAGCTGCGTGGTTCTTTTTTTCCTGACCTTTACCTCGCAAATACTCTTTAGAGTCATCCTGGAGAGCCTGCGGCGGCGCGGAAAATATTGCATTCGCGTGTTAATTATCGGCGCGGATGATTTTGCATTGGAGATGGCCAATCGCTTGATGCACGGGCAATTGACGCCATGCCAGGTGGCTGCATACATTGCGCTTCCAAATCAGCAAATTTCCGTGAATGACCTCCCGGTCTACACTTTCGATGACGTTCCCAGGATCGCGGCTGAGAATGGCATCGATGAAGCTGTTCTGGCCATTCCTTATGCCAGGTTCGGCGAGATTCCCTCGATATTGCACAGCCTTGAACCCCTGTGCGTGCCGACCCGGGCTTTTTTAAGTTTTGGAGATGGCGTCCAGATTGAAGAACACCTTTTTGATTTTGGCGGAATGCCGCTGTTGGACTTAAAACCTACTCCCACGGAATCCATGTCTTACGCTTTGATCAAGCGGCCTTTTGACTTTCTCTTCTCCATTGTGGTGCTCGTTCTTTCCGCTCCGATCATGATCTTGATCGCCATCGCCATTAAGCTTACTTCGCGTGGACCGGTGTTATTCGTGCAAAACCGGGTCGGATTCAAGGGACAGATTTTTCGCATGTACAAATTCCGCACCATGTTGGGGGCGGAAAATGAGGAAGGCACCCGCTGGACCGTTGAAAACGATCCGCGCTGTACCCCTATTGGATCGTTTTTGCGACGGACAAGTTTGGACGAGCTGCCCCAATTCTTTAATGTTTTAAAGGGCGACATGAGCGTGGTCGGACCCCGGCCGGAACGGCCGTACTTCGTAGAGAAGTTTGTCAAAGACACCGAGAGCTACAACAGCCGGCATTATATGAAGGGCGGCATTACTGGCTGGGCGCAAATTAACGGCTTACGCGGCGACACTTCCATCCCAGAACGAATACGCTACGACCTCTATTACATGCGGCATTGGAGCCTGGGATTCGATCTTCAAATTATCCTGCTCACGCTTATACGCGGTTTCACGAACAAGAACGCTTATTAGCTCGAAACTCGCTTGCATTTTTTCTCCAAACTGCTTCGATAGTTGCTCCGAGCTGCGAATTCCTGGCCTGCTTTTCAGCTGGCATTGGCTACTTACTTAAATTCTATTGAATGACCGTAACATTCCAACCCACGCTATTGGGTGTAATGCTGCTGGCTGTTGGGTTACAGACTCTCACTTTCACCTTATCGTTTTCGCTGATCCACGCGCTCCAGACCAGATTTCCGCTTCCTAACGACCCAGCCGGCGAAGCCATAGCTGTTCCGGTCGCACGGGCATTGGTCACCCGCATGTCTCGTTCAGTGCAGCTTTGCGCAGCGATGGCGGAGTAAGTTAATTTCTCGCTCGCCCGGTCGATGCCCGCGATCACGGTTTCACTCCCGCCGACAGATAAGCCGTGCGGTAGAGCAAGAACTCCAGATGGTTGCATGCGCATTCGCAAGGTTCCGCCAGAGTAAAAACTGATGGTGCCGGAAGCGCTGGCATCCAGATTGTTGAAGATCATATCGCCGTGCCCTTGTTGCAGACCGCTGGGATCCGGGAAATAAATGTGATTGCCGATTTTGACGTCGCCGGCATCCACGGCCAGGGCCCAAGATTTTTTACCCATGGCCAGAGGCGGATTCGATTCTATCCGCAAGGTGGCGGCATCGAGAGCCGGAATGGCGCCGCCTCCATCAATGGGAGCCGCGATCGCTACGCCGCTGATAGTTGGAGCGGGAGCGCCCTTGGACGGGCGAATAATTTTTGGGAAGAACAGTACCGCGTCTATTTCTTGTCCGGCGCCATTGGACACTGTCCCGGTCAGTTGTGGTAGATAGACTACGCTGGAAGCAGCGGTAACAGATTCCTCACTGTCCGTTGCATTTTGCAACAGAAAGTCGGTCGTGCGGGGCGTACCGTTCCAATCCTGGTACAGGCGATGCGCTTTGCCAGAAGCGTCGAAGGAGTTCATCGCGGCGCCACTTGTTTCCTTTCGGGGACCACTTGTTTCAGCTTCGTGTTTTTTGTCCACACTCGAAAGTTCTTGGCCATAAACAACGTTCATGGACGCCCAAATGATTACCAGGATCGCAGCAACCCTCATAGTTGTTCCTCGATGGAGTGAATTTTTTGACTACGCGAGTATTTCTTCGTCGACCAGCAGATATCAGGTATATAAGGTGGGAAACTTCCGAGCAACCTGCAAGCGCACGAAAAGCTGAGTTCCAGTTTTGTGCAAAAAGCTAAAGTCCTCAAATATGTTGAGCTGGATTCTGTTATTTTTGCCGCATAATGTTTACGCAAAGCAGGACAGCTGACTCACCGATAGTTTCGAATCAGGAAGAAATCTTGCCATGACGGAATACACAGCGCACATCGCCCATGAGATTCAGGAAAGCATTTCCGTCAAGAGCGAGTTGGGGCGTACGGCTACGGAACAAATCAGCGCGGCTGCATCCGCGATCGTAGCGTGTTTGCGCGCAGGCGGAAAATTGATAGCGTTCGGCAACGGCGGCAGCGCCTCGGATGCCCAGCACATGGTTGCTGAGCTTGTGGGCAGATATGCCGTCAAGCGACAGGCTCTTGCCGCCATCGCGCTAACGACAAACACTTCTTCGCTCACGGCGATCGCCAACGACTTTGGATTCGAAGAAATTTTTGCTCGCCAGCTCGAAGCTCTGGGCCAGCCTCAAGACCTAGTCTTCGCGATTTCCACCAGCGGAAACTCATCCAATGTATTGCGGGGTCTGGAAACTGCAAAGGCTCTCGGCCTGAAAAAAATCGGGCTTACTGGAAACAACGGCGGGAAGCTACGCGATCTCGTGGATGTATGCATCATCGTGCCGTCCAGGTCTACCCCCAGAATTCAGGAAGCTCATGCGTTGATAATTCATATTCTCTGCGGAATCGTGGAAAACGCATTCGTCCGCGACGCTCATCCCAGCCGCCAAATTCTGATGAGCGACAAGGCGCGGTAATTGCCAAATCTTTCGAGTACTCTGAGCGCTTTTCCTGCCTGCCGCATCGCGGTAGTCGGCGATCTAATGCTGGACGAATACTTATGGGGGCACATCGAGCGCATTTCTCCCGAAGCTCCCGTTCCGATTTTGAGCATAACTCACCGCACCTCTACCCTGGGCGGCGCCGGAAACGTTGCTGAAAACTTGCGCCACTGGGGCGTCGAAGTGAGCCTAATGGGCGTGGTGGGGCAGGATGAAACTGGTCGCGCAGTGTACGACTTGCTTCGCGCGCATGGAATCAACGCCAAAGGGGTGCTCACCGAACCTTCCCGCAAGACAACCCACAAAGCCCGGTTGATGTCTGTGGAACACGGTCAGCAGGTCTTTCGAGTGGACGAAGAATCCACGTTTACGGTCAGCGATGAAATTGAAAAAGGTCTGATCGGCGCGATTCAAGAATTGGACCCGGGCATCCAAGCCATGGTGTGTTCGGATTATCGGAAAGGCGTTCTGTCTGAAAGAGTTTTGGCCGCGGTGTTTGAAGTTGCGCGCACGCGGGGCATCCGCAGCATCGTCGCGCCAAAGGATTCAAATGCTGAGAAATATCGCGGCGCGAATATCTTGATGCCAAACTCAACCGAGCTGCGCCAAATGACGCTGCAGCGCGCAAACGCAAATCCAGAAACGTGGCTGAATGATTCAGCGCGCTCCTTAGTGGAAGCTCTTTCCTTGGAAGCTTTATTGGTCACACGCGGCAGTGAAGGAATGTCGCTGTTCGAACGCTCCGCGAGTGGCTTGCGCAGCGTCGATATCCCCACGATGGCACGCAGTGTTTATGACGTAACAGGAGCAGGCGATACCGCAATCGCGGCTTTCAGCGCTGCGGTAGCGTCAGGAGCTGACCTGGGCAGCGCCGCGCAGCTTGCCAACTTAAGTGCGGGGATTAAAGTAGGAAAACGTGGAACCGCGTGCGTGGATCTCGAAGAAATTCGCGCATCGCTCAACGAAGTGAGAATTCCGCCGGACTCCGTTTAATCTCAAGTGGCAGGCTGCTCCCGCGACACCGTTCCGTCGTAGCGTTCCTTCACGTGGCTGATAAGGAGGCGGATGCTGTTGGCCAACTGCACCACTTCGCCTTCTCCGCGAATTTCAAATTCAATTTCGTAGTTTCCCGCTGCGGCGTGGTCTACCGCTTCTTTCAAGCTCATCAACGGCCTGACCACTTGCTGCGGCAATACAAAGCTGATCCAGATACTCACCAGCAGCGTGATCACCGAGACGATGCTCAACGCCCATTCCGAATGCGAAATCAAGCGCCGTGCCCTGCGATGGTCTCCGTCGATGCGATCCCAGTTGCGCGCTTCCAGTTCCGAAGTCAGGCGCAAAACATCCTGCCCGGAATTCTGCAGGTCCGAAGTAATCTGTTGCAGCGCGGGATTTCCTTCCTGCGCGGTCTTGGTGATCTGGGTATCAAACGATCCAATCCTGGCGCGCAGCTCTTCGATCAATTGGTCACGCGGTTTATTTTTGGCGCCTTTCAGGATGCTTCCCAGATCTTTTTCGTAGGCCTGTAAAACATTTTGAACTCGATCTGCCGGCGCCTCTCCCGGCTTTTGCATGCTCGCGACCGCGTTTTTGAATTGCTCGTCGTACTGGTGCAGCGCTTTCAATGCCTGATCGGTCAAAGGTTGGTCCGCGGCATTCAGTTCCCGGATCGCCAGCAAAATCTGTTCCAACTTGGAAATCGACTCGCGATTCGCCTGCAAGGAAGAAGGATCGTTCAACAGCAAATAATTCCTCTCCGCGCGCCGGGCCTCCAGCATCTCGATGGAAGCTTGTTGAGAAAGTGTCGCCGCTGGTGCATCGAAGCTCACGATGCGGTCCACAATTCGTCCCACTACCAGCAGGTAGTAAATCGCGAAAAAAATTACCGGAACGAGAATCAATCTGACCACCGCGAGGCTAAGGGCTACACGCTTTCTCAGCGATCCGCCCGGTGCGAGCACTTTGAACGATCTGCGAATTCCCAATCTCATCGTTAAGTTCTCCTCATGCCCTCCGCACCATAACACGCCAGCGCCGCAGATTCACCGTTCCATCCGTCCAGGAGCCGCAGGCATACGCTGCCGGGCTTAAACCTCGCGCTTTGTGTCCTATAGACGCACTCGAAACCAATTTTCGGCTTATTCATCGCAGTTAATTTCAGCCCCGTCTGTTCTCTGGGAGTCTCAGTAATGACCCGCTGGAACGAGCGTCGAGATTCCCTGTACTCCACGACATGTCCCTCTCGTAAAATGGTCTGGCCGATGAACAGGAGAAACCAGTCCCTTCTGCGCACCGTTCTCCTCCCTGCGTTCTGCCGGAGCGCGCGGTGAAGCACGGTCGATTCTCGCGTCGCACGTGGCTTCGCCATGCCGCCCAATTCGCCGGCGGTATACCTTTAGTCGGTTCTTCCGCCATAATTTCCGAATTCCTGCAAAGTACTAAGCCCACCCCACAGCGCTCCAAGCCAGCCACACAGCATCCTAAACCTGAGCCACAGCAGCCTTCCGAGCGGCCACCGCTGTTTGAGAACGACCCCACAAAGTACCGCTTCACCCGTGACGAAGACGAATTTCTGGAAAGCATCGAGCGCACCACCTTCCAATTCTTTTGGAACGAGACCAACCCCGTCACCGGCCTGGTAAAAGATCGCAGCCACGCCGACGGCACCGATCAACGCAATGTCGCCAGCATCGCTGCCACCGGCTTCGGGCTCACCGCTCATTGCATTGCCGACCAGCGCGGCTGGGAACAGCGCATGGAAATTCGCGATCGCGTTCGCAACACCCTGCGTTTCGTGGCTAGCCGGGTGCAGCACGAGCATGGCTTCTACGCGCATTTCTTGAATATTCAGAATGGCGAAAGAGTCTTCCAGTCAGAAGTTTCTTCCATTGACACCGCCATCTTTCTTTGCGGCGTGCTCACCTGCCGCGCTTATTTTGATGACGCCGAAATTTACGAACTGGCCACCACGATTTTTGAGCGCGTCGATTGGATGTGGATGCTACAAGGCCACAAAACGCTGGCCATGGGTTGGACTCCTGAGCATGGTTTCATCAAAACTCGCTGGGACAGTTATAGCGAACACATGATGCTTTATCTTTTGGGTGTGGGCTCGGCAACCCACACGCTTCCCGCAGCCACGTGGTCTGCGTGGGCCCGGCCCATGTTCGATTACAACGGCATTCGCTATATAAGCGCTAAAGCGCCGCTCTTCATCCACCAGTACTCCCATGCCTGGTTTGATTTTCGTGGACGCCGTGACCACTTTGCCGACTATTTCACCAATTCCGTGATCGCCACGAAGGTGCACAAGTTATGGTGCCTCGAATTGGCACAACAATTCCCTGATTACACTGAAGACTTGTGGGGCATTACCGCGTCTGACTCCATCCGCGGCTATACCGCGTGGGGCGGCCCCCCTGAAATGGGCCGCATTGATGGCTCAGTAGTTTCTTGCGCCACTGCCGGCTCCTTGCCATTTCTTCCGCAGGAGACGCTGCGCGTTTTACGCTATATGCGGGAAAACTACGCCCAAAAAGCGTTTCGCACCTATGGTTTCGTAGACTGTTTCAATCCACTCATCAATTGGTACAGCGCCGATGTGCTCGGCATCGACTTGGGGATCACCATTCTTATGGCCGAAAATGCCCGCACCGGGTTCGTGTGGGAACAGTTCATGAAAAACGATGAAGCCATTCGCGGAATGACGCGCGCCGGGTTTCATGAATTAACCGCGCCTCAACCACTTAATTCTTAAGGAGAAGTTGCCAGGGCTCTGCGAAAAGAACATGCCAAGCTTGCCAGTTTCAATTGACCTCCAGCATTTCATCCACATAAGATTCGGGCGTGATCGGCCAGACCATTTCGCACGAAAACGCTATCAAGCGGCAACTGGAGCATGCGGCTGGACGCTATGAAGAACCAGAACTCTATCTGATGCGCGCTGAAGATCTGTGCATGCGAGGGAAAATTCGTGAAGCGCGGCAATCCTATACTCGCGCACTGGATTCTGCGCGCTTGCAGAACATGAAGGAATACCGCGCAAATATTTTCGAGAGCGAGGCCGGCTGCGAGGTCGATGTTGGATTCGTGCCACAAGCACGGCAAGCGATCAACGCCGCCCTCGCGGAATCCAAAGATCGAAATGGCAAAACTGGAGCAGCTTATGTATTGGCGCGTCTCGGTGATGACGCCAGAACTAACCAGATATTGGACGATCTCGATAAGGCCCTACCGGCTGACACTCTGATCCACGGTATTGATATTCCCCGGGCGCGGGCAGCCTTGAGTCTCAACCACAATCAGCCGCAACAGGCCCTTCGAGATGTGGAACCGGGTGCAGCTTACGAACTTTCGCCCTTCGCGGTGCCAGTCATGTCGGCTCACGCCGAAGCTTTACTGCGCCTTCATGATGGAGTAAACGCGGCGGCAGAGTATCAGAAAATATTGGATCACCGGGGTGTAAATACCACCATCGTGCTTTATCCGCTGGCACATTTGGGCCTGGCCAGAGCGTACGTGCTGCAGCGCGATACGGCCAAAGCCAAGCTGGCTTATCAGGATTTCTTCGCCGCCTGGAAAGACGCCGACACAGACGTCCCCGTTCTCAAGCAAGCTAAAGAGGAAAACGCGAAACTGCAATAATCGTACCTTGCTGTTAGTTTGCAACTTCAATCAGGGCCAGCGAGTGAGGCTGCAGCGTTAATTTCAATTCGCCATTTTTGAGGGTCTGTTCCTCGGAGGAGGGCATCGCCGCGGCTTTTCGCAAAGTTTCGATTTGTTGGCGGGAAGGGAATTGCGGCCTGCCCATTTTTTCATATGCCGGCAGCGGCGACCCGTGCTCTTTATCAATAATCGTGACTCCCACCGTCTTACCCGCTTTGACTCCTGAAAAATGCAGCGCGAATGTCTTCGGCGAGCCAGCTTCCTCCGGCAGGAATAAATTCCAGACCGCTACGGCCAACGTTCCATCTTTCCGCCGTGTCACCAACGCGGTATCGGACTTTACCTCCAGCCGCGCATCGCCCAAACGATGCAACAACGCAAAATCGTTGAATGCCGGCTTAGGAATGCTCTCCTCCGCGAACAATCCGAATCCTCCGTAGAAAGGCGTCTTCACCACGCCTTGCTCCTCAAACACGTCCGAGAAGTCCCAATAACTCATCATGGTGGTCAGGCCGTCGCACTCCCGAATCGTATTCGCGAGGTATGGCCCCATGTATGCCGAATCGGTTACCGCCGGATTGTTGTCGTATGCCGCGTTGTACTCCGACCAGATCAACGGAATTGCTGGATATGCGGAAGCAGCGATCTGCTCGTGAACCTTTTTCACTGCGCGGCAAACCATGTGGTTGCGCGAAATTTTCTCTTGCGTTCCAAACACGTCCTGCGCAGTGTCATTGCCATAAACGTGTGTCGACACAAAATCAACCGGCACATTTTTCTCCTTGCAGTGCGCCAGAAACCTGTCTGCCCATGCCGCTTGCGCCGTAGCTGGGCCACCCACGCGCAATCTTGGACTAACGCGCTTCACCGCTCGCGCCGCGTGATCGTACAACTCGAAATACGTGGTGTCCTTTGGATTCCCCACCCAGAAATCAAGATTGGGTTCATTCCACACTTCGAAATACCATTGCGCTACTTCGTCTTCGCCATAGCGTTCCACAAGATGGCGCGTAAAAGTTTCGACCAGTTGCTCCCATTTGTTCCAATCTTTCGGTGGCGCGACATTTTGTTTGTACCAGAAGGCATGCTTGGCATTAGGGTCTGACGTTAACTTCTGCGGCATGAAACTCAGCTCGATGAATGGCCGTACTTTATTTTCGAGCAGTCCGTCATAAATCTGGTCCACATAGGAAAAGTTGTAGACCGGTTTTCCCTCTTTATCTTCGTCGTAGAGCCCGATTTCATCGTGAAAAATGGCGTGGAAGCGAATATATTCGAAGTCCGTGATTCGCTTGGTTTCCCGCAAATCGTTCCGGTAACTTTCGCGAAGAGACAGCACCGCTCGGCCGGACCCAAACATTTGTTCCCAGAAGTGTGGGAAGGGATGCGATGGCGCGGCGGCGTCGATTTCCACCGTAACCTCTTCCGTGACCGATGTTGCTTGCGCGCGTAATTCCGGCTGTGCGCACAGCGCCAGTAACGTCAGGCCAAAAGCTAGCGCGAGGTGCTGCGCACACAATCGAAATCTACCGCGATAAGAATTCATTTTTGCTCCTGATTTCTTTGCAAAGACTACCGTGAGGGCCGCGAGCAATCTTAAACGATTTCAACAGCTATCGTTAACTCGCTTAGAATATCGATTTTATAGCATAATCTGCCGCCGATTGCCCGCGGGATCCAGTCAAGAGCAGTGGTTCAACAGGTGATGCGTTAGGAACACTTTTTCGCAGTCCCGATTGCTTGCTGTATCGCGCGGACTTATGCTGTTTGCGAGCTCGTTAGTCGAATCCAGAACAGCGCCCGTTGCCGCGGCCCAGCCCCTTGAAACGCCGATGAAACCTCATGTCTAAACTCAGATTTTTGGTCTCTCTGACGACCAGCGATAACGATTATCAGATTGAGCAAGCGCAGTCTGCCGAACAGGCTGCCATGAAGCTCGGCGCGGATGTCCAGATTGTTTTTGCCGATAACGACGCCATCAGTCAAAGCACGCAAGTCTTGAAAGCCATCCAATCGCCGGAAGCCACGCGCCCGAACGGCATCATCTTTGAACCGGTTGGCGGCACTGCGTTGCCACAGGTTGCTCAAGCCGCAGTGAGCGCTGGCATTGGCTGGGCAGTCTTGAATCGAGAAGCGTCGTACATCACTGATCTCCGCAAGGCGGCAACCGCGCCTGTATTTGTCCTGACCTCCGACCACGTTGAAATAGGCCGAATCCAGGGCCGCCAGTTCAAAACGCTATTGCCTCACGGCGGCTCTATCCTTTATATACAGGGACCCTCCGAAAATTCCGCCGCCAAAGAACGCACCCTTGGCATGCGCGAGAGCAAGCCCGCAAATATTCAGATCACCCTGCTAAAAGCGCAATGGACGGAAGAAAGCGCCACTCGCTCCGTTCGCTCGTGGCTCAAGCTCGGAACTTCCCAGCGCGCGCCCATCGATCTGATCGCAGCGCAAGATGATTCCATGGCCATGGGTGCCCGCAAGGCGTTTGAAGAATTGACCAATGAGCTGGAGAAAGAGCGCTGGCTCAATTTGCCTTTTACCGGCTGCGACGGCCTGCCCAAAACGGGGCAGTCCTGGGTGCGCAGCGGAATTCTGACCGCTACAGTGTTCGTACCCCCCAACGCTGGCCAAGCCCTCGAAATGCTTTTTCTCGCCCGCGAATCCAGGAAGTCAGTACCCGAACGTGTGCTCACGGTTCCCGTTTCCATTCCCGCTCTTGGTGAACTAAAGTCCGTCGTCCCGAGCTAGCAAGATCGTCATCAAGAGACTGTTGCGAAAAAAATTGACCTTCTTTTTTGTTTACTACCGAACTAATATAGTCGTAATTCGTTAACGTCCCTGTAATCACGTCGTTTCGTAATCCATCGTCAGCTGTCCCGGAAGGATGACTGAATGTCTACTCGGCCCCGGCTTGCCCGGAAGATCAAATTACTACCTACATGTTTAGATTTTTGGTTAGTTGCATCGCTCGCTGCCATGTTTGCAATGCCGTTGCCCGCCGCCAATGAGCCGGCGCTCGCACAGCCTGTGCTGGATAAGTCCAAAGCCCCGGATTTGCTGCGCTCTCTCTCATTCTTTGAGCGCAATGAAGGTCAAGTGGATGATCGTGTTTTGTTTTTGACTCAGGGCCTCGGTTACGCTGCGTACCTAACGCGTGACGGCGCGACTCTGGTGTTCTCCGAATATTCGAAGTCCTCTGACCGCCACACCATAAGAACCGACAAAGTGGTACGCCTCAACATCGTGGGCATCGATCCGCATCCTGAGGTAATCGGCGCGGAAGAGCGCCCGGGCATTACGAGTTATTTCTCAGGAAATGATCCAAAACAGTGGCACACGCGCGTTCCTCAATTTGCAAAGGTGATTTACCGTCACGCCTATCCTGGCATTGACGTGGTTTTCGAGATTCGCGATGGCCGTCTGGAATATGACTTTCTGATCGCCCCGCACGCGGATGCCAATCTCATTCGTGTAAATGTGGAGGGTGGTACGCTTCATCGCACCGCCACGGGAGACGTCCTGGTTCGACTCGGCAAACACAACGGGTTCACACTGAAGAAACCCGAGGCCTATCAGCTCGGGCACGAGAATCAAATTACCCAGGTGCGTTACTCACTGCGCGGTCGCGACGTGGCTTTCGCCCTCAATAGCTACAATCACGACCTCCCGCTAGTGATTGACCCGGCCTTGATCTTTTCCACCTACCTAAGCAGCAATTGTCCAGCAAGCTCTGGCAATCCCGGCTTCTCCGCATGCTCGGACTTCGCCAACGACTTGGCCGTGGACAGCACCGGGATCTATATCGCGGGAGCCACAACTGCGGCCAGCTTCCCCGATCCCGCCGGCAGCACTCCAGGTAACGCGGAACGCTCTTTTGTCGTGAAGTTAGACCCGAACGCCACGACAGTCATCTACATGCTCTTTCTGGGCGTTGGCTATGCTCAATTCGTCGCCGTTGACACCTCCCACTCCGCTTACGTCACTGGTATCGCCCAATTTCCCACGCCAACCGGTGCCGGGACTTTCCCGACAACTCCAGGAGCGTTCAGCCCTGTTCCCGCCAACGCTTGCAGCACGATCACAAAGGGCGTATGTAGTGCTCCGTACGCTGCTAAATTGAGCCCAGACGGAGCTACGCTTCAATACGCCACTCTTCTCCAGTTGGTTACGGCCCCCGGGCAACCCAACATAGTTTACGAGACCGTACAGCCCATGCGCGGGAAGGTGGATGCTTCCGGATCCTTTTATGTGACGGGTGTTACCACTCCCGCACAAGCTAGTTCTAACTCGCCCGAGTTCGTTGGCGGATTTCCCGCTACCGTCGGTGCTTACGAAACCACGCCACCACCAACTTTTCCCAGCGCCTTCGTCATGAAGCTCAATCCTTCCGGCACCGCGCTTTCATATGCTACCTTTCTAGGGGGAAACACCAGTCCAATTCTGGTTAACGGCCTCGCTCTAGACTCCAGCGGCGCAGCCTACGTGGCTGGCGCCGCCCCAACTGGCTGGCCGACTACGGCCGGCTCGTACCAAATCGCTAATGCCGACGGAACCGGGTACTATGACGGATTCGTCTCCAAATTGAGTCCAGATGGCAGCTCGCTGGTATATTCAACCTATTTCGGTGGCACCGGTAACGACCAGATCAATGGCGTTGCCGTGGATTCTTCGGGTCAAGCCACTATAGCCGGCTGGGGCTTCCATCCACCAGGTACGCCTCCCAGTTGTCCGCCTTCGACAAACTTTATGTTCCTTTGCCGTTTGAATGCTGCAGGCTCCGCACTTGTGTATTCCACACTATTCTGCTCTGGCTCTGTCAACGGCTTTAGCGACGTGGCGTTGGATACTTCCGGCAATGCCTACGCCCCTGGGTCCATTGTTAGTCCCGCAAACTTTCCGCTCACCAATCCTATCCAGTCCTATTTGCTCACCCCCTTGGACGAGCCCGCCGTTGTAGTAAAGCTCGATACCGCTGGCGCCATCGCCTGGACCACTTTTTTGGGAGATGCCCCGGCCAGCGAAACTCAGAGAATTGCTGTCGATGCCTCCGCTAATGCCTACGTCCTGAATGGCTTCGCCCCCACTACAGCCAATGCGCTGGAACCAAATCAGGGGTTGAATCAGGATGGCAACGTTACGCCATTTCTCTTGAAAATTGCCCCGAGTTTGGGAGCAGCGGTAATGACCGTTGATCCTAAGGCCGTTTCTTTTGCGGATCAGATAGTTGGCACCTCGAGCGCGAGCTCTGATATCTCCGTCGGGAATTATGGTGACGCGAATCTTGCTCCCACCATTTCGATCACGGGGGATTTTTCGCAAACCAACACCTGTTCTGCCCCTGTGCCAGGCGGTCAAAAGTGTGACATTAACGTTGTTTTCAAGCCAACGGCGTCGGGCAATCGGACCGGGACGCTGACTGTCAGCGCCAGCGGACAAACCACCCAGGTCATGCAGTTAACCGGAAACGGAACGGCCCCCGCGGAAACTTTCACGCCTACATCCCTGGTCTTCGAACCGCAACTCACCGGCACCATCAGCTTGCCGCTGTCTGTTCAGATCAATAACAACGGCACCGGCCCTTTGACGATTACTTCGTTGCAAATTACTGGCGACTTTGCGCAGTCAAACACCTGCGGTGCGCCGATCGCTCCCGGAACTAGCTGTACCGTTCAGGTCACGTTCACTCCCACGGCTCTGGATAATCGAACAGGTGTCCTCACAGTGGTCGATAACGCGCCCGGCAGCCCACATACTTTGGCGGTCAGTGGTCAGGGAACATCGCAGCAGGCGAGCGTCAATCCCACTTCGCTCACGTTCGTTTCACAACCCGTGGGCGCAACTAGCACTGGAACGGCTGTCACGCTGCACAATTCCGGCACCAGCGCCCTTGCGATTTCTTCCATTTCCGCAACCGGAGATTTCGCCGAAACAAGTAATTGCGGCGCCTCTCTGGCCGCTGGCCTGGATTGTCAAATCACCGTCACCTTCACGCCCACCGCTGCCGGCAACCGCAGCGGCACTCTCTCCATCGCCGACAGTTCCACGGGCAGCCAGCAAAGCGTCGCGTTGTCCGGCATGGGCACCGACTTTTCCATTGTGACTCCTGCTGGAGGTTCGACGACCGCTACTGTGACGGCAGGTCAGTCCGCTACATATTACCTGCAGATGAGTCCGACCGGTTTCAGCGGCACGATTAGCCTGACTTGCATCGGCGCGCCGGCAGCATCGACGTGCACTCCAAATCCAGCGACCGTAACCACCAACGGTACGGCAGCCGTGCCGTTCACCGTGAATGTCACCACCAACGCTAATTCCGCGGGTTTTCGACTTACGCCTGAATCGCTGCGCAGGCCACCAGTTTCACCGCTCGTTCCCGTGGCGTCCGTGCTGCTCCTCGCGTGGGTTATTTTCCTCGCGCTGCTACTTGGTAACACTGCGCTTTCTCGCCGTCCGGTCTACGTCCGGGTAAAATCCGCTTGCCTCCTCGGTTTTGCTTCAGCGGCGATCTTTCTCGCGGCATGCGGCGGAGGCTCCACCACGCCACCTGTTACCGGCACGCAGAAGGGCACCTATACGCTGGTGCTCACTGCCAAGTCTGGCACTCTAACCCACAGCATGAACTTGACACTCACTGTGAATTGATATGTGGAAGCTATGACTACGGCCCGTACGCAGAAATTGTTAAATCGTGATTCCTCAGCGACAAACGCTGGAGTCAGGCTTGGTGACGGTTGCTCGCGTCAGGCGCCGAAAATCCCTTCGCAGCCAAATCCACGGAAGGAAATAAATCGATCACCCGGTCCACCTTGGTGAGTTTGAGGCTATAGTCAACCATCGGTTGTGCACACGCAATGCGAAGTCCGCCGTTGGCATTCTTCAACTTCGTAAAGCATTGAACGATAGTACCAATCGCTGCGCTGTCCGCATGTGTCACGCCCGACATGTCAAAAATCACGCGTGTCTCTCGCGCTGCGATCAGTTTGTCAACTTCCTGGCCTAGCTTGGTGCATTCTGGTCCGCAGTGAATACTGCCTTTGATCTCTAGAGCGATCGTGCCTGGTTGGACAGTTCGTCTTGTAATTTCCAAGATCATGAGGCCATACCGTCGTCGCCTTCGTACGGAAACTGCCGAATCAGCCGCACGCAATCCCCAAGCGCGGCAAAAATAGAAGTGCCCCAGCCGCACGGCACAAATGAAGCCGATTTCTGGTTCACGGCCTTGTCCGCCTCCGCATAAAATCGCAGCCGTTGCCCGGGAGGAGGTACCGCAAATTCCTTAATCGTGATCTTGAAGGGCACGCAGCCGCTGGGTTGCTGCTTCATCATCGAAAAGTGATGCAACTGCATCAACTGCTCCGCGGGCTCTGCCTGGATGTACACCCAATCGTTCATCTGCGGTCCATGGACTGTAATGGGCGGGAGTTTATATCGCCCACTTGCAGTCGTCAACGAATTCGCGGTGGCGAGGCGATGGTCAAGCCAGTGCCTTTCCTTTAGGGATGCACTTCGGGCGGATAACCTGTTGAAAATTTCCTGCGACTGTCAGATCAAGTATCCATCGGTCTATCGGCTGTACAGGGATCGACCCAGATTTGTCACGATTCATTACTCCTTCGTGGCCTCCAAAGGGTATAATTTCGCGGCGTTCCCATACATTGCATTAAATTTTTGATTCGGAGCCACCGAATATGAAGAGTTCTCGCGTCGATCGCGCCATAGATCGCAGGCATTTCCTCGCTGCCACTAGCGGCGGTCTGATCGCTGCAGCTGTACCTGCGGCGGGCGATGCTGCCAGCTTCGTTACTGGAAAAATGACAGGCAGTGCAATCAAAAGTGCTGGGGGGACTGGGGCGAGAAGTGCTGCGAGATCTGCTGCACCTGAAACATCTTCCATGCGCAAGATTCCCATCGGCGTCTTCGACGCGGTGTACGATAAACTCTCCCTGGACGCGATGCTGGATAAAGTTAGCGCCCTGGGCCTCGAAGCCATGGAAATCGGCACCGGCGGTTATCCCGGATCGCATCATTGCCCAGTCGATGAACTCCTTGCGGACGAGGGCAAAGCCAAGGCCTGGAAGAAAAAATTCGAGGATCGTGGCATTCACGTCGCTACTCTCAGTTGCCACGGCAATCCCATCCATCCGGATCCCAAGCACGCCGACCTCGACAAGGAAACTTTTCGCAAGACTGTGCTGCTCGCCGAACGTCTGGACGTAAAAGTGATCGTGGGTTTTTCTGGTTGTCCCGGCGGCTCCGCGTCTGACACGCAGCCCAACTGGATTACATACCGTTGGCCGCCGGAATACGCCGAAATGCAGGACTGGCAATGGAAAGAAAAGGTCGTTCCGTACTGGAAAGAAGCTGCAAAATTTGCGCGTGATCACGGCATTCACAAACTCGCGTTCGAAATGCATCCGAATTTCGTGGTCTACAATCCGCGTACCCTTCTAAAGTTGCGCGAAGCGGTCGGCGAGGAAATCGGAGCCAACTGCGATCTGAGCCATCTTTTCTGGCAAGGATGCGATCCGGTGGAAGTCATCCACTTCCTCGGCAAGCAGGGCGCGATTTATCACGCCCACATGAAGGACACTGCTTTTTATCCTGACAACGTAAACAAATATGGCGTCCTGAATTTTGCATTCGAGACCGCGGATTTGCCGCTGGCCTCGGAAACATTCCGCGCCGTCGGCTACGGTCACGGCGCGGAGCTTTGGAAATCGATCATCAAGGCATACATGGACGTTGGTTACCAGGGCATCCTTAGTATCGAAAACGAAGATCCCATTCTGGCTGGTGAAGTCGGCGTCGAAAGAGCCGCTTACGTTTTGAAAAACGTCCGCAACGAATTGCTGGGCGCCTAGCATGCGCCGCCGGCAATTTTTTGGCGCTTGCGGCCGAGCCGGAGCAACCGTCGCCGCCGCTTCTGCTGCTAGCGCTGTAGTGTCCGCCGCAACCTGTTTCGCGGATTCTTCTGACGCGGCCCAGGAAGCCACAAATGGCGCGCCACCGTTCAAACTCTCCGTAATGCTGTGGACCGTGTACGAGAAATTGCCCTTCGATCAGCGTCTGGAAAAAGTTGCGGAAGCTGGCTACCACGCCGTCGAGCTGGTCAACGAGTACAAAAATTTTAGCAAAGAAGACTACGCCAGGTTTCGCGCCAAAAAACGCGAACTCAATCTTACCGTCGACGCTACCAGCGGCATCACGCACAGCTTGTGCGATTCCGCTCAGCGGGACGCGTTTCTCGACGAAGTGCGCGCCAAACTTCCCGTGCTCGAAGAGTTGGAATGCAATAAGCTGATTGTTCTCTCCGGAGATAAAGTTCCCGGGCTAAGCCATCAACAAATGCACGAGAATTGCATTGAAAGCCTGAAGCGCGCCGCGGATATCGCCGCTGCGAAGAATGTCGGCCTGCTTCTAGAAAATATAGACCCGGAAGAAAACCCCAAGTATTTTCTGACTTCTGTTTCCGAAGGGTTTGATATTGTTCGCTCCGTTGGCGCTCGTAACCTCCAGTTTCTATATGATTTCTTTCATGACCAGATCGCCGAAGGCAATCTGCTGACAAAATTGGAAAAGAATCTCGACCTGATCGGTGTGGTACACATCGCTGACGTGCCTGGCCGCCACGATCCCGGTACTGGGGAGATCAACTATCCAAATATCTTCCGCAAGCTCGGCCAACTGGGCTTTAATGGGTATGTAGCCATGGAATTTATACCCGAAGGTGAGACCGTAGCCGCTCTTCGCGTCGCTCGCGAAATGGCCATGAAGTATGGCAGCACGCAACGAAATCAATCCACGCAATTCCTCAACCAGGGGAGGCGCCATGCAACGGCGTGAACTTTTCAGATTGCTCGCGGCCGGCGCTGCTCTGCCGGTTTTTGATTCGAATCTCCTCGCCGCATTTCAGGACGCGCACCCCAAATCCGCTTACACCCTGCGCACCCTGAATCCTCATCAGAACGCCACTGTAGTCACCATCAGCGATTTGATCATCCCGGAGACTGATACGCCTGGCGCCAAAGCGGTGCGCGTAAACGAATTTATCGATTTGATTTTGACGGACTGGGCTCACGAAGATGAACGTCAAAAATTTCTGGCCGGCCTGGACGATGTAGACAAGCGCAGCAACGCAATCTTCGGCAAAAATTTCATCGATGCTACACCCGTTCAGCAGAACGTTCTGCTAAGCGAGCTCGATCAACGCTATGCCATGGATCGCGAGGAGCGCGCGACCCGTCCTTACGTTCGACGGCATAATCCTCAGCTCACCGGTGATTTTTTTGGCGTGGTAAAACGCTTGACGCTTTACGGCTATTACACTTCCGAAGTCGGCTTCACCCAGGAGCTGCGCAAGCAAATCATTCCCGGCGCATATCACGGATGTACGCCGGTTACCGGTGCGAGCAAGGCTTAGGGAGAAGCAATGCCTGGGACAAAAATCTACGACGCGATCGTCATCGGCTCCGGAATCACCGGCGGTTGGGCCGCGAAAGAACTCACGGAAAAGGGACTGAATGTTTTATTGCTCGAAGCTGGCCGCCCAATCGTTCCTGAGCAGGACTACGTTGAGCATGTTCCGGCGTGGGAGTTAAAGTACCGCGGCTGGGACTATCGCGAGGAGCGCGCCAAAACACAAAAAGTTCAGCGCGAGTGTTATTACGCGTGTGACGAATACTCCAGCAAATTTTTTGTCAACGATCTGGATAATCCCTACGTCACCGACGCTGATAAGCCTTTCACTTGGATCCGTGGTCGCCAGGTTGGCGGCAAGTCCATCATGTGGGGCCGCCAAAGCTATCGTCTCAGCGATTTGGATTTTGAAGCCAACCTCCGCGAAGGAATTGCCGCCGACTGGCCCATTCGCTACAAGGACATCGAGCCGTGGTACGACTGTGTAGAGGATTTCGTCGGCATCAGCGGCCAGGCTGAGGGTCTTCCGCAACTTCCCGACAGCAAATTCCTTCCGCCTATGGAAATGACCTGCGCCGAACTGGTGGTCAAAGAGGCCTTGCCAAAAAGTTTCAACGATGGCCGCATGTTGACTATCGGCCGCGTCGCGGTACTAACGCGCGTTCATCGCGGCCGCGCTGCCTGCCACTACTGCGGCATTTGCCACCGCGGTTGTATCACCCGCTCCTATTTCAGCAGCTTGAATTCCACGCTGCCCGCGGCGGAAAAAACCGGTCGGATGACTCTTCGCCCTTACAGCGTGGTGCACAGCCTCATTTTTGATCCGGCCACTCGCAAAGTAACCGGCGTGCGCGTCATCGACGGCCAGACCAAACAATCTCTCGAATTTCGCAGCCGCATTCTTTTTCTTAACGCTTCCGCGCTGGAATCCACGCGTATTTTGCTGAACTCCGCGACCCCGGAGTTTCCCAACGGTCTCGCCAATACCAGCGGCGAGCTTGGCCACAATCTTATGGATCACGTCATGGGTGGCGGCGCCGACGGAGTCATTCCCGGCCACGAAGACAGAGAGGAATTCGGCAATCGGCCCAACGGGATTTATGTTCCGCGCTTCCGAAATATAAAAACGAAGCAGCAGTTCCTGCGCGGCTACGGTTACCAGGGCGGCGCGTACCGCGAAGGCTGGGCGCGAGGCATTACCTCCGCGGGCTTCGGCGCCGATTTTAAGAATGCGCTGCGCAAACCCGGCGCGTGGCATTTCACGTTTTACGGTTTCGGCGAGTGCCTGCCTAACCGCAACAATTTTATTGAAATTAATAAAGAGCAGAACGATGCCTGGGGCATTCCTACTTTAAAAATTCATTGCGCATTTGGCGACAATGAAAAAGCCTTGCTGCAAGACATGTCTATCCAGGCTGCCGAAATGCTCACCGCCGCGGGTGCGACGGAAATTCACCCCTTCATTGAAAATAATGCTCCGGGCCTGACCATTCACGAGATGGGCACCGCCCGCATGGGCAAGGATCCCAAGACCTCGGTATTGAACGAACACAACCAGGCCCATGACGTAAAAAATCTTTTTCTCACTGACGGCGCCTGCATGGTTTCTTCCGCCTGCGTCAATCCTTCGCTGACGTACATGGCCCTAACCGCTCGGGCCTGCGATTTTGCCGTCTCGCAAATGAAAAAAGGTGAACTCTAAATAAGCTGTAAGGAGCAGAAGCCACCGGATGGCTCAGGTTATTCGTTCTCCAAAAACCTATGACGTGTGTATCGTGGGCTCTGGCGCAGGTGGCGGTATGGCCGCCAAAGTTCTCACCGAAGGCGGCTTGAATGTCGTCTTGCTGGAAGCCGGGCCGGATCTAAATCCCCAAAAAGATTTTAAAATGTTGATGTGGCCGTACGAATTGCCTCATCGCGGCGCCGGCGTCGGTGGTCGCGCCAGCGAAAATTTCGGCGAATTCCTTGCACCCAACGGTGCATGGATCATCGACGGCGAGCCATATACGTCGGCGCCCGGCGCCAATTTTCAGTGGTTTCGTTCGCGCATCGTTGGTGGCCGCACCAATCATTGGGGCCGCATCGCTCTTCGTTTTGCGCCCATCGATTTCACTTCCGGCACGCGCGATGGTCTGGGCGACGATTGGCCCATCAAGTACGAGGACATCGCTCCTTACTACGACAAAGTCGAATCCTACATCGGTGTTTTTGGCACTAAAGAAAATGTTTCCAGCGCTCCCAATGGTGTATTTCTTCCGCCGCCAAAACCGCGTTGCACCGAACTGCTCGTAAAAAAGGCCTGCGACAAGCTCAACATCATTTGCATTCCAGCACGCCTCGCGGTTTTGACTCGCTCCATCAACGGCCGCGCTCCTTGCCACTATTGCGGCCAGTGCGGACGCGGCTGCACCACTGCCTCCAATTTCAGTTCCAGCCAGGTGTTGTTGCCGCCCGCGATGAAAACTGGCCGCCTCACTTTGCTCACTGGCGCCATGGCCCGAGCCGTCGTCGTTGGTAAAGATGGCAAGGCCGAAGGCGTTTCTTACGTCGATAAAAACACCGGCACCGAGAAACGGGTAAACGCTCGCGCCGTGGTTCTCGCTGCCAGTGCTTGCGAATCTGCTCGCCTGTTGCTGAATTCGCGCTCTAACACATTTCCGGATGGCCTCGCGAATTCCTCCGGTACGGTTGGAAAATATTTAATGGACAGCGTCGGCAGCGATGGATGGGGCCACGTCCCGGCGCTCGAAAAAATGCCGCCGCACAATCACGATGGCGTCGGCGGCATGCACCTGTACATCCCATGGTGGAAGTTCGATCGCAAAAATGATTTTCCGCGTGGCTACCACATCGAGCTGTACGGCGGCCGCGATATGCCCGGCGTGGGAATGTTCGATGAGCTTTGTCACGACGAAGAAGGCTACGGGGCCACACTAAAAGCCCGCGCCCGACAGATGTACGGCACCACCATCGGGTTCGCCGGACGCGGCGAGATGATTCCCAATCCGCACACGTACTGTGAAATCGATCCCGATGTTGTCGATCAGTGGGGCATTCCCGTCTTGCGTTTCCATTTTCGCTGGTCTGAATATGAATTACGTCAGGCCCAAGATATGCAGCAGACTTTTCGCTCCATCATCGAGGCGATGGGCGGCGTCTACAAAACAAAAACCGCCATTGATGGGCAATATCCATTTGGAATTCTCGAAGGTGGGAAAATTATTCACGAAGTGGGCACCGCGCGCATGGGCGCCGATCCAAAAACTTCCGTGTTAAACGGATATTGCCAGGCTCACGACGTGAAAAATCTTTTTGTTGCCGATGGCGCTCCGTTGGTCACCAATCCAGACAAAAATCCTACCTTAACCATCATGGCTCTTTCCTGGCGCGCTTCTGAATATCTGCTTGACGAAGCCAAGAAAGGAAATATCTAGCATGAGCGTGGGAATCAGCAGGCGCGACATTCTGAAAACGCTGGCGCTCAGCGCCGTCGGCGGTTCCGTCTTGCAAGTAATTCCCGCGCAAGCCGCCGAATATGCCCATCTAGCTGTGCAAAAAGAGAAAGCTGCGGCTGCCTCCGGCAAATACACGCCAAAATATTTCACGCCGCACCAGTACGAAACATTAACCTCGCTTTGCGATTCCATCATTCCCAAAGATGAAAAATCCGGCGGCGCTATCGAAGGCGGCGCACCCGAATTTATTGATCTGCTCACCAGCGAAAATGAAAAGTATCAACTGAAACTCGGTGGTGGGCTGTATTGGCTAGACGGTTTCTGCACCGACCGCTACGCCGGTACCTATTTGAATTGCACTCCCGACCAAAGAAAATCCGTACTGGATCTCATCGCTTTCCGCAAAAATGCGAAAGCCGATCCCACACTTAGTCAGGGAGTGGTTTTCTTCGCCTTCGTGCGCAGTCTGACGTGCGACGCCTTCTACACCAGCAAAATCGGCATCGCCGATCTGCAGTACATCGGCAACACCGCATTGTCCGAATTTCCCGGCTGCCCGCCGCTGGCTGAAGCTTGACGGTGTCAACCGCAGCCGCCAAAAATCTCGTCGCTCTCACCTCCATTCGCTTTCTCGCGGCTCTGCGCGTCGCCATGTATCACCTGGTGAACTGGGACAATCGCACCTATTGGTGGCGCGGACTGATGGGCACGCCCGCCAGCGTGAGTTATTTTTTCGTTTCCTCGGGATTTCTGCTGACCTACACATATAGCGCCCGCTTTGATCGCGACGAAATGAATTACGGAAAATTTTGGTTGGGCCGCTGCGTGCGCCTCTTGCCGGTTTATTTTCTCGGCTTGCTGGTGGCGTTGCCGGTGTTACTGCACTCTCACACAGCTGCACCCGGCAAAATGGCTTTGACTATTTTCTTGTTGCAGTCCTGGTTTCCCGGTAGCGCTCTCTATTGGAATGCCCCGGCCTGGGCGCTCTCTAACCTCGCTTTTTGCTATCTCAGCTTGCCCTTTTTCCTGCGAGCGACACGTCACTTTTCTAAAACCGCATGCCTGATATTTACTGCAGCCGCTTGGTTCGTCTCGCTTACTCTCTCTTTCTCATATCTCCGTCTAAATCCCGACCATCTGGGCCACATCAACAGCAATACCGTGGCGTTTTGGCTTTATGTCCTCAAATACAATCCGTTGTCGCATCTACCTGAATTTTTTATTGGTGTACTGACCGCGAGGCTCTTCATCGCCAGCGGCGGATTCAGGCGCACGCAAGCGGACTTCGCTTTCGTCTTCTCTACTGTGGTTATTCTGATCATTCTGCTATTCGGATATAGCCTTTCGTATCCTGTAACGCACACCGGCCTGCTGGCCCCTCTGCTGGCCGTCTTGATCGCCAGTATTGCCAGTGGCGCGTTCATTGACAAAATGCTTAAGCCGAAGTGGTTCGTGCTGTTAGGCCAATCCAGTTTTGCGTTGTACATGTTTCACGCGCCGCTTTTGATTTACGTTGCCTGGTACTTCGCGCATCGCACGGAGTTGGGACACATCGCACACTTGATCGTAGTAACCGCAATCGTGTTTCTATCACTGGCGTTGTACAAGTGGGTCGAAGCTCCGCTCACCGCAAAACTGCGCAAGTCTTTGTTTCACTCTGCCGCCGCGACGCCGAAATATTCCGAATAGGCATCAGCGTAGCGTCCGAAGCGAGAAACAAAAAATCGCTAAACAAAGCCCTGTGCTCAAAAAAAACGGCTGGCATTTTGCCAGCCGTTTTTTCTAACATCTCTAGGATCTGCGCGTCTTAGCGATGGCCTCCGCCGCCATGTCCACCACCGTGCGAACCGCCGCCGCCGCCGTGGAATCCGCCGCCACCACCGCGGGTGACGCTGCCACCGCGCGATTGGAAGCTTCCACTGCTGCGCCCGCCGCCGCTAAATGCTCGGCCGCCCTGCGCTCCGTAGCTCCCGCGTCCAGCATAACCACCGCCGACGCTAGCGCGTCCGTTGTAAGCACTGCGCCCGTTATACCCGCCGTAGGAGGCACGCCCGCCGTATGCACCGCGTCCATAGTATCCGCCGCGCCCGTAGTAACCGCGACCATAGTAGCCACGTCCGTAGTACCCGCGGCCCCAACCCCACCAAGGTCCAACGCCGATGAAGAGGCCGTTCACGAAGTAGTCAGGTCCCCAGTAGCCATACGGTGCGCACGCGTAAGGCGCGTAATCGTAATAGCCGTAGGTGCAAACCGGAGGTGCTCCGTAGGCATAGCCGCCACCATAGCCGCCACCATAGCCGACCCCAACTCCAACCGAAACCTGTGCGTGCGAGTAGCTCGCCGCAAACATGCAAAACGCTAATAACGCTAGATATCTAAAGTATTTCATATGGCCCTCCCGGCAACCGCAAACCGCTCATTTCCCGGTACTTACTGTACTCGGCTTACCCGGTTCGTCGAATCACCGATACTTGTTAAACTCCAACGCGGCCGGAAAGTTGCGGCCGCACTGTTGTTACATACTCCTCATGGGCAGCTAACTTCAAGTGTTTTCGCAACATAGCGGCACGGTATATCTTTTTCCACTTCTATTAGATGCGCTCTCTCCATTTTTGATTCAAAGACACAACCATGAAAAAGAGACACTTATGACTTTATTTGTTGGGATGCGGCGTCCCACGTTGTCGCACTCCGCCGAAAATACGATTCGTTAGCCAAGTGGCACGCCAGCGCCGCGTGGTGGCCAAACACTGCATCCTCAGTCACGGGCTGCCGGCTCTTGACCGCTTGGAAAAAGCGCCACAGATGCGGTTTTTCTTCGTCCCACGATATGCCCTTATAGATAAATCCTTCCATGGTCGGCTCTTTACCCGGAGGCGGATCGTGCTCCTCGTGCCACTTCTTGGTATAAGCCTCTCGCATCTCTCGCGGGTAGCCCACCGTGTAGTAACTCGGCGCGCTATCTTCGCCCGTTTGTGGCATGTAGTTGATCGCCGTCTCGGTCACTTCCAAGATTCCCTTCGAACCCATGAACCGGTATATCTCCGGCGTCTCGCAACCTAGATCCAGCCGCATGTACACCGGCACTTCTCCGTATTCAAATAACGTAGCGTGTACGTCCGGCATATTCCGCCCGTCCGGGAATCGCAATATTCCCCCCATGGACATCACCCGTTTCGGCGGCTCATTCCATCCCAGCATGTATTGCATGCCGCTGATCAGATGCACCAGCAGGTCGCCCGCTACGCCCGTTCCGTACTCCTTCCAGCATCGCCATCGCGCAAATACCTTGGCGTCAAAGGGCCGCTTCGGCACCGCGCCTTGCCAGGTGTCCCAGTCGAGCGTTTGCGGCGACAAATCCGTTGGCGGAGGATATTCCCAGGCTCCAGTCGGATCATTGCGCCCCAGCGAACCTTCCACCAGGTTCAGTTTTCCAATCATGCCCTGCGCCAGCATTTCTTTTGCTTTAGTACAAATCACCGAGCTGACCCGCTGCGATCCGATCTGCACAATCCTGCCAGTCTTCTGCGCCGCAGCCACCATCGCCACGCCCTCAGCCGCTGTGTGCGACATCGGCTTCTCGCAGTAAATATCTTTCCCCGCGCTTACCGCATCTACCACCACTTGCTTGTGCCAGTGATCCGGAACGGCCGCCACAATGCAATCGATGTCTTTATTCGCCAGCAATTCCTGGTAGCGCCGCGTGGTCGTCACATTTGGGCCGGCGATCTCTTTCGCCAGCGTATGGCGCCCATCATACAAATCACACGCCGCTACGCATTCCACTCCCGGCAGCTGAATCGCATTGGTCAGCAGACCCGAGCCTTGCATTCCAACGCCGATAATTCCAAACCGCACGCGGTCGCTAGCCGCCACGGCTGTGGACGAGTAGGGAATCGACTCCGGATCAAGCAAGATCGTGCGTTTTGCCACCAACGCGCCGGTCACTCCCGCGCTACGTTGCAAAAATTCGCGGCGCGAAAAATCTTTAGTCATTGCCCACCCTCCGAAAATTTTCAGTAGTGTCTAAACTAATCATCAATGCAATGGTTGCACGCTGACTTCTTTGAAAAACACAATGTCGTTGTCGCTATGATTTTGTAGCCCCATGTAACCTTCCTTCGGCCGCTGCCCGCGCTCGGGCTCGAAATCAAACTTCTTTTCTGGAACGGGTTGCCCCTCGGTGTAGTCCGTAACCATCACATCGTTCAACACCACCACGGTATGCATACCATCCAGAGTGATGAGCATGGTGTTCCACTCGGGCCCTGGTTTGCCCGGACGTGCCGCGGGTTTGGTCAGCGAATAAAGCGTGCCCGTAACGTGATACTCGTCTTCCTTGGACGTCTCCGGCTCATTATCAATCTGCACTTCGTACCCGTAGTGCACGGGCATCCATGGCTCGCGCGGCTCGATCGGGATGCGCACAAATACGCCGGAATTGTCATTGTGGTCGCGCATTTTATACACCACGCGTATGCGGCAATTTCCCAACTTGCCGCCCGTCCAGTACAGCAACCCCATTCCGCCATGCGTGCGAATCAATCCATCTTCGACAGTCATACTGCCGGGTCCCACATGCTTCCAGCCGCTCAGATCTTTGCCATTAAATAGTGGTTTGAACGCCCCACCCTTCTCTGGGAGCGTGTCTTTTAGTTGAACACGTCCAGCCGCGAGCAGTAGCATCGCCGCAAACGCAGCGCAAAAAAGAGATTTATTCATGAACTTCGCTTTCTCCGCGCCGCGTGGACTAAAAGCGCAGGTCGTGCAGATACGTATAACTCTTACGAAGATCTTCGATCGGCGAAGTCGGCTCGTCGTTCTCCACGAAGTAATGCTCTATGCCGGCTTTCTTCGATTGCGCAAACAAGCGCTTCCAATCAATCGCGCCGCTGCCCACGTCCGCCATGTGTCCATCTTTTTCCCCCATCTTGCCGTCAGGTCCTTTGGTCCAATCCTTTACGTGCACCAAAGGAAAGCGTCCCGGATAGCGGTTGAAATATGTCAGCGGATCTTGTCCTCCTAGCGTAATCCAGCAAAGATCCATCTCCATCTTCACCAGTTTCGGATCCGTTTCACTGAGCAGAATGTCATACCCGAGTTTTCCGCTGCCATCCGTCAGCGGCTCGAACTCGTACACGTGATTGTGGTATGCAAATTGAATGCCGGCTTTCGTGCTGGCCTCGCCCGCGCGGTTAAAAACCTCCGCGGCTTCTTTATATCCGGCCGTTACCTTGCGCTTGGACTCGTCAATCGAGGGACACACGATGAAGTTGTGCCCAACGACATGCGCGGCGTCAAGCGTTTCGGGCCATTTGTTCCGCACTACTTCGTAGGAAACATGCTCACTTGGAGACGTGAGATGCAGCCGGTCCAGCGTGGCTCGAATGTCTTTCGGCTGATGATCGAAATAGCCGGCGAATTCCACTTCGTTGTAGCCGACCGCCGCGACTTTCGCGAGCGTGCCGTCGAAGTCCGTCTTCATCATGTCTCGCACGGTATAAAGCTGCACGCCGATGCGGTCCAGTTTGTGTGAAGCTTCAGCGGCCCCACCCCCGGCAGCTTTACTGGCCCACGTCGAATTCGAAGCCAAAAATGTAGTCGCGACAGAACTGCCAATAAATGTGCGTCGGTTCATGCGCGGCATTGTACTCCCTCATCCCCAAAAAAGAATAGGCGGGAGTTCAGCGCAACACTCGCTCAAGTCTCGTCGAAGGACCCTCGAAGAAATACGCGATGGTTAGTGGCTCTCCAGAAGCGAAAAGGTGTTACCAGCCGGTGCAGAGGGTTGCTGCTGAGATTGGGAAGAAAAGGTAGAGAGTAGCGTTGTGGCCTCGTCGATTTGTTTATGCGTCATCAGCCGCGAGAGTTGTTTGCGGCGGTCGGCGCCAGAGGCGTCTCCTGAGGCGAGCGCGCGCGAATACCAAGTGTAAGCAATGACGTAATCGAGTGGCAGGCCTTTCCCTTGCTCGTACAAATAAGCCAGGTTTGTTTCCGCTCCGGGCAGGCCGTGTTGCGCGGCGAGTTGCAGCCAACGTGCCGCTTCCTCGTAATCGGGTGCGACGCCCAAGCCTCTATAATAAAAAACCGCCAGACTGTTTTGAGCCTCGGCGGATCCTGACGCGGCGGCCGCGCGAAACCACTTGGCCGCTTCTTTGTAATCGCGTTGCGTTCCAGAACCCAGGTAGTAGAGTGTTGCCAGATTGCATTGGCCCACGGGATTACCGTGTTGCGCTGAAGCGAAATACCATTCAAACGCTTTGCCCGGGTCCTTCGGAATACCTTGGCCGTGCTGATACAGAGAAGCCAGGTTATTTTCGGCCGACGAGTGACCCTGGAGTGCTGCAGCACGGTAGTTTTCCGCAGCCTTGGCATAATCCTGCGAAACACCCTCTCCTCGTTCGTACAAGTACCCGAGCATAAATTCCGCGCCGGCATTACCTTGGGCAGCGGACGCGCGCAGCCATTTGAGGGCAGATTGATAATCCTCGTTGGTGGGATCGTGGCGCAGATACGATTGCGCGAGATTGTATTGAGCGACGGCGTCGCCGTGTTCTGCCTCAGATCGCAGCGTGGAAAGGGACATGCTGACATTTTGCTGGGATTGTGGCGCGGCATAACTGCTCGGGACGGCTGTAAACATGGCAGCGAGAAACAACAATCGTGTGAAAAATGAGTAGGAGTGGCACAGGCCTAAGTTCATCGTGGTTTCCCTTGTGGACAAGAAAATTCATTTGGCGCGCGCGACTCTTCCGGCCGGTTGAAAAAAAAAGCCTATAGAGTCAGCAAGCACCGCGAGCACACCACTGCGTTGGCGCAGACGAGCCAGGTGTACGGTGTCGTCAAAAAAGCTGACGCGACACGTGTACACACGGCACACTCAACGCGTGACGAACTCTAAGAACCACTCGTTTATCTGGATTGCTACTGTAGATACGAGAGAACGCCCCAAAAGGTTTGGTCGTGTTACCAGAATTTTATAAAGGTGTGTGTTTTGGGCCGCAGTTTTGTTTTCGCACGTCAGGAATTGTCGGTGTCTAGCGGCGAATTTCTAAGGCCGAAGGAAATGGTGGTAGCGAGGCATTGGCCCATGCACTCCCGTCGCACAGTACGCAGTGGGCCGTTGGTTTATTTCCAGATTGACGGCCTCCAAATGAATTGGCCTGTCTTCAATAGCAAGACGGGCCCTGGTGACAGCATTGGCTAAACTCCGGTTGGCGTTTTAAATTCTCCTCGCATGCCTTCTAGTATTTCTGCAACTGCCAAAACCAACTCATCCTCGTTCGGCTTGCCAATCACCTGCACACCAATTGGCAATCCGTCCGCTGAAAATCCCATGGGCACTGAAACTCCGGGGAAACCCGCCAAATTCAACCACTGCGCGTGCCGCATCGTGTCGCGATAACCGGAAATCGGCTGCCAGTTTCCTTCGCCATGGCGAAAAGCCGGCGCGGAACAAACCGGCGAAAGCAAAATCGGCACGTCTCGCATCTGCTTGATAATCTTTGCTCGCACGACATCGCGCTTCGCGCAAGCATTCATGAACTCATCCACTGTCGGCTCAATTTTCAAGCTGGCCACCGACATGTATTCGCGAAACATCGGGCTCAATTCCGCCTCGCGTCCCTCCACCATCGGTGCAAATAAATGCGCGATCATCGGCCCAAAGAAAAACCACCACAACTCAATCGCCTGCTCCAGTCCTTTCAAAGGAAACGGTTCCACGTGAAATTTTTCTGAAAGCAAAACCGCGGCTCTTCCAACAGCCTGATTAGTTTCCCGGGTAACATTTCCGAGCGCATTTGACTCCAGTATCCCCACGCGCATTCCGTCCAGTTCACGTTCGCCGAAAGATCGCGCTTCGATCGCCGCGGAAAGCGCATCGTCCGCGTCCGGCCCCTTCATCACATCAAATAACGCCCGCACATCGGCCACTGTTCGCGCCATCGGTCCCACCATCCCCAACCACGCGAACGCGCCAGCCCCTCGCGGAAAATGTCCGGTTGAAGGAATCCGTCCGGGCGTCGGCTTCAATCCGCTGATCCCGCAAAAATGAGCCGGAACTCGCACCGAGCCGCCGCCATCGCTTCCCACTCCTCCCATCGAACAACCCGGCGCAATCGCCGCTGCTTCGCCTCCGCTCGAGCCGCCCGCCGATCGTGAAAGCTCCCATGGATTACTGGTCTTTCCAGACAACGCGTTGTCGGTCTCGTACGCCATCAAAAATTCCGGCACATTAGTGTTTCCTATCAAAATGGCGCCAGCCGTCCTCAACCGCAACACCAAGACTGCGTCGTCGCACGCCACATAATCCGCGCGCAGACGAGAGCCCGCCGGACATGGCCACCCCGCCACATCAATGCAACTCTTGATAGAAATCGGCACGCCATGCAGCGGACCAACAGCATCTCCACGCAAAACGCTTGCTTCCGCAGCGTGCGCCTGCAGTCGCGCTCCCTCTGCATCGATGTGCACAAAAGCATTTAGTTTCGGCTGCAATTTCTCGATGCGCTCAAGATGAGCGTCAACAACTTCACGTGGAGAAATCTCTCTGCTTCGAATTTTGTCCACAACTTCAGCGATGCTTGCGAAATAAACGGAATCCATTTTGGTCTCAAGCGAGAGTAAGCGCAGCACTGCTGCGGGTCAAACACACGAGCAGCGCAACAAAAACGGTTGACGGTGCTCGACCGAGCCCACAGAATCTTATATTCAACAAAAAAGTTCTACGTACTTTGGTTCACGGAGAAGACCAGTCATCTACATACGCATTGTTTTTCGTTTAGTTCTTCCCGTTCTCGCTTGCCTGCTTTTGCTCTGCGCCATACTCTTATCCTCGCGTTCAGCGCAGAAAACTTCCGAGCCATCAGCGACTTCTCAGCCCGCGCAAACTCCACAGCCCACCCTGCCCAACGATTCCACCAAGCCGTTGCGCCTGAACACTCTCGGCGTCGCTTATCTCAACCAGCAGCGCTCCGCCGACGCCCAGAAACTTTTCGAGCAAGCTCTCCAGGCCGATCCAAAATTTGCAGTGGCACGCCTGAATCTCGGTATCGCTCTTCTCAACCAGCAAAAAGCTGAAGCCGCCCGCGACGAGTTGCTTACCGCCGCGCAACACCTCCCCCGCGACCCTTACGCCTGGTATAACCTCGGCCTAGCGTACAAAGATTTGGCCGACTTCAGCCACGGAGTCGCCGCCTTCGAACACGTCACCGAGATCCTTCCCGACGAAGCCGATGCCTATTATTTTGTTGGCTACTTGTATTCGCAGCTCCAGCAATACGACAAAGCCATCGTCGCCTTTCAAAAAGGTCTCGCGCTATTTCCGTATCATGCTTCCTCGGAATTCGGCTTGGCTCGCGCATATCAACGCAACGGCGATTCCGCGTCCGCGCGCGAGCACCTCGCTAAATTCCAGAACATCACGACCAATCATCTCGGCGCGCCGTTCGGCGCAGGGTATGGCGATCAGGGCCGCCTCTCGCTCGCGGAATTGCCGTCTAACTCCGCGCTAACCGTTCCGCCGGCAATCCCAGTGCACTTCACTGTGCAAAATTTAGAAGCCTTTTTGCAAAATTCCGCGAAACCCTCCCGACCTCCTAGTTCCACCCCCGGGCCGTCCACTGGCGCGTGTTTTTTTGATTTCGATGGCGACGGAAAACCCGATCTGTTTCTCGTCAGCGCTACTGCTGACAGTGGCAGCCATCTGCTGCACAACATCGGCGGCGGCCGCTTTGAAGATGTCACCGAGCGCGCCGGCCTCAAACTTTCAGGCAGCGGACTTGGCTGTGCCGCGGGAGACTTTGACAACGATGGTCACACTGATCTCGCGGTCTGCCTCTCCGACGGCGTGCACCTACTGCATAACCAAGGCAACGGCAAGTTCGAAGAGGTAACGGAAAAAGTTGGCATTCGCCGCGAAAAAGGCTGCGTGGCCCTCACTTTTGTGGACTACGACCACGACGGCGATCTCGATCTGTACATCACCTCGGCTTCGGACGGCGGCGCCGCTCACAACACTTTATGGCGCAACAACGGCAACAACACCTTCACGGATGTTTCTGCCGAAACTGCACTCGGCATCCCCGCCACCGGAGCAGGCCTGGTCACCACCGACTTCAACAATGATCGCGCCATCGATTTTGTTTTCGCCGGCGGTTCCGACGGCGCCTCGATCTATTTAAATCCTCGCGAAGGCAAATTCACTTCACTTCCCGCCATCGATTTCAAAAAAGAAAATCTTCCACCGGCTGTTGGAGTTATCGCTTTTGACTTTGATAAGGACGGCTGGATGGACCTCGCCTTCACTCACGCGGGCGCGCCCGGCATCAGCCTATGGCGCAATGTAAACGGAAAAAAACTCGAGCGCATCGCGCTTCCCGATCTCGGCTGGCAACGCGGATGGGGAATTTCTGCCATCGATTACGATAATGACGGGTGGCTCGACATCATCGCCGCGGGGGAATCCAGCAGCGGCGGCGAACTTCGCCTGTTGCGCAATGTGGGAAGCCAGGGTTGGGCCGACGTCACAAAAGACGCGCATCTCGACGCCATCAAACTTACTCAGCCGCGCGCTTTAGCCCTTGCAGACACGCGCGGCCAAGGCGCGGCAGACATCGTTGTAACCCAACTCGGCGGGCCTCCGGTCATCCTTCACAGCGAAGGCGCCACCGAACACAACTGGATGCACATCGATTTAAAATCTCTCAGCGATAACAAAAGCGCTATCGGCACAAAAGTGGAAGTCTACGCAGGCCCGCTCTATCAAAAATGGGAAATCGCCGGCGCGTCCGGTTATCTCGGCCAAAATTCCACATCCGCTCTAGCCGGACTGGGTACCGAAAAAAGTGTGGAAGTCGTGCGCCTGCTCTGGCCCACGGGAGTCCCGCAGGACGAAATAAATCTGCCTGCGAACAAATTTCATTCTCTCGCTGAGCTGGACCGCCGCGGCAGCTCTTGCCCGGTCCTCTTTGCCTGGAATGGGCGCGAATACGAATTCATTGCCGATATGATTGGCCCCGGCGTTGTCGGCCATTGGGTCGCACCTGGCGAGCGCGACGTCCCTGATCCCGACGAATATCTTAAGGTCAACGCGCGCAGCGTTCATCCGCTGAAGAGCTTGCTCAGTTTCCGATTCATGGAGCCGATGGAAGAAACTGTTTACCTCGATCAGGTGCGTCTCATGGCCATCGATCATCCCGCGTCCTACGAAATAAATCCCAACGAGCGTTTCGTCAGCGCTCCACCATTCCCCGAATTCCGGGTCATCGCCACGCGCGGCGCCCGTCCACCGGTCGGCGCATGGGACGATCACGGTAATGATGTGCTTCCGTTGATCGCACGACGGGACCGCAAGTACGTGGCGAATTTCGACTCGTTACCTTTTACCGGCTTCGCCAAACTTCACTGGCTCGAACTCGACCTGGGAAATTGGGATCCTACAAAGCCACTGCGCTTGATCATGGATGGCTACACCGGTTATTTCACCGCCACCTCGATGTACGCTGCTGATCAAGCAGGCATAAAGGTGATTGCTCCTTACGTCGAAGCTCTCGATGCGCAGGGAAATTGGAAGCGCGTGATCGACGATATGGGCTTTCCCGCCGGACTGGAGCGCACCATGGTCGCCGATCTGTCTGGCAAAATTCCGTCCGGCACGCGCCGCATTCGCATCGTCAACAATCTAAAAATTTATTGGGACGCCATTCGCATCGATCAAACGCCGGAGACGCGCGAGGTACGCGTCTCCGAAGTTCCACTCGCCGATGCTTCGCTCGATTTTCTGGGCTTCCCGCTGGAAAAACGTCTTACACCACCCAGCGACACGACCTATTCCTACACGCGACGCAGCAAAACCGGCCCGTACGCGCGAGCTGCGGGCAATTACACCCGTTACGGCGATGTGCACGATCTTTTGCGCGCGTCCGACGATCGCTTCGTCGTTTTTGGTTCCGGCGAAGGCGTCAAGCTCGACTTTGATCCGCAGAAACTGTCGCCACTGCCGAAGGGCTGGGTCCGCGATTATTTCTTTTATGCTGATGGTTTTGAAAAGGACTTGGATTTTTACGCCGCTCATGCGTTCACCGTCGAGCCGCTTCCGCGTCACACCCTGTTGCCTTACCCGTATCCGGCTGATCAGGATTATCCCGCGGATCCTGCGCATCTCGACTATCAGTTGGAATTCAATACGCGGCAGCGCTCCGATCATTTGCCGCCATCGTTGCGCTACAACTACGCGCCCATCAACTGACGCAACCGCGACGCGCGCGCACTCTCTATCCGCAGCACAGGGAATCAGCGAACCCTCCCGCCTCAGCGCAAAATAATTTTGCTTGCGAATCACTCCAGCAGAGTTTCTACCCACGCACGCTTTTGCGCGCTCTTCGCGATTGCTTCGCAAAGCGTCAATTCCTGATGCCCCGTCAAAAAATTCGGAAACTTCTGCGGCGCCTCAAAATCTCCCGCCTCTACGTATTCATAAAAATCGCGAAACAATTGTACAAACGTATCTGGATATCCTTCCGCATGGCCGCCCGGATACGCCGCATACTTCCTTGCCTCGGGGCTCAGCAGCGCAGGATCTTTGCACAGTAATCCGTTCGCTTCGTCCCGCCGTCCGATCCACAATTCATTCGGCGATTCCGAATCCCAAGCTAGCGATCCTTCGGTCCCATCAATTTCAAACCACAGCCTAGCCTTGCGCCCCGCGCTGACCTGCGAAACCGTCATCGCGCCGCGCATATCGTTCGCGAAGTGCAACAGCACCGACGCGTAGTCGTCCGTGGTAATCGGCACTTCGTCAAACTCATTTGTCGCACGCGCTTTAAAAGTCTCCACACGCCCTCGGGGCCGCTGCCGCACTGGAACGGTCGTTCCCAGGTCCGCGCAAACTTCATCAACTCTTGCTCCGGCGATCCACATAATCAAATCCAGCCAGTGCGTGCCGATGTCCGACACCGCGCGCAATTCGCCGCCCAGCTTTGGGTCCAAGCGCCAATTCCAGTCGCTCGAATGCAGCAGCCAGTCCTGCAAAAAACTTCCGTGCACCAAACGAGGAGTTCCAATCGCTCCACTAGCAACCAGCGCTTTGGCTTCCTGGCAAAGCGGGTAGTAGCGCAAGTTGTAAGCAACTCCGCCTGCGCGCTTGCACTCTCTGGCAAGAGCTACTAGCATTTCCGATTCCGCCGTGTCGGTAGCCAGCGGCTTTTCACACAGCACATGCTTGCCCGCGCGCATCAACGTGCTCGACTGTTCGAAATGCAAATAGTTCGGCGTGCACACGTGCGCAACGCTGGCCGAATTGTCCGCCGCCGCCTCATCGATCGAAGCGTAAGCGCGGGGCAAACCTAGAGCTGCACGCGCTTCCTCGCTGCGTTCCGCCGAACTTCCCAGCACGCCGCGCACTTCAACGCCTAGGCGCCGCAGCGCATCGAGATGCGCCTTACCCACAAAACCGGCTCCAATCAATATCGCCGCCGCTTTCATACCGCTCCTGTCTCTACAAATTCAGGCGCTCATTGTAATCCATCGGGGCAGAAGGAAAGTGATGATGCTTAAGGTTTAGATTGAAATGTTTCGGGTGGATCCAGATAGCACTGCTTCCAGAATGCTTCTTCCGGGATTTCTCCCTTCGCTAGTTGCTGGATGCTTGCCAACGTCGCTCCAGCGATACCCCCGTCAGCGGAATCAAAAATCACCACTACTCCATCCACCGCTGCGGCGCCCGAGGTTACATCCCCCGCAAACTTCTGCATCAACGAGCCCGCAAAATTCAATTTCGCGCGCGCATCGGTCTCCTTAGGATTCTGACTCACCGGTTGCACCGTATAAATCTTGACCGTTTTTCCTTTCAGCGCGTCCCAGTCGCCTGGAAAAAGGCTATTCTCTTCGCGTTCCACCCGAAAAGGCGGCTGCTTTGCGGCACTTTCGGCCTTCGCAGTTTGTTCCAGACGTTCCGCAATCAGTTCCGGCAACTCCAGCGCGCTCCTGCGAATGTACCCGCGCGACACGCCCGAGATTTGCACGTGAATCCATTCACCCTCGGCGTCCAGAAATTCAAATTCGTCGTTTACCGCCGCCTTGAACAAAAGGCGGCTCTCGTCGCCCGCGCGGGCCATAACCGGCGTTCCAGGTTTTTTCACTGTCACCAGATTTATCGGATGCGCCTGATTCTTCTTGACCTCCTCAAGCCCTTGCAGCTCCAGATTTAAACTGTGCATGCGCTTTTCTTCCGCTTCGCGCTGGCTGCGCAGCCGATTCAACTCCTCCGTGCCCTCAGGCGCGACCACGGGATTTCCATAACCCGGCGACATATTTATTCCGCCACCCAAATTCAATTTTGGAGCCGGAGCGGAAATTCCAGAGTTTGCCAGCGCGCGCGGCGTTCCGGGCGCCGGTTTGTTTCCGAATTTTTCGTCCAGGCGGTCTAGCAAATCCAGCTCCAGCCGGCCGTTGGAAGGCAAAATCTGGTAACCGGATTTAGCCGGATCTTTGTCCGCATACCACGCGGTTATCTTGGCGCTTACCTGCACAATTGTTCCCGCGGGAACGCCGGGCAAAACTTCGATGGAGAACTGGTAAAACGCTTTCTCGTAACGATCCAGCGGCTGTTGCGCAGTGCCCACGAAGCCATCCACGATCGGAAGTTTTTGTCCCGTGTACGCCTGCAAATCCTTCAGTGCCTGCTCAACTTCGACTTTTGGTTTTGAAAACGTGCGGGCGTAAGGCGTCGCTTGCCCATGAGCGGAAAAAATCGCGGCGGCACTGAGAAGCAGCGCAAGCGCAAAGTGTCGAATTTTAAAATTTGAAAGGTTGTTGGTCACATTCACGGCAAAGATTCCAGTTGCTCGGTCGCGATCCATCCGCGCTGCCCGTCCGGCGTTTCCACGCCGTACCAGTGCGGCGTCACAATCGCGATTACCACTTCCGTGTGCGCCGGCAAGCTCACCACCTTTGCCGAGGATTGAAATGGCGCGGCCTTCAAATCCGTGCCCGGTGCCTTAACGCGGCGCTCCAACTCGTGCCGCAAATCGTTGAGGCGCTGTTCAATATCCTGGACCGAACCTTGCGTGGCGGCTAATAAAGTTTTTTCATCGTCGCGTTTTCGAAGAATCGTCTGTTTTACCAGGTCCGCACTATCTCGCCGCCGCTTCATGTCCGCAGCCGCTTGCGCGTCGAGCTGGATCGCTTGTAAATGCTCTTGTATGGCCTTGTACTCGCTGGATTCGACGGTGCCATCCGAAGGATGCACGGTGCGGTGAGTGTTCTCCACGTAAACGGCGTCGATGCGCACGCGTGTGCGTCCCTCCTGTTCGGGAATGACGATATATCGCACTGCGATAGTTCCTTGATCGGCGCTTTCCAGGAAATGGCGGGGGGCGATGGCATCCTTGCGAATTTTATAAAACACCTGCCCAGGGCCCTTCCATGGCGGGAAGAGCGGAGTTGAAGTGACCACCGTGGCGTCCATGAGGGTGCGATCTTTGTCGAAAATCCACGTACCGTGAATAATCTGATCTTCCAGAACTTCGTTTACCGCTTGCAGTACGTCGGCCTTAGAGGCCACAAATTCCCCGGCGAAGCCTGAAGTTTTAAGTTGCTGCGCCGCGTCAGCCGGTCTCTGCTGGACGAAAAAGACGATCCAAACCCCAGCCAGCAGGCCAACTGTTGAACAAGTGCAGCTGAGTTTCCGGATGCAATTCTTCCTGATGAACTGTTTGAGCTTAACGGTTGAAGTCATCCAGGTTTTTCCATTTGAAGTTTATTTCCGCCCGGTACCAATTACCGCCGATTGCTTAGCGTGAATGCGACGAGAATAGCACTTTCTGCGCATCATCACGCCCAACCGAGAATCGCGAACATCGTTTCGATTAGAAGTGACAAGGTGACGTTGGGGTTTCCCGTGCACGAAATGCCCGAGGACAACGCTGCTGTTGGAACTTGAACGCACGATTTCGTCAGAAATCGATCGAATATACAAAAATCGATACATCCAGACCAAAATATCCCAAATCCCGTAAGACTTCACTATCACCGGTGTTAAACAGACTGTTCCCAACAGAAATAAAAAAAATCGCTTGCATTCATTTTTTTGTGGAGGTAGGATTCGCGACGGTTCAGGGGACGCGGGGTTTGGCACCTTTTTTCTATTTGAGAAAAGGGCCGAAACTTCCATGGGGCGTGGTGCAGTGACTTCATTGCGATCAGCAAAAGCTATCGGTCTCTCCCGTAGACCAAGTGGATTAGCCTGCCGTGGCTTTTACTTTCTCCCTTCCTCACACCTTCGTTTGCACGTTCCTTTTGCGCATCGTTTTGAGTCTTGAAAGAGGAGGCGGTATGTCCTTGCTTTTGAAACAAGCTGCGAAGGCAAAGTTCCTTGGATACGGATCCTCGCTGCCGCTCAGTGTCCTCGCGTTCGTGTTCCTCTTCGCGAATGTTTACCCCGCTTTCGGGCTCCCGGCTTTCGCCCGAAAATACGGCATGCCGTGCTCTTCGTGCCACGAAGCATGGCCTAAGCTGAGCCCGTTTGGCCAAGCGTTCAAAGACAACGGCTACCAGATGGGCAACGATCGCGACGCTCCTATCTTTCAGAACCCCGGATACTGGCCGGTTACTTTTCGCATCACTCCGATCTGGCACCGTGAGAGTCAGAACCTCACAAATGTCGATGGTCCTAATGGGCCTCTAACTGCCGAAGGCCAAGTCACCACCCACGGATTCGATTGGAGTGGGTTAGATTTTCATACCGGAGGAACGCTGGCAAAGAATTACTCGTTTTATGTTCTTCCTTCGTCCGATAACACCGCCTCTTTCCATTTCGAGTCGGTGTGGGCGCGTGTCGACAATATCCTAGGAAGCAGTTGGTTCAACATTAAAATGGGCAAGTTTGAACTCGACAACTTGCTTTCGGAAAAACGTATTTTGACGCTCACCAATGTGGCGGGCGTGTACGCCAACTATCACTTTCAGCCGCTGGTTTCGCCCGGAAGCGCGGCTGCTCCAGGGGCCGTTACAGAATCATATGGCTTTGGTATTGGCGACAATCAGGTTGGCGTTGAATACATGGGCCACTCCAAGGACGACCGTACTCGCGTTTCAGCTTCTCTGCTGAGTTCCCAGGATGGTCAGCCCAGCTTACCTAACGGAAGGGGTTATAGCGGTTTTTTTGCAGCCAGCCAGGCTTTCGAGGTCGGCAGTCTGGGCGTTCAGCGTGTCGGTGCCTTTGCGTACATTGGGAATATGCCCACCTATTATCAGTTCACCCAAGGTGGTGTGGGTGTGCCAGGCACTGGGATTGGCAACAAGAGTTTTTACCGCGACGGCTTAATCGGGATGTGGTACATCAAGAAACTTGATATCACTACGATGTACTTCCACGGCTGGGATAATGCTTTTCTGGGCTCCAACACTCCGGCGACCAGCGCACTCCCGACCGACGCGAACGGCACGACGGCCCGCGCACCAACGTGGAATGGCGCGCTTATTGAGACTCATTACAACCTGAACCCGCAGCTGATTTTGATTAATCGCTATGAAGCGATCCGCATGTCGCGCCAGGTATTTGCGACCAACCCTGGCAGCTTCGGTAACGAAGATGTCTTGACCTTTGGCTGGCGCTACTATCCGTTCATCTCTAGTCGCGCCGGTTTTGCATTCCATAACGAATACGCCATTATGCGCCAGCGAGGCGCTTCACCAATCACTGCCCAAGATTTAACCACCAGTAGCCTGCTGGCCGGATTTGACTTCGACTTCTAAGGGTAAAACGATGAGCCTAATCAAAATCACGAAGTTGAGTGTCGTACTTCTCGCCACCATCGTTCTGCCACTCCCAATTGCGGCGCAGCCGCCGCAGTCTGAGCAAGGCTCGGCGCAGCCAGCCACTCAACCGGCTCCGGCGCAACAAGCGCCGCCAGCCGAAAAAGCGGCTGTCGCGCCAAACCGCAATGCGCCAATGGAATCTCACATCGGAAAGTACACCGGCCACTCGGGTGCCGGAAGGCAACTGTATTACCGCTACTGTTGGGGTTGTCACGGATACCGCGGCGATGGCAATGGCGAAAATGCTCCGTACCTTAACATCTTACCGCGCAATTTCGTCGCAGCCACCTTCAAGTGCCGCTCGACTCCGACAGGCACGCTTCCCCTGGATCAGGACCTGTACAACTCCCTCGAGCGGGGCCTGAATAACAGCAACATGCCGTCCTGGATTACGCTCACCGGGCAAAACCGAGCGGACCTGATTGCCTTTATCAAGACTTTTTCACCGCGCTGGCAAACTGAAAAGGCAGGTGATCCTATCAACGTTCCGGCAGAGCCGGCCTTGACGCTGGCGAGCATTAAGCACGGCCAGGAACTTTTTCAGAAACTCGAATGCTGGAAGTGTCACGGACAGGAAGGCCGTGGCGACGGACCGGCTGCTTCAACCCTGACCGACAGCAACGATCAACCCATTCGCCCATACAACTTTGCCGCTGGCTCGCGCTTCAAGTGCGGCGTGACCAACCGCGATTTGTACAAGATCTTCCTTACTGGCGTGGATGGCACCCCGATGCCATCGTTTGGCGACGTGGTCAAGCCGGAAGAAGCATGGGACCTCGTGCACTACTTGAGAACGCTGCAAGTGAACAAGAAGACTCCCGAGCTGGCTTTATGGACCAGCACTCCGGAAGGCGCTGCGATTGTAAGCGCACAAAAAATCACCGGCACCCCTACCGGTTCAGGTATCAAGCAATAGCTGTGTAGTGCAAGAAGGCTTCAAGGAGAAAAACATGCGTCACAAACAAATATTTACCGCGGCTTTTCTTTTGACTGGTGTAGCGGCTATGTCGTTCGCGGGACCCGCTAAGCCTGCGGGTGGTTCCGTCAGCGGGAAAGTTACCTACGAGGGTACTCCTGCAAAGCAAAAGCCGATCGATATGTCGAAAGAGCCGAGCTGCGCCAAGCAGTACACAACTCCTCCGACGACGGAAACGGTTGTTACCGGACCAAACAATTCTCTGGAATACGTCGTGGTCTACATTTCGGCAGGCGCTCCTGACGAAGCTGCCCCTTCGCAACCGGTTACATTTACACAGAAGGGCTGCCGCTATCTTCCACACGTGTTGGCCTTCCAGACCAATCAGGAATTGAAAGTTGTGAACGACGATCAGACCTCTCATAACATCCATCCGCTGGCCAAGATTAACCACGAATGGAACAAGTCCCAGCCGCCCGGAACGCCCCCGCTCAGCGAGAAGTTTGAACAGGCCGAATTTATCCCCGTAAAGTGCAATGTTCATCCCTGGATGCACGGGGACTTCGCGGTGCTGAAAAATTCACACTATGCCGTGTCTAAAGAAGATGGTACTTTCACGCTGCCCAATCTGCCGGCCGGTAAATACACCGTCACAGCATGGCATGAATCGTACGGAACGCAAACTCAGGATGTCACCATTTCGGGCAGCGAAACGAAAAGCGTCAATTTCGTTTTCAAAGCCAAGGCTTACTAGTCTCTTATCGCGTGTGCGTTGGGCGGATCCAGTGCACACATAGTTTGTCACCCATGATCTGAACGATCGAACTCGCTGGCGTTGCTTCTGTTTTTCCGTTTCACGGAACGTAAGAACAGCGCCAGGGTGTGCAACCATTTTACGGCTCGATGTCCGAATTGAAGCGCCTGCGTAAGCAGCGGGCAAAGGCGGGAAGCGATGGCTAGACTACTGGCAGTGACCATCATAGTGATCGCCATAGTTTCGGCGATTCCCGTAATCATGCACACCTGGGAAGCACCGGCGGACATCTCGACTCATGGCCAGATGATTGATGATCAGATGGCTGACACGATGATCGAGGCAGGCATATCCTTTCTAGCCGCGCAGATCCTTCTTGCTCTGTTTATCTGGAAGTCCCCCACCAACAAGCCTGGCCCGGAGGGAAAATTTAAAGTTTTCCCCGGCGGTGCCAAAGGTTTGATCATTGCCTCAATTGTTTTGGTAGGCGTTGAAGTCCTGGCTTTGGGCGCGTTCGGATCCAAGGTTTGGGCCAGGGTGTACTTCACGCCACCTGCGGCGGACGCCATGCCAATCCAGGCTCAAGCCGGACAGTTTGCATTTTATTTTCGTTATCCCGGCCCGGATGGAAAGTTCGGGCCAATTCATCCCGAAATGATCAGCGAGGCCACCCAGAATTTGTTTGGCCTCGATCCGGAACATGACGTGGAATCCAGAGATGACATCGTCGCAGCGGAGCTGGCCATACCGGTAAACAAAGAGATTCATCTCCTCATGCACGCCAAGGACGTCGGTCATTCGTTTTACGTACCTGCGCTACGCATCCATCAAGACTTCGTGCCCGGCCTGGATCTTTCCGTGCATTTTACCGCCACGAAAATCGGTAAGTATGAAATTGTATGCTCACAGTTGTGCGGTCTCGGTCACTACAACATGCGGGCTTACCTGGAAGTTATGTCCCCCGAGGATTTTGACGACTGGCATAAGAAACAAGCAGCAGCGCAGTAACCCGTCGAGGTTAGACGTCCGGCAGTGAGTCTCTCGTGAGGTGAAGGATGCATGACAAGCCCGTAGTTTCAACAGCACCAGCGGTGGTACATGGTCCGCCGACAACCTTCATTTCCAAGCATGTCTTTAGTTTGGATCACAAGGTTATCGGCAAGCAGTATTACACGCTAGCGCTCGTCGCGGTTTTGACCGGCATGGTGCTTTCTTGGTTGATGCGTATACACCTTGGCTGGAATGACCTGGCGATTCCGGGACTGCAGGCATTCTCCCCAAACGGCGCGCCCAGCGGTATCATGACCCCGGAACTGTACCTGCGAATCATGACCATGCACGCAACCTTCATGGTCTTTTTCGTGCTCACTACCGCGCCCTTTGCTGCCTTTGGCAACTACTTTCTGCCCATCCAGGTCGGCGCCGAAGATATGCCTTTCCCGCATTTCAACATGATGTCGTTCTGGACTACCTTTGTCGCTTTTTGTGTTCTCGTCTCCGCGTTCTTTACTACTGACGGGCCACCTCTCTCTGGCTGGACCGCGTACGCTCCGCTCAGCGCAATTGGAAAAGACGCTGGCCCGGGACAAGGTACCGGCCAGGTTCTCTGGGCCGCAGCCATTGGTATTTTTTGTATCGGGCAATTGCTTGGCGCTCTGAATTTCATTTCTACCGTGCTCGATATGCGCTGCAAGGGCATGACTTTGAGACGCCTTCCGGTGACCGCTTGGGCGTGGTTCATTACCTCCTGCATGGGACTGACCGCCTTCGCGGTTTTAATGCCTGCGACTGTCTTGCTGATTCTTGATCACGTCGCTGGCACCAGTTTCTTCATCGCCTCAGGGCTGGTGATCAACGACCAGTTGGTGCCACATTCCGGCGGTTCGACTCTGCTTTGGCAACACCTCTTTTGGTTCTTTGGTCACCCAGAGGTGTACATCGCGATCGTACCCGGCATGGGAATCATCACTCACGTGCTCATCACCAATATGCGCCGGCCCATGGTCAGCATGAAGGCCATCCTCTACTCGATGTGGGCCTTGGCTTTCTTGAGTTATATGGTTTACGGACACCACATGTTCGTTAGCGGCATGAATCCTTACTCCTCGCTCACGTTCTCTTTCCCCACCCTGATGATCACCATTCCTTCGACCGTGCTTGTGCTTATCTGGATCGGCAGTCTGTACGGATCAAAAATCCGCATCAATGCCGCGTCGCTTTTTGCGCTCGGTTTTATTTCCATGTTCGTCACTGGCGGAGTTAGCGGCTTCTTCCTCGCTCAGCCATCCATCGACATCATGCTGCACGCCACTTACTTCGTCGTTGGACACTTCCACATGGTCATGGGCGTGGCCGCAATTTTCGGAATCTTCTCGGGAACGTACTTCTGGTTCCCGAAGATGACCGGAAGAATGATGAACGACACTTTGGGCAAGGTCCATTTCTGGCTCACCTTTGTCGGTACTTACTGCACCTTCATGCCCTTCCACTACCTGGGTTGGGCGGCGAATGTGCGCCGCTACTCGGCGTTCACCGATGACTACTTGAAGCCGCTCATTCCTCTGCACCAGTTCGTTACCATCGCCGCTCTCTTCACTGGCGCGGCACAACTCATATTCCTATACAACCTGGTTCACAGCTTGTTCCGTGGACCGGCCGCGCCAGCCAATCCATGGGAAGGCACTTCGCTCGAGTGGATCATGCCGTCGCCACCGCCGTGGAACAATTTTGGCGGTAAGGATCCGGTTGTCTATCACGATGCGGATCAGTACGGCGTGAAGACCGCTTCCGGGGCTGACTACATTATGCAAAACTCACCCGAGTCGTCTCCTACTGGGTGTTGACGGAGGATTGATTCCTCCGAAACGGGAAAAATATGGCCACCACCATTCCACCTCCAGAACCTGAAGCGCTGCCGTTACCGAAGCGCCCTCAACTGGACGACGTCGGCAATTCCGGCGGGCACAATTTCGTTCCAGCTGATGGGAGTCTGAGAGCAGTTGACCAATACTCTCCGGCGCCGTCGTCCAGCGCGATTTGGGTGGGGATCGCGGCGATTTGCATGTCTTTTGCCGCGCTAACCAGCGCGCTAGTCGTCCGTCAAGGCTCTTCTTCAGACTGGCGGCATCTAACTCTGCCTCCCATCCTATTCTTTAGCACGCTAGTAATTCTGGTCAGCAGCGGAACTCTTGAAGTGGCTCGTCGTCATGTGGCCGCATATATGACTGGACGCGCAACTCATGTGGAGACCCCTCGACGTTGGCTGTACCTCACCTTAGGACTGGGTCTCTTGTTTGTGGCCATCCAATATATGGCTTGGCTGCAACTGCGCTCGCAGGGTCTATATTTGGCAACTAACCCAAACAGCTCGTTCTTTTACCTGTTCACGGCCATACATGCGTTGCACGTGCTGGGCGGACTTGCCGGTTTACTTCGAGTAATCATTAAACTGGGTCATTCGACTTTGCGCCGCAGCACATTGGATGCGACGGCATATTACTGGCATTTCATGGGCGTGCTTTGGGTCTATCTCTTCGTCCTGCTGTGGATGAGAATTTAACGCGCTCGATCATAGCCTTAGAGGAGGCGTCGTGAGTCATAGTGAAGTAGTCCTGGAAGGTTCCGGGCACGGGCACCATGTCCCTGTATTCGAGCCATCACCGTTTGCCGTTCCGGCAAAGAAATTGGCGATGTGGCTATTTATTATTTCCGACATCATGACCTTTGCTGGGTGTCTGATCGCTTACGGATTTCTCCGGAATGCTCAACCGGATTGGCCCAGGCCTTATCAATCTGGCACCATTATCAGCGTAATGATCATGACTTTCATTATGGTCACCAGCAGTTTGACCATGGTGCTTGCAGTCCGCGCTGCTCGTGCGGAGAGACGCGACGAAGCCTTCCGCTTTACCATGATCACTTTGCTGATAGGCGTCGTTTTCGTCGCCCTACACGTACGCGAATGGTTCAGCATGATCGGCCAGGGCGTCACTTTGTACAAAAACCCGTGGGGTACCGGGCTCTTTGGCGGTGCCTACTACAGCGTCACCGGCATTGAGTTGTTGCACGTAATCGCCGCGCTCGTTGCCATTGTGATCGTCGGGATGGGCTATAAGCGTGGCCGCTACACTTCCGTTGACCTTGAGAACTGCGGGCTGTTTTGGCAATTTATCAACATTGTGTGGATGTTCGTTGTGCCCTTAGTCTATCTGATGAACGTGGCTGGCTGAATCAGGAATCGCGAAAGGAACCGTGATGATAAAGGCACAGGAAGAACAAGGCGGAACGGGCAAGTATTACGTTGTTTATGTCGTTATGCTGCTTATCTCGGCGATAGAAGTTTTTGTCGCCTATCGCCATCCCAGCGGAAGTGAATTTTTGGGTGCGCTATTGATCTTGGCCTTTATCGGAGCTGCCCTAGGCGTCCTTTACTTCATGGGGCTGGCATCTGAAAATCGCAATGCGATGATCGGATTTTGCGTCTTTACACTCTTCGTGTTAGCGGCCATCAATTATGGCTGGACGGACAGCTTCCGAATTCTTCTGGGTGTGCCCTATGCAAAGTAATGGCCATCACCTTATAGTGATTGCGAGGAACAAGCAGTGAGGCGTAAACCGTTTTTGCAGGTTTTGACGATCACCGTTGCGATCTTCGCAATGTTAGTTTTCTCTCCAGCGGCTTTTTCACAGAGCTGCGCCCTTTGTTACACGCAGGCTGCTTCTGCCGGGCATCGAATGATTGAAGCATTGCGCAGCGGGATATTGGTGTTGGTCGTCCCACCGACGTTGATGTGGCTGGTAATCGCCGCAATCGCACATGCTAAACGCAATCAGTTCAAACACGCGGGTCAATCCTCTGGATCTAGCTCCGATTGGTAATAATCCGAAGTGAAAGATGGCTCTCGATCATGGTTCAAATCTAGAAAGTCAAAATTCTACCCGCCATTTCTCAAGCAATTGGCGACGGTCGTCTTATTCGCGACTTCGGTGTCGTCCGCCTCAGGCCAGCTGTTAACACCGACGATCTCCGTCACACCTCGCAGGTTGCCACTAACAAAGTTCTACGACACACCTGACCCTTTGCCTTCCGGCCAACCTGGTCAGCTAATACGCTCCGAACCGTTCTACGAGTATCTTTTGCCATACACGGTGTCGGCCGTTCGCATTCTTTATCACTCGCGCTCTCCCCGCGAGAAAGACGTCGCCGCGTCAGGCGTGGTACTTCTTCCGCGCGGAGTACCGCCTTCTGGTGGCTGGCCGATCATCGCCTGGGCCCATGATTTAACCGGCTCCGCCAGGCAGTGCGCGCCGTCTCTATTGAAGACCTTGAATGAGGGTCCGCTGCTCTCGATGTACGTAGGCCTGGGATATGCAGTGGTGGCCTCTGATTACGCTGGATTGGGCACGAACTTTCCATACGCGGTCCTGGATGTGCCGTCCAACGCGCAGGATGTGATCAACTCCGTTGTGGCGGCGCGGTCGGCTTTACCGCAACTCGGATCGAAGTGGTTAGTTGCCGGCTATAGCTACGGTTCCAGGGTTGCCGTCGGCGTGGCTGAAGCCGTCGGGAAGAATACTGATTCAAATTACTTGGGAGCTATCGGAATTTTGGGCGTTGCGGACCCGCAGGATTTTTTTGAGCACCTTGCACAGGGCCCTTCCTATCAAACTCTGATTTTCTTGGCACAAGGAATTAAGAATCAGTATGCCGAATTTCGAGTCGAAGACATGCTGACCGACAAAGGCATGGCATCGTATAAATATTTTGGCGAAAGCTGTGAAGCAACCTCAGGGCAGATTCCGAGCTTCAACGAACTGTTAAAACCTGGGTGGCAGAACAACCCGTATGTAAAAGAGTTTTTCTCCAGGAACGCGCTAGGCCGCAAACCCGCGTTTAGTGGTCTGTTGCTAATCGGCGGAGAAACCGATGGCGACGGACCACGGTCACTTGCTGACGCCATCGTGGGCCGGCTCTGCCAGCAGAAAGATCGCGTTCTTTTTGTTAACCACCCGGGCCTGAACGCGAGTGCAGTTCTCGGAAATTCGGTCGGCGAACAAGTAAGTTGGATTAAAGTTCGATTTTCGGGCCGGCCTGCTCCCAGCAATTGCCACTAGAGGCCCTCAAGAAGCGGCATTAAGCAGGGGACATTAGAAAATTCGTGTGCCGGCTTTCTATGACCCGCGATCCGGTCACGAGCTTACTCGCCTTCGTGTTCCAGCGATTCGCGGACCTTTTCCAGTTCTTTCTGTTTTGCTTTGTCCACATCGGGGAATGCGAGATTCAGTTCGTTCAGTTCCGTTACGATCGCCAGGGCCGCCACGACCCTGGTGAACCATTTATTATCCGCGGGGATCACGTACCAAGGGGCATTCTTGGTTGCCGTGTTTTGAATGGTTTCCTGGTAAACGTCCTGATATTGCTTCCAGAAGCCGCGTTCTTTCACATCGGCCATGGAGAACTTCCAATTTTTCTCGGAATCCTCGAGTCGCGCGAGGAAGCGTTTTTTCTGTTCTTTTTTTGAAAGATGCAGAAAAAATTTCAGCACCACGATGCCGTTGCGCGTCAAATAGCGCTCAAACGCATTGATATCTTCGTACCGTTGCTCCCAGACTTGTTTGGTAATGAGCTTGTCCGGCAATTTCTCATTTTGCAGCAGTTTTGGATGAACGCGCACCACCAGCACTTCTTCGTAATAGGAGCGGTTGAAAATACCGATCTTGCCCCGCTCCGGCACCACTTTGTGACATCTCCACATATAATCGCGATCCAGTTCTTCGCTGCTGGGCTCTTTGAACGACCACACATCGCAGCCCTGTGGATTCACCCCGGACATCACATGGCTGATCAGCCCGTCTTTACCGGCCGCATCCATGCCCTGAATGATCAGTAACATTCCCCAACGGTCCTGGGCGTAGAGCTTCTCCTGCTGATGGCGCAACATTTCGACACTGTGTTGCAGCAGGCCATGAGCTTCGTGCTTGTCCTTTAGACCACCGGTGTCTTCTGGATCGTGATCTTTCAAGCAAAACTTCTCGCCTTGCGTGACACGGTATGGCGCCGCGATCTGTGCTGCTTCTTTAGTGAATTTTTTGGTTTTCATGACGGTGCAATAAGTGTAGCTGGAGATTGCGTCCGCGCGAAAGTATAGTGCGGGTGCAGCGATATGGTGCCGGCGAGTGAGTCAAGATGCGCTGATGTGTCCGCCGTTAAGAGTATTTCGATCGCCTGGGTGTGATCCGGCTGCGAGTCCCCTGACGTGACGGGAACTCTCGCGCGCAAACTGCGCTTCGCTGATTATTTCGCGCTGGCCTTTGGAACCATGGTGGGTGTCGGTTGGCTAGTCGTCATGGACGATTGGTTGGGCCGCGGCGGGCCGCTTGGGGCGATTTTAGGGTTTGCCATCGGCGGAGTTCTTTTGCTGCCGGTGGGCTACGTTTACGGTCAGTGGGTGCAGCGTTTGTCGGACGCTGCCGGTGAAGCCGCCTATACTGCGGAGGTTTTTCCGCCATCGGTCAGCTACTTCACCGGCTGGATCATGCTGCTCGCGTATTTTATCGTTTGCCCCTGGGAAGCGGTGGCTGTCGGCAAAATCGCGGCGTACCTCTTTCCGTCTCTCAATTCCTTGGAGCTATATCGCGTCGCAGGCCATCCCGTATTTTTACCGCGCCTGCTGCTCGGACTGGCGCTGACAGTCTTCATCGCTTTGATCAATTACCGGGGTGTTCGCGCCAGCGCGACGTTTCAAAACTGGTCGGCGGGGACGGTGCTGGTGCTGTTCCTGGTAATTGTTGGGGCCAGTGCGGTGCACGGCTCGCCTGCGAATTTTCATCCTGCTTTCAGTTCTACGCCGCTGATTTCCATTTTACTTACGCTGCAGATCGTGCCGTACTTTATGACCGGCTTTGAGTCGGTGCCCAAAGTTGCGGAAGAAGCGCATCCGGAGTTTAGAGCCCGTGGATTTTCTCACGCGATTTTTCTGGCGGTAATTGTCGGCGCGGGATTTTACGTGATGGTTACCGCGGCGGTAGCTTACGTCGCACCGTGGCACGGATTGCTCGGCAAACCGTTCGCTACCGCGGTTGCTTTCGAGCAGGGTACCGGAGCGCCCTGGCTGGTGCGCATCGTGATGGCTTCCGCGATGCTGGCGTTGTTCGAAGTATTCAATGGAAATTTCGTGGCTTCCAGCAGATTATTATTCGCATTTGGCCGCCGCGGCACGATTCCTGCGCGCTTCGGCAAGGTTCACCAATCATTTTTGACTCCTTCGGCAGCGATTGTGGGCATCGCATGCGCCACGATTGTCGGCTTGCTACTGGGCGACGCGATTTTGGTTCCCGTTACTGAAGTTGGCTCCATGGCGGCCGCAAGCGGATGGTTCATGGCGTGTTTGTCATTCTGGCTGGTGGAAAAGCATTCGGGCAGACGGCTGGTTACGACGCTGGGCATCGGCGTCGCGCTCTTGCTTATGTTGATGAAACTGCTGCCGGTCTTCCCGGGGCATTTCTCCAAGGCTGAATGGCTAGCGCTGGCCACTTGGCTGGTGATTGGGTTGATGCTGCGCCGTGGCTAAGCCAAAGCGGCAATACGCTCGTGTATACTTTCGAAGCGCGAAAACTCACCAATAATTCATGATTCCATTTCTACATCTGGGGCCGCTGACCATTCCAACCTTTGGACTGATGGTCGCGACAGGATTGTTGGTCGCTGCTTACGTGCTCCAAGGGGATTTTGATCGCCGCCGCGCGTATCTTCCTCCCGCCAAAAAGCCCAAAACTGAACAGTTCGAGCGTAAAGACGAGGGGTTTTTGATTATTGGCATAGCTGGTTTCGCCGGCCTGGTGGGAGCGCGGCTTTATCATGTGCTGGAAAGTCCGAGCGAGTTCTTTGCCGATCCATGGCCGTTGCTGTTTAGCCGTTTTGGATTTGCCTGGTTCGGGGGATTTCTCGGTGGACTGATCGCGCTAATTATTTTGGCGCGCTATCTAAAAATTCCGCTGCTTGAATTCCTGGACATTTGTTCGCCAGCCGCCGCTGTGGGTTACGCCATCGGCAGGATCGGGTGCCTGTTATCCGGTGACGGCGATTACGGCCGCCCGACGTCGTTGCCGTGGGGAATGAGCTTTCCAAACGGCGTGGTGCCCACTACCGATCGCGTGCATCCCACTCCACTGTATGAATTTTTTATCTGGATGGCCATCGCCGCATTTCTGTGGCACATGGGGAAAAAATCGCTGCAGAAACCCAAGGCCAAAGGCGAAATCTTCTGCAATTATTTGATCCTCACCGGTATCGCCCGCTTTCTGATTGAATTTATTCGCATCAATCCGCGTTCGTTTTTCGGCCTTTCGAACGCGCAGGCGGCAAGCCTTGCCTCCATACTGGCCGGCGCGGTGTTGCTTTGGCGTATTAAAAGCAAATTCTACTCGCTGAAGAAAGAGCATCGCATTGTTGAGCACATGGCTGCGCATGGCGACATCTTGCAACCGGAATATTCTCGGCCGACGCCGGAATGCCCTCATCCAGAACGCTGGCACATGTACGATTCTATGAGCGCCGAAGTGGAAGTTCTCGATTTTTTGTGCCAACTGGTAAAAACCGTTAAGCCGGAACTGATTGTGGAGACCGGCACTTTTTCCGGTTTGAGCACGTTGCGGCTTGCCGAAGGCTTGAAAGCCAATGGTGTGGGCCGAGTGATTACTTGCGAGTTTGATCCTAAAGTTTTTGCCGCCGCAAAACAGAGGTTCGACTCTTCACGACTCGCACAATGGATCGACGCGCGAAATGTGTCCAGCCTGGAAATGAACGTGGAAGGCACCATCGATATGCTTTTTTGCGATAGCGACGCTCCGCTGCGCGAGCAGGAAGTCCGGCGATTTCTGCCGCAGATGAATCCGTGGGGATTGATTCTGATGCACGATGCCAATTCGGCGATGAAAATTGTACGCGAATCAGCGCTGAGGTTGGAGGCGGAAGGCTTGATTACCGCGCTGTTGTTGCCGACCCCGCGTGGCTTGGTCCTGGCGCAAAAGAAAAGATAGTTTTTTAGCGACGCAACGCGTAGACGCTTTCAATCTTTACAGCATCTGGCGCAAAACGTATTGCAAAATGCCCCCGTGCCGGTAATACGCAACTTCTTCCGGAGTATCAGCGCGAGCGATCGCGAAAAAAGTTGCTTCTTTCCCTGCCAGCGTCGCTTTTACAGAGATACGTTTTTTCGGTGACAGCGAAGAGATGCCTTCAATCTCAAATACTTCGTGGCCGGTAAGCCCTAATGACTCGCGCGTCTCGCCAGCCTGATATTCAAGCGGCAACACACCCATGCCAATCAGGTTGCTGCGATGAATGCGTTCGTAACTTTCGGCGATAACCGCGCGCACGCCGAGCAGTCGCGTGCCTTTGGCGGCCCAATCGCGCGATGAACCGGAGCCATATTCTTTGCCGGCCAGCGCCACCAAAGGCACACCCGCTTCGCGATATCGAACAGCAGCGTCGTAAATAGACATTTTCTCTGAATTGTTTTGTGCGCCGCCGCTCGCGCCGTCCAAATAAAGTGTCCAACCGCCTTCGGTGCCGGGAGCAAGTTGATTGCGTAGTCGAATATTCGCAAACGTGCCGCGCATCATAACTTCATGATTTCCGCGTCGCGCACCGTACGAATTGAATTCGTGCGGCTTGACGCCGTGAGCAATCAGATATTTTCCTGCCGGGCTGTCGACAGGAATCGAGCCTGCCGGAGAAATGTGATCGGTGGTCACGCTATCGCCAAGAATCGCCAAGACTCGCGCCCCATGCACGTCGGCCAGCGCCGGCGCCTCCTTTGGCATGTTGTCGAAATACGGCGGCATCTTGATGTACGTGGATTTGGGATCCCACTGATAAATGTCGCCCGCGGGCACCGGCATGGATTTCCAGTGTGCGTCGCCTTCAAAAACCTGTGCGTATTGCTTGCTGTACATTTCGGAAGTGACCGCCTCGCGAACGGTTTTTTCTATTTCCTGCGGAGTTGGCCAGATGTCTCGGAGATAAACGGGTTTGCCTTTACTGTCGGAGCCCAGCGATTCCGTGGTCAGATCCATATCCATTCGTCCGGCCAGCGCATACGCGACCACCAGAGGCGGCGATGCCAGGTAATTTGCGCGCACCAGCGGATGAATGCGTCCTTCGAAATTGCGATTTCCGCTGAGCACCGCAACTGCGACCATGTTGTTATCTTTGATGGCCGCACCGATAGCGTCAGGCAGCGGTCCACTATTGCCGATGCACGTCGTGCAACCGTAACCCACCAGGTGAAAATTTAGTTTTTCGAGATAAGGCGTCAGTCCCGCGGCAAGCAGATAGTCCGTAACAACTTTTGATCCCGGCGCGAGACTGGTTTTTACCCACGGTTTCACGCTCAGTCCGCGTTCCACGGCTTTCTTAGCGAGTAGTGCCGCGCCCAGCATCAATGATGGGTTGGAAGTGTTGGTGCAACTCGTAATCGCAGCAATCACTACCGCGCCGCTGGAAAGATCGAAAGAGTCGCCATTATTTTTGACGGCGGCGTGAATCGCCGGAGTTCCCTCGACAACTTTTGCAAAGGAATGTTTGGCGTTGCGCAGCGCCACGCGATCTTGCGGCCGCTTCGGACCAGCGACGGTGGACTCTACAGTTCCAAGATCAAGCTCCAACGTACCGTTGAACTCCGGAGCCGGAGTCTCATCAGTACGGAACAGCATTTGTTCTTTGCAGTAAGCTTCGACAAGCGCGATCTGCTCGGCGGGCCGCGCCGTGAAACGCAGATAATCCAGTGTTTCGGCGTCGACGGGAAAGAACCCCATGGTCGCGCCGTATTCTGGCGCCATGTTGGCGATGGTGGCGCGATCCGGAATGCTCAAGGTGGAAAGTCCCGCGCCGTAAAATTCCACGAATTTTCCGACCACGCCATGTTTGCGCAACATTTCCGTTACCGTGAGCACCAGATCGGTAGCGGTTGCGCCCTCATTTAATTTGCCATGCAAGCGGAAGCCGACTACTTCGGGAACCAGCATTGAAGACGGCTGACCCAACATGGCAGCTTCCGCTTCAATCCCTCCGACGCCCCAGCCAAAAACGCCCAGCGCGTTAATCATGGTTGTGTGCGAATCGGTGCCCACCACTGAATCCGGATACGCCTCAAATTTATTGCCGGAAGGTACGGCGCAAACCACGCGCGCAAGATATTCGAGATTTACCTGGTGGCAAATGCCGGTGTCTGGAGGGACTACCTTGAAATTGTGAAACGCAGTTTGTCCCCAGCGCAGGAAAGCATAGCGCTCCACATTGCGCTGAAATTCCAGTTCTGCGTTCAGTCCGAAAGCATTAATGCTGCCAAAATTATCGACCTGTACCGAATGATCGATGACCAATTCCGCGGGGAACAGCGGATTGATGCGCTTGGGATTTCCGCCCATGCGCTGCACCGCTTCACGCATAGTAGCCAGATCGACGATGGCCGGCACGCCGGTGAAATCCTGCAAAAGCACGCGCGCGGGCATGAAGGCAATTTCTTTTTCCGGAGTTCCGGGTCGCCAATTGGCCAGCGATTGAATGTCCGGGGCGTGAACGAATCGGTTATCTTCGCAGCGCAGAAGATTTTCAAGTAAAATGCGCAACGAAAAGGGAAGTTTGCTCAAGTTCGCTACGCGCTTTTTCTCGAGCGCTTCCAAGCGATGTATTTCGAAGCTCTGCGCGCCAACGCGCAGCGTGTCACGCGTGCCAAACGAATTTCCTGCGGAGATGGCCATCCTCGCGGTCCTTTCAAGCGGTGCCCAGCCCTCCATGATAACCGAAATCGAATTACGGCGCGGCCGGCTATACTGGTAATGGCGTGAACACCACTCTGAAAATCGTTTTGATTTCCACCTACGAGTTGGGGCGCCAGCCTTTTGGCCTGGCTTCTCCGGCGGCCTGGCTGCGCAAACGCAATCACAGTGTTGTCTGCATGGACCTGGCCCGGCAGGCGTTGAATGAGGCCGCAGTCAACGAGTCCGATTTAATCGCCATTTATCTGCCTATGCACACCGCCACGCGCTTGGCGGCGCAAATTCTCCCGGCGTTGCACGCACAAAATCCCAGCGCACATTTTTGCTGCTACGGCTTGTATGCGCCCATGAATGAGGCGTATTTGCGAAGCCTGGGTGTTGCAACAATTCTGGGCGGAGAGTTTGAAAATGGGTTGGTTCATTTGGCGGAGCGCTTGTCCCAGTCGAACGGAAATGGTGTCGCTCGATCAACGCCGCAAGAAGAGTCTTTAATTTCGATGGAACGACTGAAATTTGAGGTTCCAGATCGCTCGGGAATGCCTGTATTGCAGAAGTACGCCCATCTTATTATTCCCGGCGACGGTTACCGCATTGTGGGCTCAACGGAAGCAAGCCGCGGGTGCAAGCATCTGTGCCGCCACTGCCCCATCGTTCCGGTATACAACGGTGTTTTCAGGATCGTGCCGCGAGAAATTGTGCTTGAGGACGTTCGCCGTCAAGTAGCCGCTGGCGCGCAACATATATCTTTCGGCGACCCGGATTTTTTTAATGGGATCGGCCACGCCATTCCGCTCATTGAAGAATTTGACCGTGAATTTCCCAACGTGACTTATGACGTAACCATAAAAATCGAGCATCTCAGAAAGTACCAGGCGCACTTACCCAAACTGAAAGAAACCGGCTGCCTATTTGTGATTTCGGCGGTGGAGTCGGTGGACAATATATTTCTCGCCGCGCTGGAAAAAGGCCATACCAGCGCCGATTTCTTGCATGTGGCCGCCACATTTCGCGCTTTGGACCTGACGTTGCATCCTACTTTCGTTCCGTTTTCGCCGTGGACCACGGTCGATAGCTATCTGGATCTGTTGCGCGTTCTGTATGACGAGGAGTTGACGGAAAATGTAGCTCCGATTCAGCTGGGCATTCGCCTGTTGATTCCCGAGGGTTCGCGTATGTTGGAACGGGATGAAATCAAGCGAGCGATCGGGCCTTTTGATCCGCAATCGCTGGTGTACCCGTGGCGGCACGCTGATGCTCGAGTCGACGCATTGAGCGGGACGGTGCAGGCAATTGCCGCTGCAGCCGATCGCGACAAGCTATCGCGCGCAACCGCTTTTGAACGCATCTGGATAGCCGCTCATCGCGCCGCTGGAATTGCACCGCCTGCGCTGTCGCGCGCTCAAACCGCGCGGGCCGTTCCGTTCCTCAGCGAGCCGTGGTATTGCTGCGCAGAGCCTACGACTGACCAGCTAATTTCCATTGGGCGACCAAAACCGGCGATCAGCAATCCAACCGTCTCGGCGGACAGCTTTGTGTGACGCCGCAAAATCTAATCAACAATGAACAATTCATCTACACAAACTCCGGCCACGCGACGACGATTGCTACTCTTCACGAATAAGCTCGGTTACCAGACGCGCAGCTTTGAAGAAGCCGCTCGAAAACATGCCACCGAAATTATCTACGTTACGGATCGCTGTCACCAGTTGCAAGATCCCTGGGGCGATCGCGCCATCGCGGTGCACTTTGAATCTGCGCAGTCCGCGGCAGCCAGCGTGGTTGAAGCGTTGAAGGGCAAGACCGTCGATGGAATCTTGTCCTTGGGAGATTCGCCATCGGTGGCGGCCGCGTACGCAGCGCGCGAGTTGGGTATTCCTTACAATCACCCGGCGTCCGTGGAAGCTTGCCGCTCAAAACTGCGAATGCGCGAAGTATTCCGCGAAACTGGCCTCCCAACGCCGTGGTTTCGCGTCATCCATCTCGATCCATTGCCCGAGCCAACGCTGCTGGGGATTTCTTATCCGTGTGTTTTGAAGCCGCTCTCGCTTTCGGCTAGTCGCGGCGTAATCCGCGCAAATAATCGCGACGAATTCATTTCCGCGGCTCAACGCATTCGCAAACTACTCGAATCGCCCGAAATTCGCGCCACTCGTGAACCGCACCTCGATCAGATCCTCGTGGAGGGCTACATTCCGGGCAGGGAAGTTGCTGTCGAGGGCCTGCTGACGGATGGAGTTCTTAGGGCCCTCGCGATTTTTGACAAGCCGGACCCGCTCGAAGGCCCGTACTTCGAAGAAACAATTTATGTCACGCCGTCGAATCTCACCGAATCGCAACAGCTCGCGATTCAAAAATGTGCTCAGAATTGCGCACGCGCCATCGGTCTTGCCCGTGGACCCATACATGTTGAGTTTCGTATCCATCAAGGAAAAGGCGTGGACGAATTCTGGCCGCTGGAAATAGCCGCCAGGCCTATCGGCGGATTGTGCGCCCGGGCCTTGCGCTTCGTTGAAGATGAAAATCAAGCCAGCCAAAAGAAGAACCCGCATGACCAAGCAAGCATAGGTTTGGAAGAACTGCTGCTTCTTCACAGTTTGGAGGTGCCGGTAACGACTTGGATGCGGGAGCGAAGGGCCTCAGGTGTGATGATGATTCCGGTTCCCAGCAGCGGAATACTAGAAAATGTTCAGGGACAAGAAGCCTCCCGCACGACCCCCGAGATCACCGAACTGCTGATTACCGCGCGCCTGCATGATTACATCCAGGCATGGCCGGAAGGCGCCAGCTATCTGGGATTTATCTTTGCGGCTGCGGAGACGCCGGGCGACGTCGAGCAAGCGCTGCGGGCGGCGCATGCGAAATTGCGTTTTACGATGACTCCAAGGCTACCTGTACAGCACCCAGCACATTCTGCCAGCGGCCGTTCGGCATGACCTGAGCGTGATGACGTCGGCGGCTGCTCTACAAAGAAATTATCCTTTAGCCTTTGGCGGCACGTAGCCTTCAGGCAGCTTCGAACCTTCCCCAAAGAAAAATTGCTCCATCTGTTCTTCCATGATTTTCTGCGAGTTGGGATCGAGCGGATTCAGCCGATATTCGTTCATCACCATCTTGGAATGTTCCAGCCATAACTTCCAGGCATCTTTCGAGACACTTTCATAGACGCGTTTTCCAAGATCGCCCTTCCACGGCACGCGATCGAGTCCCGGCAAATCTTTATTGAACTTTACGCAATGCACAATGCGCGTTCCAGGTTGCAAGGGCTGATTGGCGGGCGGCGTCGAGCCGCCAGTTTCATTGGCCATAAACGGACTCTCCTGAAAATGCTGCTTTTTGACCTTACTGCAAGTTCGAGGAAATTCCTAGTCGCGGGCGACCCATTCGGTTGATGGGCCCGCAGATCTACTTTACGCACTGGTACTTTTTCGGGGCCTTGCGGCTTAGGAAAATGTTTGAAGCAACCTGCGGATGTTGTTATACAAGCAGTGGCGCAAATTCAAAGACTTCACGCAAGCAATGCAGGATTGATCATTTCAAACCTGATCTCCCAAGTCTGGAGGACCGCTTCTTGGCCGACATTACCACTATGTTCTGGGACATTGGCGGGGTCATCCTCACCAATGGCTGGGGCCGGGCTTCCCGGCTCGAAGCCGTAAAAGTGTTCAACTTGGACTGGGAAGAATTTGTGGACCGGCACGACCTGTGCTTTCCAGCTTTGGATGCCGGGCTGATCACCCTGAACGAATATCTCGACCGCACGCTTTTTTACCGGCCCCGCGCCTTCACACGCGAGGAATTTAGCGATTTTATGTTTGCGCAATCAAAGGAATTTCCAGAGACGCGCGCTATTCTCGATGAAGTGACACAGTCGAAGAAATATTTTATTGGTTCGATAAACAACGAGCCTTTAGAACTAAACCAATTCCGCATTGACGTGTTTGACCTGCGCCGGAACTTTGACGTTTTTTTCAGCTCTTGCTATGTGCGCTCGCGAAAACCCGAGGAGACCATCTTCCGTATTGCACTGGAAGTTTCGCAGCGCCCTCCAGAGAAATGTATTTTTATCGATGACCGGGCCCTGAACCTGGAGGTGCCCCACCGGCTAGGCATGCAAGTTATTCACTATAAGGATGCCGAATTTTTGCGTTCTGAACTGCGAAAGCACGGTGTTGAGGTATAGTTTCCAGAAGGTTAAATCGGTTAAATGCGGCCTTTTCTGGTGGGAAGGGAATCCTGATGGCGGAAAATATTAACATCGGCGGCTACAACGGCGCCTCCGAACCGGTTACCGTGGTTCTTTTTGGAGCTTCGGGCGACTTGGCAAAACGCAAGGTGATTCCCGCCATGTATGACCTGGCAATTCACAATTCCCTGGGACCCCGTTACACGATTGTAGGCTTCGCTCGCACGCCCATGAGCGACGACAGTTTTCGGTCCGCATTGGGAGAAGCCGCCAAAAGCATTTCCGAAGTCGGCCCCATCGATCCTAAACAGTGGGATGAATTCGCGGCGAACCTGCATTACAGCCAGGGCGAATATGACGATCCGGAATCCTACGCGCGCCTGGCGAAATGTTTGGAGGATTTGGAGGCAGCCAAGAAGCTGGGCGGCAACCGCTTGTTTTATTTGTCTACACCACCTGAAGTCTATCCCCACATCGTGGAGCAACTGGGCAAAGCGGGACTGGCAAAACCCAAATCACCCGATTCGTGGGTGAGAATCATCATTGAAAAACCCTTTGGCCGGGACTTGGCGTCCGCGAAAGAGTTAAACAAAACGGTGCTAAATGTTTTCGAAGAGAAGCAGGTCTACCGCATCGATCATTACCTCGGAAAAGACACGGTGCAGAATTTGCTGGTGCTGCGCTTTGGCAACGGTATTTTTGAGCCGCTATGGAATCGGAATTATGTGGATCACGTGCAGATCACCGCTGGGGAAACGCTGGGCGTGGAGCGTCGCGGGGGTTTCTACGAAACCACCGGTGCGTTGCGGGACATGATCCAAAGCCACGTCCTGCAACTCACTTCGTTGGTGGCCGTTGAACCTCCCGCTTCTTTTGACGCCACCTCGGTGCGCAATGAAAAATTGAAAGTGTTGCAGTCTATTCGGCCATTCAACTTGGAAATGGTTGCGCAAGCGGTGGTGCGCGGCCAATACGTGCCCGGGCAGGTTGGCGGCAAGCCCGTCCCAGGCTACCGCCAGGAACAGGGCGTAAGTCCTACTTCGCGCACCGAGACTTTTGTGGCTGCCAAATTATTAATCGACAATTGGCGCTGGGCCGGCGTGCCATTTTATTTGCGCACTGGAAAACGCCTTGCAAAACGCAGCACCGAAATCGTGATCGAATTTCGACGCGCGCCGCATATGGTCTTCCGCGAGCGCGATCTGGCCCCCAATCGTCTGGTCCTGAATATACAGCCCGATGAAGGAGTCTCCGTTTCCTTCGTGGCCAAGCGCCCGGGAACAGAAATGAGCATCGGCAATGTGACCATGGATTTTAAATACAAAGAGGGCTTTGGCGAAGCTCCACGCAGCGCTTATGCCACGTTGGTAAATGATTGCGTTCGTGGAGACGCCACCCTTTTCGATCGTGGCGATAACGTGGAGGCCGCTTGGGCGCTGATCGATCCGATCCTGGATGTCTGGACCGCGGCAAAGAGCGCGGGCGTCCCGCAATATCCCGCCGGAAGCTGGGGCCCGCATGAGTCTGACGTTCTTCTTGAGCGCGACGGCAGGCATTGGCACAACCCGTCGTAAATATGTCCGGTAACATTTCGCGAAGATTTGGGGGGAGCTGGTGATCCTTGCGGGGGATGTGGGCGGTACGAAGTGTAATCTCGCGTTGTTCTCGGAAAACAATGGCAAGCTCACTCCTGTATTCAAACAAAGGTTTGCAAGCAAGGAATTTGCGCAATTCACTCGCATCGTAAAGGAATTTTCGCGGCAAGCCGCGCCCTATCTTGAGGGTCAGCGCATCGACGCTGCCGGTTTTGGCGTCGCCGGCCCGGTCATTAAAAATCGCGTTCGCGCCACAAATCTTCCGTGGGTGGTCGATACCGAAAATCTTGTCGAAGAGCTGAAGGTAAAGCAGATTGTCGTTCTCAACGATCTGGGCGCCACAGGCCACAGTGTCGAACACCTTCCACCTGAAGATTTCTGCGTTCTCAATGTTGGTAAGCTTGAACCTGGCGGCACCAAAGCCCTGATCGCAGCCGGGACTGGCCTGGGCCAGTCGATTCTGGTGTGGAATGAAAATGAAAATCGCTACAAGGTCGTGCCCTCGGAGGGCGGCCATTCCGATTTTGCGCCGCACACCGAATTGCAAATCGAACTTTTGCGTTTCATGCGCCGCCGCTATCCGCAGGTAAGTTGGGAATTGATTCTTTCAGGGCGAGGCTTTCGTACTTTGCATGAATTTCTCGCGCCCACTGTGAAACATGCCACGTTCGAAGATCCCGACGCCGACCCTGCGCCGGTTATCACTCGCCAGGGACTGGATAAATCGTGTCCTGTTTGCGTGGAGGCCTTGGATTTATGGTGCGCTATCTACGGCGCGGAAGCAGGAAATCTGGCGTTAAAAGTTTTGGCCCTTGGTGGCGTGTTCGTGGCCGGCGGAATTGCAGTAAAAATACTGGACAAAATTAAGGACGGTTCGTTTTTTCAGTCATTCCAGGACAAATGGAAATTTGAACCGCTGATGAACAATATTCCTGTTTCCGTTATTCTTAATGAATCGGCGCCGCTGATTGGCGCGGCCTACGAAGCTCTTGCAGCCATCCAGAAGTAAGCCTTCAGAAGTCACCATCCAGGAGTAAATGGTCGCGTGGCATTTCTGGAAGAGCAACTCGGCCCTTGGAAACCGGTTAGCCGCGCGGCGGCCATTGGTTGGCTGGTGTTTTACATAATTTTCTTTTTGTACGCCGCGTTTGATCACTCGGGCTTTCTCTTCCTCGATTACGTCAATCTGATCATTCACGAAGGCGGCCATTTTTTCTTCAGCTGGTTTGGTTACACGATCACCATTCTTGGCGGAACGCTTGGCGAATTGATCGTGCCACTGTTGTGCGTGCTTTATTTTTTCCGGCAGCGCGAAGTTACCGCGGTAGCTTTTTGCAGCTTCTGGTTTTGCGAAAATTTTCTGTACATCGGCACGTACATGGCGGATGCCCGGGCTTTGGCGTTGCCGCTGGTCGGCTCCGGTGATCACGACTGGGAAATTCTATTTGGCCAATGGGGTCTGCTGCAGCAGGACCAGCGCCTTGGGGGAATTACCAGGGCGTTAGGTTGGCTCGGAATGCTGGCGACAATCGGTTGGTTCGCGTGGCGATCAAAACTAGTATCTCCGGAAGCAATTGAATAGCGACCGCTGCTCTACTTGCCGTGGTCTGGGTCTTACGGTTTTTTGGTAGACTAGCCTCACCCGTTCTAGCGCGGTCCGCTCCGCGATAACGCAAACATTAAGGAAAAACAACATGAGCACCACGGCCACAACTCAAACTCCCGATTTGCAAAACTATGTTCACGGTGGATGGCGCCGTTCCGCCACGCAAGACTACGTGGACGTACTAAATCCCGCGACCGCTGAACTTCTAGCACGCACTCCGCTCTCCACTGCAGCGGATGTTGACGCCGCGGTGCAGGCCGCTGCGGATGCTTTTCCGGCCTGGCGGCGTACGCCACCTGGCGAACGCGTGCAATATCTTTTTAAGCTAAAAAATCTGCTCGAAGAACATATAGGAGAGCTTGCGCGGTTAATCACCGAAGAAAACGGCAAGACCCTGGCGGAAGCGAGAGCCGAGTTGCGCCGCGGCATTGAAAATGTGGAAGTGGCCTGCGGAATCCCCATGATGATGCAGGGTTACAACCTGGAAGATGTTACGCCCGGCGTGGACGAGATGTTGATACGCCAACCGCTGGGGGTCGTCGCCGCCATCGTGCCATTTAATTTCCCCGCGATGATTTCTTTCTGGTTTCTACCGTATGCCATCGCCTGCGGCAACACATTCATTCTGAAGCCCTCCGAGCGCGTACCGCTGACCATGCGACGGGTCATAGAGCTCGTTGAGGCCACCGGGTTGCCGCGCGGTGTAGTCAATCTGGTGAACGGTGGTCGCGCGGTGGTTGATGCTTTGTGCGATCACCCGCAGGTGCGAGCCATTAGTTTCGTGGGGTCCACGCCGGTAGCAAAACACGTTTATGCCCGCTCAGCCGCCAGCGGCAAGCGCATGCAATGCCAGGGTGGAGCGAAAAATCATGTCATTGTGTTACCCGATGCGGATATGGAATTGGCTACGCAAATTATCGGCGACAGCGCGTTTGGTTGCGCGGGACAACGCTGCCTCGCTGTTTCCGTCGCCGTCACGATTGGCGACGCGCAGAAAACGTTTCGCGATTCGATCAGCCATGCCGCATCGTCGTTGCGAGTCGGCAACGGACTGAGCGCCGATGTGCAGATGGGGCCGGTGATCAGCAAGGAAAGTAAGCAGCGGGTGGAGTCGTTAATCGCTGCTGGTGTAGCCGAGGGCGCCAAGCCCATCGTCGATGGGCGCAACGCGAAAATTCCCAATGGCGAAGGCGGCAATTTTATCAAACCCACCATACTCGATGGCGTGCCAGCTTCGAGCAAACTGACGCACACCGAAATTTTTGGGCCGGTGTTGAGCTTGGTGCACGCAGATTCCATAGATGACGCCATGAAATTTCTGTACAACAGTCCCTATGGAAACCAGGCCTCGCTTTTTACCACCAGTGGAGCGGCCGCTAGAAAATTTCGCTACGAAGCCCCAGCGGGAAATGTCGGCATCAATATTGGCGTGGCCGCGCCCATGGCGTACTTCCCATTCAGCGGATGGAAAGATAGTTTCTTCGGCATTTTGCATGGGCAGGGCCGCGACGCGGTGGAGTTTTATACCGAATCAAAAATAGTAATTGAGCGTTGGTCCAGGCAAGAAACCAGAAAATTCTAATGCGGCGGCGAGCATGAACACCAAGCCGCTGCAACTCGACGTAAACGAGCAGATTGAGTGTGCGCACACGCTCGCGTCCAAGTTTTATACCGACCCTGCGATTCTCGATATTGAAAAGACCCGCATTTTTTTGCGTACCTGGCAATTGGTTGGCACGCTTAGCCACGAATGCGGCGAAGTGGACGGTCGAAAACGCAGCATAGCTGATCCAGAAAGCTTTTTTACTGCCGACGTTGCCGGCGAGCCGATCATCGTGGTGCGCGACAAGCAGGGTGTCTTGCGGGCCTTCAGCAATGTCTGCCGCCACCGCGCGGGCCCCATCGCGTTAGGCAGCGGCTGCAAAAGCGTGTTGCGCTGCCAATATCACGGTTGGACGTACATGCTGGATGGCCGCCTCATCGGCACGCCCGATGTGGAAGGCGTGGAATTTTTCGACCGCAGCACCATGGGCATGGTGCCGTTGTGTGTGGAGGTCTGGGAACAATTTATTTTCGTGAATTTCGATCCGCAAGCGGAGCCACTGGCGTCCTATCTGGGGAAAATTCCCGAACAGGTTCGCGGCTTTCAATTTGAAGGATTGCAATTCGCTGAACGACGCGATTACGCCATCAACTGCAACTGGAAGGTGTATGTCGACAATTATCTCGAGGGCTATCACATCCCCATCGCACACCCGGGATTGATGCGCGAAATCGATTACGCGCACTATCGCACCGACACGTATCGCTATTACTCGCAGCAATTCGCGCCCATCCGCGCGACGAAGACGGACGAGAACACCGAGCGATTTTATGCTCCGGGCAGCGGGCTGCAGCAAGCCGCGTATTTCTGGATCTTCCCGAATTTGATGATCAACATTTACCCGGATAATGTCTCGCTAATCTGATCGTGCCGATTGCGCACGACAAAACTCTAACGATCTTCGAATGGTTTTTCCACGATGTGGCCGATAGCACAGTACGGGAGCGCATCCAGCGCGCCATTGTTTTCAGTGACCAGGTGCAGCAGGAAGACATCGGGCTTTGCGAAAATGTGCAACGCGGTCTACGTTCCGCGACATATGATCGTGGCCGTTATTCGGTAAAGCGTGAGAATGGTGTGCACCATTTTCACACGCTGCTCGGCGAGTTCCTCGGCCGCACGTAGTTCCCGTCAAGCGTTCTGATCTTGAGACAAAAACAACCTGGCAGTATGCGCCGCCTTCCTACGGATGGGCGGGAGCGGGTGTGGGCGCCGGCTTTGCTGGTGCTGGAGCTTCAGCGCCGGGATTTTTCGGGTAGTCGAAATTGACTTTGGGGGCCTGGCGAGCACCAGCGTCGGTTTTGAAGTACGCGTCGTTACGCGTGAAGCCCGCCATGCTGGCGACCAGGCTGTTGGGGAATAGCGAGATGTACGTGTTGTAGTCCTGCACCGCTTGGTTGTAGTTACGGCGCTCGATAGCGATACGATTTTCCGTGCCCGCCAGTTCATCCTGCAAGCGCATGAAATTTTCATTGGATTTCAGCTGCGGATAATTCTCGACGATCACCAGCAAACGCCCGAGCGCGGAGTCCAACTGCCCATTGGCGGCGATTTTGTCGGCCGGAGTACTGGCATTCAGCAAAGCGGAGCGCGCTCGCGCGATCTCGCCATAAACAACTTGCTCCTGGACGGCATAACCTTTCACCGTCTCAACCAAATTAGGAATCAAATCGGCGCGCCGTTGCAACACCACATCTACCTGCGACCATGCGGCATTTACCGATTCACGTTTGATGGCCATCTGGTTGCGCCGGCTCACGAAAGCGCTGCCCAGCACCAAAGCAAGAATCAGAAGAATCACTAAAATCACGATTCCAGTTTTCATATGCTCCTCAATCACCTAGAAATTCAAGAATGTGCCTGTTTTGTCCGTTGCCACTGCTCTTTCGGCAAATGCTGGTCTAACGCGCGAATCACGGATTCCACCGCGGCAAGATACGCACCGTAAGCCTGGGCGATTTCTACGTGGGCATCGGTATGCTCTCGCAAACGCAGAATAGTTTCAAATGCCGAAGCGTCCGAGTGCGTCAGCTCTGTGGCACGACGAATGATATCGTGTGGCTCCGTGGGTGGATTTTCTCCAATCGCGATAATCACGTGGCGCAGCAATGTGAGCACCGAAGAAAATGATTTGCGCAACACGGGCGTCAATTCCCGCGCATCGCCCGGCGAGCGAAAATAAGCGTTGCGCAATTTCAATAGCACCGTTCGCAATTCATGTTCAACCTGCACGCGATGCAGATTGATCGGCAGCTTAAGCGTGGCGATGGGATCGCTGCCGAACAATACACGGCGGCTATCCTGCATATCGCGCAGCTCAATAGAAAAAACATCCGCTGATTGCTGTAATTCTTCCGCGGTAAAAAATAATGGCGATGGCTCTTTTTGTTCCAGCACCCACCAGCGCACCACTGTCGCCATACGGCCCAGATCCTCGACGCTCAGCGAAGCGAGCACGCACAGCACGTTCAAATCAGAATGGTCGGGATGGTAGCCACCGCGCGCAGCAGAACCGTACAGGATCACCGATTGAAGATTCGCCGAAGAGACTTCCTTCAAGCGATTCACAAGTTCATTTAATTTCGAGTCCGTCGAGACCATGCCCTCGTCACTCCTTTGCTGCGCCAAAATCAAATGCTCCGCTCACTCGATATCCGCTCACCAACTCCCGGACGCTCCTCCGCCTCCGCTGCTGCCGCCTCCGAATCCGCCGAATCCACCGCCGCCGGAATCGCCGCCACCACCCCATCCACTCCCACCAAATCCGCCACCACCCCATCCGCCGCGTCCGCCGCTCCCCCATCCTCCCAACAGCGGCCAGATCCACCAACCACTGCCGCCGCCACGCCCGCCGGATGACTTACTCACAAACCAAATGAGTAGGAAAATGCCGATGATCACCCAGATGGGGAAACCCCCATGAGAATCATCATCACGATGCTGAACCTGGCGAACTGGAGGTTGACCGCTCAGGGTCACTCCACGATCGTCAGCAATATATTTGGCGAGCTGCCACGCGGCGGTTTCGATGGCGCTGCTGAAATCACCGCTCCGCAAAAAAGGAACCATTGCGCGGCCAGTATCCCCGGCGCGCGCATCATTGATCACTGGTTCCAGCCCGTAGCCTACTTCGATGCGGTATTTGCGTTCGTCGGGCGACACCAGCAAGAGCACGCCGCGATTGTCCTTCTTACTGCCGACGCCTAGCTGCTTATAAAGGTCCACCGCATAATTCTCGACGCTTTGCCCTTCCAGCGAATGCACGGTGACAATGGCCATCTCCGCGCCTGTTTTTTGCTCCAGCTCGGTACACATCGCTTCCAGGCGTGCCTTGGTTTCCGACTGGATAGCACCAGCGAGGTCGGTGACGTAGCCGCTCGGATGAATTTTCTTGATGTCTTCGGCGGCCGCGGCATATGCGAGTGTAAGCACGAGGCAAAACAGTGCGACGGGTTTTAGAGCGTAGGCGCGATTCATGGCGGGATTAGCGAGCCACTGAACTATATGTTGGCGGCTTACTGCTGTAAAGCGCCCTCGAACCGTCACAGCCGGACAGAATTCATCGCCAACTACTAGGAAGCACCACCACGGGTGTTAGCGCGAAATTTCAAGACCGGTAGCTGTGACGAAAAGTGTCTCTTTTTGCACAGTTTTGACCCGCGCCTCAATGCTATCTATTGCTCGTAGGCCCCCTAGCCTCTCCGTTCGGGTCACACGCATCTCGGTACAAAGAAAAGACTATGAGAATCCTGCTTTATAACCCCGACAACGGGGTTACGCGCAATTTCATGCCGCATCTTTGGATGTTTCTGTTGCAGGCACTTACTCCTGCGGGGCATGAGGTGGTGCTGATTGACGGCAATGCTCAACCCATGGATGAAGAGTCCATCGCCCGGTTCGTGATTGCCGAGAAAATCGGACTGGTGGGCATCGGGGCCATGACTCGCATGATCGCCAAGGCCTACCGCATGGCTGACGCGATTCGTGCCGTCGGCGTGCGGGTGGTTATGGGCGGTCCGCACGTTACCGAAATGGCCGACGAGGCCCTCGGCAGGGCCGGAGGACCGCGCCACGCCGACGCCGTGGCCCTTGGCGAGGCCGACGAAACCTGGCCCAGAATTGTTGCCGATGCTGCGAGAGGCGCACTCAAAGATGTCTACGCTCCGGTCGATGCCTTTGGCCAGGAACACAAGCCATCCTTGCAAACCTACCCGCCAATACCGTGGGACACCATCGACCTGAAACAATTCAATATCGTTCCAAAGTTTTTCAAATCCATGCTCCAAAAAATTGGCGGCGGCTGGGGAACGTTTCGCATCATTCCTGTAGAGTCCGGGCGCGGCTGTCCTTACGGGTGCGAGTTCTGTACCGTGACCGGTTTCTTCGGCGATTCCATCCGGTTTCGCACCAACGAAAGCGTGGTAAATGAGCTGTTGCTCCTGAAGGCCCGGGCCAAGCGAGAGCGCGGGCAGATCGCCGTGTTTTTCATCGACGACAACTTCGCCATCAATATCAAGCGCACCAAGTCGCTGCTGCGCGACATTATTGCTGCTGAGGCGCAAGTGCATTGGGTGGCGCAGATCAGCGCGAACTTGCTGCGCGATGAAGAACTGGTCGACCTGATTGCCGCCGCGGGTGGCAAGTGGATCTTTATCGGAATGGAGTCCATCGATCCTGCCAACCTGAAAGACGTAAATAAAGGCTTCAACAAGCCTGGTGAATATGCAGCTGTGCTTCAGCGGCTGGCAGATCGCAACGTGTTCGCGATTACCTCATTTATTTTTGGCATGGACAACGACACAACCGGAGTGGCGGAGCGCACCTTGCAGCAGATCCGTACTTGGCCGCCGGGATTGCCCATATTTGGCTTGCTGACCCCACTGCCGGCGACGCCGCTGTATAAAAGGCTAGAAGCAGCGGGGAGATTGACGCGACCGAAGCATTGGCAAGAATTCATACCATTTGCCATGGCTCACACCCCACTGAAGATGACCATTGAGGAAGCGCACGCCGAGGTGAAGTACGGCTGGTCGAAATCATATAGCCCGGAGGCCATTGCAAAAGCTCTGGAGATCGTGGCGCATAAGCCGCTGGGATATCGCGTGAACATTTTGATCTCGCGGTTGTGTTTCCGGGGAATTTATTTTCCACAGCTTGGGAGATTCGCCTGGGTCAAAACCATCGCAGAGAACCGTCGAGCCATCTTCAGCCTGATCAGAGAAGGCTTCGGCGCCAGGCGTGCCGCGCGTTCAGGTTCGTTGAGCCTGTCTTCCACCGCGCCCCGCTAATCATTCAGACAAACCCAGCAAACCGCAATTTCCGTCGCTGACGTTAGGTCGGGGGTTTTTAAACTCCATTATCAAAATTCTGGCCGGCGTTTTTTCGCTCGCGTGCATCCCCTACAGGATGGACCTGATTTGAAGTTTTGAAGGGAAGAGGCGATACTTTCAGTCATGCCAAATAAAAAAACTGCCCCCACCAAAGAAACCAAGACCGCCAAGACTGCGAAGACTAACGGCGGCGAAACGCATCAACAAGCTGCGACGGACGTTGTGCTTACCACCAACCAGGGCTTGCCCATTTCGGACAACCAGAATTCTTTGAAGGGCGGTGGCCGCGGGCCGACGCTTCTTGAAGATTTTATTTTGCGTGAAAAAATCACGCATTTTGACCACGAGCGTATTCCGGAACGTATCGTGCACGCGCGCGGTTCTGGCGCGCACGGATATTTTCAGCCCTACAAGTCCATGAAGCACGTGACCAGCGCTAATTTCCTTTCCGACCCAAAGATCAAGACGCCGGTGTTCACGCGCTTTTCGACGGTGGCCGGAGGAGCGGGCTCGGTGGACACGCCCCGCGATGTGCGGGGGTTCGCGGTGAAGTTTTATACCCAGGAAGGCAATTTCGATCTGGTCGGAAATAACATTCCGGTGTTTTTCATCCAGGACGCGATTAAATTTCCGGACTTGATTCACGCCGTGAAAATGGAAGCGGACCGCGGCTATCCACAAGCGGGGACTGCGCATGACACATTCTGGGATTTCATTTCGCTGATGCCAGAATCGCTGCACATGGTGATGTGGGCCATGTCCGACCGTGCTATTCCACGCTCGCTGCGCATGATGGAAGGGTTTGGCGTAAATACGTTCCGGCTTGTGAATTCGGATGGCATGTCCAAATTTGTGAAGTTCCACTGGCGCCCAATGCTGGGAACGGCCGCCACGCTGTGGGATGAGGCGGTTAAGATCGCCGGTGCTGATCCTGATTACCAACGACGCGACTTGTTTGACGCGATCGCGAATGGGGATTTTCCAGAGTGGGAACTCGGGTTGCAGATTCTTGACGACAAGATGGCGGATAAGTTGCCATTCGATGTTCTGGACGCTACCAAGTTAATTCCAGAGGAGGCTGTCCCGCTGGAGATAGTCGGGAAAATGGTGCTCGATAGAAATCCCGACAATTTCTTTGCTGAAACAGAACAGGTGGCGTTCTGCCCCAGCCACATCGTGCCGGGAATCGATTTCAGCGAAGATCCTTTGCTGCAGGGAAGATTATTTTCCTATCTCGATACGCAACTGAGCCGGCTAGGCTCGCCAAATTTTCATCAGATCCCTATCAACGCCCCGAAATGTCCGTTCGCCAATATGCAGCGTGATGGCCATATGCAAATGCTGGTTAACAAGGGGCGCGGAAATTATGAGCCGAATTCCATCGAGCCCAAGGGCGAGCGCGAAACCCCCAAAGGCTTTCGCACGGCGCCGATTCCGCTGGAGGGCACCAAGGTGCGGCTGCGTGCGGAATCGTTTGCGGATCATTACTCCCAGGCGCGCTTGTTCTACCGTTCGGTGACGCCGCAGGAACAGAAACACATTGCCATGGCGTTGACGTTCGAATTGAGCAAGGTGGACATCCCGGAAATCCGCAGAAAAATGCTTGGGCACCTGAACGTCATCGACGAAAAATTGGGAGCCAAAGTCGCCGACAATCTGGGAATGACCGGCGAGGCCATCGCGGCAACCTCCGCGGTGAAGCCGATCGATCTTGATCCGAGCCCGGCGCTGCGGCTGTATGGAAAATATAAACCCACGTTGAAGGGCAGAAAAGTTGGCGTGCTTCTTGCGGATGGCTTCGATGCCAAACTGAAAGACGCCTTAATCGCGGCCATCAAAAAAGAGGGAGCTGCGGCAGCCATCATTGCGCCCAAAGTCGGCGGGGTGATGGATTCCGGCGGCAAAAAAATCACTGCCGAGGCAGCGCTCTCTGGTTCGCCATCAATTATGTTCGACGCGGTTGCGGTGCTTGCCGGGCCTGCGGGTGATAAATCGTTGAGCGTCGAGCCGGATGCCATCAGCTTTTTGATGGACGCTGACCGGCATCTGAAAGCGATTGCGGTGGCTGGCGTTTCGAATCTCGCGAAGAAAACGCATGTGGAAGGCGTCGTCGGCGTTACCGATCTTCGTGGTAACGGCGACATCTCGAAATTCATCGATGCGGCGCGTAACGGCAAAGTCTGGGAACGCGATACCGCGTAATACCAATCTTCCGCTGCGAGATTTTTCGCTGATACTAATGAAACGCGGCGGCCAACAAATCAACCATTAACCGAATCGCGGTTTGCGCGGTACGACCGCTTGGATCGCGATACGGATTCACCTCCACAATGTCGAGTCCCACCAGTTTCCCCTTGCTGGGGATTTGTTTCATGAGTTCGTCAATCTCTTGAAAATCTAATCCACCCGGCTCAAGTGTGCCGGTGCCCGGGGCCAACGTGGGGTCCATGGAATCCACATCAAAGGTGACGTATATATTTTCGCTTTGTGGAATTTGTTCGATAGCAGCGCTGATTCCACGGCGGTGGATTTCTTCAGACGTCACCACCTTGGTAGGAATTGCCTTGGCGTTGCCGGCGGCTTCCTGATCGTTGGCGATCCCCCGCATGCCGATCTGCGTGATGTGCTTCACGGTGGGCAGTTTGGCCACGCGCAGCACCCATGAAGCGTGATCAAGATTGCCTTTTGCACCCGTCCAGGTATCCAGATGCGCGTCAATATGCACCACCGTAAGCGGAATGTCATACGCGCGAATAATTGGAAAGGTAATGCTATGATCGCCGCCTAAAACAATTGGAAAAGCCTTCTTCGCAAGAATTTTCTTTACTGCGTCGGTGATTTTCGCGTCCGTCTCAACCGGGACCGTGGGATAAATCAGCACGTCTCCAACATCGACCCACTGCTTACCCTTCAAGACGGTGCGGTCGCCGTCGATGTAGTAGAAACCTTCGGTTAAATCGTGCGCATATTCCTGGGAATTTTCGCGCATGTCTCGTGGTCCGTAGCGTTCGCCAGGTTGGCCCCAAGTACCTTCATCAAACGGCACGCCTAGCACAGCGAAGTCGGCTTTAAGGTGGTCCAGGTCGGGATCGTAACGAGCGCTTAGAAAGGTGCGGACTCCGACGAACGTTGGCGCCGTCTGGGCGAGTGCGTGGCGTGGAACACCCAGCGTCAAAGCCAGAAAAAATCCCGCTGCGATCATCTTTTTCATCGCGTTTCCTTCAGGTGATTTTAATCGGACCCTACCTGCAAAAAGTTGCCCGCTCAGTCTACCGTGGCGCGCCAGGCTCGCAGCACTTCCGCCACCGTCCAGGCTTGCGCGATACATCCGCGCGGAGTGAACGGTGCATCGCCATCGAAAATTTCGCTAAGCGTGCCCAGGCCATGCGAATGAATTTGTTTACCTAGCGGCTCGAGAAAACTCAGGGCCGCAGCGCGATCCGCGTACACACGTAAATGCGCTAACACAAATGGGCCGAGGAGCCACCCCCATACGGTGCCTTGGTGATACGCGCCGTCACGTTCTCTAACATTGCCGCCATAATGTCCCTGATAGCCGGGTTCGCCTTGCGCAAGGCTGCGCATCCCGTAGGAAGTAAGAAGCCTCCGGGCACAAATATCGACCACCGCTTTTTGTTGTTCCGGGGGAAGCGGACTCTGCGGCAAAGATACGGCAAAAATCTGGTTGGGCCGAAGAGCGGCGTCATTTCCAATTCCCGGCCCATCGATGACGTCGTAGCAGTACCCGCCAGAGCCATTCCAGAATTTAGCGAAGCTTTGTTTTACACGCGCCGCTAATTTTGTGAACGGTTCGGGAGATTGTTTTGCCGCCGGAGCGAGGCTAGCCATGGTTTCGAGCGCATTAAACCACAGCGCATTAATCTCCACAGGCTTTCCAATTCGTGGCGTTACTACCCAATCGCCAACTTTGGCATCCATCCAGGTGAGTTGCACTCCGGGTTCGCCGGCGTAAAGCAGGCCATCGGCTCGATCGACGTGAATTTGATAGCGCGTGCCGGCCACGTGGGCATCGATCATTTGCGCCATCACTGGAAAAAACTTCGACAAAGTTTCGGGATCTTGCGTAGCCGCAAAATATTGGCGCACCGCTTCAAAGAACCACAACGCGGCATCCACAGTGTTGTACTCGGGTCGCCCGCCCGCGTCCGGAAAATTATTGGGTAACATGCCGCCGTCGATGTATCGCGCGAAAGATCGCAGGATTTGTTTTGCAATGTCGGCGCGGCCAGTCGTCAAGGTCAATCCAGGAAGCGCGATCATGGTGTCGCGGCCCCAGTCGCCAAACCAGTGATAGCCAGCGATAATCGACTTGCCATCCGAACCTTCAGGATCATCCGGGATGTCGCGCTTCACCACAAATTGGTCCGCGGCGAGAATAAGTTGCTGAACCCAGGCGAGCGCCGCAGATGCGGCTGGCGCATCCGCGGAAGACCACTGTGCGAGCAAGTCCGATTCGCGCTGAGCGTTCTGTGCGCGTGCTGGTTCTCCATCGAGCGCCGCGCTTACATTGGTGGAAAAAACAATGGTCACACTTTGATTCGCTAGTAACGTGGCGCTAAAGACTGCAGCCACAAGGAAATCTTCGCGATCGTCAAGCCCGCGATATTTTTCCACCGGCAGAAAATAATCGCGGCACCAATCATGTCGTGGCTCGACTGCGGCATCCTTGCTTAACAGATAAAAGGGAATTGCGCCGTCAAATGCGGTGATCTGCAAGCCATTCTTTATCGCGTCAATTTTCATGTGCCAATCGCCCGCGTGAATATTGGAATGAAAATCGCGGTAGCTAATGAGAGTTCTAAGCCTTAATTCCACGGATTGGCTGCCGCGTAACATCGTATATTGCACGTACGTAGTGTTCTCGCCGTGACACATCCAAACGCGTTTCTCAAGCAGCGCATCGCCAACGGCAAAACGCCAAACCGGTGTAGTTCCATCCAACCGGAAGCTTTCGATGTGCACATAGCCTTGGGGTTCGATGGCTCCGCTGGCCCAGCGATTAGTTCCCAGTGCATACTCCGCCGCGTCGTAACGAACTATTTCGTCCAGCTTGGCTACAAGTTGCATGCGGCCAACTGGCGGATGCAGCGCCGCTACCAACAAGCCATGATAGCGGCGGGTAAGATTGCCACTCACTGTGCCTGAAGCGAATCCGCCGATGCCATTGGTGACCAGCCACTCGCGTTGTTCCGCGACCTCAAGCACTCCGCAAATTTCGCGTCCAAATTCTAGTTCCGCATTTTGCATGGCGCTCTTTTTTGCGGATGCACGCCGCGAGGTCACACGCGCCTTTGTCGTTGCCATCTCGATTGCCTTCTCTACTTCAGAATTATTGGTTCCGCAGATTTCTGAAAACGGCGAAGGATCCTGTTGGCTAAGGAGATGGGGCCCATCAAGCCAGCGCCGAGCAGCAAGCGCAGCGCCAATTTACGTTCTCCATTGCGCCAGCAATCGCGGTAAGCAAAAGCCAAGGCCCGGCCACCGAGGGTAGCAGAGCGATTCCAGCTTGCCTTGCCAAATTCACCACGCCGATCCGCGTGAATGATTCGAAGTAAGCCCTTAGCTAGCTTTTCGAGACTCTTGCTGACATTTTCTCCGTGTAGACGGTAAGCCGATGTGGCAGGTTGTCTGATGACGATGAAAGGACTGTAGTCCCCGACTTTCAACTGAATATACGTATCTTCAGCGTGGAACGTTTGCCCTGTGGTATTGCGCCGGCCGCCGCCCACGGCATCAAAGACAGATTTTCTTATGACGGTGGCATTTGAGCTGAGAGAGATTGTCTTGGCAGCATAATTTTTAAATTTTAAAATTTGTATGGGATCTGCCGGAGAGCCATATGGAGGTGGTTCGCCGTTTGGAAAATAAAGCATGCTGCCCTGGAGCAGCGGTGGCGAGTCAGTGCCGCGGATGACTTTATCGTAGATCTCCAACGCAAAAGGTAGAAGGAGATCGTCGCTATCGAAGTAGACGAGATATTCGCCCTGAGCTATAGCGGCTGCGGAATTGCGAGCTATCTCCGGTCCCTGATTGCGTTGCTGAATAAATGTAAGTCTGTTTCCGTAGGATTTCAGGATCTCAGCAGACCTGTCAGTCGACCCGTCATCAATAGCAATCAATTCGAAATCGCGAAAAGTCTGATTTAAAACGGAATCAACGGCCTGCTTTACGTAATTTTCCCTGTTGTAAACCGGCAACAATACGCTGAAGCGAACACTCATTAGAATCAAGTATAACTTGACGTGTCAGCTGGCAGCCAGACGCCCACGCGCACCGCTTGCATTTATTCCCGTTCGACATGCAATGGTCAAGGCTAGTGGCACTCAGGGCTGCCGAACAGGACCGTATGCCCGACGCATATTTACACGCACTAAGTTTCGAGCTTGAAGCGCGTGGATGCCAGGCGATAGAGGCGGCGCCAGACCAAGCGATTCATAAGAACGACGATGGTAGCCATGATCAGCGTAGAGGCGAGCAGCAAGTCGAAGCGGCCGGAATCGCTGGCGCGGCTGATAGTGCTGCCGAGGCCGGGAGCAGAAACGATGCGGCCCTGAAAATGGAAATACTCCGCGATGATGCTGGCGTTCCAGGCCCCGCCCGACGCAGTGATCATGCCGGTGACGAGATACGGAAAAATTGCCGGCAGAGTCAGGTAGCGCCAGCGGTCCCAACTCGTGAAACAGAAAATCCGCGCGACTTCCTTTAGGTCCGTAGGCACAGCCATGGCGCCGGCGATTACGTTGAACAGGATGTACCACTGAGTTCCCAGCAGCATAAGCAGCATCGCGGCGATTTCCACGCCAAAGCGCAAGTGAATCAGGAATAGCAATAACACCGGAAACAGTGCCGTGGCTGGAATAGAAGCGGCGAGTTGCACAACAGGCTGCGCAATTTTTGAGAGGCGCGGATTGGAAGCGATAGCCGCGCCAACCGGAACGGTCCAGAGCGCGCCGAGGAGCAACGCCGCGTTAACGCGAAGAAAAGTGAATGATGCGCTGAACAAAAGTGTTAAGTAATCCTGATGATGAAGCCCGGAGAGTTCGCGAAGGCCGTGAAAAACCGCAAATCCTATTCCTACCAGCGTGACTGCGCCGAAGACGGCGGCCAGCCACTGTAGCGACATGCGTCGCTTGGCTCCAGACAAACTCGCGGTAGCTTTGCGGGCCCCGCTTGCGAAGGACAGAGTCAGCCAGTTGGTAAGCGGGCGAATCAGAAAACGGTAGATACGAATGACCACCGCGGCCCGGCCGACGAGTTGAAGTAGAGTGGACGGTTTGGATTGGGCAACCTCCACTTGTTCAAATTTAAATTTGTCCGCCCACACGATGATGGGCCGCCACACCAACTGGTCCAGGAAAACGATGACGCCGATCATGGCCGCTAAACCATAAAGGATGGCGCGAGTGTCGCCATTGCCCGCGGCGGTTTGCAAGAAGGATCCCAAGCCGGGCAGTCGAAAGTCGCGATCGCCGAGGACAAACATTTCGCAGGCCATAAGAAAAAACCACCCGCCGGCGACCGACATCATGGAATTCCACACTAGGCCAATAGTTGAAAATGGCAGATCGAGTTGCAAAAATCGTTGCCAATTACCGAAGCGATAAATGCGGGCCGCTTCTTTCAGCTCACGCGGTTCGGTTTTTAACGACGAGTAAAAACTAAAAGCAATATTCCAGACTTGCCCGGTGAAGATCAGCACAATCGAGCCGAGCTCCGCGCCTATTTGACGATGAGGAAACAACGCCACCATCGCCAGCATGACTCCCGGCAAAAAACTGAGAACCGGAATCGACTGCAAAATGTCGAGCAGCGGTATTAGAACGATTTCAGCGCGGCGAGAGTTCGCTGCGATATAGCCGTAGGCCAGCGCGAACACCAGGCTGAGAGCGTAGGCCACGCCGATGCGCACCAACGAATACAACGCGTAAAGCGGAAGCACCCGCGGGCTTTGCGAGATGTGCGCGCCGGGCATGGCCGGCCCGAGCCATGATCGACCGATGGTGTACACGCCGAAGATGACGGCGAACACAAACAACATCACCGCGATGTCAATCAAGAATGCCCATGACTGTCGTGAGCCAGTCGGGCGAGTCGCCAAGGTAGGCAGCGGAGTGGAATTCTGGGAGACTGCAGGCGTCGAGGTCACTAGACGGTCAGACCTCGGTCAGTGTGAGTTTGCCGGTGGCGGCGTCGTAATCAAAAATCTCGGCGTAACGGCCCCATTGAATGGCGGTCTCAAGCTGACGGCGCGCCTCCCCCTCGCTGAAATGTTCGTCGATGATGTCGTAGAAGAATTCGTCAGGAAGAGTGCGATCTGCCTTAGCCTTCAAAGCTTGCTCCATCTGGCGTAGCAATGGCACATTCAGAAGTCCCGCTCTGCGAAATATCGCCTTGCGAGATTGAATATCTGCTTTGGCAAATTCTTCGCCCTCGGGAGTGATCACCGCATCGCCTTCTTCAACATGCAGGAAGCCCAAGAGCACAGCAGTATCGACGGTGGGCAAGAGTGCATCGACTTCCAGACTCAGATCGTAAGCCAGCCGATGAAGATCGGCGCGACCGCCTTGATCTACCAGAATTTCGAGCAGTCCGGCTACGCCCCCGGGTCGCGTGTGGGGCAGCATAATGGGGCGATGCGAAATTGCAGCCTCGGCCGAGCTTGGAGCGTGGAACACACCTTGTTTATCGTCAGGACGAGTCAGGACACGATAAATCGCGTCTACCAATTCGACGAAGGGCGGCGACCTGCGATCGCGCGGGTAAGCAAGGTCGACGGCGAAATCGGCATGGATATGAGCGGGATTGCGGCCGAGAACGATAATCCGATCAGCGAGAACAACAGCCTCTTCAATGTTGTGAGTAACGATGAAAATCGCACGCGTGGGAATTTTGTGCTCCAGCCATAATTCCAGAAGCTCTCGACGCAGAGTTTCCGCGGTCAGCACGTCGAGCGCGGAAAACGGTTCATCCATGAACAGCACTTCTGGTTCGACCACCAGAGCGCGCGCCACGCCCACGCGTTGTTTCATGCCGCCGGATAATTCCTTGGGGTAGGCGCTTTCGAAGCCATCCAATCCGACAGCGTCGATAATGCGCAGCGCACGTTTGTGGCGCTCTATGGTAGGCATGCCTCGAGCTTCGAGCGGGGCTTCAACATTTTCGAGCACCGTCAGCCACGGGAACAGAGCAAAGCTTTGGAACACTACGGACACATTCGGCGATTCGTCGCGCACCGGCTGGCCATGCCAAAACACTCCGCCGGCTGACGCTGGTGACAGTCCAGTGAGCATGCGCAACAAAGTAGACTTTCCGCATCCGGAAGGCCCCAGGAGGGCGAGTATCTGGCCGGGAAAAACGGCGAGATCAGTGGGAGCAATCACCTGCACGCGTCCACCATCGGGCTGAGCGTAAAATTTTTCGATTTGGCGCGCCTCGATAATCGGCGCTAGGGTTGTGCTTCGCGTATCCATGCGTGCGTGCATTATGACATCAACCAGTGGTGCGAAGGTCTAGGAAGACTAACGCGCGTCTCCACCACGGTGTACCTGGATATTCCCAAATCTTTTAAAACGGATCTAAAAACTGCCGAGTTCTGCGGATTGCGAGCGCGCAAGTATCCGAGTGCTAAGCTGCTCGAATTCGGAAATGAGGAGGGAAGCGTTTTGTCCAGCAAATGTTGCAGCATCTATTTCAGCGGTGAGCAGGGTCGCGGTTGCCACATCTGCACTGCATTCGAAGCAATATTTCTCCGATCTGCCGGGCAGCTCAAACAATTCCTCGCTTCGTCCGCATACACTGCACCGCGACGATAAATTCGATTTACAACAATCCGGTTCCATCAGCATGGTAGTCCTTCCTTGGCCCTTTTTCTGGGGCTGGCTGGCGCTTGTCGTGATGCAAAGCCAGCCGGAAAGAAAGTGTAGAAACCGGTGCGTAAAAAAGTCCTGAACGGTTTGTAAGGGAATTATAAGTTGCCATGTTGATCTTGTATCGAATGTTAGCAAGCGACACACCAGTCGTGAGCCATAGTCTGCATCCACTTCGTGAGTAAACGGCTAGACAAACGAAAAGGAATAGAGCGTGCTGCAATTTTCAGGCCTGCTGGCAGAAGTGCTACACTCGGGTTTGGTGATCGTCGTTAGCCCAATTCGCGCCAAGATCGTCACCGTGATGTTCGCTTTGGCGATGCTTTACGGGTCGGTCTGTTCTGCTTCGTGTGTGGCGGGAGTTTGCCCGAATCTCGAGGACTATTCTCAAAGCCATGATTGCGATCAGGGATCTCAGCACAGTTCGCAAGGGCATGATCGCGATGGGCAGCACAGTCCCTATTGCAAGGAGCATGCGCATCCTCCTGACTTTGCCTTGAATGTCTCGGGGACAGCGCCGTTTCAGGATCAAAGCGCTGCCGCTCTACGCGCGGCAATCGTATCTGCACTGTCGATTCCACTGCCGATAACGCAAGATGTTCTGCAGGAGTCTCATCGAAGACGGCCGGGTCTTACCAAAAACAATCTGCAGCAGCAATTCTCCGTTCTCCGCATCTGATACAAGCTTCAGCCTTCTTTCCCACAGATCGTCATTTTGCTACGGAGCACGATTGCGCGAATGTGCCGTCTATTCCGTTAATTTCCGCCAATTAAAAACCGATCGCGATGGCTGGTAGCCATCGGTCAATACTCAAACAGAATCGCAGAGCGTATATCAAGCAGACTGACGCCATCGCATTATTTCGCGGTGGCTATGGAGGTACGAATCATGGATAAAGCACGAAGGAATTTTTTGCAGGGCGCAGCCATTTTAGGAGCAGGCATGCTGGGCACATCGGCAGTCGCTAGCTCAAACGGTGAACAGAACGAGCGCGGGAAAATGCGGCTGCCGCCTGGCAAGAACGTGGAACGCGAGCGAACTCGGATGCAAGCGCACAAAAACGGAGCGGCATTTCTGCCAGTCATTTCGCCCGACGTGCCGGACTTGCCATTCGAGATGGACAACGGCGTCAAAGTATTTCGTCTCGTCGCCGAGCCCGTGAAACACGAAATCATTCCGGGCAAGCTCGTAAACCTATGGGGCTACAACGGGAGCGCGCCCGGCCCAACCATTCAGGTGGTACAGGGCGACCGCGTTCGAATCATCGTAGACAACCATCTCCCTGAAGCGACCTCCATGCACTGGCACGGCTTTGACATTCCCTTCGACATGGACGGCTCGCCAGGTCTCTCGCAAAATGCGATCCCGCCGGGCGGCCGCTACACCTACGAATTCACGCTGCAACAGGAAGGGACGTATTTTTATCACTCGCACATGGCTATGCAGGAAATGCTCGGCATGATCGGCGCGTTCATCATGCATCCGAAAGAACCGTACGACCCGCCGGTAGACCAGGATTTCGCTATCACCCTGCAGGAGTACGCCATCCTGCCCAACAATCCCACACCCAACACCATGAACATGGAATTCAATTGGCTCACGTTCAACGGAAAGTCCGGGCCCGCGACAACTCCGCTCGTCGTTCGATTGGGAGATCGCGTGCGTATCCGCCTGATCAACCTCGGAATGGATCACCATCCCATTCACCTGCATGGACACCAATTTGTCATAACAGGTACCGAAGGCGGGCGTCAGCCGAAAGCCACGTGGGGACCAAACAATACTGTGCTCGTCGGGGTTGCGCAGGCGCGCGTCGTCGAGTTCGTCGCTAATAATCCAGGCAATTGGATGCTCCACTGCCACATGCCGCACCACATGATGAATCAGATGTCTTCCACAGTTGGCCCGATGACGCGACAGCGGGGAATTGTCGGGGGGGCCGGAATGGAGCAGGGGATGGGCATGATGCGCGGCGGAACTGCAACGACTGAAGAAAATGGCCCAAGCCTGGGGCGTGGCTTGGGTGTGGGCTCAACTCGTGAGCAAACAACTACGAATGGCGCACTCTCACAGAAAAAGGCCGAGGAAGGGATGTCCGCAATGCAAGGAACAGCGCGGATGCAAATGCAAATGGACAAGGCCGAAGTGAGCACCGATGCCAACTCTGTTCCAGGCTTCCCGCAAGACGCCTTCATGGAAGGTCCAGCGATGACAATGGACGCGATGGTGGAGAAACCGGAGACTCACGGCCTGCGGCCCGGATGGAGCGGATTTATGCAGGGAATGATGACCTTAGTCCGCGTTCTTCCCGCTGACCAGTTCGACCATATCGTGAGCTTGCGCAACAAGCAGGATAAGGAGAATTCTCGCAGCACGTCCGAGATGACCGATCACACACAAATGTGAACGCCTGAACTCGGTGCTAAGGAGATTAAAAATGAGACCACATTCATTTTGGTATTGTGCGCTACAACTGAGTTTCCTGCTGTTATTACCCGCAAGCTTAGCGGCACAATCTGCCCAAGAGCGGCCACTTGCTTTGCATGACTTCGCGCTTTCCCCATCGCCACAGGCCAAGACCGCTCAGACGCCCACGAATCAGATTTCGCCCGACGCGCCCGGCATGACCCTGGAAGAATTGCAACAGATGGCGCTCGCGAATAACCCCACTTTGCGGCAAGCGAAAGCGGGCGTCCGCGCCGCCGCAGGCAGAACGCGTCAAGAAAGTCTTTGGCCTAATCCAACCGTGGGGTACGTGGGTGAAGAAATTCGCGGGGGATCGTTTGGTGGCGGGCAGCAAGGCGCTTTCATCCAACAGAACATTATTCTCGGCGGAAAACTGGGCCTCGACCGCAGGATTTTCAGCGAGGAAGGCAAACAGGCGGAAGCAGAAGCCGAAGAACAGCGCCTTCGTGTGGAGAATGGTGTTCGCATTGCGTTTTATGAATCTCTCGCAGCGGAACAGATGGTGGAAATGCGAAGGAAACTCAGTGCCCTGGCGAACGATGCCGTGGAGACCACTCAACAACTTTTTAACGTGGGTCAGGCCGACCAACCGGATGTGCTGCAAGCCGAGGTGGAAGCGGACGAAGCTGATCTAGCCATTGTTACCGCGGAACAAGAGCAACAGCGCGCGTGGCGCGTCCTGGCCGCAGTTGTTGGCAAACCAGATCTTTCGCTGGCACGTTTGCATGCCAATTTCGAAGATCTGCCGCAACTAAATCCCGACCAGATTCTGCAAACAATTTTAAACGACAGCCCGGCCGTGAAAATTGCCCGGCTGGGAATTACTCGTGCGGACGCGCAGCTGGCGCGCGCACACCGTGAAAATGTGCCGGACTTGTCGGTTCGCGCCGGCTACCTCAATAACCGCGAGCAGCTTGGCAGTGTGCCACCTAAAGCAGTGGGCTCAGAAGGTTTCGCCGAAGTGGGCGTGAACCTGCGGCTTTTCAATCGCAATCAAGGCAACATCGAAACTGCCAAGGCCAGCCAGGAGCGTGCTAGTTCCGAGCTACAACGCGTTTCACTCGTGTTGCGGCAGCTTGCCGCTCCCATCCTGCAGAATTACGAGAGTTCCCGTGCGATCGCCGATCGCTACAAAACGAGGACCCTGCCCAATGCACGAAAAGCGTATGAACTGTACCTGAACAAATATCATGAAGGGGCAGCGGCGTATCCGCAGGTGTTGATCGCGCAAAGAACGCTGTTTCATCTCGAAGCGAATTACATCGGCACGCTGGAGAACGTGTGGATCAACGCTGCCACATTGCAGGGCCTGCTTCTGACCGATGGCCTTGACTTACCATCTGCGCCAGGCGACTTGGACCGACCCGTGCGCGAAATCAACATGCCGGTCGCGGAGAATCCGGGTGGGCGCCAGTGACGTCGAGGGCTTTTATTTAGGGCACCGGATCTCCCAGCTCGCCCGGAATGTTCGGTAACTCCTCGTGATCGCACAGGATGGTCTTCAGAAATTCCTTGGCACCAGCCGGGCCCGTCATACTTATGCTGATTGGCCCCATATTCGGTTGCGCAGTCAATGCGAATGTCAGGAAGGGGCAACATTCGCGCTCTGCCACAATAAACTCCGAGACCAGCGTCATCGTCTTCTTATCTCCGGGGACGCGAAATATATAGCCGGCGGGAAGCTCCTCCGTTGCGATCACGGCGGACTTCATCTGGGCAAGAAGCGTTGCTTCACGCTCACGGAATTGTGCATCCGACAAACGGCAAGCTATCGGCATGTTGGCGATCGGCATGTCACAGGGCTCCTGCTTCAAGGACGACTCGCCGGTGGCACGACGCCATTCAGCCATTCTCCTCATCGCGGTCCGCTTGTCGTTCTGCGGGTCACTATCGCCACCTTACAACTTAAAGTCGACTTCAAGTCAAAGGCGATTTTGTAAATTATTTGTCAATTCGATGTGACCTGCCAATGCCGCGTTCTAGAATGTAAGCATGCCGCAGTTAACGATTTCCGAAGTTGCGCGACAAGTCGGACTCCAACCCTCCGCCATACGTTACTACGAGCGGATTGGCATACTTCTTCCTGGCGAGCGAATCAGTGGACAGCGGCGTTACGATGCCACAGTGCTCTATCGACTCGCAGTAATCCAACGAGCCCGTCAAATTGGGTTCACTCTGGATGAGATCCGGCAGCTGTTCTTCGGTTTCCGCAATGTCACTCGGGCTTCCGAACGTTGGCGAAAGCTGACCGGGAGAAAGCTCGAGGAACTTGACGCCTTGATGGATGGAATAACGACCATGCGGCGCTTGTTGAAAAAGATGATGAAAAACTGTCACTGCGACACTTTGGAGCAATGTGGCAAGGGAATATTTCGGAGCGGATACCTTGGTGTTGTGCTCAAATCCCCGATGACGAATCGCAGGTATAGGCGGTGAATAATCCGATTTGTGAATGTCCCAGCTAAGTATCGCACTTGAAGTAAAGAAGGAGATGTCGATGTACCCGTTCGGGGTTTCTATGTTTAAGCCTTCAATATTTCTGCTATTGATTGCACTCTCGAGCATGCCGGTCTTCGCGCAAGACACTCTTTCTCGCGTCTATGCAGACCGAAAGAACCAGGCACACGTGGTGTACACGAACGACAAGAGCGCGGTAGTTGCTCCCGAGAGCGGCCAGATCGGTATTGAGTCAACACAGACAGTGGGTGATGTACGGACCGCCGGTTGGTTGGTTCCATACACAGATCCTGACGGACCTTCGCCATTTGCGGGAACTTTGGTGCTGTGGCGAGCCGGCAAAGTCATTCGGCGCTTTGAGGCCGATCAGACCCTCTGGAGTTGGGGATTTTATGGGCATGGACAAGTCGCATATCAAGGAAGTGCACGACGACATTTGGCTGGTCAGCTTTATGGATTATGATTTGGGCTACTTCGATCTGGAAACTCGGGTGCTCGAACCGCTCGAAAATCCATTCGGTCCAAAAGTGTTACCTATGTCTTAGGTACGTTGTGTAATGGCGCGCCCGGGGAGGCTCGAACTCCCGACCCTCTGCTTAGAAGCTATGCAATACAAAACTCTAAGTGCCGCTTCTGGTGTCGCTTACGAGGGAACACGTCATTTATCTCGCCCTTGAACTGGACCGAAGTTGGACCGAAAACCTTGGGGTGAACCCTTAAGCTGGCACAGTTTTTTTGGACACAGCTTCCGCTTTCGTAACAGCATTTTTGCATCTTCTAGCAGGATAAGGGGTCTGGGGAAGGGGGCGACGTCGCCCCCTTCCCCAGAGATGCTGTCGATTCCCCCTGCCTGCTCTCATCGTTGTTCTCAAAAAACACCATCGTTGCGCTTCGAGATTCAGCCGCGCCTGTCGCCTCGATCTGTTGCTCGAACTCTTCGGGAGATCGATAGCCCAGCGCGGAGTGCAACCGCTGCCGATTGTAATATTGTTCGATGAACTCTTCGATGTTCGCTCGTAAATTTTCTAGATCATCGTACTTGTTGGCGTAGATTTCTTCCCTGTCCCTCGCCAAAATGATGACCGACTTTGAAATCAACAGCTTGCGCACAGGCCTGTAACATTGTTAAAGGGGCGAAGCTCAGCACTCCCAGAGTTTTGGCGAGGGACAACTATGCACAATTGCGAAAACCGGCCGACCAACTAGGTCTGGATTGTCACGGCCCGCTTTCGTTGAACGGGCCGCGGACCGGCACGCTCGAAGAGCATACCCATCACAAAAAGGGATCGGCGGGAAGCAGCTGCATTGCTTGTCATATTCCAAAAATCGCGACGACGATAGCGGACGTTAAGGTGCGCTCGCATACGTTTGCTTTTATAACGCCAGCGATGACCGACAAATATAAAATTCCTAATCCCTGCACGACATGCCACGCGGACAAGAGCACCGCTTGGGCCACTGAGGAATTACGGCGCTGGCCGGAGCGCTCGGCATGGCGCATTGATTGATTTGCGCGACTGAGGCGATGGCCCGAGTTGGCCCGCGAAATAACGTAGAAGGTAGCGCAGTTCTTCGATTAGTATACTGCGCGGGCCAACTATAGATTGGGGGGAGAGCGAATTGGTTCGTGGCAATAAGGCAATTTTAGCAACGTTAGTTTTCGTTCTGGCGGCAGTGACGATTGGCACGATTGGGCCGGCGATTGCTCAGAACACGGCGCGCAAGCTTCCGACAATTCCATTCGAGAAATACAAACTGTCAAACGGTTTGGAAGTGATTCTTTCCGAGGACCACACGTTGCCTCTGGTGTCGGTGAATATCTGGTATCACGTCGGTCCGGCAAATGAGAGAGCCGGGCGGACAGGATTTGCGCATCTTTTCGAACACATGATGTTCGAGGGGTCGCAGCACGTGGGAGGGAAAGCGCACTTCGCGTACCTAGAAGCGGCGGGCGCGACGGACATCAACGGAACCACCAACTTTGACCGCACAAATTATTACGAGACCATACCTTCGAATCAACTGGAGCTGGCGCTATGGCTGGAAAGCGACCGAATGGGATACCTGGTCGGCAAGTTGGATATCGAGAAGCTGGCCAATCAACGTGACGTAGTAAGGAACGAGCGGAGACAGTCGGGAGAAAACAGGCCTTACGGGCTGGTGGAAGAAGAATTGTTTCACGAGTTATTTTCGAAGGATCATCCTTATTATCCGGCAGTCATCGGATCACACGCGGATGTGGAAGCGGCAAAATTGGAGGATGTGCGGGAATTTTTCAAACAATACTACACGCCAAATAACGCGACGATAGCAATCGTCGGGGATTTCAACAAGGCTACGATCAAGGCGCTGGTGGATAAATATTTTGGAACGATTCCAAAGGGACCAGAGGTGCCAAAAATTACCGCCAAGACACCGCCGATAACTGCCGAACGCCGGGCGACTGTGACGGACCAGGTGGCACTGCCGCGCGTGTACATGGGTTGGGTAACGCCGCCGGTTTTCCAACCGGGCAATGCGGAGTGCGATCTGTACTCGCAAATTCTTGGCGGAGGAAAGAGCAGCCGCCTCTATAAGAGCCTGGTGTACGAAAAACAGATTGCGCAAGACGTTTCCACGAGCATCGAGGAGACGCGGCTTGGCTCTATTTTTGAACTGACGGTAACTGCAAAACCGGGAGTAAAACCGGAAGTACTGGAGAAGGCCATCGATTCAGAGATGGCGAAATTGCAGACCGACGGGCCGGCGCCTGCGGAGGTTGAACGCGCGAGAAATGTGACCGAGACGGCACTGGTGCGAGAACTAGGACGGACGAATGGAGTGGCGAACCGGTTGAATTTTTACAATCAGTTTCTTGGCGACCCTAATTATTTTTCGAAGGACTTGGCGAGATATGACGCGGTTACTCCCGCAGAAATCAAGCAAGTGGCGGAGACAATTTTCAAAAAGGACGCGCGCGCGGTGGTCTACGGTGTTTCCGGAAATAAGGTGATTAACGATGTTCCTAAGACCTCGGCAGAAGAGAACGAACGCCAAGCAAAAGAAGCCGGTGAGAGCAAAGTGGCCATGGCGGATGAACCTTGGAGGGCAAAGGCGCCGACACCCGGACCGTTAGCTAAATTCAGCTTACCGGTCGCAGAGAAGGCGCAACTTCCGAATGGGCTGACGATTTATCTGGTGGAGCGGCACAATCTTCCGCTGGTGGCGGCGGCGGTCTATACGATAAGCGGCAGCGAATTAAATCCGTTGGACAAACCCGGGCTTTCGGGATTCACGGTGGACATGTTGACGGAAGGAACGACGACGCGGCCAGCTTTGAAATTCGCGGAGGACACGGATCAGATCGGGGCGACGATCGCATCGGAAGGAACCTATAGCAGCGGATCGGTTACGCTGTCGGCGCTGAGCTGGAACGCGGGGGCGGGGCTGGAATTGCTGTCGGACGCGGTGTTGCATCCGGCGTTCGACGGGAAGGAAGTGGATCGAATACGTAATCAACGAGTGACCGCGGTGTTACAGGAGAACGATGATCCGTACGCGCTGGCGATGCGTACGACCAATCACTTGCTATTTCCGAACAGTCCGTATGGATTTTCGGTGATAGGGACGGAAGCATCGAACAAGGCAATCAAGCGGGATGATTTGACGGGCTTCTGGAAGCAGGAGTACGTTCCATCGAACGCGGTTCTGGCAATTGCCGGAGACGTGGACCTAAATGAAGCGAAAGCGTTAGCGACGAAGTATTTCGGCGCATGGAGCGGAAGCGCCCCGAGCCTGAAGGGTCTTACAACCCCTCCGCAACCGGCTAAATCCATCGCAATTGTGGATAAGCCGGGAGCTCCGCAGACGATGCTAGCGCTAGTGAGCGTTGGGACAAGCCGCAACACACCGGATTATGTGCCGTTGGAAGTGATGAACACAGCATTGGGCGGACTGTTCTCCAGTCGAATCAATATGAATCTTCGCGAAGAGCACGGATACACGTATGGGGCGCAGTCGTTTTTCCAGTATCGCCGCAGCGTGGGACCGTTCTTCGCGGGAGCAGCAGTGCGCACTGACGTGACGGCCCCTGCAGCCGAAGAATTGTTTAAGGAAATTATCCGAATCCGGGGAGAAGAGCTAAAACTGGAGGAATTGCAGAAAGCAAAAGATTCGTTTTCCAAGACGTTGGTGGGATTTTTTGAGACGACGGAAGTGACGGCGTCGACTATTGGTCAACAATTCGTGTACGGCTTGCCCCTCGAATACTATCGCGACTTGCCGGCGCAAATTGATAGGGTGACGGGGGCAGACGCGCTCCGGGTGGCGAAAGAGTATTTGCGTCCTGATGCGACTATCGTGGTGGCGGTGGGAGACCGGAGCAAGATTGAGTCAGGTTTGAAGCAACTAAAAATTGGGCCGATCAACGTGGTGCAGTGAAATAACGAGTTCCAGCTCGAAGTTCAAGAGTGACGTGCCCGCGGAGAACCTACCCGCTGGGCCACTGAGGAGTGCGGCGCTGGCCGGAGCGCTCGGCGTGGCGCATGGAGTGATGCGTGGACCCTGCGATGGTTCTAACCCCCGATAAACGCATTAGACACTTGATTCTCCTTTATGGAACTTATCGGGAGTTAGACTTTTTCAATTTTCTCGAGTGGACTGAAGTAATTCGAAGACATGAGCGATTCTGCGCTCAATTATCCACTGCGCGCATGGCTTATGCTTTTTCCGTTGTCCCTCGCCAAAATGATGACCGACTTTGAAATCAACAGCTTGCGCACAGGCCTGTAACATTGTTAAAGGGGTGAAGCTCAGCACTCCCAGAGTTTTGGCGAGGGACAGGGACCTGCCAATAGGAGCTTCGCAGGGTTGCTCACCTTTGCCGCGCTCGCGCCACCATGTCTACCAGAACGTTTCTGGCTTCCGCCGGACTGCTCACTTCCTCCGAGAACGCGATGCGTGCACCACGTGTACCATCTTGGG
>Ga0182024_10000424_pt1 | contig 108887 bp, 99 predicted proteins | sample P32metaG_FD_120480 | JGI IMG/M metagenome (GOLD analysis project Ga0182024, IMG submission 120480) | Permafrost microbial communities from Stordalen Mire, Sweden - P3-2 metaG (Illumina Assembly) | ecosystem: Environmental > Terrestrial > Soil > Wetlands > Permafrost | place: Sweden: Stordalen... | reverse complement strand
CTGCAAGATATCACCAGCCATTGACACCCGCTCATTCACGCCATACATTCGTCCTATCTGATCGGAAACCTATGTATCGGAACCGCCTGTAGAAAGAGCGTGTCATGAGCCTTCGCGATTTCCTCTCCAAACAATTTATCGACGTCATCGACTGGGTCGAGCCCGAGGACGGCATCCTGGCCTACCGCTACCCAATGCAAGACCGCGAAATCCAGAATGGCGGCAAGCTCACCGTTCGCGACTCGCAATACGCGGTGTTCGTCAACGAAGGAAAGGTCGCCGACGCCTTCGGTCCCGGCCTGTACACGCTGAACACGCAGACCTTGCCAATTCTTACCTACCTCAAAAATTGGGACAAAGCCTTCAAGTCGCCCTTCAAGTCTGACGTGTACTTTTTCTCCGCTCGCACACAGACGGATCAGCACTGGGGCACGCCCAATCCCATCACTATCCGCGACAAGGAATTCGGCGCCATCCGCCTCCGCGGGTTCGGCATTTATTCCTATCATCTGGCCGACGCAAAAACCTTTTACAGCAAGATCAGCGGAACCCGCGATCTTTATCGCGTCGGCGATCTCGAAGGCCAGCTACGCAACACCGTCGTCGCGAAAATGACCGACGCCTTCGCCACCAGCCAGGTCCCTTTCCTCGACATGGCGGCCAGCCAGGGCGCGCTCGCCGAAAAAATAACCGAGCAACTCAAACCTGCGTTCGCTGAGTACGGCATTTCGCTCGACACCTTTAACGTCGAAAATCTCTCGCTGCCCGACGAGCTACAGAAAGTGCTCGACCAGCGCATCAGCATGAACGTGATCGGCGATATGGGTAAATTCACCCAATATGAGGTCGCTCAATCAATCCCTATCGCCGCCGCAAACGAAGGCGGCGGCGCAGTTGGTATCGGTGCAGGTCTGGGCGCCGGCATGGCCATCGGCCAAACGATGGCGGAGGCGGTGAAGAACTCGGCGGCTACTGCGCAGGCGCCGAGTGGCGGAGGCCCTTCCGCAGCACCTGCCGCGGGTGCTGCCTCAAGCGCAGCCGCAAAATTCTGCTCCGAGTGCGGAAAGCAAATTCCCCGCGTCAGCAAATTCTGCCCGGAATGCGGCAAACCTCAAGCTTGATCTGCGGAGATCTATGAGCGGAGTTGAGTGGGTCATCGAAGCGTTCGGATGCTCGCCCAAGTCGTTGCAAGACGCATCCCTGTTGGGCACGCTATTCGACGAAATAATTCACGAGATGAAACTCCGACCCGTTAGTGCCCCGCAATGGCATCAATTCCCGCGCACCGGTGGCATCACCGGTCTCTGTTTATTGGCCGAATCGCACCTCGCGTGCCACACCTTTCCCGAGCATGGCTCGCTGTGCCTGAATTTATTCTGCTGCGTCGCGCGCCCGGAATGGAACTTCAAAGCCGCGCTGCAACAACTCTTCTCGTCGCAAACCGTAACCATCCGCCGTCTGGAGCGTTGCTACGAAATGCCGCGAGAATTAGCGGCGGGCGACTAAACGTGGAATTGCAGCCAGCTCCGCATTCGAGCACTGCCCGATGACCCGACCCATCGCGAACTGCCCCAATTGCGGCGCGAAAGTCGTCTTCCAATGGTCCAGCAGCGTGCAGACCGTCTGCACCTATTGCAAAAGCATCCTGGTCCGCACCGACGTCGATCTAAAAAAGGTAGGCGAGGTAGCCGACCTTCCGCCCGACAGCTCTCCCATCCAGCTAAACACCGAAGGCATCTACCACAACAAGGCCTTTGTAGTCGGCGGCCGAATCCTCTACGAGTACGAACAAGGCGGCTGGAACGAGTGGCACATCGTAATGAACGACGGCGCCAGCGCTTGGCTTTCCGACGCGCAAGATGAATACGCGGTCTCGTTCGCCGTAACCGGCCAAGCATTACCGGCCGCTTCTCAAGTACAAATCGAGCAGCAATACATCTGGAACAATCAATCCTACACGGTAACGGTGATCACCGAAGCCCACTACAAAGGCGTCGAAGGCGAACTCCCCTTCCAATACTGGGATAAGACCGATGTGACTTTCGTCGATCTCCGCTCGCAAACCGGAAAATTCGGCACCCTCGACTACAGCGACGACCAACCCGCCCTCTACGTAGGCGAATTCGTCGATTTCGACGACCTGAAATTTAAAAACCTCCGCCAATTCGAGGGCTGGTCATGAGCACCGGCACTCCACCACTCCCCAATCCGCCAGCCAAGCCGCAAGTAAAATCGTTGCACTGCCCGCAATGCGGCACCGCCATCACGCTGCGTTCCTTCCAACAAGCTGTAACGGTAGTCTGCGAAAGCTGCCACTGCATCCTCGACGCCAAAGACCCCACCCTAAAAATCCTCCAGCAATTCCAAGCCATCATCGGAGAACTCCCCCCGATGATCCCGCTAGGTACCCGCGGAAAACTTCGCGGCACCGACTACGAAGTCATCGGCTTCCAGCGCCGCAGCATTGAATCCGAAGGCGTCCGCTACGACTGGCACGAATACCTGCTCTTCAATCCCTACAAAGGTTTTCGCTACTTAAGCGAATATCAAGGCCATTGGAACGACATCACCGTCTGCAAAGACCTGCCCATCGTGCGCAGCGGCTTCGTCCCCAACGCAAATTATCTAGGCGAAACCTATCGTCACTTCCAAACCGCCCAAGCCGAAACCGGCTACGTAATCGGCGAATTCCCGTGGCAAGTCCGCGTAGGGGAACGCGCCACGGTCACCGACTACGTCCGCCCCCCACGCGTCCTCTCCTGCGAGCAAAGCGCCGGCGAAACCACCTGGTCCGTAGGCGAATACAGGTATCCCCAGGAAATCTGGAAAGCGTTCAATCTCAAAGGCCAACCCCCGGAACCCGTCGGCGTCTTCGAAAATCAGCCGGCCCCGGCGACGGTAAGCGTAAAACAAGCGTGGCTGGCCTTCCTTCTTCTGACTGTCTTCCTACTCGGCCTAATGGCCTTCAACGACATGGTGGCCAGCAAAGATCCCGTCTTTAACGGTTCGTATCGCCTGGCGTCGGGGCCTGCAAAAGGCGAAGCCTCCTTCGTAACCGACGTCTTCGAACTAAAGGGACGCTCCTCCAACGTAGAAGTCAAAACCAACGCCAACGTTTTCAATAGTTGGATTTATTTGAACTACGCACTAATCAACCAAGACACCGGCCAAGCCTGGGACTTCGGCCGCGAAGTCAGCTACTATTCCGGCTATGACAGTGACGGTCACTGGACCGAAGGCAGCCACAAAGACACCGTGATCGTTCCCAGCGTCCCGCCCGGACACTATTATTTGCGCATCGAGCCCGAGGCCGACGCCCGCCATCCGGAAATCACCTACACCGTCTCGGTACGCAGAGGCGTCCCAGTCCTAAAATTTTACGGCTATGCGTTGCTGGCGTTGTTTCTACCGGTCCTTTACGTGACGTTCAAATCCATCAGCTTCGAACGCGCCCGTTGGGCCGAAAGCGACCACCCCATCCTGCAAACGGAGAGTGACTAATGTTCAGTCCCCTATATTTACTTTACGGCTTCATGGTTCTGAGCTTCGTAGGCATGGCCGAATACCGCGGCTGGAGCACGGACACCATGAACGAAGTAAGAAACATTCCCCGATCGATAAGAGACAATCCCGGCGCCTATCGCTCCATCTACAGCAGCTATCACCACTACACAGGAGGCAAATAACATGAACCTGGTCCCGCTAGGTAACGTAGTAAGCGCCTTAGCCTATGCTTTCATAGGCATCCTTATTTTCATCGCCGCGTTCGTAGTCATCGACAAAGCCACCCCCTACCATCTTTGGAAGGAAATCGTGCAAGAGCACAACATGGCCCTGGCCATTCTGATAGGCGCCATGTCCATAGGCATTTGCATAATCATAGCCGCCGCCATCCACTAGTCCGCCCAAGAATCGGCGTCCACGTAGTGGCGGGTCTTGGACCCGTCAATCAGGTGCTCGCAGCAGGATTAAAGTTCTTACCGAGCCTTTCCTTAGGAGGCCGGGGCTGCAAGCCCCTGAAGAAAGCCTTTTCAATCGAGCACAACTCGCATCCACAGAAAATGGGCATCCTCCTCTTCATCTCCGTGCTACTAGTAGCCGCCTGTGGCCTAATCTACGAGCTCGTGGCCGGAACCCTAGCCAGCTACCTCCTAGGCGACAGCGTCCTGCAATTCTCCACAGTAATCGGCACCTACCTCTTCGCCATGGGCCTAGGCAGCGCCCTCTCGAGATACCTAAATCGTGGCCTGCCCTACCAATTCGTCTGGATCGAACTCCTACTAGGAGCAATCGGCGGCTTCTCCTCTGCGGCATTAATGCTGGCCTTCGCCTTCACCCAAGGCTTCGAGCTAGTCCTCTACGCCCTGGTAATAGTGATGGGTGTTCTCGTAGGTTTGGAAATCCCGCTGTTAATGCGCATCGTAAAAGACAGCTACAACTTCCGCGACGTAATCGCCTACGTCCTAACCTTCGACTACCTGGGCGCCCTAGGAGCCTCCCTACTCTTTCCGGTCCTGTTAGTCCCTCGCCTAGGCTTGGTCCGTTCCGCCATGCTCTTCGGCCTAATCAACGCCGCGGTAGCGCTCTGGAGCACCTTCCTATTCGCCAAGCAGCTCCCCACCGCCCGCACTCTGCGCGTAGCCTGCATAGTCGTCCTCTGCGGTTTAGGCGTAGGCATGGCCCAAGCCAAAAAAATCACGTCCACCGCCGAAGACAACATCTACGCCGACGAAATCATCTTCGCCCGCGACTCTCGCTACCAGCATCTAGTCCTAACCCGCTTCAAAGACGACCTCCGCCTATTCCTAAACAGCCACCTGCAATTCAGCTCCCGCGACGAATACCGCTACCACGAAGCCCTAATCCACCCAGGCCTCTCCAGCATCCCCACCCCACGCCGCGCCCTGGTTCTTGGCGGAGGCGACGGCCTAGCCGTCCGCGAAATCCTGAAATACCCCCAAATCGAAAGCATCACGCTGGTAGACCTCGATCCAGAAATGACCCGCCTCTTCAAAACCAACGTCATGCTAACGCAGCTAAATCAAAAATCTCTGCTCTCCCCAAAACTTCAAATCATCAACGCCGACGCCTTCCCGTGGGTAGACACAAATACCGACAGCTTCGATTTCATAGCCATCGACTTCCCCGACCCCACAAATTATTCGCTGGGCAAGCTCTACACCACTGCGTTCTACCGCGCCGCTGCCCGCCACCTAAGCGCGCAAGGCGCAATGGTCGTTCAAAGCACCTCCCCAATGTTCGCCCGCGATTCCTTTTGGTGCATCAACAACACCTTGAAACAAGCCGGCCTGAAAACCTACCCGTACCACGTCTACGTCCCCTCCTTCGGCGAATGGGGCTTCGTGCTAGCCGCAACTCACGACTACACACCGCCTTCGTCGTTGCCTCCAGGCCTACGCTTCCTAAACGTCCAAGGCCTACCCGCCCTATTCCAATTTCCCCCAGACATGGCCCCGCTAAATATCCCCCCAAACCAACTAAACGACCAGGTGCTAGTCCGCCTTTACGACCAAGACTGGAAAGACATTAGCCACTAAAGCGCAAACACGCCGCGTTCCCAATGGCGCGCCCCGGTAGCCGCGTCTTCCAGATTGCGGGGTCTGGATAGAAAATGAGCCCATGGGGTTGAGGCAGCTTCAACAGAACCCCATCAACAAACCTGAGGGCTACTGTTCCGCTGAGGCAACATCGATCCGTGTAAGAACGTGAGGGGCACGGTTTCAGCCGTGCCGTAACCGCACCGCACCAACCGGCTTTAGCCCCCGAGGGCCTCCAGTGCAACCGATCACCGCCCGAATCAAAATCTCTACCGTCCCATCCAACATTTATGAGATAGCCTACTGTAAAGAAAATGGATCGCCGCAAATTCCTAGGCCTAAGCAGCGCCGCGCTAATCGGCCTCTCCCTAAAAACCGAACGCCCAATCGCCGGTTCGTTCGTCAATGAATCCTTCCAAGCCGGACACCTCCTCCGCGACCACGCCACCTTCCCCACCCCAAAGCGAACCGAGAGAGTTCCCATAGTCATCGTAGGCGGCGGAATCGCAGGCCTAAGCGCCGCCTGGCGCCTGCGCAAACGAGGCTTCACCGATTTCGTGCTTCTGGAAATGAACGAAGCCGCGGGCGGAAACGCCCGCTGGGGAGAAAACGAAATCACCGCCTACCCATGGGCCGCCCACTACATCCCAGTGCCGGGACCAAAAGCGATTTACGTGCGCGAGCTATTCGAAGATCTAGGCGTCCTGAAGGATGGCCAGTGGAACGAGCGCTACCTCTGTTTTTCCCCCCAAGAGCGCCTCTTCCTCTACGGCCGCTGGCAAGAAGGCATCGAACCCTCCGTCGGCCTAAAACCAAAAGATCGCGAACAATTCCAGCGCCTGGAAGAAATCTTCACCAAATACAGAAACAGCGGCGAATTCACCATCCCGCTAGAACGGGGCCGTTCCAAGCAAACTGAGGATTTAGATCGCATCAATTTTTCCGACTGGATCACCCAGCAAGGTTTCGACTCCCCGCTGGTGAACTGGTACATGAACTACGCCTGCCGCGACGATTACGGAGCGCTTGCCAGAGACACCAGCGCCTGGGCCGGAATCCACTACTTTTCCTCCCGCGAAGCCGAAGAAAAAGGCCCGCTAACCTGGCCCGAAGGCAACGGCTGGATCACCCGTCGCCTACTCGAACGCCTAGGCCAAAACGTCCGCACCAACCAAATGGTGCATCGCATCACTCCGGATCAGCACGGCGTAACCGTCGAAGCCGGCGACATCAAATACCAATCCGAATTCGTAATCTTTGCCGCCCCGACTTTCCTCGCCCCGTACATCGTCGAGAACTTTGCTCCGCTCCACGACTTCACATATTCGCCGTGGCTCACCGCAAACTTAACTCTTGATCGCTTGCCCGAGTCCCGCGGCGCGGAGCCAACCTGGGACACAGTGTTTTTCGATTCGCCCACACTCGGCTATGTCGACGCCATGCACCAAAGCATTCGCTCCCACATCGACAAAACAGTTTGGACGTTTTACTGGGCGCTAGCCGACGGCGATCCAGCACAGAACCGCCGTTTCCTGCTGGAAAAAGATTGGGCGTACTGGAAGGAAGCCATCCTCCACGACCTGGAGCGGGTCCACTCCGACATTCGGCGGTGCGTATCGCGCATGGACATCATGCGTATGGGTCACGCCATGGTTCGGCCAGTGCCCGGCGCGATTTTCTCACCGGAACGCGACCGCCTATCCAAGCGAGAAGGCAGGTTGTTGTTCGCGAATTCAGATTTAAGCGGAATTTCGATTTTCGAGGAAGCGCAATACCACGGAGTTTGCGCGGCGGAAACAATTCTAAGGAAGCTCAAGGGCTCCGAAAGAAATGTCGAGTAACAGGGACATGCGTCCAGCCCGGTCCTGGTCTAGTGGAGGCACGGGCCTTTAGGCTGGCGCCTCCGCAAAACTACAGACCTCGAAAGTGAACACTCGTGCGACGTGTCGTTACGCGCAAGAATCGGGCTTACGCCGTTGTTCGCGTGCCGCCGGTGAACAGGTGAACCAGCAGCGAGATCACGGCAAATATGAGCAGCAAGTGAATCATGAATCCGGCTACGTGGAAGAACACAAATCCACCGGCCCACAAAATCACGAGAAGTATCGCCAAACCTAAGAACGGTCCAAATCGCATGGTGGTTCTCCTTGACGTTCGACCAGGCTGAGTCTCGAGACGCCGCAGGGTGCGTCTGCTTCTTAGCAATAAATAGCATGCCGAAGTGATCGGCAATACAAGGAAGAGTGTAGCGGAACGGCGGAAGTAGATTACGCCGCAAATCTATGAGGGCTCGACTCTTAGCTGGATCGCCAGTTCAGGGGCTCGGGTTAGCCGTCCGCAGCGACGTCAGCAATGCTTCGGCATTCCATGCGCCTTCCGGCGTATCTTCATGTTTGAAGTAGACGAAGACGTCACCCTTTTTTGCCAGACCGCTGACCTTGTCCATTACTGCCTTGCGCGCTTCAGGCGAATAATCTTCTTTGCGCAGGCGTAGGTGCACGAAATCCGCTGTCTGCACGTCAGGGGTTTCCAGCTTCTCGCTCTCCGCCAGGCACAGTGCCACGTTCGCGTCGCGCATGGCCTGGTAGGTTTCTTCGCAGAACCACGATGCGTGGCGAAACTCGAAAGCGCTTCGCAAATTGCGCGGCAGCGAGCCGATAAAATCCTTCAGTAAAGCCACATCGCATTTCAAATAAGGTGGCAATTGGAACAGCACCGGCCCCAGTTTGTTCTCTGCGTCCAGCGGCTGCAACGACGCCACAAATTCCGCGGCGAATTCCGCCACATCTTTCAGCCTCTTGATATGTGTGATCTTCTGATTCGCTTTGATGGCGAACTTGAAATCGGCCGGAGTTGCCGCCATCCATCCCCGCAATAGCTTCTCCGTAGGAAAATGACGGAAGGTGTAATTCACCTCCACGGTGTTCAGCCGCGACGAGTAATGGCCGAGAAATTTCGCGGAAGCGAGCTTCGCTGGATAAAAATCCGGTTTCCAGGTTGCGTAAGCCCAACCCGAGGTGCCTGCATAGATTTTTCCCACCAAGCCACCCACACAAATGGAGTTAAACCAATTTCCAAGTAAATGCCGCCGGGTCATCTGAGGAATCCGATGAGGGTGCGAGCAACCTCATGGTAAGCCTCATCCAGTATTCGGACGACATGCTGGCGCTATTGGCCCTTCGCCAGCAAACTCTTCCAGCGCGACCAAGCGTCGGTACGCGCCTTGCGGTTCGCGTCGTTCGCGTCTGGCGCTTCGCCGGCGCGCATGAATCCATGCCCGGCGCCATCGTAGGTAACCGGCTCATAGGTCTTGCCAGCAGCCTTCATGGCCTCGGTCGTCCCAGGAACGGTAGCTCCGATACGCGCGTCATCCCCAGCATAAAATCCATAAACGGGAGCCTTGATCCGCGCGATCGCGTCTTTGTCTGGCCCCGAACCGTAAAACACAAACGCCCCCGATAGGTCGCCACGATTTGTTGCGAATCGGAAGGTCTGTGTTCCGCCCCAGCAAAATCCCGCGACGAACAGCTTGCCGTTAGCCGCCGGAATCTTCAGTCCGTAGTCTGCCGTAGCGTTCAGATCCGCCGTGACCTGATCTGGGTTAAGTTTGCTTACCGCCTCCATGGTTTTACCTTCCGCGAAAGACGAGCTGCGTCCGCCATTCGGTCCCATGCCCGAGAGCAAATCAGGCGCCACCGCGATGTATCCCGCAGCCGCGACCTGATCGGCCAGATCTTCCACCCAATCGGACATACCGAAGATTTCGTGGATAATCAGCACCACCGGCCGTTTATCCTTCGACTCCGGATAAACTACAAAAGTATCGACCGAGCGCCCGTCGTGTTTCACGGTAACCCATTCACTATGGCGCGGCGACTTGGCTAACTGAGTCTTGGCCCAATCCTGTGCGACGGCTGGCAACGCGGCTGCTGACGCTGACGCGGTAAAAATAAACGCAAAAAAACTCAGGAATACTGGTTTCACGATGTCCTCCGAAAGCGATCTTCTCTATAGAACAGACCGCTGGCCCACTCGCGCAAGCTCGCGCCCGCCTGAATCATATGCGCCCGCCAAGGCTGGGAGCAAGTGGGTCGCGGATGGAGGTAGTATATTCACCACCGCGTTCACCGCCGAACACCCTAAGCTTCCGGCTACTTCGGCGTTCAGCGGTGCCTCCTCGCTGCGCTTCTACTTCCAAAGCGCAACACCCTCGGCAATATGACCGGGGTTAAATTGGGGTTGATGACATTCGTTCAGAGTTAATTGGTCGCAAAGAATTGACGGGCCATCTGGCAATCCGTTACCGTGGCCTCGCCACAACTGATCGCCGCTGGAGGTCCACCATGCATTGCGCTTCGCTGATCCTCTCGTTTCCCGCTTGGGAGCCTCACTTCAGCTTTCTGAGCGATCCTTCCAGCAACGAATTGATCGTGCTTCGGCTGCTGCACTTCATCTTCGGCATCCTGTGGGTCGGTTTGCTTTATTTTTTCAACCTGGTCCTCGCGCCCACCATGCAGAAGCTCGATCCGTCGGTGCGCGTGAAAGTTCATCCGGTGTTGATGTCGAGAGCGATGCTGTGGTTTCGCTGGTCCGCGCTGATCACCGTGCTCATGGGTCTGCGATACTTTTTCACCCTGCTGGCCAGCGACGCGCGTAACGCCGGTGATCCGTCATTGACGCTGCGCTGGTTCGGCTGGTGGCTGCTGGTGTGGGTTGTGGCATATGCGCTGATCTACGCTTTACAGCTCCCTGCCAAAGGCCCCCTCGATAGCCCTTGGCTGCGCACCATCGGCGTGGCCTTCATCGTGATCATAGCCTCGTGGCTCGTTCTCGCCCTCAACGGCGGACCGACTTCATCGAACCAGCACCTGGCCATCAGCGTCGGCGGTGGACTGGGGCTGATCATGCTGCTCAATACCTGGGGCGTGGTCTGGCGCGTGCAAAAACGTTTGATAGCCGCAACCCGTGCCAGCGGCGAGCAAGGCATTCCTCTTCCTCCCGAGGCGGCCTACTGGATGCGCTGGGGATTTCTGACTGCCCGTACCTCGTTCTGGCTGTCTTTACCGATGCTGTTTTTTATGGGCGCCGCAAGCCATTACCCGTTTCTGAGCACGGTGGCTCGATAACTTTCTGGCATCCCTTCAACGAGTGCCGGATTCAGGCTCACCCGACCCCGCAAGAGTCGGAGCACTCCAAGTCTGTTCGATTTGAAGCCCCAATTCCATTTTGACACCGCGGCCGCACTAAACTCGCCCACCCCCCTTGGAGGACCTGACCAAACCTCGGCAAGCCTAGCTATTTTCGCGACTATCGAGGGGGTCCTGCCCACCGGAGTAACCGTCGCGGGCTGACAAATCCGTCGGAGATTCCGGCGGTAAAGACTTGAAGCAGTAAGACGATGAATATTTTTCGTACGGGCGGCTATGCCCGGCGCTTTAGACAGGACGGCGGATACCGAGCTTCCGCATGCGGGCCTGCAGCGTAGTCCGTTTCATGCCGAGAATTGCGGCGGCGCCTTTCGGCCCGGCGATGCGCCATTCGGTGTGACGCAGTGCGCGAAGAATGTGCTGACGCTCCGCTTCCTCCAACGTCGTGATAGAGACGGAAGCGGCCGGCGGCGAAAATAACGAAAGGTCGGCGGAGACGTTGCCGTTCGCGGTAAGCGCTGACGGCCTCAGCTCCGAGATCGGCACGCGAAGTTCTTTCCCCGGAGAGAGCAGCACCGCGCGCTCGATAAGGTTCTCAAGTTCGCGGATGTTGCCCGGCCAACCATAATTCACCAGCGCGTCCATCGCTTCAGCCGGAACGTATTCGACCGTTTTGTTCAGGCGCCGGCTGAAGATTTGCACGAAATAGCGCACCAGCAAGGGCACATCCTCCCGACGTTCCCGCAGTGGCGGAATCTGAATCGGGAAGACGTTCAGCCGGTAATATAAATCGCTGCGGAATTCCCGGTCGGCAACCAACCGCGACAGGTCCTGATTGGTGGCTGCCACGACCCGCACATCGACACGCTGCGTGCGGTTGCTGCCGAGCCTCTCAAATTCCTGTTCCTGAAGCACGCGCAGCAATTTTGGCTGCAGCTCCAGCGGAATGTCCCCGATCTCGTCTAGAAACAGCGTGCCGCGATCAGCGAGTTCGAAGCGTCCAATTTTCTGGTTAATGGCCCCGGTAAACGCCCCCCGTTCGTGGCCGAAAAGTTCCGCCTCCAGCAGCCCGGAAGGAATGGCCGCGCAGTTGATTTTGACGAAGGTACGCTCTTTGCGCGGACTCAGGTTGTGAACGGCTCGCGCGATAACTTCCTTACCGGTGCCGGTTTCTCCGAGAATCAAAACAGTAGTTCCCGCGGGCGCCACCAGCTCCACTTGCGCGAGCGCGCGCCGGATGGCCGCGCTTTCGCCAATGATCTCTTCAAAATTAAATGCGCTGCGGATTTCTTCTTCCAGATAAAGCTTTTCCTCGGCGAGTTTATCTTTCAGCGCATCGATTTCCTTGAAGGCCAGCGCGTTTTCGACGGCTATGGCGATCTGCGCGGCCACTTGCTGCACCAGCTCAATGTCCGTCGCGCTAAAAACATCCATGCGGCGGCTCGCAAGATTGAGGGTGCCGAAGGTGCGGCCGCGGTTGCTGAGCGGAATGCAGCAGATTGCTTGCAGGCCCTCAGCTCGCAGCAGCTTCACCACTTCGCTCGGATATTGTTCAAGCTCCGTTCCCCGCGCTACCAGCGTCCGGCCTTCGGCGATGGCCCGGCCCGCCGGAGAAGCTTCGCGCGAGATGGTCATTTCGGCCTTGAGAAACCCTTGGCGTCCGGGAAAGTCGAGCGCGTGAATCTTCAGCAGGCCCGTGACTGGTTCGAGCAGCGCCAGGCTGGTGTAGTCGTGATGGATGACGCGTTGCAGCGTCGAGACGATGCCGCGAAACAGCTCGGGCAACTCCAGGCTGGTGACCAGTACGTTGTTGACGTCCAGCAAAACGCGCAGACGGTCGCGCTCCCTCGAAAGCTGCGCCTGATAGGCCTGCGAGGATTCCAGATTCAATGCGTTGTCAACAGCTACCGCGACCTGGCAGGCTACTCGCTTCATGAATTGCAATTCGCTTTCGGTAATGCGTTGGGGCACCAGACGTCCGAATCCCATGGCGCCTAGTCGGCGCTGCGCGGTGGTGAGCGGGAGCAAAGCGAAGGAACGCACCCCTTCATCGCGCAGGCGGCTGTTGAATTCGGGATAACGCTCTTCTTCCGCTGTGTCGATCACCACAAAGGCTTCCTGCGACTGCCACACCCAGCCGGACGGATGCCCGTCAACGGCCGCCTCGGTGCCGGTAAGTTTTTCGTGCGGCACTCGCGTCTCCAGAATATGCAGGCGCATCACGTTGCGGACCGGATCGTGCAAGGTAAGCGTGAGGAAATCGAAATCGACGACGGCGTGCAGGCGACCGGCAAGATCGTGGAACAGCGCCGGAAGATCGCGCTGCTGAGATATGGCCTCGCTGACTTCCAGCAGCGCCTCCAATTGCTGGCGCGAGTGTTCCGGCGGCGCCACAGGCGCCGTTTCCGGCGAGGCAATGACCGGGTCCGGCATAATAGGCAGGATAGCACCCGGCTCGTCAGCCGCTCAACCAAACAGAGGTCGCCCAGCCTGTCGGGCGCGTCCCCGGTTTCGTCAGAACCAGTATCGTCATGGCCACCGCGAAGATGGTACCGCTCGAAGCGGCCAAGCGTCCCACCATTGCTCTGCAAAGCAGTCGTACATGGGGGTCATCCGAAGAGTGCGCGCTAAAAAATCTTGACGAACGCGCACCAGAGTACGTTCCCAAGTCGTCCAATATAAAGCGCCCGCTCGACACCGCGTTGGCCGGCTTTTCGCCCAAACCGCATTTGCGAACCGACGATACGGGAACAGCATGGCGGCGGTTTAGACTTATCTTGCATAAAGGAGGATTAGGGCTATGCGTGCTGATCGCGTGGAAGTTTCCTGGGACGCCGAAAAATCACAATGGCTGATTCGTATCCAAAATGGAGAAGAGGTGATCCGCCGCCATTGCAAAACTCCGAAGGACGCGGACGATTCCACATTACGTTCCGCAGCAGGGAAGACGGTGCAGGATGAGGGTTACGAGTTGGATCCTGGCAGCGTAACGATTCGCCGTTAGTTAATTCCAAAAGCGTCGCGATCAACAGAACGAGCCCGAATCACCGCAGTGTTACTTTTTCTGGCTTGGACTCGCGGGAGCTTCCCCAATCCAACCGGGTGGATCACTGGCCGGGAACGACTCCTCCGAGGCCTCGTCCACGGTATCGCCCGGAGGAACCGCATCCGGCTTGGGAAGGTTCGCTTCCGCGGGATTTGGCGATTTCTGCTGTTCAGGTTTAGGCATGTGATTTTCAACTTGTGCGACGATACTTCTTCCCTCCACCGGTTGCCATACCGCAAATTACCGATCAAAAGTCTGACCAAACGGCTCTCAGACGGCGATTTCCTGTTCTATAGAGGTCCCCGAAGCAAAACGTTGAAACAAATCGCTCAAGCGCTTTGACCAGCGTTCCAATCCGTCCTTCCCTCCAAACGAAATGATCACGGCAATAACGCGTTTGGTCTCGCTGGTTACCATGGTGCGTTCCGAATCGCTGGTGGGGCTGCCATGCGGACCCAGTTCGTCGCAGAATACGGGCAGGCCTTCCAGATTCAAATCGTACTTGCCGATGCCTTTGTAGGTTTCGCCGGCACGCCCGGCACGAAATGTGATGTCTCCCCGGACATGCGCCTGATCGTATAAACCGATCGAAAGCCGGCTCTCGACCGAGACCAGGTTGATCACGTCCACCACCGCATTGATTCGCGGCAGTCCCTTACCCGCAATCACGCGCCGCAGCAATGCTTCCGCCGATCCGCGGTATCGAGCCGGATCTTTTCCCAGCGTCTTATATGCCGCGCGCGTCGCTGTAATGGGCGGCGATTCCAGGGCGGCACGAGGCATTGGCAGTTTTAGTATTTCCTCCGCACACGCCTGCATCTCGGCAATCAGTTCCGCAGGCGCCGCTTCCGCCACCACTTCCGCCCCGACGCAAGCCACCGCGGTGCGTGGACATTTCTGCTTTAGCGCTTCATCTATCGTTATGCGGGCCATGGGCTCCCACAACTTAAGCTTTCCTTACGTCCTTCCTGCAAGGCGAAAAATAACCCATTTGATGGACCCAATGTTAGACCCAAATTCACCTCAACCGGTGTCCATCCAGAAAGGAAACACCATGTGGTCACCAGCCATCAATTTACTTCGGGCGTTCAAAGTTCTGTACGACCTGGCCTTCTCAGAGGATCAGTTCTACGTTGAACAGAGGGCTGAAATTCCTAGATGGGGCTCGAAAATGTATCGAACAAGCAAAGGAGGGTTATCCGAATCCTCCACCCCGTATGGCATGCGTCAGGAAACCGTTCAAGGTCTTGCTCGGGATCCTGATATTTGTCGTGTTCCTGGCCGTGTTGATCGGCGGTCACTAAATAGAACAAAGAACTCCCCGCGTCTGCGGAGCGCCTCTGCGTTCCCGAAAGGTTTGTAGACCCATGGTGACCTATTAGCTTAAGCCTTCGGCGATCGACAGTTACCGGTATAAGGCTTGGTACTGGAAAAGTACGGTTTGACCCCCTCAATCAACGTCCGCACTTTAGGCCAATTACCGATTGTAGAGAGCTTGACTGACCCATGCTCGCGGCCTTCAAAGCGATCCGAGTCTATCTGGAAAGAGCTGGACCTAAAAACCCTCCGATTACTCTAACGCCATATCCACAGCGCAGCGTAGCTCTCCTCAGCGCCCGCGGATTCAATCACCAATAGATGCAAGAGATGCAAGCCAATTTCCAACAGACTGACAGTGTCCAGGGATTCGACAGGCGACTCTCGCTAGCTGAGGGTTAAGTCTTCCCTGCTTAACTGGGTATCCTCCTTGCTGCCAATGTCTTGCATGAATACCCGGTTGTCGTCGCGAAACGGTACAGCGCGTGCTTTCTACCATTCTGGAAGTTGAAATCGAATTTGCGGCTAAGGCTAAGGGAGATTCTTCATGAAACCAATCACCCAGGAAAACAGCAGGCTGGGATTTATCGGGATCGGGTACATGGGCCGGCCGATCGCGCGGAGGCTACTTGAATCCGGCTTCAAGCTTACAGCTTACGACCGGGATCGCAGTAAGACAAAAGGCCTAATTCAATATGGTGGGAGCGTCGCACAAAGCGTTTCAGAACTCTGCTCCAGTTGCAATATCGTGCTGTCGTGCTTACCGACTGATGAAGCCGTCCTAGACACTTATAAAGGGCCTGACGGCGTGTTCGTCCACGCTCATCGCGGTTCTGTGGTGATCGACATGAGCACGGTCTATCCGGCAACCTCGCAAGAACTCTCGAGTCTGGGTTCACAGCGTGGAGTTGAGGTCCTTGATGTGACGATTTCAGGGAGTACGCCCACTGCTGAACATGGGCTGCTAACCCTGTTTGGGGGCGGAGATAAAGAGCGCTTCGACGCTGCCGAGTCAATCTTTCGCGTTATTGCCAAAAAGTTTTTTTATCTCGGGCCGAGTGGCTCCGGAGCAACGATGAAACTCGTGGTGAACACCTTACTGGGAATCGGAATGCAGGCGATTGCCGAAGCAGTTGCACTCGGTGAAAAGGCTGGTCTCGATCGCAACCGCTTACTGGACGTGTTATCCCAAACTGCAGTGGTCGCTCCAGCGCATGTGGGCAAACTGGAAAGAGCGATGAAAGGCGACTACAGCCCGCAATTTCCGATTCGGCTAATGAACAAGGATTTCGGTCTGATTCTCGAACTTGCGTCTACCGTCGGGGCGCGAATGCCCGCAGCGGGAGCTGCTTTTGAGATCAATGCGCGGCAATCGGACGAAGGAGCGGAGCAAGACTTTTCGGCGGTAATTCTGCAAATGGAAAAACGCGCGCATCTGGATTCCAACGGCGATGGGCGGATGTGATCCGGCTTCGATATGGCGCCGCTTCGACGAAAATGTGGGTCTAGCTGGATGAAGTTTACCGCTCGTGCATCGATCGTCGGGAAGGCGTAAAAAACTTCAACTGACGGTTAACGGAATTGAACAGCCGTTTGACGGCGAGGCCGAGCGAGAAAGAGCAATTGTAAAGATTCTCGAACATGGGAGGGCAAAACTATGACCAGGATAAAGCGAGTGGGTTGCGTATTCATATTGATTGGGATCGCCGGCTTGACGGGGTATTCGCAGGACAAAGGAAGCGAATATGTCGCCCCTTCGGAAGCCGTTCCGAGGGGCAAAGCGCCCAAGATGCAGGTTCAATTACTGAACCCTGGAGAGCCGACGAAACAATATGCGGTCATCTTCTATCAGGGAGACGAGGCTTTTTCGGGACTGCTGGAGTTTGCGGAGAAGTATCACGTTACGAGTGCGCATTTCACCGCTGTTGGAGCCTTGAATGGAGCAACGTTGGGGTGGTTCGATCCCCAGCGCAAAATGTACAAGAAGATTCCCATCAACGGTCAGCACGAAGTGATCGGAATGAGCGGCGATATCGCGCTCTATCAGGGAAAACCGGTCGTCCATACTCACATGGTGGTCGGGAGTCCAGACGGAACAACGCGGGGCGGTCATGTTCTTGAGGCGCATGTATCGCCGACGCTGGAAGTAATGGTGGCAGAAGATCCAGTAACGATGCAAAAGCGGTTTGATCCAGCCACCGATCTGACGTTGATCGATCCAACTTTGAAGTAGCATCGCAATTTGCCGCGATTGCAAACCAACTATGGATAGAGAGGTCAACCATGACTGAAGTGCGTGTAATTGCAAGATCCGTGGCGCGCGGAGGAAGCGAAAACCAACTCAGAGAGCTTCTGCGGGGCATGTTAGCTCCCACCCGCGCCGAATCGGGATGTAAATTGTATGAACTCTATGAGTCAGACTCGAAGGGGCGCTTCTATTTCTACGAAGTATGGGAGAGTCAAGCTGCGCTCGATCAGCACGCTGCCAGTCCTCACTTTAAGCACCTGGAGCAAACTGTCGGGGAATTAGTACAGGAGCCCTTCGAGGTAAATATCTTAGAGAGGGTTCTGACCGGCGCCGCCGCAGCGTGAAGTTTTCAGGTGGTAAGAGCTTAGCAAAGGCCAATTTGAACTAGATAAGGATCTTGGAGGTCAATCATGAACAAGAGCGAGCTTTCTGCAAATGCGGCTTCAAATGTTTCGCTGGGCAGGGAAATTTCCGTGCATCGTCTCGGCTTCGGTGCGATGCGCCTGACCGGTGACGGTATCTGGGGACCGCCAAAAGATCGTAACAGGGCATTGGGGGTTCTTCGCAGGGCGGTGGAGCTTGGCATCAATTTTATTGATACCGCGGACTCCTACGGCCCTCACGTCAGCGAGGAACTGATTGCCGAAGCGTTGTTTCCTTACCCGACTGGCCTGGTAATTGCCACTAAGGGAGGCTGGAACCGTCCCGGCCCGAATCAGTGGACCCACGATGCGACTCCCGCGCACCTTCGCGAGGCGGTTGAGGGAAGCCTTAAGAGGCTGCGCCTCGATCGTATAGACGTCTATCAACTGCATATCCCGGACCCAGTTGTTTCGTTTGAAGCGTCGATGGAAACTCTGGTGCAATTGCGAAATGAAGGCAAGATTCGCCTGATCGGGTTGTCCAACGTCACGCAGGAGCACATCGAGCGAGCGCGAAGGATTGTCCCAATCGTTTCGGTTCAGAACCGTTATAGCTTTGCGGACCGTGAATGGGACTACGTGGTGGATTATTGTGAGCGCAATGGAATTGCTTTTATTCCGTGGTTCCCGCTGGGAGCAGGCAAAGTTGCCGGCGCCGTGCTGAACCGAATCGCGCAAGCACACGGTGCGAGCCCCACGCAAATAGCCCTGGCGTGGCTTCTGCGGCGATCCCCCATCATGCTGCCTATCCCAGGGACTTCCTCGATCGAACATCTCGAGCAGAATGTTGCGGCGGCGTCCCTGCGCTTGAGCGACGAAGAATACCAAAAGCTCTTTGCGGTTCCTGCGCTGGTCGCATCGCGATGAAGGGTTTGTCAGTTATTCACAGGTTTGACTGCACTGATCGCGGAAGGTTGACGGGGGCATGACCTGTTGCCTCGCGAAGCGGTCGGACTCAGGTTTCAACGGCGGCTCGGGCTGGACGAGTCAGGGCGATGCCCGAGGATTGCTTTCGAGTGGGACGTTTTATGGGGACCAATCACATCCGATTGCATCGGTACTGGCGCAACCTTGTCTAGGAATTGCGCGTTTATTCAGTTGAGAGTCTCGGCTGGGATTGCGTCGAGGATCCTTCAAGGAGGTTGCTGTTCATGCGGAATCGATCTTTGACGCTTGCGCATGGGGTTATGTTCATGCTTGCAATGGCCCATCCTGCCGTAGCTCAGGACAATGGGGGACAGCAGCCCTCAGCGCGTCAGCAGCTTCAGCATATCCATACACCGCAATCGATCGACCAGGAGCTTGCTCGCCTCACGAAAGATCTGGAGTTGACTCCGGAACAGCAGCAGCATGTCCGGCTTCTGCTTGAGGAGCACCATGATAATTCAGGCGTTGCTCGACAAGAATCCGACCGCGTCGCGGCAGGAGCTTGGTCCGCAGATTCACGCTATCAGCGACGAAACGCACCGCGAGATTCATGCTCTGCTTACCGATCACCAGAAAGAATTGGAAAAGGCGATGCGGCAACGCGAGCACAACGGTGGAGAAAACAGGCGCTCTGCTCCGCCTGCGGCAGCGTCGCCAGAGCCGTCTTCCTCACCCCCTTGATATATCTGGAATTCGGCCGAACCGTAAAAGCGTTAACGTTCGAATTTCCCTGCGATTATGTCGTTTTGTGTCCGAAGTGCTTCACTGAAATTGGTGCAACTCTTTTAGAAAGAATGTTGGGGGCAGCGAGACTCAAACTCGCGACCTCTGCTCTGACAGCTTTCTGATGCTAAGATTTTGACCGCACCAAGCACGACCTTGCTTCGCCGGAGCGGAAATATGTCCAGGCCGAATCCTCTTCTGTGGCCCAAGCCGCGCGTGATTGGGAGCTACGGGATTGCTGTTCTCTCGGTTGCCTCAACACTGGTCATTTCACGATGGGCGGCGCTTCACTTGGAAGCTGCTCCGGTATCGCTGTTTCTCTTCGCTGTCATGTTGAGTGCATGGATCGGCGGGTTCGGGCCGGGATTATTGGCGACGGCCCTCTCCGCTTCCGTATTCTATTATTACTTCCTGCCTCCGATCCTTTCGTTGGGTCCAAAGCCTGAAGAAGTACCCCGACTTGTCATGTTCATGGTGTCAAACCTTTTTGTTGGGTCGCTGACTGCTGCCCAAAGGAGCGCCACGGAATCGCTCAGGCGCGCGCGCGATGACCTGAACGTGAGAGTTCAGGAAATCCAGCAGACCAATGAGTCATTGCAAGGCGAGAGCCGCGAACGGACGCACGCCGAGAATCGATTGCGGCGCAGCGAGGCGTATTTAGCGGAGGCGCAAAGACTGACCCATACGGGCAGCTTTGGATGGAGTGTTCAGAGCGGAGAAATCCGCTGGTCCGACGAAACGTTTCGAATCTTCCAATACGACCCAAAGGCGAAACCCACTCTGGAAGTCATTTTGCGAAGGACTCATCCGGAAGATATCGCCTTTGTGAAACAGACCATCGAACGCGCCTCACAGGAACAGAAGGACCTTGATTTTGAACATCGATTGCTGATGCAGGATGGTTCCATCAAATACGTACGAGTCGTAGGCCACGCAGTCAAGGACGAATCGGGCGAGATCGAATTTGTGGGAGCGTTGATGGATATAACCTCCACAAGGGAGGCGGAAGACCGGACGCGCCTGATTATCGACACCGTGCCGGCGCAACTCTGGACGGAGAGTTCGGATGGCGTCGTCGATTTTGTGAATCGCCGCTGGGTGGATTACACGGGAATGACGCTCGAACAAGCTGTTGGATGGGGCTGGACGGGCATGGTGCATCCCGACGATATTGAGCGAGTGCTGAACAAGTGGCGAACACACATCGCAGAGGGAAAGCCCCGCGAGATCGAGTCACGCCTCCGAAGGTCCGATGGAGTCTACCGTTGGTTCCTTAGTCGTGTCTGTCCGTTGGTTGACCGATCGGGACGCGTCCTCGGATGGTACGGCAGCGATACGGATATCCATGACCGGAAAGAGGCGGAAGAGAAGCTACGACAAAGCGAAGCCCACCTGCAGGAGGCTCAGACTTTGGGTCGTATAGGCAGTTGGGCCTTCCATGTTGCTGCGGGGACGGTATCCGCCTCCTCGGAGTTGCTTCGAATTTTTGGACGCGATCCAGGTGACCAACAACTGGCCAAGGAAATGCTTGGCGATGTGCGCTCCCACCCTATCTTTCTGGCGAGCATCCATCCTGAGGACCGGCCCTTCGTCGAGGAATTTGCCAACAAAATACAAAATGAAAAGAAGGCTCAAGAGCTCGAATATCGGATTGTTCTTCCCGACGGCGCGGTGAAATACGTCTATAGTGCGGCTCACCCTGTCTTCGACAACTTTGGCAACGTCGTTGAGCGCATCGGTACGATCATGGACGTAACTGAACGCAAGCGAGCTGAAGAAGCGCTGCGCCAGACTCAGGCGGATCTCGCACGCGTAAACCGCGTAACCACCATGGGAGAGCTAACTGCCTCCCTGGCGCACGAGGTCAATCAACCGATTGCCGCTGCTGTCACCAGCGCCAATAGTTGTATCCGCTGGCTGGCGGCCGACGTCCCGAATCTCGACAAGGCCCGTGCGTCCGCCTTGAGGATCGTGAAAGACGGAACGCGAGCGGCGGAAATCATCAACCGGATTCGCCTTCTCTTTCAGAAGGGTACTCCGCAATGGCAGTTGGTTGATGTAAACGAAATCATTGGAGAGATGATCGTGCTGTTGCGCGGCGAGGCCATGCAATACTCGATCTCAGTCCGGACAGAACTGGCCCTAGATCTTCCCCTAGTTATGGGGGATCGCGTGCAGTTGCAGCAGGTCATGATGAACCTCATGACGAACAGCATTGATGCGATGAAGAATGTGGACGGAACCCGAGAGCTCGCCATCAAGTCGCAGCGAACTGGAAGCGAGCCACTTCTGGTGTCCCTCAGCGATACTGGCGTTGGGCTACCCCCACAGCAGGTGGAGCAGATCTTTGATGCATTCTTCACCACCAAACCTCACGGCACCGGCATGGGACTTCGGATCTGCCGCTCCATTGCCGAATCGCATGGCGGCCGCTTGTGGGCTGTTAACAACTCTGCGCGCGGTGCGAGCTTTTACCTCACCCTACCTGCCAAAGTCGAGGCTCATGAATGACACTGACAGGCGCTCCCACGGTCTTCGTCATTGATGACGATGCCGCCGTACGTGCGTCCATCCAAGACCTGCTGGAGTCTTTGGGATTGCGTTCCGAGGTTTTCGAGACGGCGGAACAGTTCCTACGAAGCAAGCGGTCGGACGGCCCAAGTTGCCTTATCCTGGACGTGAGACTTCCCGGAGTCAACGGTCTCGACTTTCAACGTCGGTTGGCGGACGCAGGTTTCCAAATTCCCATCATCTTCATTACCGGTCACGGAGACATTCCGATGACTGTGAAGGCGATGAAATCCGGTGCGGTGGAGTTCCTGACCAAGCCGTTCCTAGACCACGATTTACTAGATGCGATTCACCAGGCTTTGGATCGCGACCAGGCGACGCGCCAAAAGCGGGGTGAGCTTGCCGGATTGCGAAAACGCTACGAGACGCTAACGGCACGCGAGCGCCAGGTCATGGGCCTGGTCGTCTCGGGCATGCTCAATAAGCAGATAGCTGCCGACCTGGGGAACAGCGAAGTCACTGTGAAGATACAACGCGGCCGCGCGATGAGGAAGATGAAAGCTGATTCGGTAGCGGAATTGGTAAGAATGGCGGCGAGGTTGGAACTTCCGCCCGGCCGGAAATAGCCCTATGTTGCGCAGTGATGGAAGAGAGCTTGCCATTTGCTGCCCACCCGCTTTATTCGTCGCCTTATCAAGCTTCGGAAGACTGTAGTTGCTACTCTACCTAGTAATACCAATGTGTGATTGCGCCGCTTTTGCGGAAGCTGCTACCTTTCTGCCATGGTCATTGAGAATAAAACCAGGCTAGTCGCAATTGTCGATGATGACGATTCGATGCGCAACGCAATACAGGACCTGTTGGAAGCGGTTGGCCTGCCAGCACGAGGCTTTGTCTCCGCGGAGGAATTCCTGAGGTCCGGCAAGCAGCAAGAGACTGCTTGTCTGATCACGGACATCCGCATGCCAGGAATGTCTGGCCTCGAACTTCAAGCGCAACTGAACACCGAACGTTGCAGAATTCCAATCATCTTCATCACCGCACATGGCGACGAAAAAATGCGCTTGCAGGCGCGAAGACAAGGCGCAGTGGAGTTTCTGGCAAAACCGTTCGATGACGATGTCCTGATTGATAGTGTTCGAGCAGCTCTGGAGAGTTGATTTCCGTAACGAGGTGCGGCGGGTCCATAAGGAGATCCTCTGTGGGAGCATTCGAAACATCCCGATCGGCCGACCCGGACTGCAATCCGCGGAGATTTGAGCAGCTTATAGGCAAAAGTCCTGTCCTGGAAGCCGTGCTGGAACAAGTCCAACTGGTCGCGCCTACTGGTTCCACCGTTCTCATCCAGGGAGAAACAGGCACCGGCAAGGAGCTGATCGCGCAAGCTGTTCACGACTCCAGTTCACGGTTCGCACGTCCGTTCATTAAGCTGAACTGCGCTGCCATTCCATTCGATTTGCTGGAAAGCGAGCTTTTTGGCCATGAGAAGGGCGCTTTTACCGGGGCTATCGCACAAAAGGTCGGTCGTTTCGAACTGGCCGACAAAGGAACGCTCTTCCTAGACGAGGTGGGCGACATTCCATTGGCACTGCAGCCCAAACTTCTGCGAGTCCTGCAGGAGCAAGAGTTCGAGCGCTTGGGAGGCACGCGGACTCACCAAGTTGACGTTCGCCTCGTAGCTGCAACCCACCGGAATTTAGTTGACATGGTGAAGCGCAACGAATTTCGCACCGACCTCTACTATCGGTTGAATGTGTTTCCAATCCCGCTGCCACCGTTGCGGGAGCGCCGCGAAGACATTCCGGCGCTGGTGACGCATTTCGTGGAGCTTTATGGCCGCCGGATGGGTAAGCAGATTGAGCACATTTCTCCAGAAACGATTTCTGCCCTCAGCTCGTATCAGTGGCCAGGAAACATTCGCGAGCTTCAGAATTTTATCGAGCGGAGCGTAATCCTTACGTCAGGCAATGTTCTGCACGCCCCTCTCGCAACCTTGAAAAGTGCCGCCGTAGCGGAATCACTCGGGGCCATTACCATGGAGGACGCGGAGCGCGATCACATTCGCAAGACTCTCGAGCAGACCCGCTGGGTCGTCTCTGGCCCCAACGGGGCGGCCGCACGTTTGGGAATCAAGAGGTCCACGCTGTACTTCCGGATGCAAAAGCTTGGCATCTCACGTAACAACAAGGATCCACTTCCCTCGTAGCGGAGTCGCTTTCACGCGGGAATCGATCCTCCAATCGATTGACACAGTCCACACATGGGTAAGCAGATGCACCAGTCGACCTAAATCCGCACCTGTCTGACACACAATCAAATAAATAACGACACGGCCTGTCAGCATGTGGAGTCACGTCTAGCGGGCTGGCATCGCACACCGCACCTTTGTCTGTGTCAGCCTCTACTTTCAGTCACTTACGCAATCATTTTTTTGGCAACCATTTTGCTTCTCCTAGTTGCGTCGCTCGACGCACCGAGACTTTTCGGGGCGACAGAAACGAGGAGAAATCCCGAAAACGAGCGGCTTGCTGGAATAGCCGCTGCCGAATCGCGTGTGCGCAGTTCTCCCGCGTAAGGCGCTGGTTTGGGAATCTCAAAACAGGAGGAATTATGAAATGGCAAAGAGTTGCGTTCGCTTTGATTGGAATGATGTTTTTGTTCGCGGCTAAGTCGCCGGCACAGCAGGTGAAGACCGATTACGATCGCGGCGCGAACTTCGGGCAATACAAGACCTACTCATGGGAACAAGTTAAGACGAAAGATGCCCTAGACGTAGATCGAATCAAGGCCGCCGTCAATGCCGTCTTGGCAGCAAAAGGCTGGACCCAGGTGGATTCCGGTGGCGATGTTTCCATCGTGGCCATGGAAATCACGCGCAATCAGCAGACCTTAAATACTTTCTACGATGGGTTTGGCGGAGGCTGGGGCTGGCGACGCTTCGGTGCCGGAGGTTTTGGTGAGGCCACAACCACGACCGAGACGTACAAAGTTGGCACTGTGGTTGTCGACATGTTCGATACCAAGACCAAGCAACTAATCTGGAGAGGCGCCTCGAGCGACACGCTCTCCAACAACTCTGACAAAAACATTAAGAACCTGGACAAAGGCGTGGACAAGATGTTCAAGAAATTCCCTCCGGGCTCTCCGAACAAGTAGACGGCTCGCACTCTACGTATGCGAGTCTCCGTTGCTTTGCATTGATCATTCGACAGCGCTTCGCGTGCGGCCAAAAGGCCGCACGCAAAACGGAGACCAGACGCGAGGCGGTGCGAGGACACATCGACCGAGCGGAGCAAACTCCCGCCCTACCAACACCACCATTTGCAACAGAGAGGCTCGATTAGTACCGGAGAATTGTCATGAGTATCAATTTTGTAAAACAAGTTTCCACCGGTTTGCTGTGCTGCTTGCTCGTGCAGTTCATTTCGCCAGCCGTAGCGCACGGCGCCATGAGCCAATCCACCGAGGCGCCTACAGCGGCCCCACACCTATCTGCTCAAGAGTTGCAGCAACTGGTGGCGCCGATGGCCTTGTATCCGGACGCCCTCGTTGCGCAAATCCTGGCCGCTTCTACGTATCCGACCGAGATCGTGGAGGCGGATCGCTGGATGCAAAGGCATGCCAACCTCAAGGGCGAAGAGCTAGCCAAAGAAGTCGACAAGCAAGACTGGGATCCGAGCGTAAAGGCGCTCACCCAGTTTCCCTCCGTGCTTGAGAACATGGACAAAAATCTGTCTTGGACTTCATCACTAGGCGATGCGTATGCCAACGAACCGGAAGATGTGACCAATGCTATTCAAGAGATGCGTCAACAGGCTCAGAAAACCGGTCACCTGAACAGCAACGAACAAGAACGGGTAACCACGCAAGGAAGCACAATCATCATCGAGCCAGCTAATCCGGAGGTTGTCTACGTGCCGGCCTACGATCCTTGGTTGGTGTATGGCGCGCCAATCATCGCTTACCCAGGCTGGTATCCGGTGCCCGGAATTTTTTGGGGCGGCGTCGGACTCTCGTTCGATCTTGGATTTGGAATCGGGTACTTCGGAGGCTTTGGGTGGGGCTGGGGCCATTGGGGATACGACTGGCATGACCGTCGAGCGTTCTTCGACCATCACGCGTTCGTCTCGCACAGCCGAGATTTCCATCACGGTGATTTCAATCGCGGTAACTCTTACCACGACAGCTTCGCCCACGGCAACGCGTTCCACGGTGGTTCGAGCTTTCACGGGCAGTCAGGAATGCGGTCCGGCGCGTTGGGTGGCTTCGATCACGGCGGAGACGTCCGAGGCTTTTCCTCCCGCGGGCGGTCGAGCTTTGGAGGTGGCGGCGGCTTCCACGGAGGTGGTGGACGGCACTAGGGGATGCATAGCTACGCGTGGAACCTCATCGAAAATTCAAACAAATGGAGACGAAACATGATGCTGCAGACAATGTCAAATTTTGTTCAAGGTGAATGCAAGAGTTTTGTTCGATTTGTGGCCACCGCTGTAGTGGCACTCTCGCTCGGAGGCTCGTACGCGCCGGCGTTCGCGCAGCAGCCTGGGCAGCAGACCTTTGCCTCCGCCCAAGATGCCGCACGCGCTCTTTTAGTGGCAATGCAGTCGCAGGATGAGCAATCACCCTTAAGCGTTCTAGGACCAGCCGCAAAGGAAGTTCTATCCTCCGGCGATTCGCTGGAAGATGCGGATGCTCGGGTCGACTTCGTCGTCAGATACCAGGCGATGCATCGGTTCGTCACCGAGGCAAACGGCATCGTAACCCTGGTTGTCGGAGCCGAGAACTGGCCCTTTCCGATCCCGCTGGTGAACAACCATGGTAAGTGGTATTTCGACACCAACGCAGGGAAAGAAGAAATCCTATTCCGGCGCATTGGCAGAAATGAACTCGCTGCCGAGGATGCTTGCCAGGACTTGGTCGAAGCGCAGAAGGAATATTTTGCGCGCGCTCCGGCTGGCTTCTCGAGGCAATTTGCGCAGAAGTTGGTCAGCCAAGAAGGCCGGCACGATGGTTTGTACTGGCACGGCGCTTACGACGAGTTCGATAGCCCGATCAGCTCTCTGATCGCATATGCCCGCGGAACAGGCTCAAAGAGCCAAGTTGGCGATCCAGTTCCGTTCAATGGCTATTTTTTCCGAATCCTGACCAGCCAGGGACCTCATGCATTGGGCGGAGCGAAGAGCTATATCGTCGACCAGGTGATGACCGGAGGATTTGCGTTCGTCGCTTATCCCTCCGACTACCGCTCCTCTGGGGTCATGACCTTCATCGTCGATGAATCGGGAACCATTTATGAAAAAGACCTGGGTCCGGACACCACAAAGATTGCAGAAGCAATGACCGCCTATGATCCGGATTCTACTTGGCATCAGGCGGAGTAAGCTAGATTTCAGGAGCCTATTTATGGCGTATGCCGAGAACGACAAGCTATTTGCCGGTCCACTATGGCTGGATACGGTAAATGTTCCGTACGAGGATTCTGTCGACGTCATTATGGACTTCACCGAGTCCGGATTCGGCGGCATGCCCTTCTTCCACTGCCATCTGCTCAATCACGAAGACCAGGGGATGATGGCAAGGAGTCTCTTTCAATGAGTGACTTCGTACATCCCGCCGTCAGCGAATCGCGGCGTTCGCAGCTGCGCGATGTTAGCGAAAGAATTCCATTTCGGTCTCTCCTCTGGAGCGATGTGGCTGCAAGTGGGCCGACATGGATTCCACTCGTGTTGGTCTTGGGGGTGATTGTTGCAGTCGCCTACGCAGACCACCTGGTTGTTCCGATTTCGCTGATCTACCTTTGTATACTTCCGATTGTCATTGGCGCGACCTTACTTCGCCGGGTAATCAGCTACGGCCTTATCATCGTCTGTGTGTTGCTCCATGATTATTATTCTCCGAAGGCTATAAATCCGGGCCTTCGAATCTTCCACAATCTCTCCGCGATGTTGTGCTTCGCCCTCGTTGTTTATGTCATACGGCGTTATATGGAACAGAGGGAGACGCTGGCCAGGACCGTTCGACAGCAGCGTGATGAGCTCCTCAAGGATGTCGAGCTGGCCGCGCAGGTCCAGCGCTTGTTTCTCCCCTCGGCCAAACCAGCCATCCCGGGGATCGAAATATCCGGGATGATGCACCCCGCGCGGGGCGTGGGTGGCGATTATTACGACTATTTCCCCGTCGACGCGCACACCACTCAGGTCATCATTGCTGACGTAGCCGGAAAAGGTGTTCCCGCCGCCCTCTTGATGTCAGCAACGGCGGCAGCCATGCGGCTTGAAGCGAACCATGATCGAAACATGCTCGAGCAAGTGGAACGATTGAACACGGGAATCCTCTCCGTGTCGGACTCTGACCGCTTTGTAACACTGCTCGTCGCCGAGATCGACGCTCAAACGCGGACGCTTCGTTATGTCAACTGTGGCCACAACCCCGCCCTTCTGTTTCGAGCAAAGACGGGCGCCCTCTCCCTCTTGAACTCATCTTGTCCACCAATCGGATTATCTCCAGAAGAGACTTGTGAACTGGCCTCGGAAGACCTCATGGCCGGCGATGTTCTTGTTCTCTATACCGATGGGGTCACTGAGGCGGAGAACCGGCTTGGCGAAGAATTCGGTATGGAGCGCCTTTCCGCAACAGTCCGCCGTGGTTCCTCGCTCTCCGCCGAGGACCTCATGAGCAATATCTACAACGCTGCGGCAGATTTTAGCGGCGATGACTTCAACGACGATGTAACCATTCTCGTCGTCAAGTGCGATTTCGACAGCTCCTCGACCCCTAGTTCGTAAAGCCTTCCCGGAGTGTGGAGGTTTAAGTCCCGGCGTGAGCTAGCCTGGGCGCATATCCCTTCGGCCCACATTCGTTCGCCCTCTTTCGGAAGTCGGCTTCCATCCTGAAAGACACGTTGTCAGCGTGTTGGCAATCATCCAATGCGCTGGACACTTCGCTCCTCGGCTTCTGTGCCTAATTTCCGACTGATCTTCGTTAAGGGCTGTCTTTTTAACAGCTTCCTGAAACTCTAGCTCACTTTCTAAAGTGGCATCCGGGCTGCATCTAGTGTCCGTGGCAAGAAAAACTACTTGAGGGAAATCACATGCGGAAGTTTTTGACCTGTCTGACCTGCGTTTTATTTGTGCTTGCACCACTCTTTGCTGAGGTGGCGAGTGCAGCGGACCAAGCCAAAGATGACGACCGATTGAGAAATTGCGGAACGGTATTGAAGGACATTCTCCACGTTCCGGACGACATTCCGCAGGACTTGCTCGACAAGGCAGATTGCGTCGTTGTCTTTCCGTCTGTCCTAAAGGCCGCTTTCATCGTCGGCGGGAGCTACGGGCGCGGAGCGATGTCGTGCCGCAAGGGTGAAGACTTCCGGGGGCCGTGGGGCGCCCCCACGATGATGGCTCTGGAGGGCGGGAGCTTTGGCTTTCAGATCGGTGGACAAGCTACAGATTTTGTCCTGCTGGTCATGAATGAAGGTGGCGCGCGAGGCATTCTCGCCAGCAAGGTCAAGCTGGGAGGCGACGCTTCAGTGGCTGCTGGCCCGGTCGGTCGCGATGCATCAGCCGATACGGATGCAACTCTGCGTTCCGAAATCTTGAGCTATTCCAGGGCGCGCGGCTTGTTTGCCGGAGTCTCCCTCGAAGGCTCCACAATCCGCCCAGACAATGACGATAACCGGCGTGTGTATGGCAGGAACATTCCGGCTCGAACTATTGTCTTGTCCGGAACGGTCGCTGTTCCGCCTGCAGCCGAGCAGATGGTTTCGACTCTCGATGCCAAGACCCCTCGGCACAGGCAGTAGGGTCACGTAGATGGATGCAGTCCGGCGGCACCGGACGGAATTGGGGATGTGAACTATGTGGATCGTCAGGCTAGCGCTGAAGCAACCGTACACCATCGTCGTGCTCGGTATCTTAATTTTTCTCTTTGGGATGCTCGCGATCGTTCACACGCCCACGGATATTTTCCCGAACATCAATATTCCGGTCGTGAGCATCATTTGGAACTACAACGGCCTCGAGCCGCAGGAGATGGCTGACAGGATCGTCTCCATCACCGAACGCAACCTGACTACCACGGTCGATAACATTGCGCACATTGAATCACAGTCGCTTTATGGCATCGCGGTGGTGAAGGTATTTTTTCAACCAACGGTGAGCATCGACAAAGCTATCGCCCAGATCACCTCAAATTCGCAAACGCAACTCCGGCAGTTGCCGCTGGGAACCACGCCGCCCTTGATCATTACTTACAGCGCATCGACGGTGCCCATCCTGGAACTCGGGCTCTCTGGCAAGGGCATATCGGAGCAGGCGCTGAACGACTATGGTCTTAATTTTATTCGCCCCCGGCTAGTCACCGTGGAGGGCGCAGCGGTCCCGTATCCGTACGGGGGAAAGCAGCGCCAAGTACAAGTGGACCTAAACACTGCAGCTTTACAGTCGAAAGATCTTTCCCCGTTGGATGTCGTCAATGCCATTACTGCTCAGAATCTGATCCTTCCATCGGGCACATCCAAGATCGGTTTGAAAGAATATAACGTCGATATCGCCAATGCGGCTCCCGAGACCATCGCGCAACTCAACCGCATTCCGGTCAAGACCGTCGGCATGACGACCACCTACATCGGCGATGTTGCCTGGGTGCGCGACGGATTTCCACCGCAAACCAATATCGTCCGCGTGAACGGACAACGATCTTCCCTCATAACGATCCAAAAGAACGGCAATACCTCGACGCTGAACATCATCGCGGGGATCAAAGCTCTGTTGCCCCAGATCAAAGAGACTGTGCCGGCGGCGTTGGATATTAAGCCTCTCGCGGATCAGTCCGTCTTTGTGAAGAGCGCAATTCAGGGCGTGGTGACGGAGGCTTGTATCGCCGCTTGCCTTACCGGTTTGATGATTCTCATCTTTATCGGCAGTTGGCGCAGTACGATCATCATTCTTGTTTCGATTCCGCTGGCAATTCTAACTTCCATCATTACTTTCAGTGCGCTCGGCCAAACCATCAATATCATGACGCTTGGCGGCCTCGCTCTGGCCGTCGGAATCCTGGTGGACGACGCCACGGTCGAAATCGAGAACATCAATCGCAACCGCGCGGCGGAACCAGACAAGGAATTGGATGAGGTCGTCCTTGACAGCGCCGCCCAGATTGCCACGCCTGCCTTTGTGTCCACACTTTCGATCTGCATCGTGTTCCTTCCTATGTTCCTCCTCTCAGGTGTCGCGCGATATTTGTTCGTGCCGCTCGGTGAGGCCGTCGTTTTTGCAATGCTGGCCTCTTATTTTCTCTCACGCACTGTAGTTCCGATGATGGCCAAGTACCTCCTGCGCAATGAACACAACGCTGCACATGCCACGCAGTCCCGCAACCCGCTGGTTCGTATGCAGCTGCGCTTTGAGGAAGTGTTCGAGCGTTTCCGCGAGCGTTATCACCGCTTGCTCGAACGTGCACTCCATCACCGCCGCGCGTTCCTTGTGACCTTCTTCGCCGTGTGCCTCGGTTCCTTAGCGTTGCTCATTCCCTGGCTGGGGCGAGACTTTTTCCCCACTATCGATAGCGGCTCGTTCAATCTCCACATGCGCGCGCCAACCGGCATGCGCATCGAAGAGACTGCCCGCCTCTGTGATCTCGTCGAGCGATTCATCCGGCAACAGCTCCCGCCAGGCGAAGTCTCCAACATCATCGACAACATCGGACTGCCCTACAGCGGTATTAATACGTCCTACAGCAACACCGGAACTGTCGGCACCTCCGATGCGGATATTTTGGTGACATTCGCCAAGAACAACCACCAGACCGCCAAGTACGTTCACGACCTACGGATCAGTCTGGCCAAGCAATTTCCTGGAGTGACTTTTTCTTTCCTGCCTTCCGACATGATCAGTCAGATCCTGAATTTCGGTTTACCCGCTCCTATTGATATTCAAGTGATGGGCAACGATATCGAGGGCAATCAAAAGTATGCGGATGCCGTGATCGATCAAGTCCGGTATGTATCGGGGATCGTTGACGCGCGTATCCAGCAGCCATTCGATGAACCCTACATGCATCTTTGGGTGGACCGCACCAAGGCGCAACAGATCGGCTACAACGCTCAGGCCATCGCGCAAAACGTATTGATCTCACTCGGCGGCAGTTTCCAGACGTCACCAACCTATTGGCTTGATCCTAAAAATCGGGTGAGCTATCAGATCTCGACCCAGACGCCGCAATACCGCGTCAACTCGCTCCAGGATCTCGCCAACATGCCGATCACCGGACCCACTCCAGACGCCCCGCCGTCTCTTTTGGCCAGCTTCGCTTCCATCCAGCGCGGTGCGGGAATGGCGGTGGTCTCCCACTACAACATCCAGCCCGTCATCGATATATACGCTGCGGTTCAAGGCCGTGACTTGGGCGGCGTGTCTGGCGACATCACGCACATCATCGATCAAAGTCGTAAGCAGCTCCCTCGCGGTTCGGAGGTTGTCCTGCGCGGCCAGGCGCAGACCATGCGTTCCTCCTATGTCGGCCTGTTAACTGGCTTGGGTTTCGCAATTGTTCTCGTTTACCTCCTGATCGTTGTGAACTTTCAGTCTTGGCTCGACCCCTTCATCATCATTTCTGCGCTTCCCGCAGCTTTGGCCGGAATCGCCTGGTTCCTGTTCGTCACCCATACGACCTTAAGCGTCCCGGCACTTACAGGCACCATCATGTGTATGGGCGTAGCCACCGCCAACAGCATCCTGGTCGTGAAATTCGCAAGCGAACAGATGGAGGAAGGGAAAGACCCGGTCGCTGCGGCTCTTCAGTCTGGGTTCACACGCTTCCGGCCTGTCTTGATGACAGCGCTTGCCATGATTATCGGCATGATGCCGATGGCCATGGGGCTTGGAGATGGTGGCGAGCAGAATGCCCCTCTTGGCCGCGCTGTTATCGGCGGATTGCTGTTCGCCACGGTATCCACATTGTTCTTTGTTCCAACGGTGTTCAGCATTCTCCATGGGTTGCGCCATCGCCCCGTGGGGACTGCTCTTAAATCCTAGGGAGATCTTCGAAAATGAATTTGAGGGTGATGCCAATGCAAGCACAAACAGAAGGACAAATTCCTATTGAAGGGCTGCAATCGTCGGTATTCCCGCAACATCGACCGCGTCGAGGCTGGCTTATCGCGATTGCCGTTCTCCTCTTATTTGGCGGGCTTCTCGTTGCCGGTATTCTTCAGCGCATCCATACAAACGCCGCACTGCGCACGGAAACCGCAGAGATGGCCGTTCCGACCGTTTCGATGGTCTCGCCTAAGCACTCCGCGCCGTCACAGGAAATTGTATTGCCCGGCAACGTACAACCCTACATCGTTGCTCCGATTTACTCCCGCACGAACGGTTACCTTCAATCGTGGTATTTCGATATCGGCGCGCACGTGAAAAAAGGGCAACTGCTCGCGGTGATCGCCGCACCGGAAGTTGACCAGCAACTGGGCCAATCGCGCAGCAATCTTGAAACTGCGGCGGCCAATCTCAGGCTTGCTGAGATCACCAAGAATCGCTACCAGGACTTGTTGAAGACGCACGCGGTATCGCAGCAAGACGTCGACAATGCTGTCGGCACCTACAACGCGAACAAAGCGATCGTCGATGCCAATCAGGCCAATGTGAAGCAACTCCAGGCCCTGCAGTCTTTCGAGAAGATCTATGCGCCCTTCGACGGAATTATCACTGCCCGTAATACCGATGTTGGTGCTCTTATCGACTCGGGCAGCGCCGGAGGCGTGAAGACCGACTTGTTCCACCTGTCTCAGGCCGACAAACTGCGTGTGTATGTCAATGTCCCTGAAGAGTATTCCCAGGCGACTACCGCCGGCCTGACAGCAGATCTTACATTGGCGGAGTTTCCCGGACGCCAGTTCACAGGGAAGCTGGTGCGCACCTCGGAAGCCATCAACTATGCCACTCGCACGTTGACGGCTGAAGTTGACGTGCGCAATCCGACCGGGCAATTGCTTTCCGGTTCCTATGCCGAAGTCCATTTTAAAGTACCCGGGCAGATCTCTACCTACACTTTGCCGGTCGACACTCTTCTTTTTCGGAAAGAAGGCCTGCGCGTCGCCATTGTCAAGGACGGTAAAGCAGAGCTCATACCGGTGACACCTGGTCGCGACTTTGGTGATTCGATCGAAATCGTTGCCGGTCTGCAGGGCAATGAATCCGTCATTATGGGCCCGCCAGATTCCATCACGGCCGGCGAAAAAGTGCAGATCGCACAAACCGCCGTCACAGGAGGGACGCAATGAATTCCCTTCGCTTTCGCACAGCAAACACCCGAATCTACAAGCCCGTCGTGGGCATTATCGGTTTCGTGAGTATGCTCTTGCTCGCCGGTTGCACGGTCGGACCAAACTATCGCCGCCCCGCGGCGGAAGTTCCGGCAACCTACAAAGAGGTCGGCGATTGGAAGCCGGCCCAGCCGAACGATCAGAACATCGGCGGGAACTGGTGGGAACTGTTTCAGGACTTTCAACTGAATGCCCTCGAACAACAGGTCGACGTCTCGAACCAGAACCTGAAAGCTGCACAGGCGCAATACACTCAGGCCCGCGCGCTGGTCCGCTACTCCCGCGCCGATCTCTTCCCCACGGTTACCGCGGATCCATCGGCAACCCGCACCAGAACCTCGAACAACCGTCCGCCTCCCAGCTCAACCTTCAATGGCATTACCACCAACGATTTCCAGATTCCTTTCGAACTCTCCTATCAAATCGATGTTTGGGGACGCGTGCGCCGCACTGTGGAGTCTTCTCGCGATCAGGCACAAGCCAGCGCAGCCGATCTGGCCACCGTGAACTTGTCCATGCATTCCCAATTGGCCTTGTACTATTTCCAGGCCCGTCTCCTTGATGCCGAAGATCAGCTGCTGAACTCGACCGTAACCCAGTATGAACAAGCCTTGGCATTGATCGAGAGCCGCTACGCCGGAGGCATTGCCTCCGACGTCGAGGTCCAGCAGGCCAAAACCCAACTTGAGACCACTCGCGCGCAGGCCATCGATGTTGGAGTCGCCCGCGCTCAGTTCGAACACGCAGTCGCCGTTTTAATTGGAAAACCTCCAGCAGAGTTCAGTCTTCCTGCACTGCCTCTCACGATGCCGCCTCCTTCGATTCCCGTGGCGCTCCCATCAGAGTTGTTGGAGCGGAGACCCGACATCGCAGCAGCCGAACGACGAATGGCTGCCGCGAACGCGCAGATCGGAGTGGCCAAAGCTGCCTACTACCCCAATATCGGCCTAGGCGCAGCCGGAGGATTTGAGAGCAGTGCCATTACAACGTTGTTCTCCGGTCCCAGCATTCTCTGGTCCGCTGGTCCATCGGCGGCACTCACCGTCTTCGACGTCGGAAGGCGACGCGCTGCCTCAGACCAAGCCATTGCTGCTTACGATCAAGCCGTCGCCAACTATCGTCAAACTGTGCTGACCGGCTTTCAACAAGTCGAGGACAACGTAGCGGCATTGCGGATCCTCGAACACGAGGCTCAGGTTCAGAACGATGCAGTCACCGCAGCCCAGAAATACCTGGAACTCGCTATCACACGCTACAAAGGCGGTGTAACCAGCTACCTCGAAGTGACAACCGCTCAAAGCGCCGCGCTCTCTGACGAAGTTACGGCTGTCAATATTCTCGGCCGCCGCATGGTGGATGCAGTCACGCTCGTTCAGGCCCTCGGTGGCGGCTGGAATAGCTCCGAGTTGCCAGAACGCCCTGAATGCTGCGGCAAACTAACAAGCAATTCAAGGTAGAGTGTGCGTTTTACACATCATTGAGTCAAAACGATCCAGATTGAGGATTGCCTTATGGCACGTCCCATGAGTTTCGGCATGGCGGCGTATCAAGGTTCCAATAGGCCCGGCGTGCACGATGATTTAATCGCGAAGTGGCTCGGTCACACTTCGCTGAAAATGACAGCAAATACACGCACTTCAGCGCTAAGCATCGAAAAGATGTGATCAGCAAGTTGGGTGCGATCGCAAGTTAAGGTCTCCGTCGGACCCATTCGGACCCAACGTTGAATGTCGCATCTCGCTGATGCATAATGGTTTGCAAGAAACGTAGATTAGGCTCGTAGCTCAGTTGGTTAGAGCGCCACCTTGACACGGTGGAGGTCTGGGGTTCGAGTCCCCACGAGCCTACCATTTATTTCAATCACTTGCGGATGAGCGACAACGGCAGGCAGAGCGTTTGTGTCGTGGTTTGTGCCATAACTACCTCCTGAACCCTCACCCGAAAGATGCGTTTCGCATCCATGCGAACGTGCGAATAGTGCGCGAGCATCTTAGGGGAAACGTGCCCCGCAATCGCCATAATCGTTTGGTCGCTGGCCTGCGATTCGGCAAGCTCCGTGATGGCGTGGTGCCGCAGGTCGTGGAATCGAAGTCTCGCGGTCGGGCTTTTGACGCTGCGAATATCGGCCTAGTACTTCTCGTTCTGGCACGCTTCGCCGGGATTCTGTAGCGCATCGCACGCCGGGCACCGGATTGCCCTTCTTTGGCTTTGAGGTGAGAGGCGGGAAGATTCTATGGTGCAGGTGGAATCCCGAAAGAAGTTCGATCCAGTTCCCTATTACCTTTGCCGGGCCCGGGCGACAAGAGATCTGCGGAGCTATCGCCAAACAAGAAGCGAGTCGTTCACGCCAAGGGACCGCATGTGATAAAGCTGAGAGATGCGCTGGAGAAATACGTCGTCGAACAGGGTATCTTGTCCAAGGAACTGGTGGCCGCCTTCAAAAAGGACATTCAAGAAGGGCGAGCACAAAAACGGCTGGCTAAGACTGCTTAGCCTGCGGCGGAATTATGAGTTCCCTTTTTCCGCCTCTTCCAACCAGCGTTCCAGCACCGTCAGATATTTCGGCTCGACATCCACGAACTGCACGCCTGCTCCAATATTCGGTTGCGAGTAGATGACCTTGGCCTTGGTCTGGAGGATGGTATTGTCGTCCGTCCATATCTTCAGCGCGATTGACGTACCCACGGGAAACGGATTCATCATGTCTAGATAGCAACCTCGCAAACTCAACTCGCTCAAGCGCGAAGCGATCCGAACGTCTGATTTTTCCTCCATCAACTCTGCGGCTGCAAAGAAAATGTACCTGGGCGTGCGGCGTTGTTCACGTTCCATAGTATCTCCCTGGCTGGTCTGGTGTCCGTGGGACCTTTCTGCGACGAAGGTAGCACGATAATCCGTTTCATAAGGACTGCATTAAAAGTCGAACGGCAGACCAGCGGGACGCAAGAGTGCAAACCAAAGCAAGTGACCTGCTGCATCGGGTACAGTAGGTAAAAATGGATCAGGCGCTGGCGAAGCCGGAGCGATCACTTGATTAGAAAACATAATCAGATATGTCTTCGCGGTAGAACAGTTGTTGCCGTTGAAAGACAGACTCAGTTTTGCAGCTGCGGCAAGTGTGACTCTCACCGTCCGGGGCAAACTTGGGTCTTGGTAGGATTCCAAAAGGGTCGCGGCGTGCTTCTTCGATCACTGCGAGTTCGATCTTGGTGTGAGTGAAGTTGTGGCTACACTTGGGGCACTTGAGCATCCAGTGTGGCATGAGCGCATTTCGCCGTTCTGGTGACGGCCATCAGGCCGAAAGCACCACCTAAACCAGAGGTACGGTGTCACCCTTGTAGTGAAGTCACCATACCCAGCTTCAGGTAGTTTGAGGCTAGGCGCAGGGTCAAACCGGTCTTCGGCAGTTCCTTTTGCGCCTGTGTCAAAAGGGGCAGAACTGGGGAACGCATGATTGGTACAAACAGACCGTCCCAGAAGGGGAGGTGGACAAATCATGGTTCCTTCTCTAGACATTTTCGAAATTGACACAGGTGGTGGTGTACTTTGGCGCGATGCGGTAGCAACTCTTGAAACTGCGAAGGCTCGCATCCAAATACTCGCGCTATCGTCACCCGGTCACTACTTTATTCTTAACCAAAAAACAGGACAGCGTATTTCCGTGACGCCGTTGGGTTCACAAAACGAATACCCCATTGTCAAATCCCGCAATGGCCCGCGAGTTGATCTGGGTTGAAAAGGACCGGTTTCGTGGCTGGGCGGGTTCTGACTGCTTGTGGCAGTTCAATCCCACAGGACCGCCCAAGGGCGATTCTATTGCCGAAATGTTAGAGAACTACCAGAGGTAACGCGACGAAGAGTTCAAGGCGCATGTGTGCGCTAAACAGCCAAGACGGCCTGCCAGATCGTGAAACGCTTGACCCAGATTTTATGTGCTAAGTCTGACGCCCTCGCGGACATCTGTGCGAACTATCCGGCAGCCTGAAAAAACAGTGACGGCACTTTTCCTTCCAGCTGTTCAACCAGCCCCTGCATGTCCCAATTTTGCCAGGCCTCGAAAAAGCGGCCATCCTTGAACCGGAGGAAGCTCATGCCGGTGACTGCCAGGGGCTTGCCGCTGCTAGTCTGTTTCGCCGTCGCAGACCATCTCACCGACACCATGTCCCCTTCCGAGATCATTTCCAGCGGTGTAACCCGTATGTCGGACAATTGCGCGCGCATACCATCATAGAAATGCTTGAACTCGTCAGGCCCGTGAAACTTTGCGCGGCCGTCGTATAGCACGCAATCCGAGGGAAACATTTCGTCGATGGCGTCTCGCCTTCCTTTATTCCAAACTTCCTCGAACCACCTCGATACCATCTTCTTTTGCGCCTCTTGTTGGTCAACCATCGTCTTGCCCTCCATGGTGCGGCAGTATAATCGCAGTTACGTACCGATGGCTATATCAGAGGTTTTTGCACCCTAACCGCCAGCCTCGCGGACATTGCGGGATTCAAGGAGGGGTAAACCTTATTATTCCTTCAGTTCTTATAAAGATCTACGTCGGAAGATACCCGCAAAACCCGCTACTGGCGGTCCTTCATGAAGGTTTATCGAACAAAGATGACCGAGCGTCGGCTCAGGCGAGGTCTTTGACGCCAAGCACTTCCAGCCTGCCGGACTGCGAAATGCGCCCGCCTAAACGCCTGCTACATTCTGCTGCCTTCGGTCGCAATCCAACGGAACGCCCTACGCTCGGACAGAGTTACTTCCGAATAGCCCGATAGCAATTCTACAAGCATCCCCCCGATACTTGTGCAAGGTTCTTCCGAGGAAGAGTTGCGTATCGTCTGCGAAGGATTATTCGTACCGCAGTGCGACCATGGGATCCACACGCATCGCTCGCCGCGCGGGAATGATTGCACCTATGAGAGCGGCCAGCACTAACAAAAGCGTGGCTCCTGACAGCAACAACGGATCCCACGGTGTCACGCGGAACAGCTGGCTGGCGATCAGATACCCTGCGCCGATCGCCCCCGGAAACCCCAGCGCCAGGCCGAGGCCTACCTGCCAGGGGGCGCCGCGCAGCACCATGACCAGCACAGCACCGAACCGCGGTTCGCGCCTAACGCCATGCGCACGCCGATCTCGTTCGTTCGCTGCTCCACACCATAGGCGGTCACGCCATAGAGACCCACGGCGGCCATCACCAGCCCGACGGCTCCAAAGAGCCAAGTCAGACTGGCGATCATGTTCTGCTGAGCAAAACCGCGGTGAATAATTTCGGAATAGGGCTGGACGTCGTACATCACGAGGTTTGGATCGACCTCCCCCAGTGCCCGCCTCACACCCGACTTGAAGTCCGGCCCATTTCCCGACGCCCAGATCACGATGTTGTACAGGTAATGCGACCAGGTTTCGCGGCCTTCCAAGTGCGCTTCATCGAAGTGGGTGGTCTGCGCTTCGGGTAGGAAATACCTAGGCGCCTCGGCATCCCCCATATCCGAAAAATAGCGCATGTCGGAGGCGACCCCGACAATTTCGCACCTTCCCGCGTTTTTCGGGGGAGCAGGGCCGAAGTGCTGCCCGATGGGGTTCTCCTTGCCAAAGAACCTCTTCGCGAATGCCTCGTTGACCACAGCCACCGGCCGCGCATTGGCGTTGTCCGCGGCCGTGATCGGTCGTCCTATCGGGTTGTCCTTGGACGTATGAAGGATGTGGGCGTCCCACGTTCGCTTGTTGAATTGACACGGTGGAGGTCTGGGTTCGAGTCCCCACGAGCCTACCATCTTCTCCGTTGCGGTTTTACCGCGCCTCCATTGGCCTTTATAAATTAACCTAGCTGGAAACTTGTTCCAGCGATTCCTGTTCAGCTACCCGCCGATTGAAAAAGCCACGGGAGGCGAGCAGTTCGGCGTTCAGTAGGGCTGCACCTGCGGCGCCACGGACCAGGTTATGGGAAAGCAGCGTCAGCTTGATGTCCAGCAGCGGACACTCGCGCACGCGCCCTACCACGGCGGCCATACCATTCCCCGCGTTTACGTCGCGGCGCGGCTGCGGGCGGTCCTCATCGTCGACTACCTGCACAGGATAACGCAACGCTGACGGCAGCGCCGCAAGCTCCGGGCTAACTTGAAAATTCCGCAGCACCTCGCGGACCTCATCCGTCGACGCAATCTTCTTCATGCTCAGGCTGAGGGATTCGAGATGACCTTCCAAAACCGGAACGCGGTTACAATGCGCGCTGAGGCCCAGACCGGCGTCAACAAAACGCCTGCCATCCCATTTGCCCAGTAGTTTCTGCGGCTCCGACTCCATCTTTTCTTCTTCACCGCGGACGAAGGGAACGATATTGCCTTGGATGTCCATCGAAGCCACGCCGGGATAGCCCGCGCCGGAGACAGCTTGCAGCGTGACCACGAAAATTTTCTCCAGGCCAAAAGCCTCGGCCAACGGCTTGAGGACCAGCACTAGCCCGGCAGTCGAACAATTCGGGTTGGTGACGATGAAACCCGTGTCGAAGCCGCGCAGTTTCTGCTGCAACGGGATCGCTTCTAGGTGCGCGGCATTGACCTCGGGAATCAGCAAAGGAACATCGGAGTCCATGCGATGGTTTCGCGAATTGCTGACCACCGGATAACCGGCACGCGCGAAATCCTCTTCGGCGCCACCCGCGACCGCGGAATCCAGCGCGGAGAAGACGAAGTCGCAATCCAGTGACCGATCGAGCCCTTTAACGATTAGATGGCGTGCGGCTTCCGGAATGGGTGTATCCAGATGCCATCGCGCAGCCTCGGAGTACGATTTGCCGGAAGAACGCACGGACGCCGCAACTTCTGTCAACTCAAACCACGGATGATCGGCAAGAAGTTTAACAATGCGCTGCCCGACCAGGCCGGTGGCGCCCAAGACACCGGCTCGCCACTTTCTGGTCGTGGGTTCTGGCCGCGAAGCCAGGTCCAGATTGATGTCTAACGCGGGTTCCGGGTTTTTATTTTGCACTTTCCGAGGCTCGCCGGAATCCCCTCTCAATATTTTGCCAGCAGTCTGTTCGCTCATGCCGCACCTTCCTGTTGCGCCCGGTGCAAGGAAGAATTAGACCGCCGGGTCAGACCAATGCGCGTGCCCCGAGCTTGGGGCTTAAAAGTATTGCGCACCCACACCGTCATTTCAGTTTCGGCCGCAAGCGGCAGCACATGCGGGTGCAGCACTCTTGCTCCGCCGGCAGCCAGGGCCTGCGCTTCCTCATAGCTGAGATCGTGCAGCAGTTGCGCCTGCGCGGACTCATTCGGATTCGCGGTGTAGATGCCATCCACATCGGTCCAGATCACCAGCTCGTCGGCATCCACGACGTGCGCAACAATCGCCCCGGAAAAATCAGAGCTGTTCCGTCCGAGCGTAGTAATCCGGCCGTCAGTTGTGGCGCCGATGAAACCGGTGACCACCGGGACGATGGCATCCTCGAGCAGCGGCACCAGAATTTCCCGTCCTCGGCGTTTGCTCTGTTCCAGCTGTGGCTTGGCGTCGCGAAACGTGTCACATGTCACGACAAAGTCCGACGAACAAACCGGTACCGCAGCGACATCAGACTGCTCCAGCGCAGCCGCAAACAGCCGCGCGCTGAACCGCTCGCCAAAGGAGGCCAGCCGATCGAAAAGTTCAGGAGTGGACGCAACGCGCTCATGTGCCGGAACCTCGTGAAGCAAATCACGGCCCAGAGAATCCAACTCGTACGAAAGGCGATCGTGGGTCTTGACATCAAGCCCGAGTGCTTCGAGGACGCTTTGGTGAAAGCGAAGAAAGCCTTCCGCCTCAGCGCGGGCATGCTGATTCTTCCGTTCGACAAGCAGCTGCGCGATAGCGAGAAGCCGGTCAGTAGCGCCCTTCATCGCAGAAACCACCACCACAACCTGCGAAGATTGCGCGAAGTGGTGGACCAAGCCAGCGGCATGCAGCATCCGCCCGGCACCCAACAGCGAAGTGCCGCCAAACTTGAACGCTAGGATTGGCTCGCGACGGGGCGGGCTGGCGAGCACATGACCCTTTCCCGCGAGGGCCAAGACCTGACCCGATCCCGGCGTAACGCCTGCTTCCCGGAATCGGGCCGTGCCTGCGCGCCCTTGCCGCGCGGTGGCCACTGCTTGGCCCGATTGCGGGGATAAGTCACCCTCCGCCACGGCGTCTCCTACAGCTTCTGTTTGTGCCTGTGCTTCTACCTGAATGTGTTCGGAACTCATGGCCGCTCCCTTTTGGGTTTACCGCTTGGAGCGACTTGGAGGGGGCTTACAAGAAGAAACCCACCGCCAGTTCGCTTCGGCGGTGGGTTGGAAACTTTTTGTTTCGCTTGCTAGTTTCTCCACCCGCCGGTAGCGGTAATCGACGACTTCGTCGTAGTCGAAATAATCGACGGCGACGGCATCGAGGAAGTAGTGCGCTTAGCGGCGATGGAAGAAATCATGTCGAAACGGAAGATAGCATGACCCTGGAGATCGGCAAAGTGAATATTTTGAAATGATTGGTGCGGTGACATGCTGATTAGGAACGTCTGGATTCTGCTGAATTGGCCCCCGTTCCCGCCCTCGGTCGGATCTGCGGATTCCATAGGGGTTACGCGTTTTTTTAGTAAGTGCGGATTCTAAAGGCCTTAGCTCCGGCCGCCCCTGGATCGCCGGTTTAAAACTCCGCCAAGGTTGATGTCCGTCCACGGTGCCACCATTCTGGTAGAACCTTGTGCCGGTGGATTATAGCGCAGGCCTTCATCGCAAGACCCTTCCCCCTGCGCCAGCTAGTTTTAGTACTATATATTAAGTAGCTGACAACAAGCAACTTAAGTGCGCGACTTTTGCCATTAAAGTGGGTTCAGTGAGCAAGGGTTGCTGGGCGCTTGACGCCTCCGGGGTAACTTAACGATGGAAAGGAATGGTTATGAAACCCATGAAGTGGCTTAGTGGAAGTTTGGTGCTGGCGATGATGGTGGCCTCCGGCTGTGGTGGAGGGGCTTCCAGTTCAACACCGACCTCGACGCAGCAGCAGAGCGGTAGCGTCTTTGTGAGCGGGACGGATGCTCCTTTGCCGAGCGTGGTGTCCTTTCAAGTGGACATTACAGGTATAACGGTGTCCGACGGCACCAATCCTCCGGTATCGGTCCTGAACGGGACGCAGACGGTGGACTTCGCGCGGTTGAACGGTTTACATACGCTTCTGGATATCAATTCGATTCCAGCGGGAACGTTCTCCAACGTAAATGTGACGCTGGCAAACCCGGAAATCACGTACATGAACGTAACGAACCCGCAGACGACTCCTCCGACGCGACCGACGGTTACGACGCTAAACGCAACGAGCTCGCCGGCGGTTACGCTGACGCAGTCGTCGGTGAACATCACCCTGGCCAACCCGTTGACGGTGGCTTCGGGCGACATCATCGGTTTGTCGTTTGATTTCGACTTACGGTCGTCGATTCAAGTCGATTCCAACGGGAACTTCACCGGAGTGGTGAATCCGACCTTGGATTTGAAGGCGGTCACCCCGAGCGATGCGGATGCGTATATTGATGACTTCGTTGCAGGCGTGACCAGCACGGGCACCGGATCGTTCATGATTCAGGGACCGCACGGGCACCAGTTTACGGTGAACGTCAACCAGCAGACCGAGTGGGAAAACGGCGAAAGCATCAGCAACCTGACCAGCACGTCGGTCGTGGAAATTTCGGGCACGCTCGATCGGACGTCTGGGGCGATCCTGGCGGACACGGTCGCGATTGTGTCGCAGGATAGCTTCTACGCAGGCGGGTTGGTGACTTTCGTGGACCCGGCGACGGGCGCGGCGACGGACTTCGATCTGTATGTGCGAAGCGCGCTGCCTTCCGGAACGGGATTCCAGTCGGGCCAGATTTCTACGATTGACCTGACCGGAAACGAGAAGTATTTCATTTACTGGTGGCACAGTTTGTTCAACTTCGGGAATGCCACGAACCCCCTGTTCAACGCCAGTCTGCTGGTACCGGGGCAACACGTGAGTATCGGCGGACCGCTCAGCAACGGCGCCGTCACCGTGAAACGAGTTGTGTTGCGGCACGAAGGGCACAACGGATCGTGGGTGGTCGGCAGCACGGACACGGGAACCAACACGTTCCAGTTCAATTCCAATGGAGTTGCCGGTGTGTTTTTCAACGGACCGGTGACCGTGTACTGCACGCCTGTTACAAACTTCAAGGGCGGGTTGACGGGCCTCAGCAGCTTGACCGGAACCGCGGCGATGAATTTGCGCGTGGTCGGTTTGATTGTTAAGGATCCGATCAGCGGGCAGCCGGCGTTTGTGGCGCATAGCGTGGAACAGTTGACGAACTAAGAAAACAATGGCTCGACAAGGACGGCCACTCCCACAGGTTGGAGTGGCCGTTTTTGTTGTTACGGGAATCGGCGGGTTAAGGCTTACGCTGGCTGAAATCGAACAGAGATTCCTCCACTGCGCAGAAAAAATCGGCCTGCTCCGGTGGGAATGACGACCCGGGGTTGGGTGTGGATGTGGTTGTGGGCTGGCGACGGCGACGGAAAAACCGCAGGGCTCCGCCCTGCGCTACCGGCGATGCTAGGACTGAAAGAGCAGGCTCGAGCAGGTTAGGCCGGATTCGGCTTTTTGTAGCTCGGAGATGTCTAGAGGGGTTACGTGGAAACCGCCGGACTCGATTTTTGCGCGGGTTTGCGGGAAAGAGGCGGGGAAGATGACGGTGTCGCCGAGAGCCAGGGCATTGGCGGCGTGAGGTTCTGTGGGGGCTACGTCGATCCAGTCGTAGGTGGCGAATGGGGCGGTGTCGAACCAGGGGCGGTGGGCGAGCAGGGAGTTTTTGCCTAAGTGCGTTACGGCGGATTTCAGGTGCAGGCAACCGGTTACCGGGACGCCAACGACCTGGTAGCCGTGCGGCGCGAGAATCGCGGTGAACTGGCGAATGCCTTCGGCGTTGGTGCGCGTGGTCAGGCCGACGTAGACGGTGCGGCCGATGCGCAGGACGTCGCCTCCTTCCATCATGCCGGGGGCGGTGAGGTAGGCGAGCTTTCGAAAGGGTGAAAGAGCTTTGGCTAGAGAGGCGGCTTCCGGGCGGCGGGAGTCGGTGCCGAGCGGAAGGATTATGGCGAGTTCGTCGAGGACGACGGCGGGATCTTCGACGAACAGGGAGTCGGGAAGATCGGGTTCGGCGGGGAGCGAAATGACGCGGGCGCCGAGTTTTTCGAGCAGTTGTTCATAGGCGCGGTGCTGGTCGCGGGCTTTGGCCAGATCGATGGGTTGGCGTTCGACGAAGGTCAACTCGCAATTCACGATGGCGGGGCTGACGGCGCGGGTGAGGGCGGTGAGCATGTTGGCGGGGAGAGTTTACATGAGATCGGAGTGAGCGATCTGAAGGTCGGCCACTACCAGCCAGAACAGGATTGATGGACTTGACCGCAGGCGATAGACTTTGCGCGCGCGCAAATAAAGGGGCGAGCGAATGATGGCATGGCGTAGAGCATGTGAGGCGACGATGGCCGGCTTGCTGATTTTGAGCGCAGGCGGCGGCGTGAGTGCGAGACCAAGCGGCCAGAAAACGGAAGCGGCGGTCGATGAAGTGTTTGAAGACCTGACGGCGCCTGGGTCGCCGGGATGCGCGCTGGGCGTGTATCGCGCTGGGCAGGTGATTTATACCAAAGGCTACGGGCTGGCGAATATAGAACAGAATGTGCCGATTACGCCAAAATCGGTGTTCGATGTTGGATCGACGTCGAAGCAATTCACGGCCGCGAGCATTTTGCTGCTGGAGAAGCAAGGCAAGTTGTCGGTCAACGACGACGTGCGAAAATATTTGCCAGAGCTGCCCGACTACGGCAGCAAAATCACCATTCTGCAGCTACTGAACCACACCAGCGGATTGCGTGACTATCTGACATTGATGGAACTGGCGGGGATTAACATCGACAGCGTGACCACCGATGAGGATGCCCTCGCCTTGATCGTGCGGCAGCGGGCGTTGAATTTTACGCCGGGCAGCGAGTGGCTTTACAGCAACACGGGATTCTTTCTGTTGTCGATCATTGTGAAGCGCACCAGCGGAAAGACGCTGCGCGAATTTGCAACAGAGAATATTTTTACCCCATTGGGGATGAGCCATACCCAGTATCGCGACAGCCACACTTCGCTGATTCCGGACCGTGCGCTGGCTTACGATCCGAACGAGTGGAAGAACGGATATAAGCTGAACGTTTCGTATTTCGAGCAGGCCGGCGACGGAGCGGTACACACTTCGGTGGAAGACCTGTGGAAGTGGGACGAAAATTTCTATACAGGAAAAATCGGAGGGAAAATATTTCTCGCCGAATTACAGGATCGCGGAAAATTGAATAGTGGAAAGGCCTTGAATTACGCGAAAGGCTTGTTTGTGGCGGAATATCGAGGGCTGCATACGGTGCGCCACGGAGGTTCGTGGGGCGGCTATCGCGCGGAACTGTTGCGCTTTCCGGATCAGCATTTTTCGGTGGCGTGCCTTTGCAATGTCGGGGATGCGAATCCCTCCCGGCGGGCGAATGAAGTTGCGGACGTCTATCTCGGCAGCCTGATGAAGGCGAAGGATCCCAAGAAGGAGCTAGACGGGGGTAGGAAAAAAGAAAATACCGCAAGCCCACTGACGACCGAGCAGTTGCAAGCTTATGTTGGAGATTATTGGAGCGAAGAGTTGGGAGCAACGTATCGACTGGGCATAGCAGACGGGAGCTTGAAACTTGCGATGGTGGTGGACCGGGCCGGTTTGCCGCGCGCCAATAATTTTTCGCCGAATGAACTGCGTGCTGCAGGGGCCGATCAATTTACGATTGGCGATGAGGGGGTCAAGTTGAAATTTAAACGGGATGGCAGCGGCGCGGCGTCACAGTTCAACCTGGATGCAGGACGCAGCACGGGTGTGCTGTTCTCTCGTTTAGGGGCTGCAACGCGATAGCTGAAACTACCTACGGCCAAGCAAGGAAGGAGTCGGGCGCGAAATGCGCGATCCAGAGCCTGGTGATGGCGGCGCCCAGCAGCATTCCTGCGATGATCAGCCCGATAACGCCCAGGGTAATCCAAAGGTCGGACTTGATTGCGACGGATACCTTCGGCGCTTCGTGAACTCTTTCTCTCGAAACGTTGGTTGAGGTAATTATTGGCGCCAACGGAACGTCGACGAACTCCGGATGCACCATCAGGCAATAACCCCGGCGCGGGACGGTTTCAATGTAGATGGGCTTGTCGGAGGAATCGCCCAGCGCCTGGCGAAGCTTATTCACGGTGGTGTTGACGTTGGCATCGTAATTGACGTGAGTTTCAGCCGGCCATAAGCGGACTCGAAGTTCTTCGCGGGTTACAACTTCACCCTGCTTTTCAATAAGAGCGACCAGCACCTGGTACACCTTGCCTTGCAGCTTGAGCCTGCAGCCGCTCTTAGTGACTTCCTGGCGCTGCTGGTCAATCTGGAATGGGCCAAAACGAATGTACCGGGAAGGCGGCGGAAGCATGCGGCCAGTACCAGCGGCCGCGTCAGGCTCGATCGTGGAACCTACGTCGGTGTTCATACACCCCACCTTTTAACCAATAGACGTACAGAGCCGAGAAGCGTTTTCTTAAAATACGAAATATCTTGGTTGAAAGTTTCGTTAAATCAGGTTGCCCGTCAAGGATGTAGGCCTGGAACTGCTTAAAAAAGGCCAATTTGTGGGACCAGGCCTAGATAATTCGAGATTTAGCAGGGCGTTTACAACTCTGAGACAAATACCTGACGTTCAGCGCTCGCACATCTCTTGCGAGGTTTGCGCCCCTTTGCGAAATGCGATGATCCGCCGGGACTGCTGTGCGTTGCTCCCCTTCTAACCGGGTGTCTATCGACGGGGGAGGCTTGGAACGCCGAATTACGGCTTTGTTTATGAAGGGGAAATTGCGGCGTTCACGGCTGACGGTTGGACGCCCCCTACAATGGCGAATGGCGCGTGGGTGCTTGCATGGTTATTGAGCGGTGGTCGTCTGGGGAAGCACGGAGATTTCGACACTGGAGGGATAGTGCTTGGAACGGTAGACACGCTGGGTGGTTTTCTGGTAGTCGGTTTCTCTTGCTTCGAATATGTTGGGGACGAATTTCTGGGGGTTGCGGTCGTAGAGCGGGAACCAGGTGCTCTGCACTTGCACCATGATGCGATGACCTTTTTTGAAGACGTGGTTAGCGGTGTGCAGATCGATGGTGAACGGAGTTACTTGATTGGGCGTGATGGGTTCGGGCTTTTCGAACGAGTTACGGAAACGGCCGCGAAAAATTTCGTCGGCGATCATCAGTTCGTAGCCGGAGAGTTTCCAGTCGGGCTCGACTTTTTCTGGATAGACGTCGATTAGTTTTACGATCCAGTCGCTGTCGCTGCCGGTGGTGGAGGCGAAAAGCTTGGCAGTGACCTGGCCTGCTAGCGTAACGTCGTCGGTTAGCGTATCAGTTTGCCAAGTGAGCACGTCGGGGCGTTGGTCGACGAAGCGCTGGTCCTGCACTAGCCAGGTGTACCAGCTGCCAGGATGATCGTCGGGGTAGGTCATGTCGATGGGGCGATGGCGATAGGGAACCGGGTGTGCGGGATCGCTGAGATACGCGTCGGAGGCTTCGGCGTCGCCATTTTGCGGCGCGTCGAAAGCGAGTTGGCCGTTTTCGTGGAAATAGAGATTTCGCGTTTTCGCTTCGCGTGGCGGCCAGGAATCGAAAGATGTCCAGGTGTCGCTGCCGGTTTGAAATAGTAACGCCTCTTTCAGCGGGAGCTTTCCTTTATCTTTCAGCCAGAAGGCGAACCATGGGGCTTCGATGTTCTGGCGAAAATAGACGCTGGTGTCGCTGCCGAAGGAAATCTCTCCCAGCGTGGCTCCTTTGCTGTGGCCCCAGCCGCCATGATTCCAGGGTCCGGCAACTAAGTAGTTGCGATTATTTTTGTCGGATTTTTCCAGGCGCTCGTAAGTGGCTGTTGGACCGTAGAAATCTTCCTGATCCCACCAGCCGGCGACGTTGAGGTTTGGAACTGTCGGCTCTTTCAGGCCGTACGCTATCGCGTGGCGCTTCCAGAACTCGTCATAGTTCGGGTGGGCGATGAAGTCGTTCCAGGTTGGAATCGACCCGTGAAAATATTTTGCGTTAGCGTTGGAGAGAGCGCCGAGGTGGAGGTAGAACTCGTAGGTGTCGAAACGATCGAAGGGGAAACTGTAATTTTCGTTGGAGGTTTCGAGGAGTGGCGCGTATTCGAAAGCGTAGCTTAAACGGAAGGCGCCATTGTGAAAGAAATCGTCGCCGAGGAATACATCGCCCATGCAGGCTTGCTCGGAAACGGCTTTTAGCGCGGGGTGCGGGTTGATCATGCCCATGGTTACGAGGAAGCCGTCGTAGGAAATGCCATCGAGGCCTACGCGGCCGTTGTTGTGAGGAATATTTTTTACCAGCCAATCGGTGGTGTCGTAGGTGTCGGTGCTTTCGTCGATGCCTTTCGGGTCGGCGGGATCGTGGATGGGTCGAAGCATTACGAATTTACCTTCGGAGGCGTAGCGGCCGCGAATGTCTTGAAAAGCGAAGATGTAGCCTTCGGGGATCATGGCGTCGTAGCGAGACAGCATGTTGCTGTAGCCTCCGCTTGCGCTGGAAATTCCGTAGGGAGTGCGTTCGAAAAGAATTGGCAGGGGCTCGGTGGCGTTTTTTGGCGTGTAGATCTCGGTGTGCAGCTTGAGACCGTCGCGCATCGGGATCATGACTTCGGTTTTGTCGAAAACAGTTGCGTAATCGTGGACGAGTTGCTGAGCGCCGGCCGCCTGGGGAGTGAAAAATATGGCCAACGTCGCCAGCGAATATGCCGCGCGCAGCGGGTAGCGACTCCAAGACATCAGTTTGCACCTTTTTCAAGAGAGGCCGGCCCGCCAAGACTTGCCCGGTCGGGATTCTCGAATTTCACTGGACTTTCACGCAACGTAGGATACACCGGGCTAGGCGCGATTGGTTGGGTCTGATAAACTGTAGGTTGCTCGACCGCACCTGAGAATAAGGAGATTCGTCCGGGCTGCTGGTTGTTTCAGCAGCTATTTTTGTCTTTGCTCTGCTTGCAAACGCGGAGCGGCCAATTCACGGCAACGCCACACATGAGCCAAAATATTCGTAATATCGCTATTATTGCCCACGTTGACCATGGGAAGACCACGCTAGTCGATGCCATGCTGCGTCAAAGCGGAATTTTTCGCGCCAACCAGGAACTTGTTGAACGCGTGATGGACTCCAACGACTTGGAGCGGGAGCGCGGAATCACTATTCTCGCGAAGAATACCGCCTTGTTCTTTCACGACACGAAAATCAACATAGTGGACACGCCCGGCCACAGCGATTTTGGCGGCGAAGTCGAACGCGCGCTGCGTATGGTCGACGGCGTGGTGGTGCTGGTGGACGCCAGCGAAGGACCGCTGCCGCAGACTCGCTACGTGTTGCAAAAAGCGTTGGCTGCTAAGCTTCCTCCGGTCATCGTGCTAAACAAAATCGATCGCGTCGATGCGCGCGCGGTAGAAGTGCTCGACGAAATCTATGATTTGTTTATCGATCTGGACGCCGCCGAAGATCAGTTGGATTTCCCGGTGGTTTATACAAACGCGCGCGACGGCGTGGCGCATCGCAAAATCGGCGACGACTCCAAGGATCTTCTGCCGCTGTTCGAGACCATCGTTAAATCGATTCCTGCGCCGCCAGGAGATCCCGAAGGCGTGCTGCAAATTCAGGTGATGAACTTGGATTACAGTGAATTTCTGGGGAGGATTGCAATAGGGCGGGTGTTCAACGGCACGATTCGCCGCGGTACTGACGTGGGCATCAGCAAGTTGGACGGGAAGCTCACTTCTACGCGTATCACGAAACTTTATACATTTCGCGGACTCGAACGCGACGAAGCCGAAACCGTCGTTGCCGGCGACCTTGTGGCTATTGCCGGCGTGGAAGGGATTCAGATCGGCGAAAGCATCATCGATTTGACTAATCCTCAGCCGCTGGAGCCGTTATTGATTGACGAGCCGACGCTGGCCATGATTTTCACTGTGAACAGTAGCCCGTTGTCTGGCCGAGAAGGCAACTATCTCACGTCGCGCGACCTGCGCGATCGCTTGCAGAAAGAGCTGCTCACCAACGTTTCGATTCGCGTGGAAGATACCGAAACGCCGGAATCGTTCCGCGTTCTGGGCCGCGGCGAACTGCAACTCGCGATTCTGATCGAAACGATGCGGCGCGAAGGCTTTGAATTAATGGTCGGCAAGCCGGAGATCGTGGTGCGCACAGAAAACGGCAAAAAACTGGAGCCGCTGGAGCGCCTGGTCATTGATGTCCCCGAGAATTTCATCGGCATCGTCCTGGAAACTACCGGGACGCGCCGCGGTGAAATGTTGAAGATGAGCAATCACAACTCCGGCCGCGTGCGCATGGACTTCAAAATCCCGTCCCGCGGACTGATCGGGTTGCGCAGCCAGTTGCTGACCGACACGCGCGGAACCGCACTGATCCATTCTATTTTCGATGGTTGGACCGATTATGCCGGGGAGATGGCGCTGCGTCCCACGGGCGCGCTGGTTGCGGATCGTTCGGGGCCGTCTACCGCATTCGCTCTGTGGAACATTCAGGAACGCGGCGAGCTGTTCATCGGCCCGGCGATCGAAGTGTACGAAGGGATGATTGTCGGCGAGAATTCCCGCGAGCAGGACATGGACGTAAACGTCACGAAGGAAAAGAAGCAGACCAACATGCGCTCGTCCAGCGCCGACGAAGCCATTCGACTGATCCCCCACCGCGAGCTAAGCCTCGAGCAAGCGATCGAATTTATCGCGGACGATGAGTTCGTCGAGATCACGCCAAAGTCGATTCGATTGCGTAAGAAAGTGCTACAAGCCAACAAACGCCCGCGCCGCTGGCAAGAAATTCGCGCCAGCCACGAAACTGCGCGCTGAGTAGCACGGGCCCTCTGGTTTACCATGGGCACCGAAGGGTTCACCTTGGGGTGCAAAGGTCCCTTTGCAGACGTTACCTCGGGCAAGCCGCTAGCAGACCCCGCTGGGCTTAGCCGCAGTTCCCGTCTCTTGCGTCGGCAGCATTTGTGGACTCGGTACGGCATAAGGCGTAGTCCCCGCCAAATTCGCCGTGCACTCTTGAATGATCTGCGGAATCGCGGCCAGCGTGGACGGCAAATTCGGAATCGACTGATCTGGGGCCTTGAAATTGAACGCGCTGGTAAGGTCGCCCACCGCCGTGCGACGCCATGCGCTCAAGTTCGGCACCTCGGCGCCAAACAGGGTCTCTAAAAATCGCAACACAGAGGTGTGATCAAAGGCGTCCGACGAGACAAATCCGCCGCGACTCCACGGCGAAATCACCAGCATCGGCACCCGGAAACCCAAACCAATCGGACCAGAAACAGCCGGCGTACCAACCACTGTGGGATCCGGCATCGCCGGCGCAGTGACGTATTCTCCCGGAGTGCCCGGAGGGGCAGTCGGCGGCGGCACGTGGTCAAAAAAACCGCCATTCTCATCAAACGTGACGAACAAAGCGGTCTTCGCCCAGAGCGCCGGATTAGCAGTCAACGCCCCCACGATCAGCGACAGAACATTTTCGCCGAACAACGATGGGGCCGGGGGGTGGTCCGACGTGATCACCGATCCGATAATCCATGAGACTTGCGGTAAGTTTCCGGCTGCAATATCAGACAGAAAATCCACGGGAAACTGAGGACCAAAGGCATTCTGATACAGCACGGACGTGGGGTCCTGAAAATTCTTGAAATACGACAGCACGTTGTCCGAAAGAATTCCGCCAAGGATTGTTTCATCCGGAGACGAATAAATCTTCCAGGAAATTCCTCGCGTCTGCAGCTGCTCGGGCATGGTCGTGTAGGTCAGCTTCCCGTAAAACCCACTGCGATTCGTGACAATCGTCTGCAGCACCGGGCCGCCGTTAAGGCCATCTGGATCGAGCGAAGCGGCCACGGTGTAAAGCCGGTTCGGATCGGTCGGCCCAATCACCGAGCAAAAATAGTGGTCACAAATCGTAAACGCATCCGCCAGCGCGTAATAGTAAGGAAGATCCGCGCGATTGTAATAGCCCATGGTCAGCACGGCGTCGTTCGGGCTGATCGGCAGACGCGAAGTCACAAATCCATTCATCGCGCCATTGTTCCAGCTTTGATGCTGCGGCACCCAGTCATGCGAGATGTCGTGCGTGCACGCCGCATCCGTCGTGGTGGTATCCAGATGAAACGGCAGCAAAGTTCCGATCGGAGCATTGGCGGTGTTCGACGGATCGGGCTGCTGAAAAGCCATGCTCGGATCCGAAAATCCCCGGACGCCGCGATAGCTTCCGAAATAGTGATCGAACGATCGGTTTTCCTGGATGAAAATCACCACATGTTCGATGTCCGTCACCTTAGAGCACGCCGCTGGGGTGGATGGCACCGAAGGAGCCCCACCGGGCGCGCCGCAACCGTGCAAAGCCAGAGATGCGAGTTCCGTCGCAGTTGCGGCTCCGGCCAACTTGAACAATTCTCGACGAGTGAGGGGTCGCATGCTATGTCCTTGCTTTAGATGCGTCATGCCAGGGAAAAGAACGTCTGCCCCGCAAACGGAAAGACCGGCAGTCGTCGCTCGCAACCGCTTACGAGCTCTTAGACTTTCCGCTTGACACTATGTCGTAACACGCTATAGTGTCTTACGACATAAGAACTCGAGGAAGGTCACCGATGACCCCGAAAAGTGCTCCCGCCGAACCCAGCGGACCGCTGAGCCCCGCGATGTTTCACGTCCTGCTGGCGCTCGCAGGCGACGATCTGCACGGATACGCGATCCTTAAAGAAGTCGCACTGCGTACCGCCGATGAGGTCCAACTAAGCACCGGCACTCTCTACGGAATCATCAAGCGCTTGCTGAACGACGGGCTCATCGTCGAGCGTCGCGACCGCCCCGCAGCAGTCCACGACGATGAGCGTAGGCGCTACTACCGCTTGACACCTAAAGGCCGCGACGTGGCCGCCGCCGAAGCCGAGCGCCTGGAAAAAGTTGTGGCCTACGCGCGCTCGCGGCGTCTGCTGAAGAAAACGCAACTCGCGTAAACACTGATTTTTCGCGTCGCGCCGGCCGGCGCAAGGAATAATCATGAGCGAAGCCACACCAGGAAAATCGACACGCCGTTTCCGAATGCTATTGCGTCTATTCCCCGCGGAATTTCGCGGTGACTACGGCCCGGAGATGGAGCAAGTCTTCGCCGAGCAGCGCGCCGAAGTCGCCCGCCAAGGGGACAAAATGGGCATCTTTCGCCTCTGGTGGGAAACGGCAAGGGGAATTTTTACTACCGCTCCGCGAGAACATCTGGCCATGCTCCGTCAGGACTCCGCCTTCGCCCTCCGCATGATGCGCAAGAATCTGGGCTTCACCATGGCCGCGATCATCGTCCTGGGTCTCGGCATCGGTGCAAATACCGCGATCTTCAGCGTCGTCAACGCGGTCCTGTTGAAGCCGCTGCCTTACCAACACGGCGAACGGTTGTTGATGCTGAGTCAACGCACCGCGCCTGGCGCCGGAATCGGCCGTTCCTCGGTGGCTGAACTGAATGATTATCGCAACCAGAATCGCAGCCTCGATGGCGTCGTCGAGTACCACAACATGCAATTCATTCTGCTCGGCCGCCGCGAGCCAGAACGTGTGGAAACCGGCGTTGTTTCCTGGAATTTCTTCGATATTTTCGGCGTCAAACCGCTCGCTGGCCGCATGTTCGAGCCCAACGATGAGAAACCCGGCGCACCCGCTGTCCTGCTGCTCAGCTACGAATACTGGCAGCGCAGTTTCGCCGGCGATCTCTCCGTCGTCGGTAGAGTATTCCGCATGAACGACAAGCCACACACGGTGATCGGCATCCTGCCGGCTTTTCCGCAATACCCGCAGGAAAATGACGTCTACATGCCCTCGTCAGCCTGCCCTTTCCGATCCGACCCGGAGATGATTGCGAACCGACAGGGCCGCATGCTCCGCCTCTTCGGCCGGATGAAACCAGGAATCGAACCTACGCAAGCGCGAGCGGATCTCTCGACGGTGGCGGCGTCGATGCAACGGGAATATCCGAACGATTACAGCAAGGATTCCGTCGCAAAAATGGAAGTGACGCCGCTGAAAACGGAGCTCACCCGCGATGCCAAGCCCACCATGCTGTTCCTTTTATGCGCGGCAGGATTCGTTCTGCTCATTGCCTGCGCCAACGTCGCTAACTTGAATCTGGCGCGCATGGCTCGCCGCGGACGGGAAATGGGTTTACGCGCCGCCATGGGGGCCGGCAGAGTACGTCTATTCCGCCAGTTGCTGACCGAAAGCTTCCTCCTTGCCTTGGGCGGGAGCTTGCTCGGCTTGTTCCTCGCGAAAAGCGGCCTGGAATTGCTGACTGCCTACGTCGCACGGTTCACGCCCCGCGCGCACGAAATTCACCTGGACGCGCAGGTACTTCTGTTCACCTTAGCCATCGCCGCGCTGGTCAGCTTCATCACCGGAACGGCCCCCGCGTTAAGCCGCCGCCAGGATCTCATCGCCTCATTGAAAGAAGGCGGAACGCAAGCCACGCTCGGCTCGGCGGGCAGCAAAACTCACAGCGCCTTGATCGTCGCGCAGGTCGCAGTCTCGTTCCTTCTGCTGATCGGCGCAGGGCTCACGGTACGTAGCCTGATCAACTTAGGCCGCGTGAATGCCGGCTTCCATCCTGAGAATGTTTTGACCGTGCAACTCAGCTTGGACTTTTCTAAGTACATGTCCGACACCAGCATGCTTAGCTTTTCCGATTCGCTCCTGGAAAAAATCCAGGCTATGCCGCAAGTGACCGCCGCGGCAATGTCCGGAGAGTTCCCACTCGACAGGTCGCCCGCCTACAACAATCAATTTGTGATCGAAGGCCGCCAAGGTAGCAGTTCGATCGACAAGCCAGCCGCCGATTTCAATGTCGTGACCCCTGATTATTTCCGCACTCTAGGTATCCCCATGTTCCGCGGACGAACCTTCGACCAACGTGACCGCCCCGATAAACCACGCGTCGCCGTCATCAATCAAACCCTGGCGCGGCGTTTCTGGCACGGTCAGGACCCCGTCGGCCAACGCATCTCCTTCGACAACGGGAAGCGCTGGACGCAAATCGTCGGCGTAACCGGTGACGTGCGCGAACGCAGCCTCGATCAAGCGCCCGCCACCCTCATCTATCTGCCGTACGCCCAATACCCCCAAATGGCGCCCAGCCTGATCGCCCGAACCCAAGGCGATCCGATGAACGTGGCGCGCGCTGCGGTCCAACATTTGTACGAAGTCGATCCCAATCAGCCTGCAGGACGCATTCAATCGTTGGAGCAAATTCGAGCCGATTCAATCGTGGCCCCGCGCCTCACGGCCAATCTGCTCGGTTTGTTCGCATTATTGGCGTTGGCCATCGCCGCGGCGGGGATCGGCGGGGTCATGGCCGTTTCGGTCAGCCAGCGTGTCCACGAAATCGGCGTTCGTATGGCCATTGGCGCGCGTCCTGCGGAAATCGTGCTCATGATTCTGCGCCAGGGAATGACCTTGGCCCTGCTAGGTGTTGGATTGGGCCTGGCTGCGGCTTTTGCGCTGACGCGCGCATTGAAAAGTTTTCTCTTTGGCGTGACTCCGACTGACCCGGTAACGTTTGCCATAGTGGCCGCAGTCCTGGCCGCCGTCGCATTCGCAGCCTGCTACATCCCAGCCCATCGCGCAGCCCAAGTCGACCCACTGTGCGCCCTACGCACCGAGTGAACGCTCGCGCTTATTTTTTTTCTAAAGGCTGGATCGTTGCGTTCACCAGGAACGGATCGTCGAACTCAGTCATATCACCCGGCCCTTTACCTGCGACCGGCAAGAGCCGGGCCGACAGCGGTTTGTGCCACTTGAACGCCAGAGACGCCATGTCGCCGATGATGAGGTCCAAGCGTTCCTCGCTGATGTCGCCCGGAAGCGGGATCGTATCGAGCCCAGTGCCGCACACCGCGCTGTAGCTTAGCAGCGCGTCGATGGAAACATTGCCTTCACTCCATCGCTGGGAGAGCCGGGAATCTTCGAGGATCGGCAGCATCAAGCCGGAATAGCCGGTGCGCTTCACCGTAATGTCCTTGATCGCGGCGGTGACGGTGGCGGCGGCTGTAAGGGTTCCACTGGAACCGAACGGTTGGGTGCTGAGGTTTTCCAAAGCCGCTCCGATCGAGACATCTTTCAGCGGAGCGGGAGACAAGTCGATGCCCATATAGGCCCATCCGGTGTCGCGATCAATGCGTTGCGCTTGGGCCTCGACGTCGAACGCGGATGCCGCCAGTGCTTCGGTCAACTTTTGCTTCGCCGTCCGGAGATCGGGAGCATTTTTAAACGCCGCTGCAACCACGTTCGCCGATTGCAACGCGATGGCGAATTGGTGCCCGAAGCCGGTGTGGTACGAGCCGGGGAAAAATGGCGTGAGCGGCGGCACCATGGCAATGGCGGAGAATTTAAAATTGCCCTGGCTACGTTCGGTATCTTCAAGTTTTTTCATGACTCGCGCCGCAGCGCCCACCGCGCGCCAACGCACGCCATCCTCGTCCGCCACTACCAGGCTGGCATTTAAGACCTTCGTATTTTTCAAAATCTCAGCGAGCAAATTCGCCTGAGCTTCGCTGTCGTCGGCGTTCAACATCGCTGGACCTATGGACGCATCGAATTTGTCTTGCGCTGCAACCGCGTCATAGTTTCGAAAGAAAGCCAGCGCCTGCTCGGTCGTTAGTCCTTTGGTGTACTGCGCGAACGGCTGCGTCGAAATCCTGATGGTTTGCACCTCAAATCCGCGCGACTCAAACACTGTCCGTGCATAGTTCAGCATCTTCACCGCGTCTGCGATTTGGGGCTGATACTGGGCACGATCCAGGTTCACAAACGCTGTAATCGCGCGAATTTTCGGCTTGTCCGGGTCCCCGGCAGGTTTGTGCTGCGCGTTCGCTACGCTGCAAGCAAACAAGGCCAAGATGAAAAGGATGGCTCGGAGGTGTAACCAGAAGAGACGGCAGCTGGGGGCAGTCATTTAGTAGGCTCCAGAAAGCACCATACATCGTGCCATAACGGCTTACAAGATAAGCGGTCTCTCGATACGATCGGATCGTTCTCTCTCGCTCAGGCACAGCCCGGGTGCCTTCGCCGCGGAGGTATGGGGGCCTCGGCGATCGGCAAGAGCCCTTACGAAAAGGCAGAGATGCCGGTGATGCGTTCGCCGATTACCAGCTTGTGGATGTCATTGGTGCCTTCGTAGGTGAAAACGCTTTCGAGGTTGTTCATGTGGCGCATGATGCAGTAGTCGTCGACGATGCCGTTGGCGCCGAGGATGTCGCGGGCTTTGCGCGCGGTGTCCAGTGCTATCGCGACGTTGTTCATTTTCAGCATCGATATGTGCGCGTGATCAACCTTGCCTTTATCCTTCAACCGGCCGACGTGCAGAGCGAGTAATTGACCCTTCACAATTTCCGTGATCATCCAAGCCAGCTTTTCCTGCACCAGTTGGTGTGACGCGATTGGCTTGTTCGCAAATTGTTTGCGCGTCTTCGCGTATTGCAGCGCTGTGTCGTAGCACGCCATCGCTGCGCCCAGCGCTCCCCAGCCGATCCCGTAGCGAGCCTGATTCAAGCAACCGAGCGGGCCTTTCAAGCCGGTCACCTTCGGCAGCAAATTTGCCTCTGGAATTTCGCAGTCGCTGAACGCCAAGCCTGAAGTCACCGACGCGCGCAGCGACCATTTGCCGTGTACGTCCCACGCCTTGAATCCCGGCGTGCCTTTCTCCACCAGAAATCCGCGAACCTTTTCATCCTCGCACTTGGCCCACACCACGGCGATGTCCGCAATCGATCCGCTGGTGATCCACATCTTCTCGCCGTTCAAAATGTACTTCCCACCCTTTTTAACCGCCCGCGTCAACATCCCTCCAGGATTGGATCCGAACTGCGGCTCAGTCAATCCGAAGCAGCCAATCGCTTTGCCCTGTGCGAGCTGTGGCAGCCATTTATCTTTCTGCGCGTCGTTGCCGTACGCATAGATCGGATACATTACCAGCGCGCTCTGCACCGAGACGAAACTGCGCAGCCCGGAATCGCCGCGCTCCAGTTCCTGGGTCACCAATCCGTACGCCACGTTCGACATGCCCGCGCAACCATACCCCTGCAAATTCGCGCCGAAGAAACCAAGCTCGCCCAGCTGCGGCACCAGGTGATGAGGAAACGTGCCTTCCCTGCTGTGCTTTTCGATGATGGGAATAACTTCGTTTTCGACGAACTGCCGCGCGGTTTGCCGGACCAGCTTTTCCTCGTCGTTAAGCTGCGAATCGAAATCGATGTAGTCCACTCCGCCGTATGCGGCCATCCTGCTCTCCTGTTTCCGTCCACGCCAAAAGTTCTCATGGTGAGCCACCAAGTAATTCTTGGTGACTTAAAAGGGCCCAACAAACGCTGCGATTCCTCGCGAGATTGCCAGGAAGTGCCTGGGGCGCGCCTGGACGGGTGGCGCGTTCCGCCGGTCCAAGCTTGCCGCTGAAAAATCGTGCAAGAGGGAGTTCGTTGTCGCGGGCGCGGCTGCCGATGGCGTACCTTGCGGGGTCGCGCGGAGGTCGGTCCGGTTCAACCTTGGCTCGTACGACAGCATTGTAGCAATGCGTTATAAGCAGGAGCAACCGCCAGGCTGTCGGCTTGGTATGTCGAAGGCGGCCGGAGGGATATATTTCATTTTGGAAATCCTCGCGGGTATGGCGAGTCAGTTCGGCACGAGGCCACCGGTATCCGCATTCTAAGAAGTTTCCAATCAGCCCTCCACGCGATAAACCGCTGAATACAAAGCGGACGCTCCTAACTCGTGGTCCATCGGTTCGGTGGTGGGCATGCACATCCCTTTCGGGGGGAAACTGTGCCAAACAGGAAAGCGAACGCCAATTTGCGGGGTGCCTGCCATGCCGCGGGTTGGATCGTTCTGATGCTCTGCGTGGGCGCGTGCGCGCCGGCGATGGGGCAACAGCAGAGGCCTGACGATCTTGCCAGCCGCAGCCTCGAAGGCCTGATGAACGTGGAGGTGACTTCGGTCTCCAAGAAGGAGCAAAAGTTTTCCGAGGTAGCCGCCGCGATTTTCGTGATCACCCAGGAAGATATCCGGTGTTCTGGTACTGCTAGCATTCCCGATTTGCTGCGCATGGTGCCCGGCTTGGACGCGGCCCCAATCAATTCCAACACCTGGGCGGTTTCCGCACGAGGTTGCAACTCGCACTTCGCCAACAAACTGCTGGCGCTCATCGATGGGCGCGCCATTTATACGCCGCTGTCTGGCGGCGTGTATGGGGACACACAGGATGTACCCCTGGAAGATATCGATCGCATTGAAGTGCTCCGGGGGCCAGGGGGCACGATCTGGGGTGCCAGCGCCGTAAACGGCGTCATTAACATCATCACCAAGAAAGCTGGGGACACGCCGGGCGCATTGATCGTCGTTGGCGTCGGCACGCACGAGCAGGGATTTGGGACCACGCAGTACGGCGGGAAAATCGGAGACCTCGAGGATTATCGGATTTTCGCCAAGTATCTGGCCTAAGGTCATTTCAATGACCTGAGCGGGCAAGATGCCGACGACGACGGACATTTGCTCCACCGGGGGGTTCCGGATTGACAGCGAACTGTCGCAAAAAAACTCGGTGACGACGCCAGGAGATGTTTATGCAGGGAGCGAGGGAGGCACCATCGTGCATACCGTGCTGTCGCCTCCAGAGAACGGGAACGAGCAAAGGCTTGCCGATCTATCGGGCGGAAATGTGCTCACCGGCTGGAATTCGTCGATAGCGGCGGGGCGACGAACTCGACGCTGATCCGGCGAAGCTGGTGCGCGATAGTGAGTTGGCATTTTTGAGGAAGGTCGCGGGGACTGATGTGAATAAGGCGGCAGCGCCAGGCCGGTTTAGGAACGGTGCTAGAGCGAGAGCGCACGCAGGTACGAAAAATCTGAAGGCGTTCTCGCTGGCGCTTTTGCTGGCGGCACTTTCAGGTTCGCCGCAGCGGATGAGAGCGGAGTCGAACGGCACCAGTGAGTATGACGTCAAGGCGGCGTTCTTGTTTCATTTCGCGCAATTCGTGGAATGGCCCGATCAGGCATTCCACGACCGGGACACGCCGCTGACCTACTGCACGATCGGAGAAGACGCCTTTGCGGGCGCCCTAGATGAGGCGTTGAAAGGAAAACACGTGGGAAATCGGGAGTTGCGAGTTCGACACCTCAGGGAACGCGAACAAATCGAAGGTTGCCAGGTTCTGTTTGTCGCCGCTACGCGGGGTCGAGAGCAGGAAGACTTGGGGATGGCCAACGGGCATCCGGTGCTGACCGTGGGCGAGACCGACCATTTCGCGCAGCGGGGAGGGATCATCGGATTTTGCCTCGAGGGGAAAAAAGTGCGCTTCGAGATCAATCTGGATGCAGCAGGGCTAGCGCAGATAAAGATCAGCGCCAAGCTATTAACGTTGGCGAAGACAGTGCTGGGTACTCCGAAAGGGGATTGAATGTCTTTGTATCGAGACGCTTCGATCGAAAGAAAGCTGACCTTAGTCATGTTGACCACCAGTCTGCTTGGGCTCAGCGTGGCGTGCCTGGGCTTCGAGATTTACGAACGCGCTAGTTATCGGGAGTCAATCACCAGTGAATTGACGGCCCTGGCGGAGACACTCGGGGCGAATACCACGGCTTCATTGGCGTTCAGCGACCATCAGTCCGCGACGGATATATTGAACGCGTTGCGCGCAGAGCGGCACGTGGTGACGGCGTGCTTATACGACAAACGTGGAAAATTCTTCGCGGACTACAAGCGGGAACCAGCCGACGATCACTGCGGCGAATTTTCTTCGGATACTGGGGCAAAATTTGAAGGGGAGTTCGTGACCTTGGGCCATAGCATATTGTTGGGTGGCGAAAGGGCCGGGTCGATCGTACTTACCTCCGATCTGGACGAACTACACGCCAAGATTCGGCGCTATACGGAGATCGCAGCCTTAGTGATTTTCTTGTCCGTAATGGCTACCCTGCTGGTTTCCTCGCGGTTGATCCGCCTGATCACCAACCCCATTCTGCAGCTTGCGAAAATTGCTGGCCGGGTGTCCGCCAAGGAAGATTACACGTTGCGGGCAATCCCGCTCGGCTCGGATGAGATTGGAATGTTGGAAACTGCTTTTAACCAAATGCTGGACCGAATTCAGGAACGTGACGCTGCGTTGCAAAACTCGAACAATAAGCTGGAGTCTCGGGTGGAGGAGCGCACCCGGGAATTGCAGAATGAAGTCGATGACCGCATGCTGGCGGAAGAAACACTTTCGAAAGAGCGGGGAATGCTGCGCGCTCTAATCGACAACGTGCCAGACTTCATATACGTGAAGGACGCGGAGAGTCGCTTCGTGATCGCCAATACATCCCTGTGTAAGTCGCTGGGACTGAAGGATTCCGCGGAGCTGCTCCAGAAGACCGACTTCGACTTTTATCCCAAGGAGCTAGCCACCGGCTTTTATGAGGATGAGCAGAAGGTGATCCGCTCCAGGGAGGCGATGTTCAATAGCGAAGAGCAAGTCATGGACAGCAATGGCAATGAGACCTGGGTGTTGACCACGAAAGTGCCCCTGTTTGACAAAGCCGGCCAAGTCACGGGAATCGCTGGAGTGGGCCGCGATATTACCGAACGCCGGAAGGTCGAACGAGAGATGCAGAGGGCCAAGGAGGCTGCCGAAGCGGCGAGCCGCGCCAAGAGCGAGTTTCTGGCCAACATGAGTCACGAAATCCGTACTCCGCTCAATGGCGTAATGGGCATGACCGATCTGGCGTTGGATACCCAGCTGACCGCGGAACAACGAGATTACCTGGAGACGGTGAAGGCTTCTTCGGACTCACTGCTGACGGTGATCAACGACATTCTGGATTTTTCGAAAATCGAGGCGGGAAAAATCGACCTAGAGAAAGTTGATTTCAACCTGCGCGATTCGCTTGAATCGATGTTGAAAACCGTCGCCTTGCGCGCCGACGAAAAAGCATTGGAGCTGCTGTGCGAGGTCGCCCCGGATGTGCCGGAGATTGTTTGCGGAGATTCGACGCGGTTGCGTCAAGTCATCATCAATCTGGTGGGAAACGCCATCAAGTTCACAGAACACGGCGAAGTGGTCGTAAAGGTACAGCTGGACAGCCACGAAGCCGCCCAATGTACGCTGCATTTCACCGTGTCCGATACTGGTATTGGAATACCAGCGGACAAGCGCGAATTGATCTTTGCGCCGTTTTCACAAGCGGATTCCTCCACCACCAGAAAGTTTGGTGGCACTGGCTTGGGGTTGACCATTTCCACCCGGCTGGTGGCGGTGATGGGCGGCAAAATGTGGGTAGAAAGCGAAGAGGATCGGGGAAGTCAGTTTCACTTCACAGTACGGCTTGGAGCGCCGGACACCACAGAAACCCAAACAGCGACGATTGCGGCGCTGGGGATTTTACGCGGCGTCCGCGTTCTGGTGGTCGACGACAACCGCACCAATCGGCGAATTCTGGAGGGCATGTTGGAGCGCTGGAAGATGAGGACCACATCCGTCGAAGATGGTGACAAAGCGCTGGAGCGCTTGTCTGCGGCCCGCGATGCGAACGAGCCCTTTGGCCTGATCTTGACCGACATGCACATGCCAAAAATGGACGGGTTCACGCTAATCGACAAAATTCGGCACAAGCCGGAATTGGCAACGGCCACCATCATGATGCTTACATCCGCCGGCCACCGGGGAGACGCTGCCCGCTGCCTGGAACTTGGCGTGGCTGCATACTTGTTGAAGCCCATCCGGCAATCGGAATTGCGAGACGCAATCACGCGTGTTCTGGGAGCTCGCGGAGGCCAATGCGCTATCCCGTTGCTTACCCGTTTTTCGTTGACCGACCCTGCCGATTCTTCGGCGCACCTGCGGGTGCTACTGGCCGAAGACAACGCCGTGAATCAGCGCTTGGCTATGAGATTGTTGGAAAAGCGAGGTCACCGCGTGACGGTGGCGGGCAACGGCCGAGAAGCGCTGGAAGCGCTCGAAAAGGAAAAGTTTGATCTGGTTTTCATGGACGTGCAGATGCCGGAGATGGACGGCTTGGAGGCCACTGCGGTCATTCGAGAAAACGAGAAGAGCAGTGGGCGGCATCAGCCGATCATTGCCCTGACGGCGCACGCCATGAAGGGCGATCGCGAGAAATGCCTCGCGGCGGGAATGGACGGCTACCTGACGAAACCAATCCGCCCACCAGAACTGGAAGAAATTCTGGAGGAATACGTGGCTCGACGCGCGGCAGTGGCGGCCCCGGCGGAGATTGCCGGCCAACGGCAATGAACGGCACTCGTCGAGATCCTCCCGCATCCTCGTAGAATTCGCTTCAAGCGACAGCACTTGGCATCGTGGCTTGACGGTTCTCGCCGTGTCCGGCGAAACTTAACGCGCTCATTTCGTCGAGTCCGGTACTTGTTCGCGCCGATGTTCGCGATTTGCGTGTCTGTTTTTTTAAGCCATACGACCCAGGGGACAATGACCTCGAAAAATAAGACGGACCCCCAAAAAGGTTGGAAGCCGCAAATTTTAATTTTTGACATCGACGGGGTGCTGATCGATGTGCGCGGAACCTACTGGCTCTCTGCGCTGCAAACCGTGCGGCACCTCAGCGGGAAGCGTGTCACTTACGCGGACCTCCATAAGTGGAAGAGCAAACCCGGGCACAACGACGACTGGCGCATGACTGCCAACTGGGTTACCTCGCTTGGCCGTCCAACCACTTATGACCAGGCGCGGGCAGCGTTCGAGAAATTCTATTGGGGCGCCGATGGCAAGCTGGGAAACGTTCAGAACGAGAAATTTGTGATTACGCCGCGGCAGCTGGAGCGTTGGGCGTCGCGTTACGAGTTGAATCTCTTTACCGGGCGCACCCGGCGTGAATTTGCGTTCACCTTCGATCGCTGGCCGCATACTTCGCGCTTTCGCATGGTGGTCACCATGGATGACGTGAAGCATGGGAAGCCGCATCCAGAGGGACTACTGAAGATACTGGGAAAGCGCGATCCGGCGACGGCAATTTATGTGGGCGACAACATCGACGACGCATTGGCGGCCCGCGGCGCAGGCGTTCCCTTCCTCGCCATCTTGCCAGTCGGCGCCCACGGCTACCGGCAACGTGCGGCGAACTTCCGCAAGCTTGGCGCGCTCGCCCTCCTTTCGCGGGCCGCCGATCTCAACCGCTGGCTGGCCGGTAACCAGGCAACCTTCCCACCAAAGTGACCTCTAAGTGATGTGAAGCTAAGGAGGAAGTTGTCACCGGTTGACCCAGCGTTTTAGGACCCTGGGGAACTCCCTGTCCCGGAGCAGGGAACTAACTGTATGAGGTCTGCCCGAAGGGCGATGAGCTACTATCAGCGAAATTCAACAATTCTCATGTCGATCGCTATCTTGGGAGCCGCGACGCTGGCGGCGCCCTGCTTACTGCACGCGCAAGCGCCACCAGGACCGCTTCCCCAGACGGAATCTCAGGACCCTCCACCAGCCCCTCCGCGCCCACAAGTTCAGAAACCTCCGGTTCAGCCCCGAACTTCCATCTTTGGAGCGTGGAAGCTTGATCGCGACGACAGCGACGACGGCCAAAAGAAGTTGCAGGACGCTCGAGCTAGCGACAGCAACAATGGTGGCTACGGTGGAAACCGGCGCATGGGTGGGGGCTATCCCGGAGGCGGTTACCCGGGCGGCGGCTACCCCGGAGGCGGCGGTGGCGGGCGCAGGATGGGACAGCAAAATGAGAGCGATGAAGACCGCCAAAAAACGCAGGAACTTCTTAATCCCCCGAATAACTTGACCGTCGCGGAGGCGAAAAAAGACGTTGAAGTGGATGTGTTCGATGATCTGCAGAACAAGCGGGCGCTTTTCACCGACGGCCGCAAAATCCAAAAGTCAAAAGATGCGACCTATCAAGAGGTTGCGGCCCATTGGGACGGCAACCGGCTGACCACCGACGAAAAGAAGCCCGGCGGCGGCAAGATGAGCCGCACCTACGAACTGTCCTACGACGGCACGCAACTTTATGAAACTTTGCATCTGACAACCGGCAGGGGCAACACGCTCGTCACCATCCGATACGTCTACGATCCACCGGCAACCGCTCCAGCCGCTGCCGCCGTAGCTCCACCCACGTCCAAGCAATAGCGAACGGAAATTTTCTAACCACCGTTATTTGGGCTATGTACGCTGCCGCGCGAGGTACCCATTAGCTAACGCCGTACACCCGCGCCGAATTGACGCCGCGCCGCGCTGGATGCTATAAAATTATTGATATCGCGGGCGCTTCTCGGCCCACCGAGGCGCTCATCCCAGGTCGAGCGCACGGCGCGGCCGTCAATCCTGAGGTTCAGGCGAAACAAGCTAAATGCAAGAGATTGTTCACCAACTTGGCGAACTGTTCCTTCAGGCTGTGCCTACAGTCCTGATCCTGCTCGTTTTTTATTTCATTCTTCGTGCCATTTTCTTCAAGCCACTCCTCAAAGTAATGGCCGAGCGCGACACGCGAACCGTTGGAGCCCGCAAAGCCGCGGAAGCCGCCCAGGCCGCCGCCGCCGAAACAATAAAGCAATATCAGGAAGCGCTCAAGCAGACCCGCGCCAAGGTCTACGCCGAGCAGGAAGCCGTCCGCAAAAAACTGCTCGACGATCGCACCGCCCTGCTCAAGGAGGCGCACGCCAAGGCCGCGGCCGAAGTTGCTGCTGCCAAAGAGCGCGTTGCGGCGGAACTAGCCGTAGCACGCAAAGAAATCGAAGGCACGGTCGCGCAGCTATCCGCGGAAATAGCGCGTCGCGTTCTACAAATTCCACCGCAGCGGCCCCCCACCAGCCCGGCAAGAGAGGTTAAATGACGCTCCGCCGGCTGCAACTCTTCCTTACTGTGATGTTCGCGTTGCTCTTTGCCGCGATAAACGTTCACGCCGCGGAGGGCGGCAACACTGCGCAAGAGCGTGCCAACGAGATTTTCAAGTGGATCAATTTCGCGCTGCTCGCCGCCGGACTGATTTGGCTCTTCGGCAAGGTTTTACCGCCCACATTCCGCAAGAATGCCGACAACATCAGCTCCGCAATTACGAAAGCTACAGAGGCAAAGGCTGAAGCCGACCGCCAACTCCGCGAAGCCGAGGAAAAACTGGCGCGCCTGGAGCAGGAAGTCGCGCAACTGCGAGCCACGGCGAAAAAAGAAGCCGAAGCGGAAGCCGAGCGCATTCGCAACGCCGCGCAAAGTGACGCGCAAAAAATCACCGTCGCTGCTCAAGCCGAAATCGAAGCCGCCGAGCGCGCCGCCCGCCTCGAACTGAAGGCCATCGCCGCCCATCTCGCCGTAGACGGCGCCGAATCCCTGCTAGCGGAACAATTAACGCCACAAGCGCAAGAAGCTTTGGTCAGCGCATTTGTAAAGGGCCTCGCGGGGAGACCCAATTGAAGTCCGCAAGCTTTCAATATGCCAACGCGCTCGCGGATGTTGCCTTGCAGCAAGGCGCGGCCGATCCGGCTCTGAAGCAACTCACCGATTTCGCGGATGTCTATGCGGAATCTCCGGAATTGAGGAATTTTTTTGCGAGCCCCGCGGTCGATCGCGAAGCCCAGCACGCCGTGATTGAGAAACTGGTCGCGCGCTTGGGCGCCAGTAAAATTATTCGCAACTTTCTTTTCCTGATCGTGGACCACGGGCGAACCCACATCCTGCCCGAAATTCTCGCAGCGTTTCAGGAAGTGGTGCGACAGCGCCAGGGTATCGCCGAAGCGGAAGTATCCACCGCGATCGAACTGACCTCGGCGCAGAAGATCGAGTTCGCGTTCACGCTGGAAAAGCTTACCGGCAAGCGCGTCGAGGCGAAATATTCGCTCGAGCCCGCTTTACTCGGCGGCGCGGTAGTACGCATCGGCGACGCCATTTACGACGGCTCGCTGCGCCAGCGTCTGAACGCGATGCGCGCCCAGCTGGCCGCAGAGTGAAAAATTTGGGTGGGACAATACGGAGGGCATGGCTTCAGCCATGGAACTCTTTGGGAGGTCGGAGCTTTAGCTCCGACATAGGCGTCTGGTTTTTAGAGGGCTTTAGCTCCTGAAGAAGCGCACGGCGACGAAACGGCCTGAGCAGCACCAAAACGCAGCATCGGAGCGCGAATGGCGAAAATCAAGGCAGACGAAATCAGCAAAATTCTGCGCGAGCAGATTGCTAACTACGAGCAGACCGTGGCAGTCGACGAAGTCGGCTCCATCATCAGCGTAGGCGACGGCATCGCCCGCATCCACGGTCTCGACAAGGTCATGGCCGGCGAGATGCTGGCCTTCCCACATGAAGTTTACGGCATCGCGCTGAACCTCGAAGAAGAAGAAGTCGGCGCCGTGCTCCTCGGCGAATCCTTCGAGCTAAAAGAAGGCGACACCGTAAAACGCACCAACACCATTATGTCGGTGCCCGTAGGCGAAGCGCTGATCGGCCGCGTGGTAAGCCCGCTCGGCGAACCGCTCGATGGCAAAGGCCCGATTCAATCCAAGCAGCGCAACCCGCTGGAAAAAATCGCCCCAGGCGTTCTAGATCGCCAACCGGTCCGCGAACCGGTGCAAACCGGCATCAAGGCAATCGATGCCATGATCCCGATCGGCCGTGGCCAGCGCGAACTGATCATCGGCGACCGGCAGACCGGAAAAACCGCCGTAATTCTCGACACCATCATCAACCAAAAGGGTGGCGACCTGATCTGCATCTACTGTGCAATCGGTCAGAAGCGCTCCACGATCGCACAAGTCGTGAAAGTTTTGACTGACGCCGGCGCCATGGATTACACCATCATCGTCGCGTCCTCCGCGTCCGAGCCGGCTTCGGTCCAATACATCGCCCCGTACGCCGCGTGCGCCATGGGCGAATATTTTCGCGACACCAAGCGCCACGCCATCACCTTCTACGACGATCTTTCCAAACACGCGCAAGCCTACCGCGAAATTTCGCTATTGCTGCGCCGCCCGCCGGGCCGCGAAGCTTTCCCCGGCGACGTCTTCTATCTCCACTCCCGCTTGCTGGAGCGCGCCGCGAAACTGAACGACAAGCTCGGCGCGGGATCACTCACATCGCTTCCCGTAATTGAAACGCAAGCCGGCGACGTCTCGGCCTACATCCCCACCAACGTGATCTCCATCACCGACGGCCAGATTTATCTGGAAGCCGACCTCTTCAACGCCGGCATTCGCCCCGCCATCAACGTTGGCATCTCCGTAAGCCGCGTAGGCGGCAACGCCCAGATCAAAGCCATGCGCCAGGTAGCCGGCTCCCTCCGTCTGGACATGGCCCAATACCGCGACCTTGCCTCCTTCGCCCAATTCGGCGCCGACCAGCTCGACAAAGCCACGCAAGCGCAACTCGGCCGCGGCCAGCGCCTCACCGAAGTTCTGAAGCAGGACCAATACCAACCCCTTTCCGTCGAAAAGCAGGTCCTAAGCATCTTCGTCGCAACCACCGGACCTCTCGACAGCGTTCCGGTTCAGGACGTCCGCCGCTTCGAACGGGAGTTTCTGCAGTTTGTGGAAAGCAGCTATCCAGCGATCCTGAAAAGTATTGCCGAAAAGAAAGCTCTCGACGACGGCATCAAAGCCGAAATCAAGAAAGCCGTAGGCGATTTCAAGGAGCGCTTCACCGCATCCGAAAAGGAGACCGTAGCAGCTAAGTAGTCGCTTGTAGCTCAACGATCATGGCCACACTCCTTGATTTCCGACGCCGCATCCGCTCGGTGAAGAGCAGCCAGCAGATCACCCGCGCGATGAAATTCGTTGCCGCGGCCCGCCTGCGCCGCGCTCAGGAAGCCGCCATGGCGGCTCGCCCCTACGCGCAGGAGCTGGCCCGTCTGCTCCGCTCCATCATGTCCCGTATTCAGGATGTGACCCATCCGCTGATGGAACAGCGCGAGGAAAAGAATGTTTTGGCCATCGTCCTCACCGGCGAGCGCGGTCTTGCCGGCGCTTTCAACGCCAACATACTGCGCAAGGCCAACGAATTTTTCCGCGCCAACAGCAACAAGAAAGTTGTGACCATTCCGGTAGGAAAAAAGGGCCGCGACGCACTGAAGAAAGCCGGATTCAGTTTTGCCGGCGAATACGTCAACGTTCTAGCCCGTGTGGATTTTAAAGTCGCGAGAGAAATCGCCAACCTGGCCACCCATCTTTATGCCAAAGGCGAAATTGACGCCGTCTACATCGTCTTCAGCGAATTCAAGAGCGTGATGACCGCGAATCTGGTGGTCGAAAAATTGCTGCCGATCGACAAAATAATCGAAGCGCTTGGTGCAAAAGACGATTCTCGCGCCGAGCACGAAAAAAATCAAAAAAAACCGGGCCAGCAAGACAGCGCCGAAATCGACTACATCTACGAACAACCCCCGGAGCATTTGCTCGGCAAGTTGCTCCCGCGATACGTCGAAACCCAAGTCCTCCGAGCCATGCTGGAATCTTCGGCCGCCGAATACGCCGCCCGGATGACCGCCATGGAAGCCGCCACCAAAAACGCCGGCGAAGTCATCGAATCTCTCACGATGACCATGAACAAAGTGCGGCAAGCAGCCATCACCACGGAAATCATCGAAATCGTAAGCGGAGCGAATTATGGAAAGTAAAGACAACAAGCCCATTGTACAGGCGGGTCCTGCCGTGCCTGGTGTCGACCTTGGCAAGCCGCCGGCCGCAAGTTCGCAAGTAAAGTCCAAGCCAGGAGATGGTATGCCCGAAAATGCCAAGGCCGTTGGCCACGTTGTACAGGTCATCGGACCGGTGCTGGACGTTCAGTTTGACGCGGGCCATCTGCCCGCAATTTACAACGCGGTTCGCATCACCAGCGAAGGCTATAACATTCCCGAGCCGCTCGACGTCATCGTCGAAGTGCAACAGCATCTCGGCGAAGGCCGCGTCCGCGCCGTAGCCATGGAACCCACCGAAGGTATGGTCCGCGGCATGAAAGCCTACGACACCGGCGCAGGCATCATGGTGCCAGTAGGTCGCGCAACGCTCGGCCGGGTGATGAACGTTCTTGGCAAGCCAGTCGACCAGTTGGGGCCAGTAGTGAGCGACAAGCATTATCCGATTCACCGCCCGGCTCCGAAACTCGAAGATCAATCCACAACGCTAGAAATGTTCGAGACCGGAATCAAGGTAGTCGATCTGATCGAGCCCTACCTCAAAGGTGGAAAAATTGGCCTCTTCGGCGGTGCAGGCGTCGGCAAGACCGTGCTCATCATGGAATTGATCCACAACGTAGCCATGAAGCACGGCGGCGTTTCGGTGTTCGCCGGAGTCGGCGAGCGCACCCGCGAAGGCAATGACCTCTGGCTGGAAATGTCCGAAGGTGGCGTTATCGTCCCCGGCAACTCCGAAAAGTCCCGCGCCGCTTTAATCTACGGCCAAATGACCGAGCCACCCGGTTCGCGTCTACGCGTAGGCCTGACCGGTCTGACCGTAGCCGAATATTTCCGCGACGAAGAGCACCTCGACGTACTCCTGTTCATCGACAACATTTTCCGTTTCGTGCAAGCCGGTTCCGAAGTTTCCGCGCTCCTCGGCCGCATGCCCAGCGCCGTAGGCTACCAGCCCAACCTCAACACCGAAATCGGCGAACTCCAGGAGCGCATCACCTCCACGAAATCCGGCTCGATCACATCGGTGCAAGCCATCTACGTCCCAGCAGACGACTACACCGACCCCGCTCCAGCCGCAACCTTCGCGCACCTCGACGCCACCACCAACCTGAGCCGCCAAATCGTAGAGCGCGGCATCTACCCCGCCGTCGATCCGCTAGCCAGCTATTCGCGCATTCTCGACCCGCGCATCGTAGGCGCCGAACACTACGCCGTAGCTCGCGGCGTGAAATCCATCCTCCAGCGCTACAAAGACCTGCAAGACATCATTGCCATTCTCGGCATAGAAGAATTGTCGGACGAAGACAAGCGCACCGTAGCCCGCGCCCGTAAAATCGAGCGCTTCCTGTCACAACCCATGTTCGTAGCCGCCCAATTCACCGGCCTGGAAGGCAAATACGTCAAGATCGAAGACACCGTCCGCAGCTTCAAGGAAATCGTCGAGGGCAAATACGACGACATCCCAGAGCAAGCGTTCTACATGGTTGGCACTATCGAAGAAGCCCTGCAAAAAGCCGAGAAAATGAAGGCGGCGGCCTAAACTGTTTTAATAAACTATGCTTCCCGATTCCATCGAGCTGATCATCGTCACCCCGGAGCGTCAACTGCTCCGCGAGACCGTCGTGGAGGTCACTCTCCCCGGCGCCGACGGCCAACTGGGCATCCTGCCCGGCCACGCCCCGCTGATCACCGAGCTAGGCATCGGCGAACTGAGCTACCGCTCGAAAAATTCCGGCGAATCAGGACCGATCGCAATCATCAGCGGTTTCGCGGAAGTTTTGGGCGATCGCGTAACGGTGCTGGCCGAAACCGCAGAGCGTCCCGAGGAAATCGACATAGTCCGTGCCGAAGAAGCGAAAAAGCGCGCCGAAGAGCGCCTCGCCGCAGCCTCCAGCGATCCTAACGTCGACTGGGCCCGCGCTGCCATCGCCCTACAGCGCTCGCTAATTCGCATCCAGGTGGCCCGCAAACGCCGCGGCGTCACGGTACTAGGCGAATAATTCCACGATGATTCTTCCCCAGGGCCAATGCCAACCGTAACGATGTACACCACCACATGGTGCCCCGATTGCCTCCGCGCCAAATCTTTTTTGAAACAACGAGGCGTGACCTACCAGGAAATCAATATTGAACACGACGAATCCGCGGAAGCCTTGGTTATCAAAGTGAACAAGGGCAAACGCAAAGTGCCGACTCTAAAAGTCGGGGATCGATATTTTGCCTGCAGCCCCTTTAACCCCGTCACCCTGGCCGCCGAACTCGACGTGCCTCTTAATCCCTGATTTTTTTTTCCTACGCTGCGATCAATTCCATTCAAATTTTCCACTGGGCCGCAAAATCCCGTTCTGCAATTTCCTGGAAGAGCCGCGCCGAATACCCGCCCTTGGCGTTACCCTGAGTTGCCGGACATACCTCGCCACGACACCGTCATCCTGAGCGAAGCGAAGGATCTCAACGCGAACGACATCTCGATCGGAGAACGGAACGACACGTCTTACCGTTCTTGGTGGCTGCTCTCTAGAAACACTTTCGTCCACCTCAGTGCAGCGGCACGCCTCGAGCCCAAACGTTCGCAACCTGCAGTCCTTCATCCAGCAGAACGATGTCGGCGTCCGCTCCGGTTCGCAGCGCGCCCTTTTTAAACTCGATGCCCAGCAGCCTTGCAGGATTTTCCGTTAGCATACGCACGGCGTCGGATAGCGAAAAGCCCATCTCCACGATGTTGCGAAGCGCCCGGTCTAACGTGAGCGTACTGCCCGCCAGCTTGCCCTCAGCATTGCGACACACGCCTCCAGCCACGGTTACCTGAAACTTGCCCAGCATGTAATTCCCATCGGGCATGCCGGTCGCGGAGATTCCATCGCTAACCAGAATCACGCAACCCGGCCCCTTGGCCTGCAGTAGGATTCGCATTGCCGCTTCTTCAACATGCACTCCGTCAGCGATCAACTCGGCGGTGACGTCGGGTGTGGTGAGCACCGCGCCGATCACACCGCTGTCGCGGTGCGAGAATGGGCGCATCGCGTTGTAAACGTGTACGGCATGTCGCACTCCTCGCGCGATCGCTGCTCGCGCCTGCTCGTACGTCGCATCTGTGTGACCCATGGCGACGACCAGGCCTGCCTTGCGCGCAGCGTCGATGCACGGCGCCGCCCCGAGAAGTTCCGGAGCCATCGTAAGAATGCGCGCGTTCCCAGCCGCCGCCTGCAAAAATCTTTCCAATAGTTCCGCCGAAGGCAGCTGAATCCATTCCTTCGGGTGTACGCCACGACGCGCGGAGCTAATGAATGGTCCTTCAAAATGCACGCCTAGTACTTCGGCTCTCGGCTCGATTTTTTCCGACGGCGAACCTGTTTCGTGCTGCTCGGTAACATACCGAGCTATTCCTTCCACGCTGCGGCAGATATCATCGGGGCTGGCGGTCACCGTCGTAGCCACAAACGAAGTGGTGCCATGACGAGCGACCATTTGCGAGACCGCCGTCAATGCCTCTTCCGTGCCTTCCATTACGTCGCGGCCGCCGGCACCGTGGATGTGTACATCCACAAATCCAGGTATCGCGGTCTGCTGTAGAGCGGTGATCTCCTGCCCTCCTGCTGGCAGACTCATGTCTTGGCGAGAGCCGATCGCCTCAATCACTCCATCGCGAATCAGAATCCCAGCGTCCGGAATTTCGCTACCTGGGGTGAGCGCTCGCGCGGTATGCAGCAGAATCGTTGTCATAGGCAGATTCACATCGTAGCGGAAATGAGCCGTAAAAGAAAAAGGGAGGGTTCTTTAGAACCCTCCCGGGGTGTACTCTCTCAGTAATAATTTAAATATCTGAAACGTTTACTGACCTGGTGTCGAAGCGCTGGCCGAAGTAGCGCCCGCTGCTTTCGGCACGCTCAAATAGCCCGACGCTGACGCCTTCGATACTTTGTTGACCACGAGTTCTAGTGCCGCATGGCTCCCGCCGGTATAGAAAAAGATCGGCTCGTTCACCGAACGGTTTTTCTTCTCGAAGCTCTTGTCATCCGCCAACACGTTGATGGTGTACTGGTTTTTCTTGGTGTTGGTGTCCTTCAGTTCGACCTGAATTGATCCGACTCGCTCCGCGCCGCCTTTGCGGGAAACGGTGAACTCGAAATAATCGCGCTGCCCCATGCGCCGCAGTTGGTCGATCTCGTCGTGGTTGCGAGCGATTAAAGTACCCATCTCGCTGCGCGCCATCTGAATGCTGTTCTTCGTGGCGTCCAAATCGCTCTTCACGCCGGTAACGTCACCGTTCAGCTTGTTCACGTCATCGGCATTTGCTTTCGTGGCCAGCTGGGTACTCACCGAACTTTCCAAGCCGCTCAATTTCTTGTCAACGGCCACTGAAGTTGCCTTGGTCTGCTTGCGCGCCGCAACCAGCTGGCTCTCGGTCAGGTTCAGCTTGTCGGTCACGACCTTCAAGTCGCTCTGCAGCTGTTGATTAATTTCGTCGTCTTTAGCAAGTCGCTGGGTCAAGGCGTCGGTCGACTGCTTCACCGAGACCTGCGTGGCTTGCTCGATGTTACTTGCCCGATTAAGCGCGCCGACCGCCACCCCAAGCCCGAGCACAGATATCGCGCCGAGCACCGCCAGGGAGAGTCCCACCCACCGCGGAGTGGCCGCGCTGGTTTGATAGCTTGATTCTTGAAAATCACTCATGACGTAGTCTCCTTTTGCTTCATCCGTTCCTGTGTCACTGGAAAGGAGCAGCTTCTACACCAAACGCTCTACCTCCTGTGGAAAATGACTAATTCCAATCCCTGAAAAGGGTTGCGGCGAAATCCAAGGGAAAAGGGGGGCTTTCTTATACGTACTAGTACTAGTAAAGATTACCGGACTCGCGCAGCGAAGGTAGTTTTTGCCAAGAAATCCTGTATCACACCGGAGATCGCCGTCGGGAAACCTCATAAAATGAAACCGGCCGAACACGGCGTGTCCGGCCTCAAATTACTGATTCAACTTATATTAACTCGAGCTTTACGCAGCGGTGCGTGCCGTTTCTGTCTCGTGCACCCTCAATGACCCGAAATAGCGGTCCAGCGTAGTGTTGGCAGCCTCGAAGACAAGATGACAATCGCGGCACTCGCCAAGGTGACGTTCGATCTCGCTCTCAACGGAGGGCGACAGTTTTCGTTCCAAATACCAACAAATCAAGTGGATAGTGTCCTTACAGCTCATAATTCCCCGTCTCTGGACGTCCCCGGTCTTGCTCCCCGTGCACTGTTTATGGTGCACTTGATCTACCAAAGAGCTGTCCCAACGTACAGGTTCTTAATAGCTTTCGATTCAGTTACTTGACTGTTTCGGGCCGGGACCGGATGACGCGCAGCACGGCCCCCTATTGGAATCTTTACACATGCACCCGCCAATCTTGCGTCGAGCTGAAGCGTAGATCGTTTAACGGGTTGGCACGACGGTCATTTGGCGAAGTGCCGCGATTCGGGCCTCGAGCGGCGGGTGAGTGCTGAACCAGGAGGCCAATCCACCGCCAAGCAGCGGTTGGACGATGCACAGAGCCGCGGTTGTCGGCGCCAGGGTGGTCGTCGGGATGCGTTGGTTGTAAGCTCCCAGCTTTTGCAAAGCGCTGATCAGCCCGTACGGCTGACCCACCATCCGTGCGCCGGTTTCATCGGCGGAGTACTCGCGCGTTCTTGAAAGGAATAATTGCAGCATCAGCGCCGCAAAGGGCGCCAGGATCATCATGGCTATCGCGGCGAAGGCGCCGCCGCCCCCTTCCCGGTCGTCGTCCCGTTCTCCGCCGTAGCCGCCGAAGATCATGCCCCATTGGGCCATGTGAGCCAGATAGGTGATCGCGCCGGCGATAGTGGCGGCGATGGAGGTGGTCAGAATGTCGTAGTTCCGCACGTGGGAGAGCTCGTGCGCAATCACTCCCTCCAACTCGTCATCATCCATGATGTCCAGCAGGCCTTGGGTGACCGCTACCGAAGCGTGACCGGGATTACGGCCGGTGGCAAACGCGTTGGGCGCCTGTTCGGGAATAACGTACAGCCTCGGCACCGGCAAGTTCGCTTTGGCCGCTAGACGTTCCATCACTGCGTAGAGCCGCGGTAATTGCTCCCGCGTCACCGGCTGCGCCCCACTGGTCTTTAGCGCAATCTTGTCGGAAAAAAAATAGGATACGGCGTTCATCAGCACGGCAAACGCCAGAGCGATCTTCATTCCCGCGGGGCCCGCCAGAGCGTCACCCGCAACCACCAGGAGAACGCTCAACAAAATCAGTAAAATGCCTGTCCGCAAAATCTTCATGAGTTCACCGCAATTCCATCCAGGTTCCGCCCTGCCCAAACCGGCATCTTGAGGCTATCCGATAAGGTTAGCTCGGGGACCTCAACGACAGCTTACATCGCGGCGCCTTCTTCGTTGAGATCCTTCGCTCAGCATGACCATAAATCGTGGCGCGAATTGACCAGCAACGCGAATCCATTCGATCACCTAGCTCTCAAAGGCGGTGGCTCACGAATTGAGAGTCACCCCGGGGCGAGCGGGCGATTGGTTATGGAGTCACCGCCGCCGCTACCGGCTTCGCTTTTGCTATGCGCTCGAAACGCATCGCATCTTTCTGTCCATCGCGATCGACGCATACCACGTCGCCCGGCAAAACCTTGCCTTCCAGGATCTGCATGGCCAGCGGATCTTGAATCATCCGCTGAATGGTGCGCCGCAGTGGACGCGCACCGAACGCGGGATCGTATCCTTCGCGCACCAGCAGCTCCTTCGCCGCAGCGGTCAGTTCCAGTTTGATTTGGCGCTCCGCCAGTAAATTCTCGACGCCCCGTAGCAGCAAGTCCACGATGCGCGCCAGATGCTCCTTGCCCAGCGGATTGAAGATCACGATTTCGTCGATACGGTTGATGAATTCCGGTCGGAACGCAGCGCGCAATGCGTCCAGAGCTTGCTTTCGCGCTTTCTCCGGATCCTTGCCCGCCAGTTCGAAAATTGCTGTGGATCCCACGTTGCTGGTCATCACCAGGACGGTGTTGCGAAAGTCTACGGTGCGGCCTTTGCCGTCAGTCAATCTTCCATCTTCCAGAATCTGGAGCAGAACGTTGAATACATCGGGGTTGGCCTTCTCGATTTCGTCGAACAAGACCACCGAATAGGGATGACGCCGCACTTGCTCGGTCAGCTGGCCACCCTCTTCGTAGCCTACGTAGCCTGGCGGGGCGCCAATCAGCCGCGAAACGCTGTGCTTCTCCATATATTCGGACATATCGATACGGATCATCAGCTTTTCATCGTCGAACAGAAACTCCGCCAGCGCCCGCGCTAGTTCAGTTTTCCCGACACCGGTTGGGCCCATAAAAATGAACGATCCAATCGGTCGCTTGGTATCCGACAATCCGGCGCGACTCCGCCGTACAGCGCTGGCCACGCGTTCCAGCGCGTCCTCTTGTCCGACAACGCGCAGCCGCAGCCGCTCTTCCATGTGTACAAGTTTCTGCGCTTCGCCTTCGAGCAAGCGGCCGACGGGAATGCCAGTCCATTTGCTAACCAGTTTCGCGATGTCTTCCTCGTCGACTTCTTCTTTCAGCATCGGAGCATCTTTTTGGATCGCGGCAAAACGCTCTTCGGCTTGCTTCAGATCGCGCTCGGCCGCAGCGGTGCGGCCGTAGCGAATCTCCGCGACCTTGGCCAGCTCGCCGGATCGTTCGTAGCGCTGTTCCTCGGCGTGCAGCTGTTCGATCTGCTCTTTCAGTTTGCGAATCTTGCCGATGGCGTCTTTTTCCGTCTGCCACCGCGCTTTTCGGCCGCTGGAATCTTCGCGCAGCTTTGCCAGCTCCTTCTCGATCTGCTGGCGCCGGTCCTTGGAATGCGCGTCCTTCTCCTTCAGCAAGGCTTGCCGCTCGATTTCCAGCTGCATGATGCGCCGCTCGATCTCGTCAATTTCTTCGGGCAACGAATCGATCTGCATGCGCAGGCTGGCCGCCGCTTCGTCGATCAGGTCGATGGCCTTGTCGGGCAGGAAGCGGTCCGAGATGTAGCGGTGCGAAAGCATCGCCGCAGCTATGATGGCCGCGTCTTTAATACGCACCCCATGGTGCACTTCGTAACGTTCTTTCAATCCACGCAAAATCGAAATGGTGTCTTCAATCGTCGGCTCGTTCACGAGGACCGGCTGGAATCTCCGTTCCAGCGCCGGATCCTTCTCGATGTATTTCTTGTATTCATTCAGTGTAGTCGCGCCGATCGCCCGCAGCTCGCCGCGAGCCAGCGCCGGCTTCAAAATGTTCGAAGCGTCCATCGATCCTTCCGCTGCGCCCGCGCCCACCAGGGTGTGCAGCTCGTCGATGAACAGAATGATCTGTCCTTGCGCCTCGGTGATTTCCTTCAGCACCGCTTTCAAACGTTCTTCAAATTCCCCGCGGAACTTTGCCCCCGCGACCAATGCCGCCAAATCCAAGGCTACCAATTTCTTCGTTTTGAGCACGTCCGGTACATCGCCGGAAATAATTCTTTGCGCTAGTCCTTCAACAATTGCCGTTTTCCCGACGCCGGGCTCGCCAATCAGTACCGGATTGTTTTTAGTGCGGCGCGCCAGAATCTGCATCACGCGCCGAATCTCTTCGTCGCGCCCAATTACCGGATCGAGCTTCGACCGGCGCGCCAGCTCGGTAAGGTCGCGCGCATACTTCTCGAGAGCGGCATAGGTGGCCTCGGGATTCTGCGAGGTCACCCGCTGGCTTCCACGCAGGCCGGTCAGAGCTTGCAGGATGGCTTCGTGCGAAGCGCCGTGACGCTTGAGCAATTGCCCGGCCGGATCGCGGTCTTGCCCGGCGATGGCCAGGAACATATGCTCGGTCGAGACGTATTCGTCCTTAAAGTTTTCAGCCTCTTTGAATGCGCGTTCCAGAACATCGTTCAGCGCACGGCCCATATTTTGCTGCGCGAAGCCAGTCACTTTCGGAAGCCGGCTAATTTCGCGCTGGAGGTCTTGCGACAGCATTTCGCTGCGAATTCCCAATCGTGCCAGCAGCGGTGACACCACGCCATCTGCCTGGGTAATCAGCGCAGTCAATAAATGCACCGGCTGGACCTCCTGGTTTTCGTGACTCGCAGCAACCTCCTGCGCACTCTGTAAGGCCTCTTGCGCCTTAACCGTCATTTTTTCAAATCGCAACATGACTTCTTTCCCTCAAATCTATTTCTTGATGAAACGGGGCTGGCTTCTCGCCAGCCCCGCTCAATACAACAACCATCTACTCTAACTCGCTCGCTACCTGCTTACTTGGCACCCGCCGCGGCGGCGGCAACCGCCGGGGTTCCGACGTTTACCTTAATCTGCTTTGGCTTGGCTTCCTCACGCTTCGGAATGGTCAACGTCAACACCCCGTTGTGGTAGTCCGCCTTGATGCCATCCGGATTTACGGTGTTGGCCAGCGCGAAGCTGCGGCTGAACGAGCCATAGGCACGCTCCACGCGCAGGTAATTGTCTTCGTTGACCTGCTTCTCGAATTTGCGATCGCCGCGAATGGTCAAGATGTTGTTCTCTACGCGAATGTCCAGATCCTTGGGATCGATATCCGGCAGATCGGCCTTCACGACCAACTCGTGTTCGTTCTCATAGATGTCCACCGCGGGCGCCCACGCGGTTAGGTTGGATTCCTGGCCGGTGCGCTCAAGAGCATCGCTAAACAAGCGATTGATCTGATCCTGCAGGGCGCTTGCGCCGGTGCCCGGAGCGCGAAACGATGAAAGCGTTCTCATGTGTTTGACCTCCATTGCTATCTAACTGCACCGCGATAATAAAATATGAGTGTAACAATGTCAAGTAATATTTCTGAATCCCATGATACTGAGTAAATCCATTAATTTAAGTCCCTTACGAGCAGGCAGGGGCTCAATGAGAGAGAGGTGCGCCGGCCGACAATTACCTATCACCATGCGGACTAATTGCTCATCGCCCATTCACTGCTAAACTGCCGCGATGCGTCTCGAGGAGCTCGAGTACTCCCTACCTTTCGAACGGATTGCGCAATATCCCTTAGACCGCCGGGACGCGTCACGCCTCCTTACGCTGGGATGCGACACGGGAGCATTGGGAGACCATCTTTTTGCGGAACTCCCGGCGCTCTTGCGTGGCGACGAGCTGGTCGTTTTGAACAATACGAGGGTCATTCCTGCGCGGCTGTATGGGCGGCGCGTCCGATTGCATTCCCAGCCGCCATCGAAGGCGACCCGCTCCGGGCATCTCGCCGGCAACGTGGAGGTTTTGTTGACTGGCAAGATCGCGCCGGACAGGTGGGAAGCACTGGTTCGTCCAGGACGCAAGTTGCCGAAGGGTGAACGCGTGGTATTCGGCGCAGGCGAGCTGGAAGCAGAAATTGTTGCGCGCGGTGAATTAGGTGTGCGGACCTTGCAATTCGCTTCCAAAGATGGGCGTTCGGTAGGGGAGCATATCGATCGCCTGGGCCATATTCCATTGCCACCGTATATTGACCGCGCCGACGTTGTTTCGGACCGCGATCGTTATCAGACGGTGTTCGCGAAAAATCCCGGAGCGATTGCCGCTCCGACGGCGGGCTTGCACTTCACTCCGGAGATTCTGGCGCAGATACAGCGAAGCGGCGCGAAGATTTGCGAGGTCACTTTGGACGTCGGCTTGGGAACGTTCCAGCCGATACATGCGGAGACGCTGGAAAGTCACGTCATGCACGCGGAGTCTTATGACGTCTCTGAAGAGGCTGCGGAGCGGATCCAGGCGGCTCACGCGGAGGGGCGGCCGATCCTTGCTGTTGGCACTACCGTTGTCCGAACACTGGAAGCGGCGGCATTGCGGGCTGCGGAAACCGGGTCCCCACGGCTGGTTATTGCGGGAAAGGCGGAGGCTCGGCTGTTTATTTTGCCGGGCTTTCGGTTTCGGGTAGTGAATGCGCTGCTGACGAATTTTCATTTGCCGCGGTCTACGCTGCTGGCGCTGGTTTGTGCGTTTGCTGGCCGCGACCGCGTGCTGGCTGCCTATAAACACGCGGTGCAGGCGGGTTATCGTTTTTATAGTTATGGGGACTGCATGTTGATTCGTTAACGATCGGGTAGTGCGCGGGAAGCTCGAAACACTCTGAAACTCGAGGAGTGTTGGCTATCTGGATATCTGAGTCCGGTTAACGGCGGCACAGGCAAGACTGCCGGTGCCCACCAGAACGAAAAGGAGGCTGCATCCGCGCAGCCTCCTGGTGGTCTGGACGAAAAAATATTGCTGGTTATTCGCTGAAAACGAAGACGCGCTTTTGACCTGAGAAGCGCACTTCGGACACCTGGCCCTTGTCGTTCAAAAGAACCGCGTCGTAGTTGGACTTGGCCTCGCGGTCTTCCCAGCGGCCTTCGCTTTCGGCAACGACTTGCTTGCCCTTTTGGACCGTGGCCTTGGTGCCGTCGATCAGCAAGCGGTATTCACCAGCCTGCAGATCGGCCCTGCCTACTCTAGCGGCCGAGGGGATGTTGATTGTCTTGCTGATTGGTTTTGCGAAGACGGGTACCGCCGTGGCGATAACCGCAAGCAGTGTCATGCTCCGAAGAAGTGATTGGGATTTCATGCGTGTCAATTCCTTTCCGTCAAAATCGAGTCAGCCGCAGACCACCTGCAGCAGGACAGACAGAGTTGACACGCGGGCACCGGGAGAAGTAAATTTCCCCGAACGACACTTTCTCTTCCTGGACTAACGGCCGGAAAGAATGCGTGTCACTGGCCCCGCGGCTGCCACCGCGGGGTTTTTGTTGAAGTTCTCTGGCTGACCTACGGCAGCCCTGCTTTCGGCTGCACTCGTATAAACGAAGCGCACCCCGCATTTGTTTCGTCGGATGGATGAAATATTTTGTTGGTTGTTGTCATTAGTATGTCACGGGCGCTGTTCGCTCCTGGAACGAGATGACGTTTTTTGCCCAAATTTTCATAGAAATTAGAACTTTGGGAGACAATTTGGTTCTGCGTCGCACAAACTCTGGTCATTTTTGCAACCGGCTCGATTCCCGCCGTGCATCCTCTGTTATGTTCATTTATACTCGGTTACTCTTTTTGGATACCTCCGATGCGGATTCTCGTTCTTAGCGACATTCACGCTAACTCGACTGCCCTGACCGCGGCCCTGGAGATGGCCAAGGGCCGTTGGGACCACGTTGCCTGTTTAGGCGATGTCGTGGGTTATGGCCCCGATCCGAACGAAGTCACGTCTAAGATCCGCGAGCTTGGCGCGCGAACGATCCGCGGCAATCATGACAAGGCCGCCACCGACTTGATGGAAACCAACGATTTTAATCCCGTCGCGAAAACCGCTGTCGATTGGACTCGTTCGCAGCTTTCCCCTGAAAATTTGAAATGGATCTCCGAACTTCCCTCCGGGCCTTTGGAAACGGACGGAGTGGTTCTCGTTCACGGCGCGTTTCAAGATGAAGATGAATATGTATTCACCCCCCAGCAAGCGCTCGAGGGACTTCTCGATTCGACCGCAGCGGTGACCTTTTTTGGGCACACGCATCACCAGGGCGGATTTTCTTACGAAAATCAAAATTCGCATCTGGAAGTGCTTAACATCCATCCTCGCGCATCGGAGTCTTTCGCTCCTTTGCGTATCGAACCGAAACGACGCTATTTGTTGAACCCGGGCTCGGTCGGCCAGCCTCGCGACGGCGATCCGCGCGCCGGCTTTGCCATCGCCGACCTGGAACACCAGATCGTTGAATTTTGGCGAGTCCCTTACGATATATCTGAGGTTCAGGCTCGCATGCGGACGGCCCGGTTACCCGAGCCGTTGGTACACCGACTCGTGGTAGGTCGCTAAACTGGAACGCGCACGGCCTGCTACTTACCTTCCCCATCGCGAAACGTGCGAAACTTCCGTGGTGAGTTCATGCACGAAGAACCTCAAATTGAGATTCCCGACGCTGCGCGCCCAGGCCGTTTCCATTTCGCACTAGTTCTGGCCGCCGTGGCCGTGCTGGTAATCGTTGGCGCACTGTATTTTCTGCCCGGCCGCCAATCACCCCCGGGTGCGGCGCCGCCCGGAACTCATTTTGCCTTTGGCCCTGCCGAACAGGCGTACGCGTCCAGAGTGCGCGTCGAAAATATCGCGCTCAGCCGTGCGGAAAATTTCCTGCACCAGGAAATCACCACGCTCACGGGCGAACTCGTCAATGGCGGGGACCGCACGCTGCGAGGCGTCGAGGTGACGATTGAGTTTTCCGACGATCTGAATCAAATCGCCTTGCGCGAAACCCGTCCGGTTTTAACCCCAGTTACAGCCTCGCTGGCTGGCGGCGATCATCGTAGCTTTGAAGTTTCGTTCGAACACATCCCGTCCTCGTGGAATAGGCAACAGCCTGCTGTGCGCATCAGCGGGCTGCAATTTTAACCCGCTAAAATGGGTATCAGTAGATGTGATTACACCATTTAATAGCGAATAGAGCTTAGCCCTGATCTGGAGGCGTGGCTGCGTGAACTCGCCGGGTCAGCATCGGTGGAAGTCCGCGAGAATCGCACTCGAGTCGCTACCTTCAGCGCCTTGTCCGGGGAACGCCGTGGGACGCCAGCAAAACCGCTGCTCCGTCTTTGGCCGGATCAACACAACCTGACGCGCCGCGTTCTTGCCATCGCCGACCATTCCGAGCAGCCACTCGCTCTGGCCGCCGAGCGCTTCGGACGCCTCAAGCCGAGCCGCCTGGAGTCTGTACACGCACTCGGCTAACGCCCATCCTCTCGGAACCGTTTCCCCATGAGTGCGTTGAATCGCTCACGATTGCGTCGGATCTGGAATTTTCGCTTTCGCGCAGCTATTGCGCGGGCTTTGCGGCGAAAAGGCTCCTCGCGGTCGTCGCCCCCTGAAACTGCACCTAGTCGCATCGTCGCTGCGATTCCATCTTCCAAGCTTGGTTGCGCGATCTATCGCCGGAGATGGAAATAATTCGCGTGGGCCTCGGGGAGAGTTGGCGGCCTCGATTGCGAATGGTCATGCGACAGCAACAGATCTCCCCCAGAAGATCTCTCCACATCGTCCACCTTCCCTTTGGTTTTCCTCTTAAGAATTGACAATTTTTAATACTTCCGCCACAAACAAGAGAGGTACAATGCGTCGTCCCTAACGTAAGAGGATAACGTGAACTTTTCGGCTATTATTCGCCGCACCGGTGAAGTCTCCATCGTGGATCTCAGTGGACAACTAACTTCATTCGCCAGCGGCGCCCTCCGCGATACGGTAGGCGGGCTTATGAAGCAGGGGCGAAAACAAATTGTCCTCAATGTGGATGGGCTACTTTATCTGGATAGCTCCGGCGTTGGTGAACTCGTGAACTGCTACATGAGCGTGATCAAGCAAGGTGGCGAGATGAAGGTCGTCGGGTTGACCCCCAAGATCGAGGAGATACTCAAGATCACGCAGCTGTATCGAATCTTTCAGGAATTTAGCGACGAAGAAGCGGCGCTGCAGAGCTTCCCCGAGAATCGTAAAAAGGAAAGCGCCTAATTCCCTCCCCCAAGCAGATTTCTTTCAAGTGAAGAAACCTTCGACCTTCATGTTGTAAAAAGAATGGGGCGTAAAAGGAGAGAAGCAGCTAAGGTTTTGGCCTTAACTGCTTCCCGGGGTGTGTCCTCGAAGTGGTTAGTTACAATTATAGATGCATCCCGCTGAAAATGGTTTCCTTTTTTGATAAAAATTTTGTAACTTTGGCTGCGATTCGCAAAATTATTAATAAAACAGGTACTTACGCCACCGTTCGTCGCGGTGCCCGATCAGGCGCATCAGCTGCCTGGAGGTGTGCAGCGTGAAGGGCCGGGGCTTGCGGGCCAGCTTGAATCCTGCCTCTTCTGGCGTGCGGTCTCCCTTGCTGTTATTGCAGTTGTAGCAGCAGGCCACCAGGTTTTCCCACGAAGAACGCCCGCCGCGCGAACGAGGGACTACATGATCCAAGGTAAGTTCGGACCCGGGAAACACCCGGCAGCAGAACTGGCAGGTATTCCGGTCGCGCAGCAAAATGTTCTTACGGGAAAGCGCCCGGCTCTGCTGCGGAATGTGCCGGTAAGCCAACAAGCGAATAACGGACGGAACCCGGTGCGCATGCGCCGACGAATGTACCTCGGCGTTGTGCAATTCCTCTGCCTGAGCCACACCCTTCAGCATCAGCACCATGGCGCGCCGCACAGCGGTAACATTGATAGGCTCGTACGTCGCGTTAAGCACCAATACAGGCTCCTGCATCAGCGACGCGCGCCGCAACGGAAGTGAGTTGTGGATTCTACTGCCTGCGGGACCCTCGGAGCCGGGCACAGCCGCTCCAGACGCTTGGGGGGTATGGTGCCCCCGGGATTCGACCGGTTCTAGCCGTCGTGCGCTCATGGCGCTCCCTTAAGGGTACTACAACTTCTCAGAACTCGTCGGAGGAACCTTTCACTGGATGTCGTATCGCTCGGGGTACCGTTAAACCGATTACCGACTTAGCTCCAGCCTGCCGCAGCGCCTTCGCGCGAGCATCCAGCGCGGCACCCGTCATCATTACATCCTCTACCAGTAAGACGCGTAAATTGTCGATTTGGCTGCCGGCGCGTGTGGCAAAAGCGCCACGAACGGATTCCCATGGCTTCCGATGTGCTCAGGAGGCGTTTGATGGTAGCTGCGCTGGCGCTGCCTTGTTGATGGCGGCGGCACGGGAACCACGACGTCGACGGCCGGCGGAGCCGCAGAGGACGCGACGCATTCTTCGCAAGATCGGCACGCGGCTCGCGCGGGTCAGCAACCGATCGCATACTTGACAGCCTGCGGATAGAAGATGCTGACAAACGCGTCCCTGGCCGACGCGAGCCATGCACCCAGGGACGGTCCGAAATGGCTGCCTACCGCCGCTTTTACTGATAACTAATCAGTGTATTCGGCAAGAAAGGCGACGCGTTTATTCTGCCCTGGCACCGGCACTCTTGCCTGTGTCCCCCGATCGAATGGCCATAGCTCGCCCTCGCTGCCCGGCTGCGTTGGCGACTGCCAGGGGTGCATCGTCAACCGCGTACAGGGCCCTGGCTTGGTCGGGGCAAACAGGAGCGCCTGCGCCAGTTTCCGAATTCAGAAGGAAGACGCGGGCAGGCCGCCCCGCGGCCGTGAGATTACAGGAGTCCCTGCTCGATCTTTTCCTGGCAACTGATGCAGTTCTTGGCCCACGGCACCGCTTCCAGCCGCTTCTGCTGCATTTCTTCCTGGCAGTTCGCGCATAGTCCGTATTCGTTGGTCTTGATGCGCTTCAGTGCCTCATCGATCATGTTCAGGATGGTACGGTCGGTGTTGGTCATACCGAACAGAAATTCTTTGGTGTACGAGTTGGCAGCCTTGTCGGCGAGATCCACGGTCGGATCATCGTCCGCTTGGCGACCCTCTTCTTCGGTGCGGGCGATGGTCTTCATCAATTCTTCGCGGCGCGTGGTCAATTTTTTCTTGTAATACTCGAGTCTTTTCTTGTCCATATGGCAGTCCCGCCCCTCAGTGAAGTTTTTGGGGCTGTCTAAAAACTCCATAGTGTAGGCCGAGGCCTTGGCACTGTCAAGATTTTCGCCCCTACCCGAGAGCTTGGTCATGACCTATCCTCCGAGGGGAATTTGATGTAGCCGGATGGAAAAGGATTCAACCAACCGACCCTTATTTAGAGCGTGCCTCCGGTGTGATATGGTCGCGGATTCAGCTGGCGAATAAGGTGCTCGACATGTCGTCCCAAGATTTCTGTAGAGAGTGATTCGATATGGCGATAATCAAGTCTTCCGATCCCTGGTCTGCCGTCGTAATCGTTCTGACCGGCGGCCTGTTCCTCGCCGCTTTGTTTCTGCAAGGTTTCACGCACTGGCTATTTCTCGAGGCCGGCGTGCTTCTCGTTTCCATAAAACTCATTCTTATGGCACAAAAGAACCAGAAGACTGAGGAACGCTTGGAGCGGCGCCTTGCTCGGATTGAGGAGTTGCTGCTGGCCCGTACCGATTCGGTGAATCCAGCGAAAGAGAAATCCAATTCGTAACAAGCACGGATTTATGACCCTCTATTCACGCACACTACGTAGCCGGGTCGGCACCATGATCCTGCTGTGCGCCTTGGCGTCATGGCTCGCGGCCTCCTCGTATGCCTCCGACGAGAAGCCCGCTCCGACGATAAATGCTCCTGGCGTAGCGTCACCCCCCGATAATCCCGAGTTGCTCTGTTTCGACGAGTTGGTCACGCTAGCTGGCAACGCACAACCGCAAGGCGAACTCGCTGCGCGCCTCGATCACCTGTTGAACACCCCCTTCGTACGAAGCGCAACGACAACGCCGGACGACAAGCCTCATCGGCCGGACGTGCCGGGCCTCGGCACCGTTCTTCGCGTCGGACTTTGGAATATTGAGCGAGGATTGAATTTCGATTTGATTCGCGCAGCACTCGCCGATCGCCATGAATTTCTGCGGCAGGCGGGAACGCAGCCAGGACCCGGCTTACGCCAAAAAGAAATCGTCGAATCGCAACTGGCTACGCTCCAGGCCGCCGATGTCCTGGTCCTGAATGAAGCCGACTGGGGCATGAAGCGAACCGAGTATCGCGACGTAGCCCGCGAGCTGGCCGCCGCGCTGCACATGAACTACGCCTATGGCGTGGAGTTTGTGGAAGTCGATCCAGTTTTCGACCTGGACACAGAACCAGTCCACTTGCCCGATGCCCAGCAGGACCAGCGGTTGCAACAGGATTTGCAAGTAGACCGGCAGCGTTACCACGGCCTCCACGGCACCGCAATTTTGAGCCGCTACCCCCTCGAAAACGCGCACATCTTACGTCTCCCGGTCTGCTACGACTGGTACGCCAGCGAGTACCGAGCGATTTCGAAACTGGAACAGGGCAGACGTTGGTCCGCGCATAAATTATTTCGCGAACGCATGGAGCGCGAACTACGGCACGGCGGGCGCATGGCGCTGATCGCGGATATTACCGTGCCAGACCTGCCTACGGGACGAGCGACGATTGTCGCGGCGCACCTGGAAAATAAATGCCCGCCCGCGTGCCGTCTTCGACAGATGCAAGCGTTGCTCGCAGATTTGAAGGACAACCCCAATCCCCTGGTGCTGGCCGGCGATCTCAATACCACCAGCAGCGACAATACTCCGACGTCGATTCGTAACGAAATCATGTCGCGCATTACCGACTACAAATTTTGGATCGGCCAGGCCGTTTCGTATTTCCATCCGCTCGGAGTGTTCAAATATGCGCTGACCCCTCTTCGTTATTTCCACGGATACAACGACCCATCGGCGTTTCATCTGCCGGTCTTATGGGATAACCGGGAGCGGCCCCTGTTCGGAGCGACGGAGAAATTCCGCTTCCGCGACCATCACGCCTTCGATTTTCGAGGCCAGCGGAATCGCACCTCTCCGCCCAGAGCGCGGACTCTCGCGGACAGCAACCAAAGAACCTGGAAGGGATTTTCTCCAACTTATGCGTTCAGCAGGGATTTCGCGGGATTGGTGGGGCGTTTCAAACTGGATTGGATTCTGGTGAAACCGTTCCTTGATGATCCGCGGCGGGCGGGGCAAAGCTACCGGTTCGCTCCGGCTTTCCCGGTCACCATGGGCGAGCTAAATGGAGCCGTCAACGATCGCATTTCCGATCATGCCCCCATGACCGTCGATCTGCCGCTTACCGAGCCGGCCAAGGGGGCGGGTCGCCAGCCCTGAACTTCCGCTAACGCTTCAATGATTTTTCGCTGCTTTTTGTTTGGCGACCGTGTCTTTCGGATCCGCTTCGACGGTCACTTCCACTTGGGCGCCGGGCTTCAGCTTTACTTCATTGCCTTTTTCGTCGGTTAGCGTGTTCTCAATCCGGATCTCGCGATACAGTTCATCGGCCCCTTCGACGGCGATTTCGGCCTTTTCCGGAAGGTCCGGATGAGGAGACGGAATCACTTTTTTAACGGTTCCGGGCATAATTGTCGCAGGCTTTTCGGGCACTTCACACCCCCTTGTTTACGGACGGAAGATCTGAGATGGAAGGGCCATGGTAGCACTGAACGATGGTGGTGACAATTCGAGCTAATCGAAGGATTACAGGGCACCGGGCGGCCGGGGAGCCATGAAGCGCGAATTTGATGCCGTTATCCTGGGCGCCGGCGCGGCGGGATTGATGTGCGCAGCGGAAGCGGGGCGCCGTGGATTACACGTTGCGGTGCTGGAGCGAGCGGAGAAACCGGGCAAGAAAATCCTGATTTCGGGGGGTGGGCGATGCAACTTCACCAATTTGCACTGCCGCCCGGAGAATTTCCTGTCGGAAAATCCGGATTTCTGCCGCTCGGCACTGGCTCGCTTCACGCCGACTGATTTTCTGAGATTGGTAGAAAAACACAACATTCCCTATCACGAGAAAAAGCCATATCCAGAAGCCGCCGCAGGGCAACTGTTTTGCGACCGGTCGGCCACCGATATCTTGCAAATGTTGCAGGAAGAGTGCGCGGCAGCAGGAGTGCGCATTTTCGCGAACACCAACGTGCGCGAGATCACGCACGACGCCGGGTTTATCGTGCGCTCGACGCAGGGCGGCGCAGCGGAGGATTTGGAGATTGCGGCCGCAGCGCTGGTGGTGGCCACCGGAGGTCTTTCCATCCCGAAGATGGGAGCAACCGCGTTCGGGTACGATGTGGCGCGGCAGTTTGGGCATTCCATCGTGACTTGCCGGCCCGGCCTGGTTCCTCTGGTTTTCGGACGTGCCGACGCCCGGGCCTATTGCGATCTGGCCGGAGTTTCCACGGTGGTGACAGCCGCATGCGGCGGAACTGCTTTTCAGGAAAAAATGTTGATCACCCACCGCGGCTTGAGCGGCCCCGCGATTTTGCAGATTTCATCGTATTGGAAGTGGAAGGACAACGCCCCTGTGACGATCGATCTGGCCCCCCAGCAGGATTGGACCGCCCCGCTGCGAAACGGACTTGGCCGCCGTGACCTTGTCGCGGCCCGAGGCGCCTTGCGCAAGGTTTTACCGCAACGCCTGGCAGACCGTTGGCTTGAGTGTCACGAGCCGGAAGACTGGACGAACCGAGCGCTCGAACTCGTTGAGCAAGGAGTTCATCGGTGGCAGATCCACCCCACCGGCAGCGAAGGCTATGAGAAGGCTGAGGTCACGGCCGGTGGAGTAAGCACGGCCGAGCTTTCCAGCAAGACCATGGAGAGTCGAAAAGTGCCTGGACTGTTTTTCATTGGAGAAGTCGTGGATGTGACCGGCTGGTTGGGCGGCTTCAATTTTCAATGGGCCTGGGCTTCAGGCGCGGCAGCGGGCCGGGCGATCGCGGGCAGAAAGCAACACAGACACTCCGGTTTACCGTGAGCCGTGAAGGGTTTGTGCAGCGCGGCCGGCAGCCCGGTCTCTCCCCTTTGCAATTCCGGTCGCCACCTCTACCTATACTTTCCTTCCTCGAAGCCCATCACGGCACTAAACGGCGGTGACGAACGAGCCGTCGGCAGCAACGTATCCGTAAGCCATGCGCGGCGTGTTGAAAGCGAAGCCAGGATTGCCATCGCGATCAAGGAGGATCAGGCCGGCGGTCGCTTGAGTGCGTTTCGCGAACAGAGCAATGGAGTTTTGGGCGGCCCGCATGGCGGGGGTCGTGCCAGCGTGCTGCGCCCCTGCAAGTGTGGTCGTCTCGGTTGCAACTTCGGGAGGACGAAGCAGGTCGACAGCCCTTTTCGCCATCACCACCTTCATGATGGCCTCGCCATAGCCGGTTGCGGAGACGCCGCCAGCTTCGGAATCGGCATAGCAGCCGCAGCCGATCAAGGGAGAGTCGCCAATGCGGCCGGGCAGTTTGCAGCACGTACCGCCCGTGGAGGTTGCGGCGAAAAGTGCGCCGTGGGAGTCGAGCGCTACGGCTCCGACGGTGCCTTGCTCATGGCCGCGATGATTGGCGGCGGCATGCTGGTCCTTCTTGCAGTGCTGCCAGGCCTTCCATTCGGCTTCCGCGATTAGTTCCTTGGGATCGCAAAGTGGGATGCCGTGCGCTTTGGCATAGCGCTCGGCTCCTTCGCTGACCAGCATCATGTGCGGGCACGTTTCGAGAATTTTGCGTGCCAGCTTTACGGGATTGCGGATGCGTTGGAGCGCCGCGGCGGAACCGGCGCGTAGAGTGGCACCGTCCATGACAATCGCGTCGCATTCGACGCGGCCATCGAGATTCAAGTGCGAACCGTAACCGGCGTCGAAGACTGGATCGTTTTCGAGGACGATGACAGCGGCCTCGACGGCGTCCAGGGCTGCGCCGCCGGAACAGAGGATCGACCAGCCTGCGGTCAGCGCACGCTGACATCCCGATTGGCAGGTTTCGACGGCCTCATCCGGAATGTCCCATGCTCCACCGTGAACGATCAGGGAAGGTTTCATCGGCATAGGAGAATGGCAAAGGGAGTTTCATTTGTCCAGGTAAGCAACCTCGGGTAGAGCCTGGTTGTAAAGGTCAAGAATGCAAACCGCTGAGGCCAATTAAATGAAAAAATCAATGAGGACCAGGAGCGGGCCGAGGACCAGGAGCGATGCAGCATAGATGTAGCGGCTACGAGGGATGCATCTGAGCGTGCGCACCATTTCGGATGGAATCACTTTCAGACGCGATTCTTCGCGTGGGCTGTAGAACGGACCAACCGGCCTATAGCGGGAGAAGTGCCGCTGGTAGGCTCGGACTTCGTCATGGACCCAGATGTAAATGTCGTCGCGGCCGCGCCACACGAGCATGGCGCCGGCCACAAAGGAAAGGTAGCCGAGAAGAGTTAATAGACCGAGACTAGAGCCTGCTCCCCAATGCATAGTCCCTCACGATATGGTGCGCGATCGGTACGCCAGCGTACTCCTCGCGGAGCTACTCTAGCGTAGGACGGCGCGAAAAGGCGAACGGTTACTTGCCGTGAAGCGAAGGTACACATTCTCTCTGCACCCTTTTACGGGAACATTCGCACAAGCGGGGGGTGCTTGGCGGCATTGCCATCACGCTTCGTCGTGAATGGTGACGAGGCGTACAACCTCAAATTCCTTCTGCCCTGCCGGAGTCGTGACTTGAATTTCGTCGCCCACCTTTCTGTTTAACAGAGCCTTACCGATGGGAGAAGTCGTGGAAATGAGACCCTTCTCCACGTCGGCTTCCTCGCTGCTCACCAGTTTGTACTCGATCTTCAGATCCTTCTGCATGTCCAGCACGATGATGCGTGATCCGTAGCCGGCGCGATCTTTGGGAATGTTGGTGAGGTTCAACATGCCCAGGTCGCCCATGCGTTTCTTGAGCTGGCCGATGCGGGCGTTGACGAAGCCCTGGCGCTCTTTGGCGAATTTGTATTCGGCGTTTTCGGACAGGTCGCCGTGCGCGCGGGCTACCGCGATCTCCTTCGGGAGTTCTACGTTGAGTTCATGCTCGAGGGCGGTGATTTCGTCCTGGAGCTTTTGTTTGATCTGCTTGAGTGGGTCAGACATGGTGGTCGATCGTTATTTTGAAATAGTGGCGCGACGCGATGTCTCCTGGACAGAGCGCCCCTGCCGAAGCCACTCATTATAGATGCGAGCGACATCAGATGCGAGCGACATCCACAACAAGCCCCGGTAGGCGCATCACTTTGAGGGGTCGAGGCCATCTAACGTAGGCGGCTGGTCCTAAACCTTAGGGCTCGGCGGCGGCAAAATCGCAGGGGGGGCCTTGTGCAACGTATAGGTGGTGCTGGTTCGGAGCAAGGTGCCATGCCCATGAAGCCGTTTGGGCGCCACGACCAACAAATTTCGGCTTTGGGATTTGGCGGTCATCATCTGGGAGATGCGCCGGACCAAGGGACGGCGATTCGTATAGTACAGGAAGCAGTGGATAGTGGAATCACGTTCTTCGATAACTGCTGGGAATATCACCGCGGGAAGACCGAAGACTGGATGGGGAAAGGCCTCCAGGGCCGCAGAGACAAAGTGTTTCTGATGACCAAGGTGTGCACGCACGGGCGTGAGGCCATGATCGCGACGCGGATGCTGGAACAGTCGCTGAACCGGTTGCAGACCGATCACCTAGATTTGTGGCAGGTGCATGGAGTCGGTTGGGACAACGATCCGGAGCTGTTCGTTCGCCCCAACGGCGCGGCGGAGGCTTTGCTCAAGGCCAAGAAAGAAGGAAAGGTGCGGTTTCTGGGATTTACCGGACACAAAGATCCCGCTGTGCATTTGAAGATGATCGAAACGGGTTTCCCATTCGATGCGGTGCAGATGCCGTTGAATGCGTTCGACGCTCACTTTCTGAGCTTTGCGGAACAGGTGCTGCCGGAACTGAATCGGCGAGGCATCGCGGCTTTGGGTATGAAACCTTTGAACGGGCACGGCGAGGCCATTATAAATGGCGAGCTCAGCGCGGAAGAGGCTTTGCGCTATGCCATGAGCTTGCCGGTGGCTACCACCATCACGGGCATCGACAAGCTGGAGGTGCTGCGGCAGAACGTGAACATCGCGCGCAACTTTAAGCCGATGACCACGGCGGAGATGCAGGCGTTGCGCGATCGCACGCGGCAGGCCGCGGGCGACGGCCGCTATGAACTGTATAAGGTGTCGCTGAAGTTCGACAATCCGGAAGCGCGGCTGGCGCACGGCTTTCCACTGGACGACCAGAGCGTCGAGGTGAAGGAAATGATGAAGGCCACAGAAAATACTGGATTTCCTTTCCCAGACGTAAAGCAACAGCAGCCGTAACGCGACCGGTTCCGAGCTCGAGCTTGTGTGGGTGTCGGCCTTTAGCGCGGCGATCTGGATGGGAAGGATCTCGACAAAACAAGGGGACAAGCATGGCCGACGAAAAAGGTTTTACACGTCGCAAATTCGTGCAAGGCAGCGCCGCGGCGCTGACCGCCACGATCGTCGTGAAACCAGCGCTCGCGGCGGGAGGAGGCGGTATGCCCGACAATCACGAGCAAGTTCCTCACCGACCGCTAGGCAAGACCGGCGCGCCAGTGTCCGCGCTGGGAGTCGGCGGATTCCATTTGGGTTCGATTAAAGAGGAGAAGGAATCGAACGAGCTGGTGGCGCGGGCTTTGGATGCCGGAATCAATTTCTTCGACAACTGTTGGGAGTATCACGACGGGATCAGCGAGGCACGGCTGGGGACCGCTTTGAAGGGTAAGCGGGATCAGGCTTTTTTGATGACCAAAGTCTGCACCCATGGGCGAACCAAGGACGTCGCTATGAAGCAGCTGGAAGAATCTCTGCGGCGATTGCAGACCGATCATTTGGACCTTTGGCAGATTCATGAAGTGGTTTACTACAACGATCCGGATTTGATTTTTGCCCGGAATGGGGCGGCGGAGGCTTTGCTGGCAGCCAAGCAGCAGGGGAAGGTGAGATTCATCGGGTTCACTGGGCATAAGAATCCGGCGATTCACTTGAAGATGTTGTCGCACGATTTTCCGTTCGATACCGTGCAGATGCCTTTGAATGCGTTGGATGGAACCTTCAAAAGTTTTGAGCATCAAGTGTTGCCGGAGGCGAATAAACGTGGGATCGCGGTTTTGGGGATGAAGAGTCTAGGCGGTAGCGGGGAAATTGTTTCGCGTGGGGCGCTTACGGCGGAGGAGGGCTTGCGGTATGCCATGAGTTTGCCGGTGGCGACTACGATCAGCGGCATGGATTCGATTGGGGTGCTGGAACAGAATTTGAATGTGGCACGCGGGTTCAGGCCGCTTTCGGCTGAGGCTATGCAGACTTTGCGGGAGAGAGCGCGACCTTTGGCCGCGGATGGTCGCTACGAGCTCTTCAAAACGACCACGAAATATGACGGGAAAGTAGGGCGCGAACAGCATCAGTATCCGCCAGAGCAGAAGTTGCCGGTCTAGAATCGCCGATGGGTGTTATCGGGGTTCGGTTTGCGCTTACCGGGAATGGCGATTGTCGGCGCACCGACAGGAGTGCCTGTGCCACTCTAGAGTTGGAGGCGCGGAACGGTCGCGCTACTTTCCCTCTACCTTTACTTCTAACGTTTGGGTTTTAGTGTTACCGGCTGCGTCTTGGACGGTCAACGTGAAGGTTGTGGTTTTCGTCGGAGTGACGTCTACGCAGTGGGAGTAGGAGGGCCAGACGGGATTGGGTTGCGGCTCCAGCTTTACTGTTTTGGCGTTCGCGACGCCGTAGCACAACTGTACGCTCTCGCCGCGGCGTACCGCGCCGGGACTCGCGTAAAAGCTTTGAATGTCGAGCTCTTTGCCGCCGAATTGATCCAAGGCAGCTCGATCTTGCTCGTGTTGTTTCTCAGTTCTTGCTTGCGTCGTTTGCCGGTCGATTCGCTTGTTTTCCTGCCAGCGCGAAAAAAGAACCCAGCCCACCACCAAAGCCACGATGCCCAATGCGAAGGAGGAGTAAAGTAGTGGGTTCTTGAAGACCGAGTTGGCTTGGGGTTCAGGCGAGACGATCATAGGACGTCCTTCGAATGCGGTATTGCCGGGCCAACGATTAGATGTCCAACCGACTCCCTCGGTTTGTAGCCAGTAATTTCCGAGATCTGCGAAACTCCTGCCCTCCCTGCATTTTTTGTAACTGTTCCGTCTGATAAGGCTTAAGTCCCCTATTTTGATGCACTCAGAGAAGTTGCTTGTTGTCGGCTTCTCGAATCGTGAAGGTGCCCCGGCGTGGACTACCAACGGATGAGGCTCATGCCTTGGCGGTCACGCGCCAACTGAACTCCTTATTGGACTTGTAGTTCCAGAGAGTGACCAACCCTATGGCGATCAGGTTGGCCAGGTAACGGTTCATGTGGAAGAGGTTGAATTCAATGTTGATGATGACCACGTTGAAGAAAATGCCCAGGGAGCAGATGGCGTTGAACTTCAGGAAGCGTTTGACTCGCTGGCCAAAGGTGTTCTGGTGCTTGGAGATCTTGCTGAAAGTCCATAGGTCGTTCCAGATGAAATTGTTCAGCAGGGCCGCCTCGGCGGCCAGGATTTTGCTGCGGGTTAGGCCCCAGCCTAACATTCTGGGGTCGCTTAGCAGGTACAGGAAGGACATGTCGATGACTACGCCGCTCGCGCCTACTACGCAGAAGCGGAAGAAGCTGGAGATTTGGAGCAGATAGAGGCGGAGCCGGAACAGATGCTGGAAATATTCCAAGTAGATGCGATTGGTTAGCTTGCTCGAGCCTTCTACTCGCTCGCGGAAGGTGTAGGGGACTTCGCTGATCCAGCCTACTGTGCCGCGCCCCAGGACTTCGACCAGGATTTTGTAGCCTAGCGGGCTCAACGTGCGATTTTCGATGGCGGTGCGGCGGATCATGAAAAAGCCGCTCATGGGGTCGCTGATGCGGCCAATGACTTCAGGGAGCAGCAGGAAGCCGATCATCTGGGCGCCGCGGGAGATGATTCTGCGGCCCAGGCTCCAGTCGCTGACACCGCCGCCTTCTATGTGGCGGCTGGCGATGCCTAGGTCGGCGCCTCGTAGCATTTCTTTGCATAAGTTGGCGGCTACTTCAGGAGGATGCTGAAGGTCGGCGTCCATTACGGCCAGGATGCGGCCGTGGGCGATTTGCCAGCCGCGGATTACTGCGGTCGAAAGGCCGCGCTCGCCCTGCCTCCGGATGACCCGGACTTGCGGGAATTTGTCGGTTAGGGCCAGGGCGGTTTCCCAGGTGCGGTCGGGGCTGTCGTCGTCCACTACGATGATTTCGTATTGCAGATTGGGGATGGAGTCGAGGGCCGGGGCTAGTTGGGCGATCACCGCGGCTATGTTTTTGCCTTCGTTGTACGTGGGTAAGACCAGCGAAACGTCGATCTGGGGATCGCCGTTTGACGGGGCGATTATCAACGGACCTGTGGGGCAGGTTTGTAATGAGGCGGTCGCTAGCATTGCTCGGTTGGATTCCTTTTTGTCGGGCGTGGGTTGAGCTTTGCTGCCTTTTGCTTCAGAAAGGCCGCCCTTTGTAGCTCAGGGTAAACACAGCTGCGCGGACTCTGCCCTGCGCTACAAAGCATTCCTGTCTCATTTGTATTCACGGCTGGGCGGCCTTGGGGGTATAGACGTGCGACTTGGCGGTGGCGAAATTTAGAGCGTAATGAGCGTCCAGGTCGCGCAGGAATTCGCCTCCGAAGTGGGTGTCGGTGTACCAGGTTTTTCCCTCCGCAGTTGCGGGGTCTCTCTCTAGAACTATGGCTGCGAAACCTTGATGGTTTATTTTCTCCCAGAAATCAGTGGTTAGCTCTGGATGTTTCATGGCCAGGATGCGGAACATGAACGGGTCCAAGAGATAGGGGGCGTTGTCGGAATGGATGACGATCAGAGGATTTTCGGCCAGCACCGGGCGGTTGTCGGGCGGAAGGCGGCGCAGGACTTCGGTGGCGTCGCGGCGGAACGAGGGTCTGGACAAGTCGCCGTGGAGACCTTGGGAACTTGGGACGATGGCGACAACCAGCGCGCAGGCCAGTAAGCCGGTACCTATTTCCGCGAATGCCGGGGTACGAGAAATGGCTACCGCCACGAGAATTATCGCGGCGATCTGCAAGTCAAACAAATGATTGATGCCGATTCCCGGAGAGCCGAAGATCACCGTGGTTACGAGCAGGACCAAGACGAAATAGATTGGAACAATGTCGAACTTGTTTTCGCGGAAGTAATGCACCCCGAAAACCGCTGCGGGAGCCAAGAAAAGTAAGAAAACGGGATCGACGTCCAGCGCTTTTGAAAGCAAGTGCAGGGGTGCTTGCAGCGTATAAGAAAGTGAGCCGCCTCCGCCTGCGCAGGCACGAAAGATGGCGAAGACGCGTCCGCCGCTGGCGAAGTACATGGAAGCGAGAACGAGAACGTAGCCCGCGGCGGTGGCGGCGGCGAGCTGCAGGGCTTCTTTATAGCGGCGGGCTAACAGCCACGCTGAGGCTATGGCGGAGACCCCAAAGACGGTCGTCAGCTTGGTGGCGAAGGCAAGTGTGAACAGGAGAGCGGCGAAATACAACGAGGCGCGGCGGGTTTTGGCGGTCACGCATAGGAGTACGCCCCAAAGATTTAGCGCTGCCGCCAGGCTGTCGCCTTTTGCTCCAAGGAGGGCTTGCTGGGCAGTGGCCACCGACAAGATGGATGTGACGGAGGCGGCGCTCAGCAGGACGCTGACATTTACGCGTCGCAAAAGAATATAGACGGCGATCAGCGCCAGGAGGACACTCGCGGCGGAAAGCGCGATTCCGGCGGTTTCGAGCGAACCAAAAACTTTTGACAAAATACCGGTCAGCACGAAATACAGAGGAAAATATCGTGTGCCGCCATAACCGAGCGAACTGAATAGCGGGCGATAAAAGACGCCATGGGTAAAGTCGTAAGCGAGAGCTAGCCAGACACCTTCTACGTGCGTGAGAAAATATTGATTTCGAAAGTTGAGGGCTATTCGGACCAGTAGGATCGCGCCGATGGCGATGGACGTCAGTACGATCAGGACGGAATAGAGCCTGAGAGTCGGTTTGGGGCTGGCTTCCGAGGACATCTTGGGCTTTCCATTCTCTTTCCGCGGGTGTATGCATCGCTTCGCGTGTTAGGGATCACCGGCACGGAACGCTGCACGGTAGGTTGAAGATAAGGCCACGATAGCGGGTTTTCGGCGATCGGACAAGGAATGGTGCGCAAAAGCGATGCCGATTGGTAATCGGGTGGTTCAGGTATTTGAATGTGGATGCGGGTCGGTTCGCCGAGTGCCCGGCAACTTGTCCGCAATGATGTTCGAGACGGCGTCGCCGGCACAGGCCCTTCAGGGTAAACAGGAGTGCCTCCTGCTACTCGGCGCCCAAGAAAGCGTAGCGGAGTAGGAATAGCACGGAGAGGATCCAGATCAGCGGGCTGATTTCGCGGTATTTGCCGGTACCTACCTTGATGAAGGTAAAGGAGAGCATGCCCAGGCTTAGGCCGGTGGCGATGCTAAAGGTTAGCGGGGTGGCTACCAAGGTCAGGAATGCAGGGAAGGCTTCACTGAAGTCGTCCCAGTGGACGCGGGCGACGGCACCGCACATCAGGGCGCCCACTAGGATCAGGGCTGGAGCTGTCGCGTAGGCGGGAATGGCCGCGACCAGCGGGGCGCAAAACATGGCGATCACGAAAAATCCGGCAATTACGATATTGCCTAAGCCGGTGCGGGCTCCGGCGGCTACGCCTGCGGCGCTTTCGATATAACTGGTTACCGTCGAAGTACCGGTTAGGGCGCCTACCATGGTGCCGAAGGCGTCGGCCAGGAGGGCACGGCTAGCTCGGGGAAGTTTTCCGTCACGGAGGAAGCCGCCTTGTTCGCAGACGCCTACCAGCGTGCCTACGTTGTCAAAGAGGTCGACGAAGAAAAAGACGAAGATTAATTCGGCCAGGCCGATTTTGGCAGCGGCGCGGAAGTCCAGCTTCAGGAATGTTCCGCCGGGATGCGGGAAGGAGAAAAGGTGTCCGGGCCACTGGGCCAGACCAAGGGGGATGCCGGCCAAGGCGATCACCACGATGCCGATCAAGATGGCGCTGCCAATGCGTCTGGCCATCAGGATGGCTATGAGGATCAGGCCTGCGGCGGCTAGGAGCACTTGAGGGTCGGAGGCTTTGCCGAGGCCTACGAAGGTAGCCGGGTTGGCGACTATGATTTTGGCGTTGCGAAGGCCTATAAAGGCGATGAACAGCCCGATGCCTGCAGCGGTGCCGTATTTTAGGCAATCGGGGATGCCGTTGACGATTTGCTCGCGGACGTTGGTTAGGGTGAGGAGAAGGAAAACGAGGCCGGAGAGGAAAACCACGCCGAGGGCGGTCTGCCATGGTATGTGACGGCCGATGACGATGGAGTAAGTGAAATAGGCGTTGAGCGACATGCCTGGAGCCAGCGCGATGGGGTAATTGGCCCAGAGACCCATGATCAGGGTGGCGACAGCGGCGGAAGCGCAAGTGGCGAAGAGGACGCCTTCTACGGGCATGCCGGCTTCGGCCAGGATGCGCGGATTGACCACCACCACGTAAGCCATGGTCATGAAAGTGGTTAGGCCGGCGAGAAGCTCACGGCGGACAGTGGTTTGATTTTCGTCCAGGTGAAACAGGCGCTGGAGCAAACGAGATTTCCCTCTGGGGAAATGGGGGCAACTATAGGGTGGGGACGTGGTGGTGTCAAACGCAAGAATCAATTGGGAGCAGAGCTTGCGGTAGATTGTTAGTTGAAGTTACCGTGCGCGCATTTCAACAGAGGCTTGATGCAGGGGAGATTGACGAATGGCGGAGACAGAAGGCTCCAACCGGGTGCAGTGAGGGGTTTTCAATCGCCGGAAGCGTAGCCAGCGGCGGAGGCGAGGGGGAGAAAACCTTTGCGCATTTTCTCGGCGGCTCCGCATTTTTGAGCCGAGCTGGGGCGGCGCTCCACAGGTTGCCTTCCCGGTCGAAGCGCGTTTTCGAGTTTCTCGCGAAGCCTGCGCCGCGCCCGGAACAATCGGAGTCGCACGGCTACCACCGAGATGTCCAATCGATCCGCCACTTCCTGCGTGGAATAGTGCATCACGTCTCGCAGCAGGCAGGCTTGCCGCAAATCCGCAGGCAATTGGAGGATAGCGTCGGCCAGGTGGCGTCCCATTTCGAGGCGGGCGAAACGCTCCTCGGGATTGTCTTCGCGTGTGGGCAGGCTGCTGCCCACGGTCCCCTCGGCTGAGCCGCGGGGCTCCTCGAGCGATAGCAACTTGCCGTCACGGCGCTGACGCAATACATCGATGGAAGTGTTGCCCGCGATGCGAGCCAGCCAGGCGCGAAAATCGTCAGGGTTATCGTCCTGGCTGCCGGAGAACTGCTCCAGTCGCGACCATGCTTTCAGCAGGGCTTCCTGGCTGACATCTTCGGCATCTGCAAGGTTACCGGTCAGGCGCCGGGCTCGGCGGGTGATCGAGGGAACATGGGGCGACACCATCTCAGCGAAGGCTTCCCGGTCACCTTGGCGAGCTCGCGAGAGCAATGCGCGAGGGGAAGCGGCTGGAACGCCACCCAGGTGATAATCGGCATAGAATGTAACGGGCAGTGCGCTCATAGCGAGTAGCTAGATGGCAGGCCAGTCGCCACCCAGCCATTCTCTGTATAATACACAAGCATAAGGAGATAACTGAGCTGTAGCGGGACAGAACCTGCCGGGAAATCGACCGCTTATGGGACGCCTTGTCGCGAAATCGATCATCTCGGCGGATTCTGCTGAACTACCAGCGTACCTCCTCGGATTCCGACGGAATGCTTTACGGCGCTGGCGCGCCCTACCGATCAGAGTTGCCCCCGGGAGTGAGACCAAAAATTAGCTAGAACTTAGGAACAGTTGCGGGACCGTCATCACGAAACCCTTTGGCGTGCGCGGGAATCGAAGTGACGTAGGTAAATTTTGCCGCGTAACTTCCTGGCGCTCTCGCGGCAACATTGCTGTCCCAGACCCGCCGCACGCTTTATACTCACACCCAAGAGTTGCTGTGCTGATGCTGGAGACAGTTTTCCAGCTGTTGCCCAAGGAGAGTGGTCTTGACACAGAAAAATACCTCGCGCGCGGGTGCTGCGGAAGCAATGGACCGCGCGGATAATTTCGCCGCAGCATTTTTTGCGCTAAAAAGGATTCTCGCGCCCTACATAAAGCACCTGCACGTCAATGCCGACACGCGCACGCGTTTTTATCTGGAAACAAAAGCGCCCACTTATAAGGGGAAGCCATTGTTCTTCGGGGCGGTGATCTCTGGCAGAGCGTATGTGAGTTTCCATCTCATGCCGCTGTATTGGGACGAGTCGTTGCGCAAGAAGGTGTCTCCGGAGCTCAAGAAACGCATGCAGGGATTGTCTTGCTTTAACTTCACGGGTCCCGATCCTGCATTGTTTCGGGAGTTGGGGAAACTCACGGGTGCGGGCTTGACGCTATACCGGCGTAAGAATCTTTTGTAGTTGGATTGTAAGCTGAGATCGGTTCGAGCATCCTTGTCGGATGCTCTCAGGATGACACGTGAGCGGATGTTTTCCAGAGGCCACGCGCTACACGTGCGTGAAGCCTGGGTATGCGTGAAATGCGTGTACAGCCCCCCCAACACATGCTCGAGTGATCGTGCAAACCGGTGGTTGGTCCGGAGCATCTGTTCACGGGGAGTCGCTGAGTTGGCGTTAGCGAATCTTGTGCACGCAAACCCGCCGGCGATCACTTCAGGCGAAGAACGACATTCAGGAGTTGGCATGCAATTCGGAAAAGTTCAGGGAATCGCATTGATGGCGCTGGGATTTCTCCTGATTGGAATTCAAGCGATGGTCCTGATGTCGCCCCGGAACGATGTCGGCCGGACCGAGGGATCGACGAAGACCGTAGAGAGCAAAATAAGTATGGTGCCGGGAATCGTGGGAGGGGTATCGCTCATAGCGGGCTACTGGATATTTTTCACCGCGCGGCGAAGCGACGAGCCTGCGCCGAAAGATGCCGTGAAGTAGCGACCGAGAACCGCCAACCACAAGCCTCTCCTCCTCGGCTCGAGACTTCACTTTTTCATTGTCCGCAAACGAGACCAACACCCGGATACCTTGATTTACGTCCTCGGGGTGACTGTTTAGCGTCCTGTCTGTTTCACCAGATGGTTCGGTTTGGGTGGTTGGTCCGGACATAGGCATGGAGGCCGTAATCACGCCTCGGCTATGAAATAATTGGGAGCTAACTCTTACATAGGAGCGCTCATGCCTCGGTATTTAACGCAGCACACGCTGGCTTGCCTCACTCGTCAGGGGGCGGAGAATCTGGCGCAACGAATGATGGGCGGGGGTACCGCGCGAGCCGAGCGTGTGCTGGTCAACATGCTGGAGGGCAAGATGTTTGCGGAGTTCCATGCCGAATCGCGGGAAGCGCTGGAGACTTGGCTTAAGGCCGAAGGCATGCATTTTGACTGGCTGGTGCGCATCGAGTGGGAGACGCGCGCGCAGGACGGCAAGCTGCATATCGCCGAGTAAGTGATGCGAACGGCCCACGGGTCGGTGTAGGTAGCGTTTGCAGCACCCCGGGGACGCTTAAACATTGGGCGGGGTTCGCGGCGGATAGGGCCGGGTTCCTGCATACGGGCATTTAGCCCTCTGAATGGCCATCCGACTTGACGGACTTAGTCGTAGCGCAGAGCAACTAGCGGGTCGACCCGCAGGGCGCGGCGCGCTGGAATGTAGCAGGCGATGAGCGCCACAACCAGCAGCAACGACGTCACTCCGGCGAAGGTCCACGGATCCATCGCGCTGACGCCAAATAGCAAGCTGGCCAACAAGCGGGCGAAGAGACCGGAAAGCAATAAGCCTAAGACGAGCCCGGCAATCGCCAGACGCATTCCCTGACCGGCGACCAGCCGCATCACGTCGCTTTCCTGTGCGCCGAGGGCTCGGCGAATTCCGATTTCGTGGCGCTGCTGATTTACGGAATAAGACAGCACGCCGTAAACCCCGACAGCCGCCAGCACCAATGACAGACCGCCGAATAGGGTAAGCAGAGCGGCGCCCATGCGAGGTGCCCACAGAGCCTGATTCATGATTTCGCGAATGGTCTGCACGTTGGTTATCGCGAGGTTGGTGTCGAGTGATTGTACGATGCTGCGCACCGTGCCGATGGCCGCCTCGGGCTCCCCGGTGGTGCGCACCTGCACCGTGGCGAACGGTGAGTATTCCTGCGTTATGGGCAAGTAGGCGATCGGCTGTGGCGGATCTCCGATCTGGTTAACCACGGTATTGCCGGACACACCCACAATTTCGCGCAGAGAGCTATCGCCAAAGAAATGAAATCGCTTGCCGACCGCGCTTTCATCGGGCCAGAAGTGTTTGGCCATGGCTTCGCTGACGACCGCGACCAGGCGGGTGTCCTTTCGGTCGTTATCCGCGAACCCGTGGCCTTCCAGGATAGGAATGCGCAAGGTGTCGAAATAATTCGGGGCGATCGAGTTCGTCAGGGTCAGGGTGCCGCGATAGCCGGAGGATTCGTTCTGGCCTTCGGGAAAGACGGTACGAGCGAACCCGCCGCCAAGCGGGAAGTTGGCTGCGATGGTGGCCGATTGCACTCCGGGAGCGGAGCTGGCGCGCTCCACCACGCTGCGGTAAAACTGCTGCGCCTGGCCTTCGGTGTAATGCAGGGCTCCGAGATCGGCAGCCATCATAAAAAGTTTTTCGGACTCGAAACCAGGGTCGATCTTTTGTGCGTTTCGCTGGCTGCGGATAAAAAGCCCGGCGCCGATTAAAGCAACCAGGGCGAGCGCGGTTTCGACGACGACCAGCAGGCTGCGCACCGGATTGCTGCGCCAGCCGACGGAGTTGCCACGGCCTCCGGCTTTGAGCGTGTCGGCGAGATTGGGAGCGGAAGCCTTAAACGCCGGGGCGGCGCCGAACAGCGCGCCGGTCAGCAACGCCATCCCCAGGGTAAACAGAAGCACATGCGAGTCCAGCGCGAGATCGACATCGTTTTGCTGAATGAACGAAGGACGATAGGACCAAAGCAGCCCGCGGCCCCAATAGGCGAGGATGAGCCCGACGATGGCCCCGGCCAGCGACAGCAGCGTGCTCTCGGTCAACAATTGGCGAACCAGGCGCCCACGGCCGGCCCCCAGGGCAGCACGCACGGTCATTTCCTTTTCGCGGCGAGCTGCTTGCGCGAGAAGCAAATTCGCAAGATTCGCGCAGGCGATGAGAAGAACCAGACCGACAGCGATCAGCATGGTGGCGCCCGCCAGCGCAAACTGATCCTGATTGTTGGCGCCCACGGCAGTATCGGCCAGCGGCGTCAAGACCACGCTCCGCCCGGCGTTGTCTTTCGGAAATTCGCTCTCGAGCCGAGACCCAATTGTTTTGAGGGAAGCCTCGGCTTGCTTGATGTCGATTCCCGGCTTGAGACGCCCGAACGTAGTCATCGACAGCAATCGGCGGTCGTGAAAATTTTCGACAAAGAATCCCGCAAGAACCTGTGCTTCCATGCTCGTCGGAATCCACACCTGCTCGGCGCTTCCTAACGAAACAGTTCCTTTGAATCCGCGCGGGCCCACGCCGATGATGTTGTAGGGCGTGGCGTTGAGAATCATGGTGCGGCCGACAATGGAAGGATCAGCGCCGAACTTATTGGTCCAAAGAGCGTGACTAATTACCGCCACCGTGTTGCTGTTCGGCTGGGTGTCCTCATCAGCCAGGAAGAAGCGGCCAACCGCAGGAGTCAATCCCAGAACGTCAAAATAATTCGCGCTGACCAGATAAGCTTGCACTTGCCGGGGCTCGGCGCCGCCGCTCCAGGTGACTGCAAGGGCCAACCAAGCCACCACATCAGTCAAAACCTGGTTCTGCCGTCGATAGTCCTCAAAATTTGGGAAAGACATGCCGAGCTTGGCAAATTTCGACTGCGTAACTTTAGTCTTGGTATCGACGGTGTCGAGCTCAACAAGCCGCGAAACGTCCCGCACTGGCAGAGGATTCAACAAGACCGCGTTCACGACCGTAAAGATCGTGGTGTTCAAGCCGAAGCCCAGCGCCAGCGAAATCACCGCCACTGCGCTGAAGCCACGGTTCTTCAGCAACATGCGCGCGGCAAAGCGGAGATCATTTGCAAAGTCGTCGAACCAGCGATAGATCCATATGCCGCGACTGTCTTCCCTCGCCAGCTCCACGTTTCCAAAACTGCGGTGCGCAGCATGCCGGGCTTCGTCGGGTTCCATGCCTTCCTCCAAATTTTCGGTTACTTGCATATCGATGTGGGTGCGAATTTCGTCGTCGAGTTCGCGAGCAATTCGCTTGCTGCGAAACAAGGCGCTGAGCTTTGCCAGATTTCGTATCAGGCCCACGACCATGCTCCGTGCAAACCTGGGCCGCTGACCTCAGGCATCCTCGGATGAACCAGGACGCAAAATTCGCGCGATCGCTTCGCTGAAGCGTTCCCACTTAGAGTGTTCGCTGGAAAGCTGCTTGCGGCCCGCCGCAGTTAGCCGATAAAAACGCGCGCGCCGATTGTTGCTGGACGTGCCCCACTCGGCGATAACCCAGCCCTCCTGCAAGAGTCGCTGCAGCGCGGGATACAGCGATCCGTGCTCGATCTTGAAGGTATCGCCGGAAGTCTGCTGGATGAAGGTAACGATGCCGTGCCCGTGCATGGCCCCCCAGCGCAGAGTGCGCAGGATGATCAGATCGAGAGTGCCCTGCATGATTTCCAGGCGCGGGGCGGCTTTCCGTTTGCTGGCCATGGGTAGACACCCTACCATGCGACAGGTCGGCTGTCTACTAAAGCATCGACCAGCATCCGCGGCTTAAGCGAGCCCCCCCATTTAGCTGCTTAGATGTACTCAAGAATTATGTAAGAGCGGCTGCACCCGTTTTAAACATGACACAGCGGTGAAACGTTTCACTCGATGATCTACCTTCCGGGGTATTGTCGCGGAAAGGCTGACAAAGTCTGTCGCGAAGGGTTTTCCCAGATGAAGAAACTGCGTTTGTTCGTTTCCCTGATGACCCGAGAAAACGATTACCAGATGGAACAAGCCGCCTCCGCGCAGCAAGCCGCCGCAAGTCTGGGCTGCGAGGTGCAAATTATTTTCGCCGACAATGACGCGGTCACGCAGGGGACTCAACTACTCAAGATCATTCAGGCCGGTCCCGCGACCCGGCCGGACGCCATCCTTTGCGAACCCGTCGGGGGACCATGCCTCCCGCAAGTCGCGCGCGCCGCGGTGCAGGCGGGGATTCCGTGGGTGCTTCTCAACCGCGAGGCGGATTACCTGCAGGAGCTTCGCCGATCGGCCACCAAACTGCCCATCTTCTATATTGGCGCGGACCAAAAGGAAGTCGGCCGCATCCAAGGCCTGCAGCTCGCCGCGCTGGTCCGCAATGGCGGAGGAGTCTTGCACATTCAGGGTCCGTCGGAAAATTCTGCGGCCAAGGATCGCACCTCCGGAATGCAAATGACTCTCCCTCCCACCGTTCCGGTCATCACCTTGCGGGGACAATGGACCGAGGAAAGCGCGCAGCGCAGCGTGGAATCCTGGCTAAGGCTGAATACCTCTCAGAAATTGATCATCAGCGCGGTAGGCGGGCAAAATGACGCGATGGCCATGGGCGCCCGCAAAGCCTTCACCGGCATGGACAATCTTGCCGGAAGAGATCGCTGGTTGCGCCTACCTTACGTTGGCTGCGACGGCGTGCCGAAGACGGGTCAAACCTGGGTCCGCACCGGCGCATTAGCGGCCACCGTCATCATTCCGCCAACCGCCGGGCGCGCCCTCGCAATCGTACATCAGGCATTGCAAACCGGCAGGAAGCCTCCGGATCGATCCTTTACAACGCCCGAGTCGTTTCCACCTGTCGACCAACTCTCACCGCGATAGCTTTGGCACTGAATGATCCGGGCACCGAGCTGGCGGCGCTCCGAAGTAGGCCCCGACGACGGAGGATTCCGCGCACTCCTGCCGTGTTAGAATCCCGCCTCTGCTGCGACAAAAAGTCCGTTTTCAAAGCGAGGTAGCCGATGATCTGCAATCTCGGAAGGCTGGCGTTCGCATCGATCGCGATTTTGCTGGGATTATTGCCAGCCCAAATGTTAGGGCAGACCTCCGACGCGGCCCAGAAGGTGTTCCAGCATTATTTTGAGACCAAGCTTCGGGATGAACCCGAGTTCGCGACGACGACAGGTCATTACGAGAACGCCAATGAATGGAACGATTGGTCTAGGGCGGGACGCCAGCTGCGACGCAAGCACGCCGAACAGACGCTGAGCGATATAGAGAAATTGCCGGCGAACGGGATATCCGATTCGGACGAGCTGAGCGTCCGCCTGCTTAAGTATGACTTGCGGCTGCAGCTCGACTCCGAGGATCTGGAAACGCATTTGATTCGGGTTGGGCAACTGTTTGGCTTCCACAACCGGGTCTATACGACCGTCGATCGCATGCCGGCGCGGACCGTACACGATTACGAAAATTTGCTGGGGCGGCTTCACGGTGTTCCGGCGTATGT
>Ga0182024_10000423_pt1 | contig 108992 bp, 98 predicted proteins | sample P32metaG_FD_120480 | JGI IMG/M metagenome (GOLD analysis project Ga0182024, IMG submission 120480) | Permafrost microbial communities from Stordalen Mire, Sweden - P3-2 metaG (Illumina Assembly) | ecosystem: Environmental > Terrestrial > Soil > Wetlands > Permafrost | place: Sweden: Stordalen... | reverse complement strand
GTCCGCCGAACTGGATCGATTAAGGACGGCGAGGTGGCTGTCGGAAACCGCACTCGCGCTCGAGTGGTGAAGAATAAAATCGCTCCGCCGTTCCGCTACGCTGAGTTTGACATCATGTTCGACCGCGGCATCAGCTACGAAGGAGATCTGCTGGATCTTGCGGCCCTGTTGAATGTTGTGGAGAAGACCGGGGCGTGGTACAACTACAAATCGACGCGGCTGGGGCAGGGTCGAGAAAATGCAAAGCAGTTTCTCTTCAACAACCCTGATCTGGCCGATGAGATCCGGGAGGCCGTGCTGCAGAGCAAGGGCCTTCCGAACGCCAAGCGGGCCATGGAGGCTGGCGCGGGCGAGACGGCTGCCGAATTGGTCGAGGCGGTCTGATTGATCGGCTCTCCTCGGCTTGCACAAAAGTTCGGCACGTCCAGTCTCATCCGCACCCTTTGCGCCAGGACGGTGCAATGGCGGTGAGGTCGTTCCCCACCCGTTCCCGCGACCCGCTCGAAGGTAAGACGCTGAACTGACGCAATTCAAGGCCTTTGCACATGCTCCGGACGGGACTTTGTCCCGCCCGGAGCCTCAAGGCGCGCCAATTGCTCAGGGTCTCATCGAGCGTTTTGGGCGCGAGCGAGCTGCCGGTTTTTTCCTCATGGAAAAACGGCGTTCGCGGGCAATCGCGGCCAAAACATTTCGATCGGGCATCGAGGTCTTCCAAGTGCGAGGGAGTTCTCCTTCGCAGGCCGATGCGGGTTCTGCCATCGGGGTACAGAATGGGTTGTCGAATCGCTCTTCCCTGGGTGAAGTGTGCGCTTCTCGGGCTCGCGTCGCTGGCGGCGTCCTGCTCGTCGGCGGGCCGTCCGCCGCAAGGCTCGGCTGCCGCAATCGTCGCGGCAGAGCACATCGAAGTTGTCGATAACTTCGGCGCAGCCGACCTCGAACAGCGATTCCAGGACGTTGCCAAGCGCATCTCGCCCTGCGTCGTCGCCATTTCCGCCACCGAATCCACCATCGATACCGAGTCCACCCTCCGCAGCGACGAGCTGAATCCCGAAAAACTCGCCGGCCTGCTTGAAACCGTCGATCGAACCGTCGGCACCGGTTTCATCGTCGATGCCGACGGCTACATCCTGACCAACGACCACGTGGTGGCCAACGCCGAGCAGCTTTGGGTCACCACCGATTCGCACAAGGTTTATCCTGCCATCGTGGTTGGCACCGATCCCCGGGCGGACCTTGCCGTTCTCAAGATCCCCGCGAGTCACCTGCCAGTTGCGCACTTTGCCAATGGCGTCGCCCATCGTGGCCAATGGACGGTTGCGATCGGAAACCCGTACGGCCTTGCCGGGGGCGGCGAGATGAGCGTCAGCGTCGGGGTCATCAGCGCGATGAACCGCTCGCTGCCGCGACTTTCCGGCAAGGAAGACCGGCTCTACTCGGGCCTTATCCAGACCACGGCCCAAATCAATCCCGGAAATTCGGGCGGCCCGCTATTCGACTTGAACGGCGACGTCGTCGGCATCAACACCGCCGTCATCCTTCCCCAAAAGCAGACCAATGGGATCGGATTTGCAATTCCATCCGATTCGCACATCCAGCGTATCGTGGGAAATCTCAAGCAAGGCCGCGAGGTGGTGTATGGCTACCTGGGCGTGCGCGTCAGCGGCCCGACGCCCCGCGAGCTTCGCGAAGCGGGCCTTCCCGAAGATGCGGCCGGTGTGCGGATCGAGTCGGTCGAGGTCGGCTCTCCCGCCGCCTCGGCCAAGCTCAAGCCCGGCGACATCATCACCCAACTCGATGGCGAAACCATCCGCGACAGCGACGACTTTGTGCGCCTGGTCGGCATGTGCCCCGTCGCCGAGCCGGTCAAGGCAATCATCTTCCGCGGCGCGCCGCAGGATATCGAACTGAAGCTTCGCGCCCGTCCCACGCCCGCCCAGACCGTCACCCACGGCAACCAGCGCCTGCGCTGGCGCGGCATGCTGCTCGGCCCCATTCCCGCCGGCTGGCAGGGCGCGGACAAGAAGGCCGCCACCAGCGGAATTCTGGTCATCGGAGTCGATACCAAAAGCCCGCTGCTGGGTGACGGCATCAAGGCCGGCGCCGTCATCACCTCCGTCGCCGGCAAGACGATTCGCGATCTGGCCGAGCTCCAGCGCGTGATCAACGACACGCCCGCGGTCGAATGCCGCATCCAGCTCGAAAACACGCCCAGCGTGGTGGTCTCGGCCGACTGATTCTCCCCGTTTAGCCACCGCGGCCACGCGGTGTCTTCCCGCCAACGAAGGGCACGAGCCTGGCGGCTCCAGCTAAACGGACTCCGCGCACGCATGTCCTCGAGTCGCACAATCGTCCTTTCAACTGGCAACTCCCCCGCCCCCCCGTAGAATCCCGCAGCATGATCATCACGATCGACGGGCCTGCCGGGACGGGCAAGTCCACGGTGGCGCGGGAGGTCGCCGGGCGGCTCGGGTTCGATTTCCTCGACACCGGCGCGATGTACCGCGCGGTCGCGCTCGAAGTGGTGCGCCGCGGCGCGGACCTGCACGATGCTCGGGAACTCTGCTTTATCGTGCGACATTGCCGGATCGCCTTTGATTGGTCCAGGCGTCCGCCGGGCGTGTTGCTCAATGACGAGCCGGTCGCCCATCTGCTTCGCGGGAGCGAAGTGACCAGCGCCGCCTCCCATGTTGCCGCCGTGCCCGCGGTGCGGGAACAACTCGTCGGAGAACAACAGCGCATCGGCGCCGAACACGGCAATCTGGTCACCGAGGGTCGCGACCAGGGGACGGTGGTTTTTCCCAACGCCGCCCTGAAGGTCTATCTCGACGCCACGCCCGCCGAGCGGGCACGGCGGCGCGTCGCGCAGTTGCGCACGCGCGGCGAAATCGCCCATCAGGATGAAGTCCTGCGCGAGATTCTCGAGCGCGACCAGCGCGATTCGACCCGCGCCGTCGGCCCGCTGTCCGTTCCCGAGGGCGCGCAGGTCATCGATACGACCAGCCTGACCGAAGAGCAGGTGATCGAGCGAATCGTGGTACTCGCCCGCGCCCGCCGCCCGGCGGGGGGCGTGGCGGTATGAGGCCTCATCCGGTTTGGAAATCCCTCCAGGCATTTTGCCGAATCGTCACCACGTGCATGTTCGATCTTAAGGTGTATGGCGCTCATCGCGTGCCCGCCGAGGGCGGCGTGCTGATCATCTCCAATCATCAAAGCTATCTCGATCCCGTCCTTCTCGGCGTGCGCCTTCAGCGGCCGCTGAGCTATCTGGCCAAGTCCGAGCTGTTTGGAAACTGGGCCTTCGCGTGGCTCATCCGCTCATTAGGCGCGTTCCCCGTGAAGCAGGGGGCCGGCGACGTCGGCGCGATGAAGGAAACCATCGCACGGCTTCAGGAGGGCCGGGCGCTCAACATCTTTCCCGAAGGTTCGCGCACCGAAACTGGCGAACTGCTTCCAATCGAAAAGGGCGTCGGGCTGGTGATCCGCAAGGCCAGGGTGCCGGTGGTCCCTGCCGTGATCGACGGCTCATTCAGCGCGTGGCCGAAAGGGCACAAGCTTTTTCGGCCGTTTCCGATCCGCATTCTCTACGGCTACCCGCTCGACCTATCTTCGATGGATCGCGATCAGATGATCGAGACGATTAGGCGCACGTTCGAGACGATGTTCGCCGAACTGCGTGAGGGACGCGTGCCGCTGGATCATCGGGACAAATGAGCGACGACTGGATTGAACTTCAGCCCGGCCCGCTGCAGGCTGGCCCCGTGACTGAATTTGTCAGCGTGGCCCAAGCCGGCGGCATCGCAATCTTCCTCGGCACCACGCGCGCCGAGACGTCGCCGGACGGCCGCGCGCTTGCCGCGCTCGACTACGAAGCCTACGACGAGATGGCCCGCCCGCAGATGGCCGACCTGGCCCGCCGGGCTCGTGATCGCTGGCCCATCTGCCGGCTGGTGATCCTGCACCGCACCGGCCGCGTCGCACTGGCCGAGCCTTCGGTCATCATCGCCGTCTCCTGTCCCCACCGTGGCGAGGCGTTCGACGCCTGCCGCTGGATCATCGACACCCTCAAGGCCGAGGTCGCCATCTGGAAAAAAGAGATTTGGGAAGGGGGAGGGGAGAGTTGGGTGCTGCCGGATGTTGAGGAGACGCGGGGAGAGGAATTGTGAATCAGGCCTGTCTTCTTGGTCTTGGTCTTCTTCTCCGCGTCCCCGTGTCTCCGCGTCCCCGCGTCTGCTTATAATCCCCCCATGTCCTTCCCGCTCTACGACTTCGTGCAGATCGTCTATTGGCTCGCCCTCTCCACCTGGTTCGGCGGGGTGCTGTTCATCGCGCTCTCGGCACCGGTGATATTCCGCACCATTCGAGAGAGCGATCCGACGCTGCCGACCGTGTTGAGCGTCAATCTCGAAGGCCAGCACAGCACACTGCTGGGCGGGACGATCATGTCGAACCTGCTGGCCATGCTGCTGCGGATCGAGCTGGGCTGCGCCGCGGTGATGCTGATTACGATCATTGCGCAGTGGACCATGCACGTGCAGGATTGGCTCACGGCCCTCGTCCGCACCGCGCTGTTTGCCGCGGCGGTCGTCTTCGTCCTCTACGATTGGCGGCTCGTCTGGCCGCGGATCATGCAATACCGCCAGGAATATATCGATCACGCCGATGAGCCAGAGGTGGCCAACCCGGCCCGGGTGCAATTCAACCGCTATCAGCGGGAAAGCCTGGTGCTGCTGATGTCCGTCGTGGCACTGTTGCTGGGCGTGATCGTGTTCAGCACGAGCATTTCGCACGCACGATTCTTGCTGGACGCAGTCAGCCGCGGATAACCAAAGCATGGCCCGAGCACCTTCAAAAACTCTGCTGGCTCGCATGGCGCGGGCGGCTGCGATCCTGCCGATCCTCAAGCGCACGTATCCGGACGCCAAATGCAGCCTCGAACATCGCTCGCCGCTCGAGCTGCTGGTCGCGACGATTCTGTCCGCCCAAAGCACCGACGAGCGGGTGAACATCGTCACCAAGGATCTGTTCAAGAAGTATCGCACCGCGGCCGACTACGCCCGGGTGCCGCAAGAGGAACTGGAGCGCGACATCCACTCGACCGGCTTCTATCGCAACAAGGCCAGATCGCTCCGCGCCATGGCCGCCGCCCTGATCGAGCGGCACGGCGGAAAGGTCCCGCAAACGATGGACGAGCTGACCGCCCTTGCCGGCGTCGGCCGCAAGACCGCCAACGTCGTCCTCGGCAACGCCTTCTGCCAGAACATCGGCGTCGTGGTCGATACCCACGTCACCCGCGTCTCCTGGCGACTTGGCCTGACCAAGCAGACGGACGCGGTGAAGATCGAACAGGACCTCATGCCGCTGGTCCCTCAACCCGATTGGACGCTCTTCTCCCACCTCCTGATCTTCCACGGCCGCTCCATCTGCGAGGCCCGTAACCCGCGATGCGAGGAATGCCCGATCCGCCAGCATTGCCCCTCGGCGGAAATCTTCATTCGAGCCCGACAGACCAAGTTGAAAGCAAAGAAGGGGAAGGACGCCAATTCCTAACCGATTTAGGAACACCCGTTTAGCGAGCCCGCTAAACGCTATTGCAAGCTGAGCTCCCGCGGAAATCCCGGTTTGCGGGTTTGCGATTTCCCGAAAACCACCCCCGCTTGTCATTTTCAGCCAAGTCGCTATGCTTTCCGATTCTTCAAATTTTGAGACTGCGGAGAATTCGGAATGGCTGTCAAGTTAAGACTCAAGCGGATGGGGCGAAAGAACCACGCGTTTTACCGGCTGAGCGCGATTGATTCGCGCTCGGCTCGCGACGGGCGCGTGATCGAGGAACTCGGGTTTTATGACCCGCACCTCAAGGACCAGGCCAAGCAGTTCGTGGCCAAACTGGATCGCTGCCGCTACTGGCTGGACACCGGCGCGATCCCGTCCGCGACGGTCTCCAGCCTGCTTAAAAAGAACGGCGTGGAGCACAAGCAGTTGCGCCTCCCAAGGCCCGGCAAGCCCAAGGTGGCGCCAGCCCCCGCGGCCGCGAAGAAGGAAGGCGAGCCCGCGGCAACATAAGAATTGGTCTTCATCCCCGTTTAGCGGGCCCGCTTGCGGGCCGTTTCCCGCGATTGGACGGAACGGCCCGCAAGCGGGTCCGCTAAACGGGACTGAGATCTGCGTTTCTATGCGCATCGACATCCTGACCCTTTTCCCGGAGATGTTCGCCCCGATTTTGGGCACCAGCATCCCGAAGCGGGCGGCCGAGAAGGGGCTGGTCAGCTACCATCTGACCAACATCCGCGACTTTGCCGATGACGCGCATAAATCGGTGGACGATCGCCCGTTCGGCGGCGGGCCGGGCATGGTGATGATGTGCCCGACGATGTTTGCCGCGGTCGAATCCGCCGAAGCGCAGGACCCGCGGCCCGCGACGCGAATTCTGCTCAGCCCGCAAGGCCGGCTGCTCGATCAGTCGCTTGTCGCGGAACTGGCTGCGAAGGAACGACTGCTCCTCATCGCCGGCCATTATGAAGGCTTTGACGAGCGGATCATCGACGGCCTGCAGCCGCTTGAAGTCAGCATCGGCGATTACGTGCTCAGCGGCGGCGAGCTGGCCGCGATGGTGATCATTGACGCCGTCGTCCGCTTGCTGCCCGGCGTGCTGGGGCACGAGCAAGGCGCGGAAGACGAAAGTTTCGCCCAGGGTTTGCTGGAGTTTCCCCAGTACACCCGCCCGCGGGAGTTCCGCGGCATGGGCATCCCGGAGATTCTGCTCAGCGGTAACCACGCGGCCATTGCCGCCTGGCGCCAGGAGCAGCGAAAGACCAGAACCCGGCAGCGCCGCCCTGATTTGTGGCAGAAATTCACAGGCGGCAACGGTAACGTATAATGAACGACCCGGCCCGAGCGGCCGATTTTTTCGGCTTGGAGGTGGTTTCGCAACCCAAAGAGAGCCGCGCGGCTCTGCCGCCGGGTCGCGTGCCCGACGAGTTGCGAACGACCCCCTTTACCGGATCGGAGCATCAGCCATGATCAACCGAATCATTGAAAACGTCGAAAAGAACTACCTGAAGAAAGAAGCCCTGCAATTCGACATCGGCGACACCGTCGACGTCCACACCCGCATTCTCGAGGGTGAAAAGGAGCGCATCCAGGTCTTCAGCGGCACCGTCATCATGCGCAGGGGCCGCGGCATCAATGAGACCTTCACCGTCCGCCGCATCGTGAACAACGAGGGCGTCGAGCGCATCTTCCCGATGCATTCTCCGTTCATCTCCAAGGTCGTCGTCCGCCGCAGCGGCGAATCCCGCCGCGCCAAGCTCTTCTACCTCCGTGGCCGCGTCGGCAAAGCCGTCAGACTCACCGAAAAGCGCAAGGTCAAAAAGGAAGAAGCGCCCGCCACTGGCGAACAAGCCAACGCCGGCGCGCCGGAACTCGCGGGTTCCGCGACATAATCCGCTCAGTTCAACTCTCAGCTCGAATGTTACTCCCGCTGCATGATGAAAGCTTCAGCGGTGTTTCGATTTGTCCATCGGTCACCGGGCCGACTTTACGATTAGTTTGCTTGCAATCGGCTAGGCCGTTCGGACGTATGCCCGTTCGAGCTCGGCTGCGCTCCCCAGTGTTAAAGTCCGCATCGCGCGGAGCTGAAAGACGCTGACCTTTCCATTATCCACGGCAAGTCGATCGTGCGGCCCCTCAAACCGTAGCGATGCGGATAACTGCGGGATGCGCACCTCGCGGATGGGTTCCGCCGTGTTAGTCTCGGCAACAATGTGGTGAGGCCGCGCCCAGAGCTCATCGGATTTCTTGCCGAGCAGCCGCGCCGCACCTTCTTGGTCTACAACGTGACCGACGATAATCCTCCCAATGATTGATAATTCGCCATCCCGCACGGTCGCATGCCATACGTGATCGCCGACTTGCACCCGATCGAACTGCTCGCTTGCTGAGTGGTTAAGCAATTCACCGCGATCACGTTCCTCGTCAACCGTCTGTGGCTTCCAATAGTAGAGAAACGACTGCATGTTGTTAGCTCCGTTGCCGGCGGTCAATAAATCAGGTTCGTCGGCGGAAGCGACGTTCGTCAGATTCTGGTACACGCGATTTTGGCGAAGAGTGATCATCTCAGTGCTCGCTCACGCAGCCGCGGACTCGCCGCTACCCGCCATGATTTGACGGACTCCTTCGTGATCGAAGATCGCGGAACGGGGCGCGGGGTTGGAATCCGTGGATCGTCATTTGGAAATGCCCCGGAGTCATAATCCTCATTCTGCCGGGATCCGCCTCCTGCTGCTTAAGGAATGGCACGTGGTTGACAACGCTGCTCATTGCGGCGCACGTGTTCCAGCAGCCGTCGATATCCCTCGTCGCCGATGAAGTATGAGAATACCGAGCGGCTCTCCTTAATCGCCGCATACGTGAACCATCTCGGCATATCCTGCGAGGCTGCGGGAATGGTCGGGATGTCCTCGTAAGAAGCGACCATAACGGCTGTCAACGGATCATGGCCGGCGTCCGGGCCGCGAGGAGCGGAGACACACCAATCGGCAAACAAGTAAATCCGCGCGATCAACGACTCGTCCGGTGGCTTTCGCTCGTACGCTTGCCGGAACTCAAAACAAGGCTCAATCCAGAAGGCCATGATGTTTGGCGCGGAGTTGATCGTTTCCCGCAGTTCGGACAGTCGCTCAAGAGCCTCGGCACGCCATCGAGCCATGAGCTACCCACCGTAATCGCGGTTTGGCACGATCCCTACGCTAGTATGACGACACTAATTCCGAACACGTCAAGATTAACCACGGAGGCACGGAGAACACGGAGGGCATTGGAGCTTCGAGCGGTTCATAAAAATTACCGCGAAGACGGGAAGCACTCATATTGGTTTTTCTTCGCGTCGTCGCGACTTCGCGGTGATCATCGCCGGTAACCCGTCGGAAGCGGAAGGCGCCTCCGTGTCCTCCGTGCCTCCGTGGTGAACAATCAGAACGATCCGTGCTAAACCGACGCCTGCTACCGCGTATCCCCGCCCACAATCCGGTCCACTTCCGCGAACGGCGCGATGCCGCGGGCGACCAGATCAAATCCCGACGTCTGCAATCGCTGGAACGGCGTGGACGACAAGGCGCTATAAATCTGGGCGGCGGTGGGGGTCTTGGTAATCAAATCGCGAAGCTCGTCTGTTGCGGTCAGCAATTCGAAGATCGCCCTTCTCCCGGAGAACCCGGTATTCAGGCAGCGCACGCAGCCGCGTGGCTCGAAGATGCGCTTCACGTTCGCGCTGGCCGGGCCCATCTTCTTGAGTTGCTCGGCGGTCGGCGCGACGGCCTGCTTGCAGGCGGGGCACAATTGACGAACCAGCCGCTGGGCGAGAACCAGGTGCAACGCCTGTGAGACCAGGTAGGGCTCGGCCCCCAGGTCGAGCAGGCGGAAGATGGTGCCGGTCGTGTTTTGCGCGTGAACCGTCGAGAAGACCAGGTGCCCGGTGATGGCGGCCTGCATGGCGATGCGGGCGGTCTCGGCGTCGCGGATTTCGCCGATCAGGATCACGTCGGGGTCTTGTCGCAGGGTCGAGCGGAGCAGGCTGCCGAACGATTTGTCGTGGGTGTCGTCGACGGGGATCTGCGTCACGCCCTCGAGTTGAATTTCGACGGGGTCTTCGATGGTGATGACGTTGCGCTCGGTGACGCCGGTGCCGCGAATGAGGGCGTAGAGCGTGGTGGTCTTGCCGGAGCCGGTCGGCCCGCAGACCAGCACCATGCCGGAATCCTGCCGGATGATCCGCTCCACCTCGTCGGCCATCCAGTCCGGCAGTTGCAGGTTGCGAACGTGCAGCGGGGCATAGGCGGTGTCGAGCACGCGGATGACCAGCTTTTGCCCGAAGACGGATGGCGCGAAGCTGACGCGATAATCGATTCGCGGCGAATCCTCCCGCCGGGCACGCGGCACCTGGGCGCTGAAATGTCCTTCCTGGATCGAATTCTTCTGCGCGATGTCGATATCGCCCAGGACCTTGACCAGCGCCGACAGCCGAATGCCCAGCGCGTTGGAGACCCGGCAAATTTCGACCATCAGCCCGTCCACCCGCGTTCGCAGCACATAGTCGTCGCCCTTGGGCTCGAAGTGGATATCCGTCGCGTGGCTTCGGCAGCACAGCAGCAGCAGAAGCCGCAGCCAGCCCACCGCTTCGTAGCTGTCGCGCGGCCCGCTGCCGGCGGCATGCACCAGTTTCCCGCGGGCGCTGAACAGCGCGATGTCGTTGACGCCGAAGCTCTGGTCGGGCAGCGATTGCACGAGCGCCTCGACGGCCTCCTTCGGATCGCCACCGATGGACAATTCGGGCGCGACCAGATCGTCCATTGAGATCAGGTCGTCGAGCGGCGCGGCGTCCTGTCCGGTATCGCGTAGGCCCAGCCCGGCCAGCTCGTCGGCCGCTCCCTGCTCTTCCGGCGAGGCGCCGACTTCTTCCACCTCGAACAGACTCACGTCGATCGCCTCGTCGTCGGTGGGCGCAAGCTCATCGTCCTCCACGATGTCGTCATCGGTCAGCAATTCCGGCGAGCCCAGATCCACGACGTCGTCGACGTCCCGCCGCAGAGCGGCGGGCTTGGGCCGCCCCAGGTCCACCACTTCCACCCCATTGTGCCCGTTGTCGCTCGGCGCAGTCGGATCGAGAAAGATCATCTTCGTGTGGCCGATGGTCACGGTATCGCCCGGCGACAGTTGCGTGTACTTGACCAGCCGGCCGTTCACCGCGGTGCCGTTGCTCGAGTTCAGATCGCGCAGCATCACCGCGCCGTTGGGGCTTCGGCTGATATGGCAATGGAACCGGCTGGCCAGCGTGTCGGCCAGCGCCAGCCGATTGTCGCCGTGCCGGCCGACGGTCAGCGGATCGGCGCCAAGGAATACCTGCCGAACCTTGTCCGCCTCGTGGATTTCGAGAAATGGACCTTCCATTCGTTTCGCCGGCGTTCCGCCAAAAAAACTCTCGTCGGCAAGCCCCCTTGCCTGACATCGATTATACGTCAACCAAGTTTAACCGGCCCCCGATCCCACCGAAAGAACGTGGGGGAAGAAGCGGTGGGGCACACATTCCTCGCGGGCCGATAAAGTAAATACGAAATCCGAAGCACGAAATCCGAAATAAATCCCAAGAACCTGAATTCGAATAAACAAAAGCCTGTTTCGCACCCGCCCGTTTGGATTTGGGTCATTGGTGTTTTGGATTTCTAGTTTGTTTCGGATTTCGTGCTTCGGATTTCGGATTTGGTCCATCGACAATTCACCTCCCCGCACCGCTGGACATTTGCCGCGATCCGGCTAGACTTTTCCGCCTCATCGGCCGAGTCTCGGTCGTTGGAACGATTCGAGATCCCAGGAGACGATACACGTGGCCCATTCACTGTCCGCCAAGAAGCGCGTCCGCCAGAACGTCAAGCGTCGCGCCCGCAACCGCTCGCGCAAGGAAGTCCTCAAGGACCAACTCAAGGGTTTCAACGCCGCCATGACCGGCGGCGACTTCACCAAGGCCGAGACCGAGCTGCGGCTGGTTGCCCAGCGGCTGGACAAGGTGGCCTCCAAGGGCACCATCCACAAGAACACCGCCGCCCGCAAGCGCAGCCGCCTGACCAAGCGGCTCAACACCGTCCGCGCCGCCAAGTCCGGCGCAACGGCCAAGGCGTAAACCGGCTGGCGCTCGGGCCCATTTTAGTGGCGCATCATCCAGCCGAGCGAGGCACAGTTGATTGGGTAGCGTCCGTTCCTCCGACCGCCGCTTGCGGCTTCGCACGTTTCCGATTGAAGAACACTGCGAAGCCGCGAGCGGCGGGGCGGAGCGCCACATCGGACCGCAGCCGCCCCGTCCACGGCACCAGTGTTCAAAATTGCCGTCGGCGCTGGGCAATCGTCCCGCCAAGCCGTCCATCCCCGCTGTGGACAAATATTCGAGTCGGCGATAAATTTCTGCGACGTCGTGAGCACCGACCCGATCGCGAAAACCGCGAAACCCTCGATAACAAACTCTCCTCACAAGGCACATGGATTCCTTGACGGACGAAGAACGGAGGATGATGAACGGGGAGACGATGAACGGGGTCATGAGCCAAAATCCACATTTGGCTTATGACCGCTTCCGCCGTTGGCCCCAAAAGTGGCCAGCCCTGCCACTTAGACGTCGATCACAACGGATGGAATTCGTAGTCCTGCAGGGACGACGATTTCATCTCAATGCTATATCCCGGATCCATCGGAATCCTATATCGCCCGTCCCGAACCGTCACCGGATGGACAAAGTGCTCGTGCAGATGATCGACGTATTCGAGCACGCGGCCATCGGCGGCGCCGCTGAGGGCGATGAAGTCGAAGAAGGAAATGTGCTGAGCGTATTCGCACAACCCGACGCCGCCGGCGTGGGGGCAGACGGGCACGCCGAATTTGGCCGCCATCAGGAGCACCGCCAGCACTTCGTTCACGCCACCCATTCGGCAGGTGTCGACCTGGCAGAATTGAATGGCGTTCGACTGGAAGAGCTGCTTGAAGATCACCCGGTTCTGGCAAGCCTCGCCCGTGGCCACGCCGATCCCGAGCGGCACCATCGCGCGGGCGATCGTCGCATGCCCGAGCACGTCGTCCGGGCTGGTCGGCTCCTCGATCCACCAGGGACGAAACTCGGCCAGGCCGTGCATTTGCCGGATCGCTTCGTCAACGCCCCAGCATTGGTTGGCGTCCATCATCAGGACGCGATCGTTGCCGATCGCGTCGCGCATCAGGGCGGCCCGCCTTCGGTTTGCGCCCAGGTCCGGGCCGACCTTCATCTTGAAATGCGTCCAACCGGCCCGCATGGCCTCGTCGCACAGCCGGCGAACCTTTTCGTCGCTGTACCCGATCCACCCGGTGGAAGTGGTGTAGGCGGGGTATCCATTCCTTCGGGCCAGTTCCTCCCGCGCTTGCTTTGACGGCGCCATTTTGGCCAGCAGCTCGACGGCCTCGCGCTCGGACAGCACGTCCTCGATATAGCTCAAATCGACGCACGCGACGAGCCGCTCGGGCGGCAGATCGACCAGCAGCTTCCAGAGCGGCTTGGCCTCGCGCTTGGCCCACAAATCCCACACGGCGTTGAGGATCGCGCCGGTGGCCATGTGAATGATCCCCTTCTCGGGGCCGAGCCAGCGCAGTTGCACGTCCATCGTCAGCGAGCGATAGAACCCGCGCATTTCCGCGACGATTGATTCGAGCGGGCGGCCGACGACGTGATGCTTCAGCGCTTCCACGGCCGCAACGCAAAGCTCGTTGCCGCGGCCGTTGGTGAAGGTGATGCCGTTCCCTTGGGGCGCGGACGGGTCATCGGTTTGAAGCGTGACGTACGTGGCGGAGTAATCCCCGGCATTGAGCGCGTCCGAGCCGTCCCCATCGCGCGCCGTCGGGAACCGAATGTCGCGCGCGGTGAGTCCGGTGATTGTCAGAGGCATGGGTAACATCCATCCCGCAACGGGAGGGCGAGGCTCCCGCCGAGCCGAAGCCCGCTCGAAAATCACGGCTTCCAAGGAACTTCATTCCACGAAGGATCACTTCTCTCCCTCCGCCGCTTGCGGCTTCGCGAATCGGCACGCGTGCTGATTCGCGAAGCCGCACCCGATCAAGCAATCGTGATCGCCTTATTCAAATAGATATCTTGAATCAGGTTGAGCAACTTCACTCCGTCCTGCATCGGACGCTGAAACGCCTTGCGGCCGCTGATCAGGCCCATGCCGCCGGCGCGCTTGTTGATGACGGCAGTGCGGACGGCTTCGGCAAAGTCGTGCTCGCCCGAGGCGCCGCCGCTGTTGATCAGCGGGCTGCGGCCCATGTAGCAATTGGCCAGTTGATAGCGGGTGAGCTCGATCGGGTGATCGCCCGGAGTGAGCTGGGAATAAACGCGCTTGTCGGTCTTGCCAAACTTGAGCGCGGTGAAGCCGCCGTTCGTCTCCGGAAGCTTCTGCTTGATGATGTCGGCTTCGATCGTCACGCCCAGATGATTTGCCTGGCCGGTCAGATCGGCGGCGACGTGATAGTCCTTCTCCGGCGTCTTGAAGGCGTTGTTGCGAAGATAGCACCACAGCACCGTCACCATCCCCAGCTCGTGGGCGCGGGCGAAGGCGCGAGAGACCTCGATGATCTGCCGGTCCGATTCGGCCGACCCGAAATAGATCGTGGCCCCCACCGCCACCGCTCCCATCTCGAACGCCTGCTCGACGCTGCCAAAGAAGATCTGATCGTATTTATTGGGATAGCTGAGAAACTCGTTGTGATTGAGCTTGGTCAGAAACGGAATGCGGTGCGCGTATTTGCGAGAGCAGGCGCCCAGAACGCCGAGCGTCGATGCGACCGCATTGCACCCGCCTTCGATCGCCAGCTTCACGATGTTCTCGGGATCGAAGTAAATCGGGTTGGCGGCGAAGCTCGCTCCGGCTGAATGCTCGATGCCTTGATCGACCGGCAGGATCGAAACGTATCCCGTCCCGCCAAGCCGCCCGGTGTTCAGGATATGTTGAAAGTTCCGCAGCACCGCCGGCTTGCGATCGCTCCCGACCATCACCCGATCCACAAAATCCGGGCCCGGCAGATGCAGCATGTCCTTGGAAAAGCCCTTGGCCGCATAGGTCAGGAGCGACTCACCGTCTTTGCCAAGCAATTGTTCCAGCGACTGGGTCGTCTCAGCAGCCATCTTGATTCTCCGTCCAACACATGGGTTGATCGTCGCGCGATGCGAGCGAGACCGAGTGTAGACCCGTTGGCCGCGTGTTTACAAGAAGAATCAGACGATGTGCGCGAGCTTTTACCTGGCCCGCTTTTCCAGCTCCCCCACCACTTGCCGAATGCCGGTCAATCCCGGGTTGATGGACAAGGCTTTCTCATAACATTCCAGCGCCTCGTTCATCCGTCCCATATGGGCGTGGCAATGCCCCATCCCGGACCAGGCGCCGAAGTGGCACGGCATCAGTTCCACCGCGCGGGCGCAGTCTTCCAGCGATTCGTCGTAGCGTTCTTGCAAATATTTGACGATCGCCCGCTGGTTGTATGCCTCGGCGAAGGTGGGATCGATTTCGATGGCGTGGGTGAAGCAGCAGGTGGCGTGATCGTACTCGCCGCGGTTGATCGCCTGGGTGCCGCGGCACAGTTCGTGGTTGGATTCAATCGAGCCCAGCCGGAACCAAATCGACCAAAGCGCGTGCTCGGCCATCTGGTTGACGATTGGGTCCGTATGTTTGAGCTGAGCGGCCAATTCCTTGAGGCAGCACCGGCCGCCCACCAGGGCCAACGCCAGCGCCGCGACCTTGCGGGCGTCGGCACATTCGCAGAAGAGCAATTGTTTGATCTGCTCGCGCGTCCACCGGCTTTTGAGCAGCTCCAGCAGTGCGCCGGGGTTCTGCGCTTCAAGCATCGGCTGGATGGATGCGACGAATTCCTCGGGATCGACGTGCTGCACTGCCATTGGCTACCTGAACTGTAGGCTCCGGCTTGGCGCTTTTTCCGCGATTAAGGGGAATCATCCTGGACGGCTGCGGGCCGCCGGCTGGCGCGACACAACTCATGCTGATTGAATGTGTTACTGGTGGCTAGGACCTAGCGCCGGTGCCTTGTCGCCCTTCTTTTCCTGATCCGCGGCCGATTTCTCGGGGGTAAAGGCAGGTGCGTAGTAGGCGCGGCGCTGGGTGGCCGAGGCATTGAGCGGCCGATATTGATACCCCGTTTCGAGCTGCACTCCGCAACCACCCAGGAGAAATATCGCAGCCGCCAAGCAGCCCGCCATTCGATTCAGTTTCTTCCAGGCTGCCATCAAGATCACTCCTAAGTGATCGGAAAACATAGCAGCAGAAGGGGCAAAAATCGAAGTCCGCCTCTATCGTACCGCCGCATGACCGCGGCCGATCAACCGCCGGCGGCGCTGGAGCCCCGCCGGCAGCGTCTGCTCACGCGAATTCATCGAAGTTACGTCACCACGACGCAACCCGTTCGGATCGGCGGGATTTCGCTTGTATTTACTCGCATCGCCGACCCCGACCGCGTCCTCGATCAGGTCGCTGCCGAGGCCGATCTTCGCGAACGCCTGTCCGGCAAACGCCAACCCGACGAGCACCTGCATCTGCCATACTGGGCGGAGTTGTGGGATAGTGCGATGGGGGTTGGGCAGTTCCTGGCGAGGAACTGGGGAGAGGACGCGGGGACGGATGATGACGCGGAGACGCGGAGACGCGGGGACGCGGAGACCATTCGCTCCCCCATCTCCGCGTCTCCGTGTCTCCGCGTCCCCGTGTCATCACGCATCACCCCGTCACCGCGTCTCCCCGTCCCCCCGTCTTCTTCCCTCCCCGCGTCCCCGCGTCCCCGCGTCTCCGCGTCTCCTCCTACGGCCCTCGATCTCGGCTGCGGCATGGGCCTCTCGGGAACAATCGCGGCCGCGCTAGGAGCCAAGGTGCTCTTTGCCGACATCGAGCCACCCGCGCTGTTATTCGCCCGGCTCAACAGCCTGCCGTGGTCGTCGCGGGTGCGAACGCGAAAGCTGAACTGGCGGACCGACCGGCTGGCCGAGCGATTCGATCTGATCATCGGCGCGGATATCCTCTACGAGCGAGCGCAATGGGAATATCAGGAGCCTTTCCTCCGACACCACCTCGCCACCGACGGCACCGTCCTCCTCGGCGAGCCGGGTCGGCAAACTGGGGACGGATTTGTCGAGTGGATTCGTGAACGAGGATGGCACCTGGAAATCTTTCCCGAAACCGTGCCGACGCGAGAGAAGCCGGTCCGGCTTTTTCGTCTTCAACGACAGAGCTGATCCACCGTTCGGTGACTCCATCTCCTCGAACCGAGCGAGGATGGTCGGTATTCTCTGGTCCACTTGAAAGGAGTCAGCATGCGGCAGGCCGGCATCGTTCTCACAATCAGCGTCGTACTAGGTCTGATCGCACACCACATTCGGGCGTCCGAAGCCGAGCGACACTACGTCAACTCCGAATTGCCCTGGCACGATGCCGCTCTCGATCCGCAAGGGAAATTGCTGGCCTGGTATCACCCTGAACAGAATCTGGGATATGACAAAGTCCTGCATCTTGCATGGGACTACATGGAACACAAAGTCCCGACCGATGCCAAGACCGGTCTGAAGGTCTACCTGGTGAATGCGGTCTTCGACGCCAAGACCGGCCAGGGAACCAACTGGCAGGGAAACCCGGCGAGCACGTTCGGGCAGTTCGTCGACTCAGTCGTCGCGTGGTATCCGTATTCGGGCGACGAGGAGGCGATCGCCGTGGTGCGATCGATGCTGGATCATCAGCTCGCGCACGGTACGACGCCGGGCGACTGGGCCTGGCCGAAGGTCCCATTTGCGACCACGCGTAAGAATGATCCGGAGTATGGCCGGGCGATGCGCGGGATGCCGGTGGATTTTTACGGCGGCATCGAATCCGACAAGATCGGCGAGCTCGGCATCGGATACGTCTTGTTCTATGAGCTCACCGGCGATCGCAAATATCTCGATGCTGGCATCGCGTGCGCCGATGCGCTGGCCACCCACATCCGCGCCGGCGATGAAACGCACACCCCGTGGCCCTTCCGGCTCGATGCGCGCACGGGCAACGTCATCAACGGCGAAGAATACGGCGGCATGATTGTTGCGCCGGTCCGGCTGTTTGCAGAACTCATCCGCATCAAACAGGGAAACGTCCCCAAGTACGAGCCGGCCCGAAAAACCGCGTGGGAATGGATCATGAAATATCCCATGCACAACAACCGCTGGAGCGGCTACTTCGAGGACGTTGTCAAGGATACCGACAACCTCAATCAGGCCCTGCCCACGATGACCGCATACTACATCCTCAGCTCGCCTGACCCGGCCGCGATTGATCCGCACTGGACGGGAGACGTGGGCCATCTGCTGGATTGGGTCCGCCACAAGTTCGGCCGCGGGCCGTATCTGGGGGCGTGGGCAGTGGACGAGCAAGGCCCGCCGCCTGATTTCAACGGCTGCTGCTCACGGGCCGGGCTGGCCAGCGACACATCGCGCTGGGCCGCCATCAACGCGATGTATTATGAAAAGACCGGCGATCTGCAGGCGCGCGAAGACGCCTTCCGTTCGCTCAACTACGCCACCTATTTTTCCGACGATCAGGGCCGAATCGCCTGCTGCGGCCTGGACTACGCCGACTCCTACTGGTTCGACGACGGCTACGCCGACCACATCCGCCATTATCTTTGGGCCATGGCGGCGATCCCCGAATTCGCCCCGACGCGCGAGAATCACCTTCTCCGCTCGTCGTCCGTCGTGACCCATGTCTCCTACGGACGCGGTAAGATTCAGTACAAGACTTTCGACTCCGCCGCCGACGAGGTGCTGCGTCTGACCGCCTCGCCCGCCCGAATCACCGTCGATGCCAAACCGCTTTCGCAGTCGGACGGTCCGGCAAAGGACGGTTTCACCGCCCGCCCCGTTCCCGGCGGGGACTGGATCGTCCGAATCCGCCACCATGCCGCCCGCGACATCAACGTGAATTGGTCACCGTGAACCGAATTTTTTCGAAACTGTACTTATCCCCTTTGCGCCTACTGGAAAATGTGGACCGACCGCACCCCCTACGACGCCGACCGACATCTGCGCGATCAGCTCAAGCACGGCTCCTGGGTGATCGCCCTGATCCCGAACGTCGCAGTGCAATCCAATTAAATACAATCAACAGCCGAGGCGAATGACATGGCGTGGAAAACAACAAAATCGGACTTTACAAGCGAGAGAACATCTTTTTCCGGTCCCCTGCTTGAACGACGCGGGAACACACTATTCCTTTATCTTCGTCATGATCGCGGTCTTGACTGTCACCCCTCTAAGACACGGATATTTCGCTAGGAACTTCGGTATATCCACGCTGCTCTGGTCAGTAACGGTAATGTCCATCGTGCCATTGTTAAGGCCCGACAGACTTTGGGCAAGTAGTGGATTTATTGGACCCGAGCGTTCCTCATCACCTTTGCGTTCGCGATTACTCATGACGACATGCCCGAGATAGACGACTGAATTCGGCGGGAGGTCAAAGCCCGCGTCGACTCGGAAATTAAACTGCCAATAAAGCAGGGGGGTTGCGCCACCTCCCATAACCGGGCCAATCGTATACTTACCCGGTGGCAATGCGAGGCTTACTGGAGCCTCGCTCGTATCATCATAGAAAAGAGAATTGGTTGGTCCCTTTCCTTGCCAATCGCCTTCCAAAATAAAATGTGATTTCGTGTCAGACTGTTTCGATTCAACGATCACATCTGACGGACCTAATCCGAACGCCGGCTGCCTAAAATCATTCTTTACGAGTAGCGTAAAAATTGCGACGGATTTAGTCCGGGTGTCGACGGACGTTTGGCTCGCCTTCAACGCCATGCCCATGCTTCCGGTACAGCCGACCAACGTCGGAAGAACCAGAATGATGGCCATCCACAAAGCCGCCTTTTTCAGATCAAGTTTCTGAATGCCCATCCTGCGCCTCGCCCGGTTTGCAAGCCTAATCCGGGATTTCCCAAATGACCTTGCAAACAACACGGTATCACCCGTCGAAGTATCCATAACGCACCACTTGGGCGTGATATAGTTATTGCGCGCAAATAAAGCAAATATTATACATTCAGAACACACGGCACTCGCTAATCTGCGTGTTTACCAGCGCTGTGCGATGGACGAGCGCTGAGAGGACCTGCAAATTCGGGCAGCCACTTCAGGCAAACCTTTGACGATCGAAAAGCGGCGGCATCGCGGCGCGAGTCCCGAAAACGGGACAGTCCCGAAAACGGGACGAGTCCCGAAAACGGGACGGTCACGATAATGATGAGGCTGCATGATTCAAGGAGCAGAAATCGTGACTGTCCCGTTTTCTTGTCCTGTCCCGTTTTCTTGTCCCGACGTCGAGCGAAAGCTAAGGGCTCTTGGCTGTCACGAGGTCGTCCGAACCAGCGGCGGCTCCCACCGCAAATGGCGAAATCCCACCGTAATGCGTTCAACCGTCGTGCCTGACTGGGGTGGCCGCGACCTCAAGATCGGCACCATCCGCGCGGCCGTTCGTCAACTCGGATTGGAGTGGGATTTGTTCGCCGGGACGTAAGACGATGGAAATAGACGAACCGATCTGCGGAGGAAAGGTTGCGTCCGGGCGTCGCAAACCGAACCAGCCCCGCAAACCGGACCGGGCCACCGGGTCCGTTTTCTTCTTCCAATTACGCCACCTACTTCGCCGACGATGCGGGACGGATCGCCTGCTGCGGCCTGGATTACGCCGACTCCTACTGGTTCGACGACGGCTACGCCGATCACATCCGCCACTACCTCTGGGCCATGGCCGCGATCCCCGAATTCGCCCCCACCCGCGAGAACCACCTGCTCCGCTCTTCCTCAGTCGTGACCCACGTCTCCTATGGTCGCAATAAAATCCAGTACAAGACTTTCGACCCCGATGCCGGGGAGGTGCTGCGCCTCGCCGCAGCCCCGGCACAGATCACCGCCGACGCCAAACCGCTCCCGCGGTCCGATGATCCGACAAAGGCTGGATTCACCGCTCGACCCCTGCCCGGCGGAGACTGGATCGTCCGGATCCGCCACCATGCCGCTCGCGAGATCAACGTGAATCTGTCGCACTGATCCCGAGTTTTCAATAACATTTTTATCCTCCTTCTGAACTGCCACTGCAATTGCGCAATCCCACATCAATGCGTTCAACCGTCGTGCCTGACGGGAACAAGCGCGACCTAAAGATGGGCGCCATCCGCGCGACTGGTTCGTCAACTCGGATTGGAATGGGATTCGTTCACGGGGCGTAAGTCGGTAGAACCAGCGCATTGAGAGTAGAGAAACCGCAACCCCTCGGCCTCGCCCGTTGGGCGCTAAAGACGAACACCCAAGAGCGATATCAATCCGCGGGACAGCGCGATAGAGTGCATCATCAACGAACGATGCCAGAGATCATCGCGGAGCTGGCCCACATCGCCCCTTAAAGACCCCGCTCCCCTGCTTGGTTACATTCATGTGCCTCATCAGACCATGGGAGAACCGAATGGAAACGGGTTCGATCAAACGCAAACCTCTTAGATCTTTTGTTCTTCTGCCCTTGCTCATTGCGGCATCGCCTGCGCCGCTAGCGAGTGCGGGCCTCTTTGACGACGACTACGTTCCCCCTCCGCATCATCTCACCCAACCTGCGGCAGCACCGGTCACGGACGAGGGCGCACGGCCTCCGCACACGCCGGAGCGGCCGCCTGAAATCGAGCAGGGGAAAACGGCGCCGCCAACGCTGCTTGCAACGCCTGCCGCGGCGGACCAGATGCGTTCGCGCAAGCTGCTCAAGAAGGTGTTCGCCCATGAGCTGGAAGATCGTTCGTCCGAGGGGCGGCGAGCGCTTGCCGACAAGCTTTTGGCCGAGGCGGAAAGGACAGCCGACAACCCCAGCGACCGCTTCGTATTGCTCGTCGGCGCCTGTGATGCGGCAATCGAGGGTGGAGATTTGGGCCTGGCCGGCCGCGCCGCCGAGACGGCCGCCTCGCTTTACCAGATCGATGCGACGAATTTGGCTGTCAACGCGGCGTTAAAATCTCCGATCAGGGCCGCGACGGCCGACCAGGCCCACGAAGACTTGGAGACCGGGCTGCGATGGGAAGCTCAATTAGCCAAGTCCGATGATTATCCCGATGCCGCTCGACTGTTGTCGGCATTGCAGCCCCTGACCGCCGCCGACCCCACGGCAGGACTGCTGTTACAGGAACAACGCCGGCAGCTCGATAGCATTCGATCGGCGCGAGATCGTGCCCAGGCCGCGAGCGAGCGACTGAAGAGCAAGCCGACAGATGCCGTGGCCAACACCTCGCTGGGCGAGTTCCTCTGTTTCGTTAAGGAGGACTTTCAGAATGGCCTGCCGGCGTTAGCTCAAAGCGCCGATCCAGCACTCCGTGCCGCCGCGAAACAGGACTTGGCCGGCGCCGCGACTCCGACCGAACAAATTGCTCATGGTGACGGTTGGTGGCAATTAGCGAACAGCAGTGCCGGCACTGAACTTTTCAAGGCCGGGATGCGCCAGCGGGCTATATTCTGGTACCGCAAGGCGCTTGCTAGCGGACAAGTGACCGGGCTGAATCGCACCATGATTGAGAAGCGCGTTGCCGGTCCACCGCCGGCAATGGGTCACGCCGGGAGCATCGATCTGATTTCGCTGTTCGCGCCGTCCGAGGCAGTAGCCGGCCAGTGGTCGTTGGGGAAGGCCAGCAATAGAACGGTGCTGGTTAATCGGGAGGGCGAGTTCTGCCGCTTTCAGTTTCCCTATCAGCCGCCGGATGAATTCGACTTTGCGGCAACCTTCACCTATACGACAAAGGGCGGCCCAATCATTCTGATGTGCCCACTCTCCGACGGCGCTATTATGTGGTACACGGAATTCAACAAATCGGCGTTTATGAGCCGCGGCAAGCGGGGCGTGGAAGGACGCGAACCTTTTATCATGCGCAATAGGCCGAACACGTCGCTCGTTAAGGTTCGGAAGGACAAGGTGCAGGGGTATTTGAACGATCGCTTGGTTTGCGAATTCGACCGCCACGTCCAAGAAGCACCGGCTCTTTCCGATAACTGGAGTTTACCCAACCCCGCCGCTGCCGGCGTCGGCGTTTGGTCCAGCGACACGGTTTTCACCCGACTGGAAATCACCGAGGTTTCTGGCCCTGGAAAGCGCTTGCCCGCTTCAGAAACATCTCGTGGGCGATAACGCGCTTTACCGAGCAGTTAAGGGGGATCAGAAGATAGGTGCCATCGACCCTTCGCCGTATCTACTTCACGAAATCAGCCTGCAGCGTCGACGACAAACGAGGGGCTCCTTCCGAGGGCGACCGGTCTAGCGGAGGGTGGCATCAAGCCCAAGTCTGGCAGGGGCATGTGGGGTCCAGTTTGGGTCCCCGAACGGGCAGTCCCGATCCACGCTCTCCCGTCCTTCTTTCGACTGACGGCGGCAAGGAGTCATGTTAGGATCAGGGCGTGGTGACGGCTGAGGAAATCATCTCGTTTGTGGATGACGTAGCCGAGCGATACCGGCCGGAGCGGATCATTTTGTTCGGCTCGTACGCGTACGGCGCGCCCAACGCCGATTCGGACGCGGACATTCTGGTGGTGATGCCGCACCGGGGGCCTGGGCACCGACTGGCGGCGCGGATTCGGAGGGCAGCGGGGCCGCGGTTCCCGATGGATCTGCTGGTCCGCTCCGCGGGGGAAATTGAAGCGCGGGTGCGAGGGAATGATTTTTTCCTGAAGGAAGTCATGGAGAGGGGGCTGGTGCTGCATGCTGCCGATGACGCGAGAGTGGGTGCTGAAGGCCGAAAGCGATTACGACGTCGTCTTGCTGCTACTCCGATCCCGAAAGCCCAGCCGGCATGATCCCCTCTGTTTCCACGCGGCCATTCGGTTCTTCCGCGGTATCCGGGCATGTCTACGACGGTGGCCGATTCACGTCAGGCTGTCCAAACTTGCCGGCGTTTTAGAATCGCGGCGCGGCGGGCGTTCGGGTTGAAAGTGTCGTGACGTGGCGAACCAATTCGGAAAAGGAAAGAGTGTCGGCGTGGCCGGTATGGCGTCAAGACTCCCGCCCAGCACGTGGCCTCCTGTTGGTTGGTGATTCAAGCACCCCCATTCTGACAGGAGGTCACGTCTTGCGCAAGCATAGTAAATGCAGTGCCGGCGCGGGATTAGGCTTAAGTTGATGCCATTAAGGAGTGTCCCCCTTATGTCTGGCAAATCAGGGAAGTTCCACGCGATAGGTCTTGTCCGCGCCGTTGCTGATCCAGAGATTGCGTTCCGGGTCGATGCGGAGAGCGCCCTGATCGTTCGGTCTCCCCCTCCCAAATGATTTTGCACTCGATTTCTCACGCCGGCCGGGGGTTGGTTCCGATAACTCGAAAAGGCAAAGAGGAGGTTGAGTGGTGCGCGATCTAGTCGTGGTGGCGGCACAAATTCGGCAGGTTCGCGAGGCGCGGCAGAAGTTCCTGCGGCTGTGGGCGATGGAGCAGGCCATCGTCCATCCCGGTCTCGACCGGATGGCCGCGGATGTTGAGGCGGCTTTGGGGTCCGCAGGTCCGATATCCTCATTTCGATTGAATGAGGATGCCGGCCATGACGATGATGCGTAGTGGAGCGGGGGTGCCGAGGTAGCCCATGGCGCAAATTACTTCCAGCATCGGGTTGGTCAGCGGGATCAACACCGGCGCCATCATTGATGAGTTGATGTCACTGGACCAGGAGCCGGTGACCGTCCTCCAGACCCAGGTTGCTTCATCCCAGGCTCAACAACAGGCGTACAGCACGCTGGAGACTCAGCTCCAGAGCCTGCAGACCATCGGGCAGTCGCTTGAACTGCCAACGACGTTCGCCGCCTCGACCGCGACCAGCAGCGACCCGAATACCCTGACCGCAACCACCAGTGCCGCCGCGCCATCCGGCACCTATCAGTTTCAAGTTGCCCAGCTCGTCAGCGCGCAGCAAAGTGTCAGCAACGGCTACACCAGCGCCTCGGCCCCACTTCAGGCGGGAACGCTCACGCTGGAAATGGGCGGCGGGAACCTCAACAGCCAAACCGATCTGGCAGACTTGAACGGCGGAACGGGCGTCGGTTCGGGCCAGTTTCGAATTACCGATCGAAGCGGCAAGACCGACGTGATCAACACCACTGGGGCCGTCACACTTGACGACATTGTCAACAAAATCAATACGTCTCTGGACATCAGCGTGCAGGCGTCGATTCAGAACAACCACCTGGTCCTGACCGACAGCAGCGGCGGGACCGGTAGCCTGAAGGTGCAGGACCTGGCGGGCGGATCAACGGCGCAGGACCTGGGCATCGCACAAACCGTCAATTCCGACACGCTGACCGGCACTTCGGTTAACTACTTGAGCAGCAGCACGGCCCTGTCGGTCCTGAACGATGGGCGGGGCGTCAGCACCGCCGCCAACGGCAACGGGGACTTTTCGATCCAGACCGCTGATGGAACCTCCGTTACGGTCAACCTTGCCTCGGCGCAGACCGTCGGTGATGTGCTCAACGCGATCAACAAGGCGGGCAACGGAAAAGTCACCGCGAGCCTCCCGTCGGGCGCGACAGGCATCACCCTCACGGACAACACCACCGGCAGCGGGACGATCTCCGTCTCCGCCATTAACGGATCCCAAGCCGCCGAAGAATTGGGAATAGCGGGAACCGGGTCCGGCGGAACGATCAACGGGACGCAAATCCTTTCGGGCATCGATACCGTGCTGCTCAGCTCCCTCAACGGCGGCCAGGGGATGTCCCTGGGACAGCTTGCAATTACCAACGGCGCGGGACAATCGACGCAGGTTGACCTGTCGGGCGCGCGGACGGTGCAGAATGTTCTTGACGCGATCAACAACGCCGGCGCGGGCGTGACGGCGTCGCTGAATGAGGCCACGAACGGGATTCAAATCCAGGACGCCAGCGGCGGCACGGGGAGCATGACGATCGGCGACGCCGGCGGCGGCAATAGCGCTGAGAAACTGGGCATCGCCGGCACGTTCGCCGCAGGAACCAATGCCGACAGCGGCAACCTTCATCTGCAATACGTCACCCAGAATACGAGGCTCGCCAGCTACAACGGCGGCAAAGGCGTCGGGTCCGGCAGCTTCACGCTTACCAACTCGGCGGGGATCAGCACCACTGTCAACGTTACCAGCAGTTTCAGCACCATCGGCGATGTGATCAACGCAATCAACGCCAAGGACATCGGCGTGACTGCATCGATCAATTCCAAGGGGAACGGCATCCTGCTGACCGACAGTTCGGGAGGCGGCGGGCACATGATGGTTGAGGGCGTCACCGGAACCACCGCCAGCGACCTTAATATCGCCGGCACCGCCACGAACAACACCATTGACGGCGCCGAGGAAGCGACGGTGCAGGTGACTGCGGGCGAAACGCTCTCCGCTCTGCAATCGGCAATTCAGGCGACGGGATTCGGCGTCTCGGCCAGCATCATCAATGACGGCTCCTCACAGGACCCCTACCGGCTGTCGCTCACCTCGACCAATTCCGGGACCGCGGGTCGGCTTGTCATCGACGGCGGCACGACCGGGCTCCAATTCCGCAACCTCGTACAGGCGCAGGACGCCGCCGTCTTTGTTGGGGGAACTGGCTCGTCTCAACCACTGCTGGTGACCAGCAGCACCAATCAACTGACAAACGTAATCCCGGGCGTCACGGTTTCGCTGCTCTCGGCAAGCGACACGCCTGTCTCCCTCAGCATCACCCCCGATGGCAGCGGCATCGCCACGCAGCTTCAGACGTTCACCGATACGTTCAACAGCCTGGTGGATGAGATCAACACCTATACCCAGTACAACACCAGCACCAACAGCGCGGGCCTTTTGCTGGGCGACCCAACGACGCAGCGGATTCAGGAGCAGATGTACCAGGTCTTTTCCGCCGTCGTCTCCAACGCCGGGACTTATCGGACACTTGGAGACATCGGGCTGACGCTCACGGACGGGGCGAAGGTCCAGTTTGACGCCAACACCTTCGATTCGGCGTTTGCCTCCAATCCCGAGGCGGTCTCAAATCTTTTCACCCAGACCTCCGGCGGGCTGGGAAAGGTGATCGACAATAGCATGACGGCATTGGTGGATCCGGTCTCCGGCGCGATCACGGAAGAGAACAACTCTCTCTCGACGCAGATGACCAACTTCAATACTAATATTACCCAGCTCGACGCGATCCTGGCCGACAAGCGCAGCCTTCTGGAGAGCCAGTTTGCCAACATGGAAACGACGCTTGCGACCTTGCAATCGCAACAGGCGGCACTCAGCTCATTCACGGGAATCAAGTCAACATCGAGTTCTTCCTCGGGGTCGTCCAGCTCCTCTTCATCATCCACCTCATAACTCCTCGCGCAGCAGCGATTGGGTGGAGAACTGTGACAGAGCCGAGGCCGGTGAGCCACGTCCGCTATATCGGGAATGCAGAGGCTCCTAAACTTGGCCGATGTCAGCGCCGATAAAGGTTTGGGGCCAGATCTTTCGCCAGGTGAGCTCGATGAACCCGCAGGCCGCTCAAAAGTATCTCAAAACCCGGGTCATGACCGCCACGCCCGAGCAACTGCAGATGATGCTCTACGACGGGGCCATTCGCTTTTGTGAGCAGGCCGGGCCGGCCATTGCAAAGAAAGACTGGGAGACGACTTACAACACGCTCTCGAAGGCGCAAAGGATTATCACCGAGCTGATCACGTCGCTGCGTCACGAGATCCAGCCCGAACTGTGCAAAAAGCTGGCGGGGCTGTACACCTACATCCATCGCAAGCTGGTCGAAGCCAGCACCAAGCACAATTCCGAGTCGCTTGAAGAAGCGCTGCGGCTGCTGCGCTACCAGCGCGAGACGTGGACGATGCTGATGGACCAGATGGGAAAACAAAAAGCCGCCACCATCGCCCGCCGCCTCGACATTCCCGCCCCCAGCGCTCGCATGGAAGCTTCGATCAGCGTTCAAGGCTAGTCCGAGTTGCTCCCGCGCACGACGAAACGAAGAAAAGTTAGATCCATAGCCTACGCCGCCGATTCGCTGTTGCGGTTCTCGTCGGCCTCGAGCGGGAGATGGGGCATGGCGGCCATGGCGGCGTATAAGCCGCCGGCTTCGAGAAGCTCTTCGTGGGTCCCTTGCTCGGCGACCATGCCGTCGTGCAGAAAGAAGATGTGATCGCACTCCTCGGCGGTGCTGAGGTTGTGCGTGACAAGGATGATCGTGCGCTGGCCCTTGAGCCGCCGTAGCGTGCGGATAAACCATTGCTCCTGCTGGCGATCAAGGCCGCTGGTTGGCTCGTCGAGGACGAGAATGGGCGCATCGGTCAGCAACGCCCGGGCAATGGCCAGCCGCTGGCGCTGCCCGCCGGAAAGGTTCTGGCCGGATTCGGTCAGCATCGTCGCATATCCGTCGGGCAGGCGATCGATGAATTCCGCCGCCCCCGCAAGCCGGGCGGCTTCGCGGATGCGCGCTTTCGTCGCGTGGGGGTTTCCGAAGGCGATGTTCTCTTCAATTGTCCCCACGACAACCGGGCTGTCCTGCGGCACCAGCGCGATGTGCCGGCGAACGTCCGCCAGCCGCAGGTCGCGCAGGTCATATCCGCCCAGCCTCACATGCCCGCCCGCGGGGTCGTAAAAGCGGGGAAGCAAATTGAGCAGCGTGCTCTTTCCGGCCCCGCTGGAGCCCACAAAGGCAATCATGCTTCCCGGATCGATCCGGGCGTTGATCCCGCGCAGAACCGGCTGCCCCTTGACGTAGGCGAATTGGACGTCCTCCAATTCCATCGTGCGCGGCAGCACGTTGAGCGGAACGACCGGTCCATCATCCATCGGCCCGCGCGGCAGCGCCAGCACGTCGAATACTCGTGCGCAGGAAGCGCTATCGCGCTGGACGTCGGCGGTAAATCCGGTGATTCGCCGGAGCGGCTCCCACAACTGCGAGAGATAGAAGGTCATCGCCAGGATGCCACCGACCGTGAACGACGGCCCCCCGCCGACGAACGCCGGGCCGAGATTCGGAGGCGTCTTGCAGACCAGGTAGCCTCCGTAGCCCAGCACAAAAGCGAACCCGATCGCAAAAATCGTTCGCTGCGCCAGCGGATAGAGCTGCTCCTGCCAGTTCATCTTCATGCCGGTGCGGATCGTGTGATCCACCGCGCCGCGGAAGCGATTGGATTCGTCGTCCTGGCGGCCAAACAGTTGGATCAAACCGATCGCGCTCATGGCGCGCTGGGTGAAGGTCGTCAGGTCGCTCTCGGCGGCCTTGGCCGACAGGCTTCGCGTCCGCAACCTGCGGCCAAAGTACAGGTTCACCAGCACCAGCAGCGGCGTCAAACCCAGAATGGCATACGTGATCGTGTGGTTCCAGCTCATCATCACCGCGGTCACGACAAACAGCGTGAGCACGGAATTGGCGGCCCCGAGAAAAGTATTCAGGACACCAAAAAAACCCTGCGTATCGGTATTCAGCCGGTAGATGGAATCGCCCTGCGGCCGCGTTCGGTGGAAATCCAATCCCAGGACCTGGTAGTGATCGAATAGCTCCTGACGTACGCGCGCCGTGCCGTTATAGCGGAGCTGATTGTTGATCATCTCCCGCAGCAGCGACAGCACATCGTTGGCCGCCTGAAGGATCAGCCACAGTGCCGCCAACGATACTACCTGCCCCATTCGCCCGCTCGGCAAGATGTCCACCAACAGCCGCGAGAAGACATTGTTCAGCGGCTTGCCGGAAAGCACCTTATCGGTGAGCAAGGCCACGGCAGCGGGCTGAAGCGTGCCGAAGCCCAGCGATAGCCAGATGAGCCCCTCCAAGACGAGGATAAGAACCCAGTCGCCCCGGAAATAAGAGAGAATGCGGGCGTAGAACCGCCTCCCTGCGGTTTTGCCTGCACGAAAGGTAAATACGCGATCCATCACTAGTATTATCGGACGCCGGAGCCCTTTGGTTCGCTAAAAGTTACCCGAAAGTGGTCACGAAACCCAATCAAAAGTCCAGCCGGGAAAAGTCATGGCCCGGGAGAGGGAACAGGATGCGGCGTCCCGGCGCTTTATCAACCGAACGGTCACTAGCCTTCAGGCACTGGGCAACCCTGTTGATCGGCTCGCTCCACTGCCCGGCCCGCGATTGCCTGAAAAAATGCATCGTGGGATACCACGGAGTGTCGGATCGATTCAGCATCCAGCGCCAATCGGGAACGAAGGCCAGCAGCAGCCAGACCGGCTTGCCCATCGCGCCGGCAAGATGCGCCACTGCGGTATCGACCGAGATGACCAAATCCAGATGTTGAACCAGCGCCGCGGTGTCGGCGAAATTGTTCGATTCGGGGGAGAGATCCGTCAATTGCAGCCCGTGAGGAGCGGTGGAAATTTGCCCGGCGGCAGGGCCGGTTTGCAAACTGTAGAAATCGACCGATCGAACCGCCGCCAGCGGGGCCAGTTCTGCTAGCGACACGGACCGCTGACGATCGCTCAGATGCTCGGGACGACCGGCCCAGACGAGACCAATCCGCGGGCGAGTTCGGTGCTCGGCAAAACGAGGGCGGCACGCTTCGACGAGTCGGGCATCAGCCGCCAGGTATGGGACTCGATTCGGGATCGTATCAAGGCGGGTGGCGAAGACGCCGGGCAGGCTCATCAGCGGACAGTGTACGTCGAACGCGGGCAGGGGCTCGCCTGTGGAAACGACCCGCCAAACGACGGGAAGATTCGCCAGCAGGTCGCGCAGTTCCGACTGGCACTCCAAGACCACTTTGCCACCGCGGGCGGCCACCAGCGGCGCATAACGAACGAACTGAATCGTGTCGCCGAGCCCCTGTTCGGCGTGGAGCAGGATCGTCTTGCCGGCCAAGTCGTGCCCATCCCATCGGGGCTGCGTACACCGCCGGGGCCTGGCCCACGGCTGGCGGTGACGCCATTCGTATTCCGCCCATCCCCGCTCGAAATCGCCGGCCAGCAGCAGCGTCACGGCCCGATTCCAGTGAGGCTCGGGTGATTCCGGGGCAAGCTCGATCGCCTTGTCGTAGGCGGCGAGGGCATCGTCGAGGCGTCCCTGGCTTCGGAGGACGATGCCAAGATTGCTATGCGCCTCGGCAAAATCCGGCTTGATCCGAATCGCCTCGCGATACGCCGCAATGGCCGCGGCGAATTGCTCGGTCGCTCGGAGCGCATTGGCGAGGTTGTAGTGGGCATCGGCGAAGGCCGGATCCAATCGGATGGCCGTCTCATATGCACAGATCGCCTGGTCCCACCGTGCGGCAGATGCCAATGCGGCGCCGAGATTTGCGTGCAGCTCGGCGCGATTCGATTGCAGTTTGATCGCGCGCCCATGGGCTGCGATCGCGCCGTCGAAGTCTCCTTTCGCGTTCAGGGCAACACCGAGGTTGCAGTGGACCTCCGCGAGATTTTCGTCGACTGCAATTGCGCGCTGATACGCGGCGATTGCTTCATCGAGCCTTCCGATGTGCTGAAGGAGGTTGCCGTGCAGATAGAGAACGTCCGGCGCGTTGGAATGCAGCTCGATCACCTTTGCGACAAGGCCAACCGCCGCATCCAGATGGCCCTCCTGCGCCAAAGAAACCGCGATGCTCATCAATCCCGCTCGATCGCCAGGATCGATAGCGAGGCACAGGAATGAGAAGGCGCGATCAAATTGCCTGGCCCGGCAGGCGATGGTGCCCAGCATTCGCGACGCCTCGGCATGCTTCGGTTGATCCTTCAACACCTGCCGGCACAGCCCCTCGGCCTCGGGCAGCCGGCCGGCGTCGTAGTGCTGGCGGGCGATGTGCATGAGTTGTTGGACGCCGAACGGCTGCATGGGAATTTCTCAACAGGCCGAAGCAGTGTAAAACACGGCTTCCGCGGGTCCAATCGGCCCGCTCAGAGGAGAATGGCCGCCAGCCGACAGGAGGACAAAAATTATGGCTTCCCAGTACGACGTTGAACCCTACGACCCGTGCCCCTGTGGCAGCGGGGCCAAGTACAAGTTCTGCTGCGCCGCCAAGGCGAAGGACCTGCGGCACGGGAAATATCCGATGGGGACGGTGGCGTATTACGGGCCCGATGACAAGACGACCACCAAGATTGCGGCCGGCGTCATCTTGCGCGAAAACGGGGAACCCACGCTGCGCCGCTGGACCGGCGAAGGCGTGCGGACCGACGCCAAGGTTGCCGAGGAGATCAAACGGTACTTCGCGGAACATGGCGTAAAGACCATCGTCTCGGTTGACGAGATCATCGGCTGCCCGCATGAAGAGGGAATCGACTTTGCGATGGGCGCCGATTGCCCGATGTGCCCGTTCTGGGCTGGCAAGCAACGCCCGGCGCGCCGCGGCGGGCCCGGCGTCAATCTATGGGATGCCAGAGAATACGACGAATACGACGATGACGACGATGACGATGACGACGATGACGAGGATTCGGACGACCTTGAGGTCGACGAGATTGACGATGAGGAGGATTCGGAGAGCGAGGAGCGCGACTGGGACGCGCAGTTCGCCCGAGTCGAAGCCATCCTCGGCGACGCCGAGTTGGATTTCGACCAAGCCCTCGCGATTCTGTTGGCCGACCTGAAAGCGAAACTGGTCTTGCCGTGCGAGGTCAAAGGCTCGGAGGATTTCAATTGGGAGGAGCCCTACGTGCTGGGCGGATGGAGCCCCGCCGAATACAAGCGGCTTAGAAAGACCCAGCCGTCTTACACCGACCGCTTTCAACTCCTCTCCATCGGCGCAGAGGAAGACTCGGAATGGACGATGTTTGACGAAGATATTCGGGTCCGCGCGCGTCGGGTTTCGGACGGCAAAGAGTTCATCCTCGGCGTGGCCGAGCTGAAAGCCACCGATAAGAAGTCGGCGAATTACCAATTGATCGACGATTACGGGGTGTGGTTTGTGAATAACCGCTAATTCGAGAAACGGTTTTATAACTGGTAGGGAGCCGAGCGGCTCTGCCGCCGGACGCTTGGAGCGACAGGTTGTGAAGCCGAGCTAAACGGATGTCCCTACCGCGGCATTCGGTGCGGCCGAACCATCCCGCGGGGCGACGGTGATAGGAAACTCCACGGTGAAAAGCGACCCCCGGCCCGCGCCATCGCTGGCTCCCCGGATCGTGCCGCCATGCGCCTGGGTCAGGCCCTGGGCGATGGCCAGGCCGAGGCCCAGGCCGCCGAAGCGGGCGGTAATGTCGGGGCCGCCTTGCTCGAAGGCCTGGAAGATCAATGTCAGGCGCTGCGGATCGATGCCGATTCCGGTGTCTGCCACCTCGACGACCGCATGCGCGGTTTCGTCATTGAAACTGCGGACGGTGATGCGTCCACCTTCCGGCGTGAACTTGATCGCGTTGCGGATCAGGTTCCAGAAGATCTGTTGAAGGCGGACGGCGTCGCCGGTCACCTGCGTGTTCTGGGCGCGCAGATCGGCCTGCAGGTCAAGTTGCCGATCGCGCACGTCGTTCGCGCAAAAACGAATCGCTTCGGCCAGTGGCTCATGCAGATCGAGTGGCTGACGGTCCAGATGGAGCTTGCCGCTGCCGATGCGGCTTAGGTCCACCAGGTCATCGATCAACCGCGTCTCAAGTTCAACGCAGCGGCGAATGGTGCCGGCGTCGTTGCGAAGCGGACGCGCCAGCGAGGGGTCGTTTTCCATCGCCTCGGCGACCATCAGCACGGAACTGAGCGGCGTGCGAAGCTCGTGGCTCACCATCGCCAGAAAACGCGTCTTGGCGGCGCTGGCGTCCTCGGCGGCGTCGCGAGCCTTGCGCATCGCCTCGGCGGCGCGGCGCGTCGCGGCGTTCAGGGAACTGGCCAACAGCGCAACCGCAGTGAATACCATCACCCGCAGCACGACGTCCTGAATTACCACCAGCGAAGTATCGCGCGGCAGCAGCAGATAAGCCGTCGCGACCCCGGAAAGTGCGGTGGCGAGCAGCCCCGGCCCCAGGCCGCCCACCCAGGCGCTGACCAGCACGGCGGCAAAAAAAAGGGGCGATATGCCGGAGTCACCGAAATTCCGCAGCAGACGCGTCAACACCGCCGCCAGCGCGACCACCAGCAGGGTCGTCGCATATCTGGGAGCCGCCGATCGCAGCCGGCCGGTATTCATGGGATTGGGAAACCTTGGCGAAGATAATCCTTCAACTTGTTATAGAGCGTCTTGCGGCTGATGCCCAGTTCGCGGGCGGTGAGCCCGCGATCGCCGCCATTGCGATCGACGGCGGCCAGAATGTGTTGTCGCTCCACCGCTTCCCAAGGCGCCTGCGGCGCGGCCGTTTCGACCGCGCTGGCGGCCCGTACCACAGGCATCGGATCGGCAACGCGCCTGCGAGCCCGCTCCAGCGCCTGTTCGAGCTCCCCGCGATTGCACGGCTTGGTCAGAAACTCCACGACGCCCAGATGAATCGCCGCCTTGGCCGCGGGAACCGTCGCCGACCCGGTCAGGATGATTCCCTGAATGTTCGGCGAATGCCGGCGAAGTCGCACCAGGGTATCGATCCCGTTCATGCCCGGGAGGCTGAGATCGAGAATCGCGATGTCGAAGCAATGCACTTCGTGAAGCCGGGCGGCAAGTTCTCCGCTGGATGCCGGGGTTGCCGAAAAGCCCCATTCCGTCGCGGCCCGGATGAGCAGCTCGCGCAGGCTGGCTTCATCCTCGACCACGAGGACGCGCGCTTCGCCGACCTGTTTGGGCCGGGCAACGGTTGCAGATGCTTTTGCTTGGCGCGGGGTGCTCATGATCAGTTCCCACAAATTCTAGCAAGCGCGCAGGGGGCCGTCAGCCATTCCTTCATTGACTGAACGGATCGTAAGTCCCTCACGCCGTGGGCAGAGCGGCTCGAAGAACTGCACTTGTGCGTGACGAGGTGGGACAATGCAGAAGGGAGCCAACTCCGCAATTTTTGATATAGCAAGAATCGGGTCGGATTGTTAAGAGATCAAAATGAACTCACCAACTGGCAAAACGCCGCAGACGCTTTCAGTCAAAGACATCAGCCTCGATCAGGCCCACGCGGTGCTGATGGCGGCGATGAAGAAGGCCGAAGACCTGAAGATCGCCCAGAACATTGCCGTCGTCGATGCCGGAGGCAATCTCAAGGCTTTCGCGCGGATGGACGGTGCGTGGCTCGGATCGATCGACATTGCCATCAAGAAGGCCCGCACCGCCCGCTACTTTGACATGCCTACCGGCGACATTGGCAAACTCAGCCAGCCGGGCGAGTCGCTCTACATGATCGAGGTCTCCAACGGCGGCCTCATCACCTTCCCCGGCGGCGTCCCAATCAAAACCTCCGACGGCACGATCATCGGCGCCATCGGGTCTTCAGGGTCCATCGTGAAAAATGATCTCGCCGTCTCCAAAGCCGGAGCGGATGCAGTCGGGTGAGCCGCGTAATCCCTGAAGTTGTTCACCGCAGAGACGCGGTGAACCCTGCATTCCGCGGCTATCGGCCGGCAAAGGTGAGGGAATTGCGCGGGAGATCGGCCACGAGGTAGCGATGCCGCTTGCCGGCGGGATCGGTGACTGAGAGATAGACGTGCTCGGCCGCCAGAACATTGGCCACGTCGTCGCCCCACACATTTCGGCGGAGGTGAAGGTGCTTCCAGTGCTTGGGGGGAAGATTCACGATCTTCACGTCAGTAATGTCTTCCCGCATCGCCTCGATCTTCAGCGTATCGGCGTCGCCGGGAGTGACTGACAGGCGGGTATGCCCACCGCCGACGAATTCGACGCACACATCGCGCAGGCCGGTCGGCTCGTCGCGGGTGTTGAACAGGTCGGCGGTGAAGAAGAACTGCACGAACTCGGCCTCGGCGGGGGAGACATCCACCGGCGTGCCGGACGCGCCCCGGCCTCGATAGCTGATCTTCCAGTCGGAAACGAAGACGCGCTCGCCGCCTTTGGCGCGGAGCCAGCGGTCGGCGCAGAAGCCGACGACGACGCCGACGATCCCCGCGCCGCCGCTGACGATCCCGGTCATCAGAATCTGGTTGGCCGTATCCATAGGTGTATCTTAATGACCCGGCAGCCCCATTTCTCGACTGCCGCAGCCATGTGACAACTCGCTAACCCGGAAAATTCAAGAATCACCACGGAGGCACGGAGAACACGGAGGTATCTCCCGCGTTTTGATCTTTATCCTGCCCAGCCAAATCCGGGAGCCGCATTGAGCGCAAGCCCTCTCTATAGACCGCAAGTGCTTCTCCTGCATTGTGCCTCCGTGTTCTCCGTGCCTCCGTGGTGAATCCTCCGCGCTAACGAACAGTCTTTCTGGCCGGCGCATCGCCGACGATGGAGTATCCGTTCCGGCCCTGCCGCTTGGCACGGTACATCTCCTGGTCAGCACAGCGTTGCAGGGCGGCCGAATCCTCGGCATAGCGCGGATAGAGTGCAATTCCCATGCTGCTGGTGACGATCAACTCGCGGCCCGCAACTGAAATTGGCTCGACCAGCGCTGCCATCAACCTGTCGGCAACGACACCCGCATCCGTGACTCCCGCCACGTTTGGAATAATGAGGGCGAATTCGTCGCCTCCCATGCGCGCCAGCGTATCGACTTCGCGCACCTGCGCCGCCACTCGGGTGGCAAACTGTTGCAGCAGCGCGTCGCCCGCGTCGTGGCCAAAGGTATCGTTCACGTGTTTGAAACGATCGATGTCGAGGAAGAACAACGCCACCTGCGAGCCATCGCGCCGCGCCCGCTGCATAGCCATTTCGAGCCGGTCCTCGAAGCAAATCCGGTTGGGCACTCCGGTGAGCAGATCATGGCGGACCGAGTGCGCGAGTGCGGTCGCGGTATTGTGATGTTCGACGCAGATGGTCGCGAGGCTGGCGGCCATCTGAAGCATCTGAAGCTCGTGCGTGCTCGGCCCGCGGGATTCGCGGCAGAAGATCGACAGAGCGCCCAGCGAGCTCCCATCATTGGATGCAACGGTGACCGTCCAGCAGGATTGCAAGCCGAATTGGCCCGCGGTCGCGCGAAGCGATTCCCACACGGGGTGCGTCGCCAGGACGCTGACGCCACATCGATCAGGGGCTTCCCACGCATTGGAAGAAAGCGCGGCGGCCAGGGGCATCAGATGAGGCGTGATCGCGTCGCGCCAATCGCCGGGAAGATTCGGCGCGTGAAGCCCGATTGCGCCGTCCCGAACCATCATGAAGGCGGCAACGCCATCCACCTGCCGTTCGACCGCCTCGGCCAGGCGCTCGAGCACGCCGGGGAGCGGCATGTTCTGGGCCACCATCTCGAGGACCTGCCGCCGATCGCTCTCGATCCATTCGGCACGCTTGCGGTCGGTCACATCCTGAATCGTCGCCACTGCGCGCAGCAACCGCCCGTCGGTCCCGCGAATTGCGGCGGCATTCAGCGAGACCCAGATCGTGCGGCCGTCCTTTCGCAGATACCGCTTGTCGATGGTGAATTCTTCCACCTCTCCCCGGCACATTTTGCCGGCCAGGCGGACGCTCTCCTCGGCGTCGCAGGGATGGCTGAGGTCCGCGAACGTCATCGACAGCAGTTCTTCCGCCGAATACCCGGTCATCCGACAGAGCTTGCGGTTGACGCGGAGGAAGCGGCCGGTGAACGGATCAGCCTGCGCCTTGCCCACGCCGGCCAACTCGAAGGTGGCCCGATACTCCTCTTCACTGGCGCGCAACAGCTCCTCGGCCTGCCGCCGCCGGGTGATGTCCTGGATCTGGGCGATGACGTAAAGCGGCTGGCCCGCCTCGTCCGAAACCAGCGAAACGCACAGCAGCGCCCACACCACCTGCCCCTGCTTGTGCAGATAGCGCTTGATCATCTGATAATCGCTGGCTGAGCCATCGATCAATTGCCGCATGAATGCCAAATCGGCCTGGAGATCCTCTGGATGGGTGATCGATTGAAAATCTCGCTCAGCCAGTTCCGCTTCGGAATACCCGACGATTCGGCAGAGAGACTCGTTGACCTGAAGCCAGCGGCCTTCGAGCGAGACCAGTGCCATGCCGATCGGGGCGCGGTCGAATGCGGTGCGGAACTGGCTCTCGCTGTGCCGCAGCGCGGCCAGGGTCTTGGCGCGCTCGGCGACGATGATCCGCATCACCGCCATCGCGTCGAGCGCGCGGGGACTGCCATCGGGAGTTTCGACGACCGCGCCGGGACACCCCGACACCTGCCCAAACTCCTCGCCGGGCTGCTGAGAATTGAACTGCGTCACCGACACCCGGATCCTCCGATGCTGCCCCGCCGTGCGGTTTGTCCGACCGCATAACATTGTCATCGGACGAAGCGGCGTCAGGATTTACGTGCGATTGGATGACTCCTGCGCAAGCATCGTTAGACTGCCGGTAAATCGCTTGATTATCCTTGCGAGACGTGAGAATACCGGCTTTTTTTGAGCGACCGCGTGGAAACCTATCCCGGAATCGAAATCGGCGGCACAAAATTGCAGATTGTGGCGGGCCCCTCCACCGGCCAAATTGTCCGCCGCCACCGCGCCCCGATCGACCGGACCCGTGGCGGTGGAACGTCCTCGGCGCCGACGCGGCGCAATCGGAGCGGGTGGCCGGCGATTGATCCGGCGGAGGCGCGTGCTACTCTTTTGGCATGCCATTTCCCCGATTCTTCCTGCGGGCGTTTGCGATCGTTGCGGTGCTGGGGTGCGTTGTCGCCGCGGGGGCGGACGATAACTCAACGTCGGCACTGATCAATCAGGCGCTGGATAAGAACGTGAGCCTGCAACTGGACGGCGTGCTGCCGACGGTGCTCAAGACCATCGAGGACCAGACCGGCGTGCGCATCACGCCGACCGATCAGGTGTATGACCTGCTGCCCTGGGGCGAGCAGACCAACATCAAGGCCAAGATCGAGAACCAGACGCTGCGATCGGCCCTCAGCGCCATCACGCACAAGCTGGGACTGAATTGGGAACTGGGGCAGTTCGATGTGGTCATCAAGCCGATGCCGGCACTGGCGCGATTGGGCAGGCGCGCGACGGTGGCGGAATTGCAGGCGCTCGACCTGCTGACCAACACGCCGCTGGGCGAGCATAAGGAGCAAATGACAGTGCAGGAGCTGGTCGGCGCGATCGACCAGAAGCTGGCTGCGATCAAGACGCCATCGCTTTCGGTGCAGCTTCGCTCAGGGGATCCGGATGATCCGCAGGCCGGCACGATCAAGCTCGATACGCAGGTGAACATCCGGCGCGATGCGACGCTGGCCGAGGCGCTGCAGGACATGATGCGGCAATCGGATGCGACGTGGTATCCGTGGGGGAAGGACATCGTGATCGTGCCCAAGCAGCAGCAGATCCGGCTGCAGCTCGATAAGACGATCACCGCGCGCTACACCGGGCAGGACATCAGCAAGGTGCTCGACAGCCTTTCGCAGAAGGCAGGCGTGCCATTCCAGGTAGAACCGGGGGCATATCAGCGGGTGCCGCCGGAGTATCGGAGCATCAAGCTGGATCTGGACAACGCCAGCATCCGGCAGGTGCTCGACGATATCCGCGGATTTACGGGGCTGGATTATGTGGTGAAGCCGGACGGGATTTATATCTGGAATCAAAATCCCAATCCGATGGCCGCGGCACGCGCAGGGAACGATCCGGTGATCGCAGCGATCGAAGCCGACGGCGGGCTGCAAGTGTTCATGCGCGAATCGGATTTGCCCGCCGACGTCGCGGAATATTTGAAGCACAAAAAAGAAGAGGAAATCGCCCGCCTCCGGCGGCGCATGAAGGAAGAGAATTTCTCCCCCGCCACGCAACCGGCGACGCAGCCGGCGGCCCATCCGCATGACTTGTGATAAGGGATCTATGCTAGCGGCATCTATTGCCGACAGAAGTGGTCCGTCTGGGCCCACGACGGTGGCACGGCCGTCTCGGCCGTGCGGGTTCCGCCCGGTTGAGGAACAGCGCACCAGCACGAAGCCTCTGCCACCAACGGCGCCATGCACGGGCGGGACGCCCGTGCCACATGGGAGCGCCGGGGCGAAGCACCGCAAACGCCGATGCGACGTAACTCGGATACGCCGGTTTTTCTCCTATTGTGCCGCTCTGGCCCTGATCCTCCTGCTCTCGCGGGTGACATTCGCGGACGATGCTCCCCCCGAGCGGCTGCCGGTCCCCAAGTCGGCCCCGCAAACGCCATATGCCAACGCGCTTCGCGCGGAGAACCGCCAGGACTACGCCAACCGCGATGCGGCGGTGCATTTGGCGCTGGCGCAGAAGTTTCAGAAGCAAGCCGCGGCCCTGGGCGCCGATCCGGTCAAGCAATACGTGCTGCTTCGCGAGGCCCGCGAGTTGGCAACCGACGCCGGCAACTTCGACGCCGCCTTTTCGATCATCGACGACATGGCGCGGTTGTTTCACGTCGATCCCAATGAGCTGAAAGTGACCGTGCTGTCGAACGCGATGGATCGCTCGCTGATCCCAAAGCTGGAGCTGCTCGACAACTATCTCAAGGCCGGCGAATCCGCCCTCGACAGCGGCAACGTGCAGCTTGCGTATCAGGTGACGGTCCTCGCTCGGAAAATCACGCGGGCGGCCAACGATCCGGCGCTCACCCAAAGAGACCGGGACTTCGAGTTGCGCGTGCATGCCGCCCGGCGCGACTACGCCGCCGTTGTCGCGGCTGCCAATAAGCTGCGGACGAACCCCGACGACGCCGAGGCGTGCCTGCTCGTCGGGCGATATTTCTGCTTCATGCAGCGCCGCTGGGAAGAAGGTCTCCCCCTGCTCGCCCACGGCTCGGATGCCCGGCTGCGCGAAATCGCAGAGAAAGACCTCGAAGGCCCCAACGACGCCGACGCGATGTCCGATTTAGCCGACGCGTACTGGGATCTTCCCGACACGAAGCTGACGCCGCAGCGAGCGTCGCGGGCGCGGGCGGTGCATTGGTATGAGCAAGCCGTCGGACGGCTCAAAGGGGAAAAGCAGGCGCGGGCCCGTGAACGGATCGAACGTCATTAGCCACTCTGCTGCAGGCGGCCTTCCAGTTTTGAAAGTGCGTTCTTGACATTGCGATCAAATCTTCACATAATGTGAAGCGTTTGAACGTCATCAGTCGAAAGAAGCTCCGCGAATTCTACGAGGCGAAGCTGGAACGTCGCCGGCACGTTGATGCCTTTGAAGAGTGGTTCAAGCTCACCCGGAAGGCGAAATGGCAGACCTTTCAGGACGCCAAGGCGTTGTTCGGCCAGACAGACGTGGCAAGTGACACGGCGACCAAACGAACGGCCACGATCTTTGACATTGGTGGGAACAAGTACCGAATCGTCGCCCTTATCGACTACACCCGTCAGACGGTGCTCATTACCCACGTGATGGATCACAGGGAGTACGACAAGGAAAACTGGAAGACCGATATTTAACTGCTTTAACGAGGTCGTGTGATGGCAACCAAGACAATGTCGAGGAGGCGGCCCGAAAGCGACGCCTACATGGACCTGATTCGCCTCTTCCCGCTCAAGCCGATCAAGAACGATCGCGAACACGAGCAGGCGGTGGAGATCATCGGCGATCTAATGGGCAGAAAACTCGACGGCGGGAAGAGCGATTATCTCGATACGCTCATTCTGTTGGTGAATAAATACGAGGACGAAAATCACACGCCCCGTGGCGACGATCTGACGCCGCAGGAGGCCTTACGGGCAATCATGAACGCCAACGGGATGTCTCAAGCACAAATGGGCGAAATCATCGGAAGTGAATCGACCGTTTCGATGTTCCTCAAGGGCGAGCGTGAATTGTCCAAGGCGCACATCAAGGCAATCGTTGCGCAGTTCCGGGTGGATGCCGCTCTTTTCCTGTGACGCTCATGAAGTGAGCGGGATCGCCCGCAATTTATCGAATATGGCCTCTATCGGAGTCGAACCGATACTCCTTTTGGGAAATGGATTTTGAATCCATCGCGTCTGCCAATTCCGCCAAGAGGCCGTATCGCTGTTTTCCCGGCGATTTCAGCGCTTTTCACGCTCTCATCGGTACTTACAACGTCGCTGGAATTTATCCCCGCCCCGCCGATTTGTCCACCGGAGTCCACCGAAGATGTTCCGGTTGCATGGGCATTGCATGGGCAACTCTCATCCGGGGTGATTTCCGCCCGCGGTGAGCCCGTCGAATCCGCCCCGCTCGTCCCGGTCGCAATCGCCCGTTGAGGGATGGCCAGGTCTGGCATCTGGCCGATCGCCTTGGCCACACTTGCCCGATTCGCGTGCAAATACCGCTCGGTTGTCCGGCGGCTGGCGTGATGCATGGAAGCCGCGATGTCCTTCTCCGGTACGCCCGCTTCAGCCAGTGCCGTGCCGTGCCCGTGGCCCGTGCTGTAGAAGACCGAGACTTCGCCGGCATGGTTCACGGCCGCCAGGAAGTCCGACCGCTGGCGATCTTCCCCGTCCTTGTCGCCCTTGAAGTCGGAAAAAGGGATGAAGTCGGAAAAAGGGATGAGTACATTATCGGGAGTTTAACTGGGCCGATGACTTGTTCACGCGCTGGCATCGAGAGGCGTTGTACTTCGTCGTGGTGATGCGGACGCCGCATGGGATGCCCCCGACATTTGAGACGCACATCGCCCGCATGGAACACGCCGGCCGCGGCAAGTTCAACCTCGCCTACCCCATGCGGCGGGGATGGAGCACGGTTCGGAAGAACGCATCGCCGGAGGAATGTTTGGATGAGATTGGAAAGTCCGGTTACTTCTGAATTTGACAGAACGCGGAAAGGCTTGGCCCGTTCAAGCGGGACAACTCGTTCAAGCCGTTTAAGCGGGACAGCCGTTCAAGCGGGAGCCGTTCAAGCGGGACAGCCGTTCAAGCGGCCGTTCAAGCGGGACAGGTTCGATTTCGGGATCTCCGCCCGCGTAGGAGATGCGTCGGCATTGATTCCACCTACCGGCATTCACGCTCAACGTCCCGCCGCTCGTGAATTGAACCTGTCCCGTTTGCATGCACAGCCGTCCCATCCAAAGCCGCGGTGGGAGCACCCGACGATTGCCCAGCCGATGCTCTACAGCGAGCCGTACGGAGGATCATGGGTGCGCCACCGCGGCTTCACCTGGCGCATCGGCCCCGATTGGCTGACGGATATCACCTTCCCCTGTTGGGCCGCGGCAATACTGTTGATGATCCTTCCCGCCGCGTGGGGCTTTCACCGGTTCAAGACCCGCGCCGCTACGGCGGCGGGGCACTGCCGCCGGTGCGGCTATGACCTGCGGGCGAGCCCGGATCGCTGCCCGGAGTGTGGATCGCCGATTCGGACTGAAGTCGAGGTCAAGGCATGACTCGCCGCCTGTTCACCATTGCGGCCGTGGTGTCATTTCTGCTATTCGCCGGCACAATCGTCCTGTGGGTGCGAAGCTATCGCGTCCAGGACGAGCCGACGTACGCCAGGCGGGGGAAAACATTCTTGCAATTGACCAGTCGCAGCGGAAACCTTTGGCTCGACGTTATGGAAAACTGGCCGTGCGACTATCGCGGATGGCCAAAGGGTAGGCCCGAGGACGAACTCGGCCCGTTCTATTGTCCGTCGGCAACCACGAACACGATGTGGGAGCGGTGGGGCGTGGCGTTGATCGCGGGGCAGTTTTCGGTCGCGATGGTGCGCGGGCAACCCGTCATTTGTCCGCGGGATGGCGACCAACAACGGGTGGTCGCCACGGCCGACCAGTGGCCAGTCTGCCACGGCTTCGACCTGGAGGTGCCGCTGGGATACTGTGCCGCGGCGTTCGCGATTCCGTCGCTTATCGTTGGCTCGGCCGCTGTACGTCGGCGCATTGCCGCCCGCTATCGACGCCTTCGGCGGCTCTGCCGTTTCTGCGGATATGATCTTCGTGCCACCAACGAGCGTTGCCCCGAGTGCGGCAGCCCGATGGAAGAGCGGGGCAAGGTTACATGAAGCGTCGCCTACTCAGTCTCGCCGCGACGGCGTCGATGGTGTTGTGCATCATGACGGCGGCGATCTGGGTGGGGAGCTTTGCCATTCCCAACACCAATCGCCATCGCGGCGTTGGGTTCTGCTGGCTGAAAATTGCGGAGGGAAACGATTACTTGGTTCTGCCTCACGGACGGCTGGAAGAATGGATCAACACGCCGTGGGATGGCAAATGGTATCCAGAGACCTCCGCGCCCCTCTGGGTCCCGGCTGCGCTGTTTCTGGCGACCGCGGCGGCGCTGCGCGTCGTCGCAAAGAAGACTCCGGCCTCTTATCGGCCGGGGCAGTGTCCCTCATGTGCATATGACCTGACTGGCAACCGGAGCGGGGTCTGTCCGGAGTGCGGTAGTGCGACCCGTGCGGCCGAGGCAAAGGCATGATCCGCCGCGGCCTGGCGGCCATCCAGAGCGAGATCCAAACCGAAGCAGATTGTTCTGCGCTGTTTAGCAAAGTATGATGCGGAATCGATCGGAGGCCTGGAAGATGGGAGTCGAGACAACTTCGATTTTCGAGCTTAGTCCCGCTGAAAAGCTTCAATTGGTTGAGGACCTATGGGATGAGTTGGCAGCCGATCCGGCTGCGGTGCCCGTTCACCCCTGGCAGATCGAAGAACTCGACCGGCGAAGGTCCAACCTCATGAACAATCCCGCGTCCGCCCTGTCATGGGAGCAAGCCAAGCGACTCGTGCGCGGGGCCAATGGCGTGTGAATTGGTCATCGCGCCGGAGGCCGTGCAGGACGGGTTCGATTTTCGGGATCTCGCTCTACGGGGAACTGTTTACGATGGGGCGGAGACGAGCGCCGTGCGGGAACGCTCGGCTTGGAAGGGCGAACCCCCGGTACAACGAAACGATATGCCAAGCCCCATCCTGCTGGATCTTCCCGAATCGTTTGAAACCGAGCGGGTGCTGATCCGCGTGCCGCGAGCGGGGGATGGGCCTGAGCTGAATGCGGCCATTTTGGAGACCTTCGAGGACTTGCAGCCGTGGATGCCGTGGGCGAAGGAACGGCCCAGCGTCGAGAAATCCGAGGAGAATTCACGCCGGGCGTACAGTCAGTTCCTGACGCGCGAGGACATCACGCTGCGGCTGATTCACAAAGCCACCGGCAAGATCCTCGGCTCCAGCGGCCTGCATCCGCGGGACTGGGGAATACCGAAGTTCGAGATCGGCTATTGGTGCCGCAAGCAATTCCAGGGGCAGGGTTATATCACTGAGGCCGTGAAGGGCATTTTGCGATTCGGCTTTGAAACCGTCGGTGCCAAGCGAATCGAAATCTGCTCCGACTCGACCAATGTCCCAAGCCTCGCCGTCGTGGAAAGGGTCGGGATGAAGCGCGAAGGCGAGTTAAGAAACCACCTTCTGGGAATGGATGGGACGCCGCGGAATTTGATTGTGTTTGCGTTGACGGATGGGGATTGGCAGTCTTTGCGCGAACGGCGCTACGCTCCTTGATTTTCAATTTCGCGCGAGGACTGGGTACAATTCGGGCATGGTGAGAGCGGTCAGACAAACGGTGACTATCGGTCCCGGGGGGATTGTGGAGTTCCGCTCGGCGGAATTGCCGGTCGGGAGCCGGGCGGAAGTGATCGTGCTTGTCGAACAGCCGGAATCCGCGCGGTCGCCGGCTGATGATGCTGCCGCCCGTTTGGCGCTGCTCGATCAAATCCAGGGGCAGCTCACCCTCACTCCCGAGGCTGCAGACGCCTGGCTCAAACAGGTTCGCGACGAACGCGAGGCTGCCACCGCCCGCGTCTTGGGCCGCGAAGAATGATTCATCTCGATACAAACTTCATCATTCGCGGCCTTGTTATGGGGACGGACGAGGACCGGCAACTCCGCAAGTGGCTCGCGGCGGGCGAGCCACTTGGCACCAGCAGCATCGCCTGGGCGGAGTTCTCCTGCGGGCCGTTGGACCCGCTCATCGCATCGTCCGCGGCCACGCTCCTACCCAACGCCGAACCATTCCTGCAATCCGATGCGTCGCTTGCCGCCAAGCTGTTCAATTCCGGCGGCCGTCGTAAGGGATCGCTACTCGATTGCATGATCGCGGCCGTCGCGATTCGCAGTGGCGCTACGCTCGCTACCAGCAACCTCTCCGATTTTGCCCGCTTCCAAAGTTCAGGTTTGAACGTTGTGACGGTCTAGTTTCACCAGGGTGACGCACCCGCAATGGCCATTCTGCGGAGTGGCGGTGGACGATCGGGACACCCGGATAAGTAGGGCGGCCAAGCCAAGGCGGCCGATTTGCATTGCCCGATCGCGCGCGACGGGCGGCGGTACAAGGGATTAAGCGGGCGCGATACTTCCAAATGCAAGAGCAGAACGCCGACATCCCGGCGCCAACAGCTTTGTGGGTCGTGGGAGCAAATGCCATGAATCGCAAACCCGTCTTCACGTCGCTCTTCGCTCTCATGCTGGTCGGATGCTCGGGCGTGCGAGATTCGGCTACAGAGTCGGCAAGGTTGCCCGCCGACGCTGACGGGGTTCTGGTCTGTCGCGTAGTCGCCGAGGGATCGATATCCATGCGGGATAGCTGGTGGATGAGGCCGGAGGTCGGAATGATTGGCTTGCAGGAACCCGGCAGTTCGTTTGTCGTCATCGAAGAAAGGGTCAGGGATTCGTTCAAGTCCCTCTGGGCCCGGGAGCCGCACGTCTCGCCGCGAATTGTACTGGACTTGTCTGAAGATCCGAACTTGATGACGATCGGCCTGGCGCAGCGGGTTGCCGCCGTCCGCCGGGCGGCCGTGGCGGCGGGTGCCAGCGCACCCGTACATCTCTATGTCGTTCTCCCGGACCCCGAGAAGTTTCCGAACATGCGAGGATGGCCTTGATTTCTCTCGCCGCGCGCTGCCGCGGCGCGAAGAAATGACATTGGCTCGCTGGCATTCTCCAGCCCCATTTAGAGTACAATAACAACCAGGCGGCAAAATACTTGTTTACTGCGAATCGAATATGAATGCGCGACCTCCGAATGCGCCGACTCTGCCCAGGCTCGCCGATCCCGGCGTGGATCTGCTGAGGATCAGTCGCATTCGTCGGGTCGTTTCTCTGGCAATCCCGTTCGGCTGCATCGCGGCGTATTTTGTCTTCGCGACGATGCTGATCCCGTTGATCGCCCACGATCGCGCCGGCTTCGGCGGCGGGTTGTGCTGCACCGGTTTGACCGTCTTCTTCTGCGTCTGGTGCGCCCGCCCGAGCCGCAGCCTGTAGCAGGCGCTGGCCGTTGCCGGCCTGACCGGGTTCGCCACCGCAATCGGCATCCACCCGCTGATCGGCTATCTGAGCCCCTCCCACCTTGCCCCAGCCGTCGCCGCGGCGGCGCTGTTCATCGCGGGCTTGATCTTATCGGCGGGGCCGATGGGGGGATTGCGCATCGGCAGGTCCGTCGGCCGGGAAATGCAGACCGACCGAGCGGCGGAACGGAGGTCCACCGTTTAACCTTCCGGCTGTATCGCTACCTTCGCTCTGCGCGCGCTGGGCGCCGCGAGGCCGCGGCGGCTAAACATGGGCGGGGATTGGAACCACGAAATCCCAATGTTGATCGGGTGGCGGGCCGGAACGACGTGAACGTGGTCGACCAGGACCCTCGCTGCTCATTGGGCAACCAGAAGCCATACGCGCTGAAAGCCGCATGATATGCGATCACCATGACACGCCGAGCGTACCTAAACCCCGTGCGCGAACAATTCCCGACACAGTTTAGCCGCCGCGGCCTCGCGGCGCGGGTGCGCGTTAGGAGCGGACGCGGAGCGACAGAAAGCTGATTGCAAACCAGAACCCTCTTGAGGGTCACCAGAAAGATCCAAGGTGACATCCATCAATAGAGGACAGAACGAAATCGGTGGATGTCACCTTTTCACCTGTCGGTGGATGTCACCTTTTCACCTGCTGCGCCGTCTGCCCAAATGCGCTTGCGGATCGTTTCCAGCAGGTCATTGACCTCGAGTCTTTGATAGCCGAGGGCAGGAGCCCCGGGGGCTTCTGCCCACGGCTATTACCGTTACATCAAGTTGAACAATGCCCTCAATTACATATTCACACGTATCCATGTTGTCGGCGTTCCTTCATCCCAACGAGCCGGGGCGGCGGATGCGGCGCAGGGTGCGAAACAGGATTGCGCGTTGCGGCAGGAACCGGGTGGGAGAGACCCAAGCCGGAGCACAAGTATTGGCGGAGGGAGGAGATGGGCGCGAGGTCAGGGCGAGTGGGGAAGGGGCGATGGGATGCGACCGTCGGTGCGACGGGCCGGGGGGTGTCGCACGCGAGCGGCGCGAGGGGCGGATCGGAAGTACCCGTGCAGAATGGAGTTGCGGGGCGCGATGGATGGGGTCCCATGCGAAAAGTGCGGCGCTTTTTTGAAAATGCCCAATGGCGAATGGGCAATGTCCCATCCCGTCAACATCGCCACGGCGGGACATTGTGGGACATTTTGGGGCATTGCCGGCCCGCGGGGCTACCACCGCTTGGCCTGTTGGGCGACCTTCATGGGGAGGCCGAAGAGATCGATGAAGCCGCGGGCGGCGGTGACGTCGTAGCCTTCCATGCTGAAGCTGGCGAGCTGTGGGTCGTAGAGCGTGTGGGGGCTCTGGGCGCCCACGTGCATGGCGCGGCCCTTGAAGAGGCGGACCTTGGCGGTGCCGGTGACGGTGGCGTTGGTGTGGTCGATGAAGGATTGAAGGGCCTCGCGGAGGGGGTGGAACCATTGGCCGTAGTAGACCAGCTCGGCGTAGCGCAGGGCGACTTGTTGTTTGAAGTGGAGGGTGTCGCGTTCGATGCAGATTTGTTCGAGGGCCTTGTGGGCTTCGTAGAGGATGGTTCCGCCGGGGGTCTCGTAGACGCCGCGAGACTTCATGCCGATCAGGCGGTTTTCGGCCAGGACGGTGATGCCGACGCCGTGCTTGCCGCCGAGTTTATTCAGTTCGGCGATGAGGTCGGCGCCGGGGAGTTTCTTGCCGTTGACGGCAATGGGGTTCCCGCGCTCGAATTCGACGGAGACGATCTCCGGCTCATTGGGCGCCTTCTCGGGCGGGACGGTCATCGTCAGGCAGGCTTCCCAATTCGGCTCGGACTCGGGGTGCTCAATCTCGGCGCCCTCGTGGCTGATGTGCCAGAGGTTGCGGTCCTGGCTGTAGATCTTCTTCTTCGAGACGGGGATCGGGATGTTGTGCTTCTGGGCGTAGTCGATCGCGCTCTCGCGGTCGCGCAGCTCGAAGCTGGGGTCCTTCCACGGGGCGATGATCTTGAGCTTGGGATCCAGGGCCATGTAGGTGAGCTCGAAGCGGACCTGGTCGTTGCCCTTGCCGGTGGCGCCGTGGCCGACGGCATCGGCGCCGGTTTGATGGGCGACTTCGACCTGCTTGGCCGCGATCAGCGGGCGGGCGATGCTGGTGCCGAGCAAATAGTCCTGCTCGTAGATCGCGTGGGCGCGGAGCATGGGGAAGCAATATTGCTCGGCGAACTCCTGGCGCAGGTCCATGACGACCACTTCGTCGGCGCCGCTTTTGTAGGCTTTGTCCTGGATGCCTTTGAGCTCATCGCCCTGGCCCAGTTCGGCCGCGAAGGCGACGAGTTTCACGCCGGGATAGCGTTCCTTGAGCCAGGGGAGAATGACGCTGGTATCGAGGCCGCCGCTGTAGGCGAGGACGATTTTTTGAGGCTGGGGTTGAGACATCGAGGCTCCGGTCGGGGGTTCCAGATGGAGGCGGAGAGTATAGGGATTAAGGCGGAAATGGCCATGTGCGGGCACGACGTTTGGCGAGGGCGTACGGCCTTACGCCCCGACGGGAAGGGTAGACGCAGCCTGCCCCTGGTGATCCATCAACCTTCGATTGGCGGGTAGCGAACTTCCACCAATCTGGTGGCAAACGCCCTTTCGTTCGTACTCGTAAACGGTGGCGACCCCTCTCGGGATCGCCACCGGTCATACGGCTGCGGCTGCTCATAAGCCGAGTTCTGTTCCCGCCTGACGAATCAGACGAGTGCGGCCATTTCTCTGGGACGCACGTTGCCGGGCGCCTCTAGCGACTTACCCGCGGATGGACGGGAGGTTTTGGCCTGCCCGAGCGCCCCGGGCCGGGGCTCTCCGCATATTTGGTCTTGCTGCCGGTGGGGTTTGCCTTGCCGTCCGAGTCACCCCGAACGCGGTGCGCTCTTACCGCACCATTTCACCCTTACCCTTCGACTCGCTGCGCTCGCTCAGGGCGGGCCAATGCAGCCTGCCCTGAGCGAGCGCAGCGAGTCGAAGGGCGGTTTCTTTTCTGTTGCACTTTCCGTCGGATTGCTCCGCCTTGACGTTATCAAGCACCGTTGCCCTGCGCAGCTCGGACTTTCCTCACCGGCAAAGCGGGAAATCCCGCCCGCCGGCGCGGCCGCCGCGGCCGCCACAGCCGATAGAGAGTATACGACGCCAAGGCGCAAAGATCTTACGAGACTGGGCAACCGGTGTTGTGCTGCTCCCGGCCCGAGGACGGGCCGGCTCTCCGCGGGATGTGAGTGCGTTATTGGCAGGTTAACTTCACGAGGAACTCATGAGCACTGACATCCTGAGCACCATCCCGTTATTCGCCAAGCTTCCCGCCCCCGAGCGGGCCGAACTCGAAGCTCTCCTCAAGACGCAGGAATACCCCGCCAACCGTCCCATCGTCTGGCTGGGCGAGCAGGGGGAGGATTTTTACATCGTCAAGCACGGCAAGGTCGTCGTGTCCTGCCCAGATGAAGGCGGCAAGGAAGTTCTGCTCGGCCACCTCGGTCCCGGCCAGTTCTTCGGCGAAATCTCGCTGCTGGACGGCGGCCCGCGCACCGCGACGGTGCGAACCTCGGTCGATGCTTCCATGCTCGTGCTCTCCCGAGAGGATTTCCTGCAATTTCTCACCAAGCATCCGGACGCCGCAATTTACATGCTCGGGATCCTTGGCAAGCGCCAGCGCGACACCAACGAAAAGCTGCGCGGGATCCGCAATGTCAACGACGCCGTCGCCCAGGAGCAGACGCGTTGGCACGCGATTGCCGAACGGATCGCCACGGTGAGCGCCAGCCAGTGGTTCGTGCTGGTCAATCTGCTGTTTTTCGGGTTCTGGATGGCGGCTAACGTCCTTTTGAAGAACGCGGGCCGCACGCCGTGGGACGATCCGCCGTCGTTTGGCACGCTGGGTTTCATGGTCACCATCGAGGCCTTGTTCATCTCATTGTTCGTGCTAATCAGCCAGGGGCAGCAGAACGAGCGGGATCGGATTCGGGCCGATCTGGACTATCAGGTCAACCTCAAGGCGCATCAGGAGGTGATGCAACTTCACCATAAACTCGAACGCCTCGGCCAAACCGTCGCCCAACTCGGCGCCCGCGTTCAGAGCGGGGATGCCGCAGAACAGTGAAAGGAATAAAGACCGGACCTTTTCGTAAACCACCGTCTTGCCGTCAATCCGCACTCAGCAATCCGAAATCAGCAATGGAAGATCCGGGGCGACGCTAAAGCTCTGCCCACGGCGTGAGGGGGGAGCAACCCCGCAGTGACACCGACGAAACTCTGCGAAACTGTCGCGCCCTGTCGCGCTATCAGGACACCCCGAATCGCGCCTAAATAATTTTCTACAAAATACTTCCATCTTCGTCCCCATCCCTGCCCCCTGCGCGACACCGCTAATTATGGTGCTCTGTATTTTTATCGCAGCGACACCGCCGGCAAAGCACGTCGCCGGGCCTCGTTGGAAGTGAATGCCTCAATCACTCCATTGGAAGCCGCCATTCTTCCGCCAATGCCGCTCCCAGTCTGCTCAAAGCAACCAGGGGAATATGTTAGCATAATGTTAGGACGAAGGCAAGCACAAATTATTGCCGCGAAATTCGGATTTTTTTGGCCACCCTGCAACCCGCAGTCGCGATCGGGCGTCCATCTAGGTTTGCAAACGGCGCGCGCTCCGTCTGGTCCGCGCCGCCGGCGAACAACCAGGCGATGCCCGAAGCAGAAGGTGAACCGCGGATTGCGCGGATGACACGGATGAATCAGAACCGTGCCTTTCATCCGTGTGATCCGTGCGATCCGTGGTTTAGAATTCTCTGGCAGCCCGACGCGGATGAATGCGATCCGTGGTTTCATCCGCGCTATCCGTGTAATCCGCGGTTAAAGTTCTCTGGCAGCCCGACCGGCCGTATAACCACCCGCTGCAGTGGACCGGCCGGCCACGACGGTTCTCGTAATTGGTAAACTGTGCCGCCGGCCGCCCGGCCACGGAACGGATTTGCATCCTCCGGCGCTGACCTTTTGCGCGAAGCAGAAGCTGAACCGCGGATTGCGCGGATGACACGGATGAATCAGAACCGTGCCTTCATCCATGTTATCCGTGTGATCCGCGGTTAAAATTCTTCTGGCAGCCCGATCGGCCGGATAACCAGCCGCTGCAATGGACCGGCACCGCGTCGAGCGTTTTGGAAAGGTGAAAGTCGGTCGGCGCGGTGCCGGCCATTGAACGTCGGTCCGTTATACGGCAGAGGTGATTCACGTGGTCGAATGGTTACAGTTCGCACTACGCGCGTGGGATCGCCGCGGAGTGGGCATTCGGCCTGCCGATTTTCTCGAGCGGTTGGTGATTGACTCCGCGGACACAGCGCGCGTCGAAAGCGGGTTCGGCGCCCCGCGTGTTCGCTTGCTGTCGCTGTCGATGGAGGACTTCGCTCAAGTTGATACAACGCAGGACGCCGGGGCCAAATCGGAAGCGTTTGCGGCTGCCTTACACGAAGGGCTCCTAAGAGCCGCAGACTGGCTGGCTCGTCAACCTGCGACGGTGTTTGAAGAGCTGCGCGCCAGTGGTCGGGTGACTGACGTCATTGTTGGCGGGTGGATCACCCAGGATCAATTCGACCTGGATCTGCCTCCGGAATTCCTTCGAGCGTGCGGCGCACTTGGGCTGAGTATCTCGGTTTGTACCAATGACTGAGGATTGGTCGGCGGCCCGCTTGCCGTATAGGCAGCCGCTGCAATGGACCGGGCAGGCGTCACGACCGACTTCGTCATTTGCTTCGAGTGTCGACAGGTGCGGGTTTGGCGAGGAGACCAGAAGGTTGCGCTCTTTTTGGTAAACGGCTCGCCGCAGCCGGTTTTCGATGAAGTGCTGAAGGCTGTCGGCGTGCCGCTCGCTCCGAAACCGCCGTGAACGGCGGTCCGGCCGCTGAGTAACCAAACGTTGCAATGGACCGGTCCCGCAGAACGGTCCTTGGTGGAATCAGCGTGGTCGGCGCCGGGCCGGCCATTGAACGTCAGTGCGTTATGCGGCCTCGCTCCCTGAAGTTTGGTGACCGGGTTCGAGTCGTGCGCCTCCCACCTCTCTGGATGACGCCCGGCTATCGCGTCCCGCTATCTATGCGCCGCGTCTACAAGTTGATGATTGACCGCCGCCGCCCCTCCGGATCGATCAGATTGATAACTGGGGCGCCTGGGTACGCCTTCTGGTGCGGGACCCGCGTGGTCGCCTCCATCATCACCACGTCACACTGGATGACGGGTGTTGGGTCCGCGTGCGGCCGCGCAGAACTCCGGCCGCATAACCAAACACTGCACTCGACCGGGTGGGCGCCGCACGGGACGGAGATGAGTACGGGAATTACTCGAATGACGAACTTGCCAAACCCAGTCACTCATTCGGACTTTCCCGGCGGCACTGTGACGTACAACGATTTTTGCGTTGATCCGAACAGGCGTTGGCGGGATGAGATTGCCGTCGAATGGCGCGAAAATGGAGAAGCGGGATCTTTGATACCGGCGATTGGGGGATTTCCGTTGTCATCGGCAGGAGGGATGAGCATCGGTCGAACAAATTGGCGACCCAGTCGCGCATAACGCTGTATCCTAGAACGCCTCAGGTTGACGCCGTAGGCCGGCGGCGAATAGGATCGCCGTTCCACTCACCGGAAGCTGGTCGGAAACGAGGTACGGCCGGTCCCAGGAGTTCGGAGTTTGAATGCAGCGGCAGGCGGAAAAGGGTAAGAATTCGCGCAAGCCTCCCAAGCCGCCGCCCCCCGCGGCGGTGGTGGAAGAGATCAAGCCTGCCATCCTCGGCCGCGCCAGCGACGAAGACCTGATGCGACGCACGCAGCAGGGCGATAAAGCCGCATTTTCCCTGCTTTACGAACGATATAGTGCGTCAGTCCTGTCCTACCTGTATCGAATGCTGGGAAACCTCGAGGACGTGGAATCGATCGGACAGGAAGTGTTCCTCCGAGCCTTTCGCTTCGCGCCCACCTACCGATATCCACAGAAGCTCTCCACCTGGCTTTTCACGATCACCCGAAATCTGGCGATCAACCAATCCCGCCGGCGCAAGCGCAGCCCGATCCGCAACCTGACGGAATTGAATCTGGAAGGCATCGACATGAGCGGCGACCCATACCAGGTCGCCACCCGCGCCACCGACCACGTGGAGAAGCAGGAGGAGATCACGCGGGTCCTCAAGGCGCTGGACGGGCTGCCGACGGATCAGAAGGAAGTCATCGTGCTCGGCGTCTTCCAGGACCTTTCGTATGCCGAGATGGAGTCGATCACCGGAACCAAGGCGGTCACGCTGCGATCGAGGATGTTTCATGGCCTGCGAAGACTCGCCCGAATTGCCGGAAATGGGGAGGGCGAGGAAGATGAGAATTGACCCGAGAATGCAAAACGCAAAATAAACAATGCAAAATGCAAAATGATCAGAGGTGTTGATTTTGCATTTTGCATTGCATGTTTTGCATTTTGCATTGCATTTGTTTAGAAGCCGATGGCTGCACATGCCTCAGCAAACGGACCTCGAAAAAGATCCATTTCTCGTGCTCCTGACCGACGCTCTGCGCGCCGGCCCGGGAAGCCCCGAATGGCACGATGCCGTCGCAAAGCTGAAATTGTCCGGCGAGAACGTGGACGAATATCGTCTGCTGATCGAGGCGCGCGAGGCGCTGGAGAGCGGCAAGGATTACCGCTCCGTCCGTGCCGGCGCCGGCTTTACGCACAAACTCCTCAATAATCTGGAAGCCGAGCAAAAAGCCGAACGGCGTCCATTTCCGTTGACGGGTTTCATTTCGGTGCTGGCGGCATTGGTGATTGCCGCGGTCATCGGCGTGGGGATTTATGAACTCTACCCGCGCGGAAATGCCAATCCGGCGGTGCGCAGCAATATCGACGAGCTGGCCAGCACCTATCTGGCCACGACGGTGCTCTCCGCGAGTTTTGACTCCGGCATCCCCGCCGGCTGGCGAAAGATCGGAAGCCTGCCCGTCGAAGCTGACAAAGGACTTTCCGCCGCAAAGGCCTCGGTTCCGCAGGGCGGGTATATCGGAGGCGGCCTGGTGCTCTCCGACCCGCTTCCCGCCGACCAGACGTTCTCCGTTTCCGTCACTCTCCAAATCCACGGCACCGGCGAGGCGCTGATCCCACAGATCTTCGTGGCCAACTCCCCGGACTTCAGTTCCGATCGCGGTACCGCATCGCAGGAGCTGGTGTGGGAACTTGATGGCTTGGAACAGAGAGTCGTCGTCGGGGGACGCGTCGAAAAGCAGGCAAAGATTCCAAATCGAACCCAGACCCTGGCCGTCCGCCTGATTCTTAACAAGGACCTGGCGATCGTGGATAGCGACAGCGCCCGGCTCTGGTCAGGCCTCCACACCCTCGGAGAGCAGCCCCGGTATGTAGGGGTCCGCTTCATTCGCACCGCTGGGAAATCCGATGCCGAAATTAGCATCCAGTCGGTTCATGTGCAGAAGCGCTGAAGACGCAGAGGAGCACATCCCGAGAAGACGGGTGGACCTGACTTCGACGAGCTCAGTCGAGTCGCGGTCCGACCGCTACGCGTATTCGGTCATCCTTCGCGATTGTTCATCGTCGCGATGATCGCGTCGGTGAATTCGTTGGTCCCAGCAGTCCCTCCCAAGTCTCGGGTTCGGGTTTTCCCGTCGGTCAGCACCGCGTGATAAGCCTGCTCAATTTTTTGCGCGATCGCGTCCTCGTGTAGATGGCGCAGCATCATTACGCCGCTCATGATGACCGCAAGGGGGTTCGCCACGCCTTTGCCGGCGATGTCCGGGGCGCTGCCATGCACTGCCTCGAAAACGGCCACGTCTTCGCCGATGTTGGATCCGGGCACAACGCCCAGGCCGCCCACAAGCCCCGCGCATAGGTCGCTGACGACGTCGCCATAGAGGTTTTCGGTCAGCAGGATGTCGAACCGGGTGGGGTCCTGCACCAGCCGCATGCAGCCGGCGTCGATGATCAGCTCCTCGTATTCGATATTCGGATATTCGTCCTCGTGAATCCGGCGGGCGCAGGTGAGCAGCAGCCCGTCCGACATCTTCATGATGTTGGCCTTGTGAAAAACCGTGATCTTTTTGCGATGGTTTCGCGTCGCATAACGAAACGCGTATCGCGCGATGCGCGTACAGGCGACTTCGGTGGCCACCTTCAGGCTCGTCACGACGCCGGGCACGATTTCCTGTTCCAGCCCGCTATAAAGGCCTTCGGTGTTCTCGCGGACGACGACGATGTCTACGTTTTCAAATCGGGTTTTGATGGCGGGGATGCTCTTGGCGGGCCGCACGGCGGCGTAGAGATTGAGCTTCTTGCGAAGCTGGACATTGACGGACGTGAACCCTTTTCCGATCGGGGTGGTGACCGGCCCCTTGAGTGCAATTCTGTGAGCGGCGATCGCGGCGACCGTACGCTGCGGCAAAACGCTTTCAAAGCCCTGCTCGACCGCCGACGCCCCGGCGGGCAACTCGACCCATTCGACCGACAACCCAGCCGCCTCCATCACCCGCCGCGCCGCGCCAGTCACCTCAGGCCCGATGCCGTCGCCGGGAATCATCACGATCGTGTGCTTGGCCATGCGATCAAACCTAATCGGATCGCGCGGAAACGCAATTGCGTCTGTGTCCGTCGATCGACGGACATTTTCCCGTAGGACAGGCGCGGGTCTTACTCCCTCTCCCTTCGGGAGATGGCTGGGGTGAGGGGGTAGGGGCACACTGCGTGTGCCCAGAGGCGTACGGCCGTACGCCCTGCATACGACGGGCACACGCCGTGTGCCCCTACATCAGCAACGAAAGGCGCTCGCAATTCCCCCTCACCCTAACCCTCTCCCGGGGGGAGAGGGGATAAGAGGGCCATAGCGCGTCTTACGACATCGCCGCCAGAATCTGCTTGGCACCCAGGCTCAGGTAATTGAGCACATCATCCGGCTCGCGGCCGCTCTTGGGGATCTGGCCGACGTAAAGGTTCTTCAGCTCGATCTCGTCTTCACTATTGGCGATCGCGATGGCCATCTCGGCGTCGAGCCCGCCGGTGTAGTTGTCTTCGACGGTGACAATCGTCCCGCCGCCGCGCGCCGCGATTTCGAGAATCCCGGTCGTATTCAGCGGCAGCGAATAAGCGTCAATCACCGTGACCTTGCGCCCGTTCTTGGCCAGCTCGTCGGCGGCCTTGAGGCACTCGTGGACCATATAGCCGGCGCTGACGAAGCAGCCGTCCTTCCCCTCGCGCAGCACCTTGAATCCGCCAACTTCGAACGTCTCTTCCGGCTTGTACAGGATCTTGGTGTCTGCTCGCAGCGTGCGCTGATAGCAGCAGCCTTCGATGTTGGCCATCAGCTCGGTGATCTTGTAGCAACTCACCGCGTCGGCGGGGAAGAAATATCGGCAGGCGGGTTGGCCGTTGTAATTCTTCGTGTGGCAAAAGCTGCGGAAGAACGCCACGTCCGGCAGCGACATCTGGCTCGGCCCGTCGGCGGCCAGCGTCACCCCGGCGTGCGAGCCGGTCAGCTTCAGGTTCGCGCCGCTGATGATTGCCATTTCGATCTGGTCATAGGCGCGGGTGAAAAACTTGGCGAAGGTCGAGCAGAAGGGGATCTTGCCCGCCGCCGAAGCGCCCGCCGCCACGCTGATCATGTTCTGCTCGGCGATCTTGCACTCGAGGTATTGGGCGGGGAACTTCTTGGCAAACCACTCCGCGTGGGTCGAGTTCTTCACGTCGGCATCCAGGCCGACCACTCGCTTGTCCGCTTCGCCCAGCGCTACCAGCGCCGCACCGTATGCCTTGCGCGGCGCGATTCCCTTGCCGGCGGCAAGGTCTTTGTCGAGGCCGACGGCAGCCAAACCTTCCGCGAACGCCTTGGCTTTGATTGGCTTTTTCTCGACGTTCGGCACCTTGGCGGTGATCGCGCCAATCTTCAATTCGCCGTTCAGCTTGTAGTCGCCGACGTTGAGGTCCTTGGCCGTGCGATCCAATTCGCCCAGCACCTCGCCCATTTTGTCTTTCTTGACCGGCGTGCCGTGCTTGCCCATTCCCTGCTCGGCCGAGGCGCCCCAGCCCTTGATCGTCCGCGCCACGATCGCCAGCGGGCGCTGGCCGTTCTGGATCACGTGGAGCTCGTTGAGGGCGTTGCTGATGTCGCGCGGATCATGCACGTCGATGATGCGCACGATGAAGCCGAAGGCATGCAGCTTGTCCGCAAGGCCCTGGTAGCTCTGCTGCGGGCTCACCCAATCGCTTTGGGCCAGTTCGTTGCAATTGAAGATCGGGACGACATTGGTTAGCGCGTGATCGACGACAAAGTCGGCGGCTTCCCAAATCTGCCCTTCGCGGGATTCGCCGTCGCCGATGATGCAGTAGATGTTTTTGTCGATCTTGTCCATCTTTGCCGATGCCGCGATCCCCGCGGCAACCGATAGCCCCTGCCCGAGCGATCCCGTCGCAGCGTCGAAGAAGTGGATGCCAAGCTGCGGATTGGGATGCCCGTCCACCGGCGAATTGATCGCCCGCAGGTCCATCGCGTCCTGCCGGGTCATCGGGCGCGAGTCGGCCTTGCTCTTGCCGATCGCAGCGCCCAGGTCGGCCAGTGCCGCGTAGACGATTGGCACCGCGTGCCCCTCAGAGAGCACCAGCCGGTCCGAGCCCTGGTTCCACGGGTCCTTCGGGTCCCACCGCATCTGGTGATACATCAACACCGTGACAAGGTGGGCCAGAGAGAGCGACGTGGACGGATGGCCGCTGCCAGCCGAGGTGGTCATCTCGACCGACAGTTTCCCGATGTCCAGGGCCTTGCGATTGACGGCGGCTTCAAAGCTCATGACGTCTCCGAGCTGAATGCGAATGACGGTCTGTTCCCGCCGATGATGCCCGCATCGCGCTGAATCGGGCGAGTGGGGCAGAATAGCGGATGGCGGGATGGGTCGCAATCATTGGCTTTCGGTCATTGGATCATCCAAGCGGACTTGGCATAATCTGCAAGGAAGGGAGGGCGAGGCTCTCGCCGAGCCGCGTCTCCGAGCGGGCCTCGGCTCGGCAGGAGCCTCGCCCTCCCAACCCGAGTTCGTGCCGGCAGAATCTTCCGGGCCGGTGTTGCAGGCGGAGAGAGGTCTTTGGATAATCCCCCTCCCGTTTTTCCCGCTTACGCGGTGAAGGTCATTCGTCCAAACCATTAAGGAGTGAAACGATGAAAATGCTTCGGTCCCTTGGCATGTCCCTTGGCCTGGCAGTTGGCGGGCTGACCGCCGCGTCCCACGCGGCAGCGGTTCCCGTAAGCGTCAACTGCACCGATCTGATCGACATTCAATCCTACAACCTCGGCGAGGATGCTTCCGATCAGGCGTATCTGCTGGTCACCGGCGATGCCGCCGGCAAGCAGATCGACGAGCGATTCCCCAAGACCGGGGCATGGACCGCGGCCCCGAAGAAAACGCCGGTCGATCCGAAAAACCCGGTCGAGTTGTGGAAGGGGGATCTGGATGAAGGGCAGTATGCGGTCATCACTGTGACACTGCTTCAGGGAAAGGGCGATGACGCGGTGAACAAGACGTATCTCGACGCGCTCAAAGCCGCCGAGCAGAAGGTGCCGGGCTCGGACGCCAAGACGCTGGCTTCAGCCGACGATCTGAAGAAGCTGGCCGCGGCCAAAATTAAGGCCGATCAGTCGGTGGTCACCAAGATCAAGAATTTTTACTCGCGCGAGAAGAAGACCGACCACTTCGGCGGCCAGTTCACCCTTATTGTCTGGAACAACGGCGGGAAGATCGTCAAGCGCCTCGATCCCGTCGGCCTCACCTTCGGAGAGCATCCCGGCACCGATCCCAAGATCTACTCCAAGCTCAAAAACACCCGCAACAACGTCCTGATGAAAAACGAGCAAAACGAGTGGGAGGAGCAACAGCTCGAGCCGGTGAGCGACGATGGAGGCGGCATTCGCGTGAAGGAACTCGAGAACGAATATATCAAGAACGGCAGCGACAACCTCCGGCACACCACCGACTATCTCGTTGAAGTCCGCGTCATCGCCAACGGCAAGCCCCTGAGCTGGACCGCCGAGGGAGAAGTCACCGGCATCGACGCCATTCACACGTACTGGCAATTCGGTGACTGAACGCGTGACCTTCACCCCGTCTTGCGGCGCGGCTCTTCACGCAAAACTTTGGAAGACTCAAAGTGGACCGGCATGACGAGATTGGGATCAGAAGGCGCTTCGTCCGCCGGTGTAGTTCGACCGGCAACCTTCGCGCGAATCACCGATCGTCCCGCGCGGGTTCGGCAAAGCAGTGAGCCCTGGTAGGTGAATCCAATTTCCTGCAGCAATCCGCCACCGGTCCCTCGCTGCGTTGGGATCGCGACATAAACCCGCCGCGCGCCAGCCACCTGGGCGTCATGCACCATCGCCCGAAGCGCCATGGTCGCGGCTTGTCTTCCTGCAAGATCTGTCGGCAGGCGAAAGTCGAGAATCATCGCGCTGCCGGTGGGAACTTCAAAGCCCGAGAGCACCTCGGTGCCCCATTGTTCCGAAGGCTCGTCGAGCAGCCACCCGAAGGTGTACATTCGGCCGGCGTCCATCCGCGTATAGAGATGCTGACCGTCCTCCAATCGCCGCATGGCTTGGGAAAGAAACTTCCGTCGCGACGGCTCGGATGCCATCGGCTGGTAAGCCAGCAGATGGTTCAGGTCATCCCGGTGGATCTCCTCCGTCACCGAGCAATCGCGCGTGGCGTCCCAGGCGTACACCCGGATCTCGCGCGTCGAGCACAGCCAGCGGCGCAACCGGCCCGGCAGGGTGGCGGCCAAAGCCGCGACGCGCCGGATGCCGCACTCGCTTAGCGCGCAGCGGACGTCGGCCGGCGTGAGATCGACGCGGCCCAGCAGGTCGCGGGCCGAATCTTCAACCTTATTCCGTGCCAGGCCCAACACGCGATGCGCCGCCGACGGATGAACGCTAAGGCGATGCACCTCGTCGCCGTCGTTGGCAAACCGCTCTTTGTATTCATCGCCGCCCGGCGTCAGGTCGATCCGCTCGAAACCCTCGGCTTGCAGCATGCGCGCGAGAAACAGCACGTGCAGCTTGCCGGGGGAATATGTGGCGAATCGCGGGTCGTGTGCGATCAGATAGAGCTGAAGTTCCCTCCCGCGCGTGACGTTCAGATGAAATGACGCGACCTCATCGCCCACCTTCAAAATGGTGACATGCAGCAGGCCAGGCGCGTTGAGCATCGCCAGGTGAAAGGCGCGCTTCAGATCGTCTTCGAGGAATGGCGCCGTTCCGTGTAGAGCCAGTTGGCGGCAATCGTGGCAGACGGCGATCTGGTCTAACAGTTCCTCGAACTCCGCCGGATCGGTCACGCGCTTAAACTCGACTGCGCCTCGTTTTCTCATTTGGCGCAGGCGGCTCCTGTTTCCCGATTTCTGGAGCGATTGCCGCACCTCGCTTCCATCGCCCAACTGCATCAACGGACGCCGGAATGATTTCAACACGCTCGGCGCCCCGTCTTCGGTGCTCGTCCATTCGAGCGGAATTCCCGCCGGCAGATATCGAAAGCGCACTTCAGCCGACGGAAATTGCCCTCGGAGCCTCTCAAAAACTTCTGTCGGAAAAGATTGGGCCACCTCTGGCAGGCAGATCCAGCCCTGATATTCCGCCTGATGCGCACCGGCCGGGGTCAATACTCCGCTCTGGCTGCAGATCGCCAAAGGGAGAACCGCGGTGAGCTTTCCCGCGTCGTCGCGGCCCAACACCAGCAGCGGCTCGAACTGTCTTCGATAAACTCGATACCAGGCGGTGACAAACTCCGGCCCCTGGAATGCCGTCGCCCAGGTGCATTGCACGCGCAGCGCCGTCCAAGCCGCGCAAAACGGCTCGTTGGCCAGAAGTGAGTCGGCTTCAGCGCCGCGCACTAACCTGATGCTCATCGTGGCACTTTCTCCAAACACCGGCCTCCGGCCGGCCGCCTTGTCACTGGGACAATATGCGCCGCAATTGGTTGGGAAGTCCGCTGATTAAATGGGAAGCCACATGTTACCGGACGATTCGGATGGGTTGGGCTTCACCCTCGCGCCTCCCCCCGCGTCATCGACCAATCCGCGTGGCGGGTTTGGGCGTCACAGACGGAATTGTTCGCGCAATAATGCGAACCGCTCCTGCCGGTCGGCGGGCGCGGGCTTGGACCCGAAGCTGAGAAACACTTTGAATGCCGCCGCCCCCGATCGATCATAGAACTGAAAGCTCAGCGTCTTGACGCCGTCCATGTGCCCCGGCTTCTCCACCGCGAAGATCGCGCCGATCTGCTGGAAGCGGATGTGCATGTCCAATGACTTGGATTGCACGTTGAAGTATTCCCCGAAGCTGCTGAAGTTGCCAAACGTGCCAAACGATTCCAGGGTGGCCGCGCCGTTGGTCACAATCACGTGAACCTGGCCGAACCCCTCCATTGCGCGCAACAGTTTTTCCGACTCGCCCGGCTTCAACTCCACCGCCATCCCATCCGGCAGCGCCCGGATCACCTCCGCCTCCGCCACGCCCAGCTCTCGCGCAAGCTGCACGGTCATTTTACGCGGCGACTTCTCATATTCGTTTCGGATCTCGGCGACGGTCATGGGCGGAGGTTACTGCGCCCGAGCTGGGCATCAAAGCCATTCGGCGCACAAGGACCGTTCCGAAGCAAACGCACTTCTCCCTCCGCCGCTTGCGGCTTCGCGAATCGGCACACGTACTGATTCGCGAAGCCGCAAGCGGCGGAAGGAGCGACGTCACCTGGCGCGAATGTTCCTCTACATTACCAGCGACTCCACCGTCGCTAGGAAGGCTCGGCAGGAACCTCGCCCTCCCCCATGCGGGTGCATGCGATTCACGTTCGCCGGTAGGCAATTGTTCTTGTGCGCCACTCTCCTGGCACTTATGATTTACCAACCCTTCTGATCTCCCCGGAGTCGTATGGCGAATGTTCCCTTGCCGGTAATCGCGTTGAACCGAATGGCCTTCGGCCCGCGCCCCGGCGACGTCGATCGCGTCGCCGTGATGGGCCTGCCGGCTTACGTGGACGAGCAACTCCATCCCGATGATCGCGACGAGCCGGAGGTGAAGCAGCGGCTTGCCGCGGTCCGGCTGCACATCGAATATGAAGCGGGCAAGGACGATAAGGGGAACCTCACCTACAAGGCATGCAAGGAAGACCGTCCGCTTCGGCACTTGAAGTCGAGCGCAGCGGAACTGTGGAAGCTGACCGACGAATCCAAATTCGCCGGGGAGGAACGGCAGCAACCGTCGTTCGAGGTCGAGGCGGCCGCCTTCGTCCGCGCCACGTATAGCCGCTGGCAGCTTCGCGAGGTGCTGGCGGATTTCTGGCACAACCATTTCAACGTGAATGCCGCAATTGACGATGAGCGCGCGGCGCTGATGTGGCCCGTCTACGACCGCGACGTGATCCGCCGGCACAGCTTCGGCAACTTCCGCCAGTTTCTCGAGGCGGTGGCGACCAGCGTGCCGATGCTGATTTATCTCAACAACGCCGCCAGCAAGGCTTCCCCAGCCAACGAGAATTTCGCTCGCGAACTGTTCGAGCTGCACACCCTTGGCGCTGATGCTTATTTCAATCACCTGTACAACCGCTGGCGCGAAGTGCCCGGCTCGCTGGACGGCAAGCCGGTCGGCTACATCGACGAAGACGTGTACGAAGCCGCCCGCGCCTTCACCGGCTGGACGATCGCCGATGGACAGGAAACCGACCGCGGCGACAAGTTTCCCAACACCGGTGAATTCTACTATTACGACGGCTGGCACGACCCGTATCAGAAGCGCGTCCTCGCGACGGAATTCGACCCGAACGAGCCCGCCCTGGCCGACGGGCGGCGCGTGCTCGATCTGGTGGCAGCCCATCCGGCGACGGCAATGCACGTCTGCACGAAGCTCTGCCGCCGGCTCGTCGCCGACAACCCGTCAGCGGCTTTGATCGATCGCGCGGCGACGGTGTTTCGCGAATCAAAAGATCAACCCGACCAGATCGCCCGCGTGCTGCGCGTGATCCTGCTCAGCGACGAGTTTGCCGCGACCTGGGGACAGAAGATCAAGCGGCCGTTCGAGCTAGTCGTCTCGTTCCTGCGCGCCACCGAAGCGGAAGTGCGCCCGGATAGCAACTTGTTCGGGATCGTGGATGGGATGGGACAGCACCTCTTCGCGTGGCCGACCCCGGCCGGCCATCCGGACATGGCCGCTCATTGGAGCGGCACCAACGCGATGCTGGGCCGCTGGAACGCGCCGCTGACGATGATGGCAGACGACTTTGTGGCCGCTCGATTCCGACTCGAACGCGCGACGCCCGCCACGCTGCGCACCCCACGCGAGCTGGCCCGTTTCTGGGTTCAGCGAATCCTCGGATACGACCTTCCCGAGCCCGAACTGATAATCCTGGCAAAGGCGTGCGCCCGCGGCGCGGACCTGGACGTGCCGCTTTCGGTCGGGGAGAAGGAATGGGTCGATCGGCTGCAAGCGCTGGTCGCCCTGGTAGCGATGACGCCGCAGTTTCAAATGCGATGAAGCAGTCGTTCGGAGGACCGATCATGCCCCGGCAAAGCGGATTTTCACGGCGTCAGTTTGTGGCCGGGTGCTGCGGCGCGGCGCTGGCGGGCGGCAGCCGCCTGTTGTCGATCTCCTTCGCGGCTGATGCGGCGCAGGCGCGATCGCGCGACCTGCTCGTGGCGATCTTCCTCCGCGGGGGAATGGACGGGCTGAATTTCGTCGCGCCGGTCAATGACCCGCATTACGTCGCGGCCCGGTCGGCGGCGCTGCGGCTTTCGGATAAGGGCGATTCGGCCGCTCTTCCCTTGGGCAACGGGCCGGCAGGTCTCGACTTTCGCATTCATCCCTCCGCCAAATCTCTGAAGGAATTATACGATTCCAAGCAACTGGCGATCGTCCACGCCTGCGGCTTGACCAACGGCACGCGCAGCCATTTCGAAGCCCAGGACCTGATGGACCGCGGCGTGGTTGACCTGGCCCGCCAAAACATCGGCACCGGATGGCTCACCCGCCACCTACAATCCACCGGCGCCGGCGGGCTTCTCCCGGCGATTGGCACATCTGACAGCCTTCCCAACTCGCTGCTCGGGTTCGATTCCGCGGCGGCGGTTCCCGATCCCAACGCCTTCTCGTTCTATGGCGATGAATCGCAGCTTGCGGCCCTCCGCTCGCTGTATCGGGGCGATTCGCTTGCCGCCCGCGGTGGGGCGGCCACCCTGGAAGCCCTCCGCGTCGTCTCCAGCCATCTCAAACGCGATAAGGATGGAAACCTTCTCCCGTATCAGCCGGAGAACGGCGCGCAATATCCCGGCAACGCGAGCCTCGCCAGTTCTCTCCAAACTGTCGCCCGCCTGGCGAAGATGGACGTCGGCCTGCAATGCGCCGCGATTGACGTGGATGGATGGGACACGCACCAGAATCAGTCCGGCACGTTCCCCGGGCTGATCGAACAAGTTTCCGGCGCGCTGGCCGTCTTCTACAACGACATGAGCCGCTGGCACGACCGCCTCAGCGTGGTGGTCATGAGCGAGTTCGGACGCCGCCTCAAGAGCAACGAGAGCGACGGCACCGATCACGGCCACGGCAATCTGATGCTCTGTCTCGGCGGCAACGTCAACGGCGGCCAAATCCACGGCCGCTGGCCGGGCCTGGCCACCGAGCAGCTCGACGACCGCGCCGATCTGGCCGTCACCACCGATTATCGCGCCGTGCTCGCCGAGCTGCTCGCCCGCCGCGTCGGCGACGCCGCGATCGCGTCGGTCTTTCCTGGACTCAAGAAATACCAGCCGCTCGGTGTGTTCCGCGGCGCAGAGCCCGATGGACTCACGCCGGGCTCGGCGCTTTCCTGACTTAGAGCGGTTTTCAGTTCGGTGCATCGTGAGCGCTTCGGTTAGAGCCGGGGCGTGTCGCCCCGGTCGGACCGCAGGTCCGTTTCTGGTGAAAAGCAAGAGTCGAGCCTTCGGCTCGACCGGGGCGGCACGCCCCGGCTCTGACAGGGACGCTTCTCCGCCGGGCGTCCCGAATCACCGAATGGAGCCGCGCCACCGACGTGGCAAACGCTTTAGAGTCATTTGGAGGCGGGCTTTTTGGTCGCGGTGGGATTGGCAGCGGCGGGAACTTGGCCCGTCTCGTAGACCTCTTCCGCTTCCGCGGGCGGCGCGCTGCGGCGCAGGATCTCGGCATTCTGCAGCACGCGCTGGCGCTCGCCGCCGACGATGCTGAGGACGGCCCAGGCGGCGCTCAAGCCGGCGACGACGAGGATCAGATCGGGAGCCATATCCTTAAGATCGGCCAGAAGCGGCAGCGGCATTCAGTCGATGCTTTGAAGCCGCAACCCCGCCTGCCACCGGTGGCCGCGGCGATAAGCCTCGATTGGCATCGGTTTCCCGCCATCCGGTTGACATTCCAGCAATTCAATCGTACCTCGCCCGGCGCGGATCGTTCCGACCGAAGTGATCTCCCCCGGCAGCCAGCGGTCGTCGTCATCCTCCTTCGCCCGAGCGCGAACCAGGCGAAGGCGCGAGAGTTCGGTTCCCTCGGCGTCGCAGATCTTCACCCGGCAGCCGGGCCAGGGATATAGCCCGCGAATCCGCCGGGCCACTTCCCCCGCCGGACGGGAAAAGTCCAGACGCGCCGATTCGCGCGAGAGCTTCGGCGCGATCGTCGCCTGCGATTCATCCTGCGGTTGTTCCGTCGCGATGCCCGCCGCCAGATCGGCAGCGACTTTGAGGACCAAATCGACCCCATCCCGCGCCAGCCGGTCATGAAGCTCGCCCGCCGTCTCCACTTCTCCGATTGTCAAGGACGACTGCGCAAAAATCGCCCCCGCATCCATCCGATCGGCCAGGCGGATCACCGAATTTCCGCTGATCGGGTCGCCATTGAGGATCGCCCAATTGATCGGCGCCGCCCCCCGATATCGCGGCAGCCGCGAGGCGTGCAGATTCACGCTTCCCAGCCTCGGATGATTCACTTTCTGTTGTGAAATCTTCTGCCCGAAGGCGATGACCACCATCAAATCCGCCTCGGGCAGCACTTCCGCATTGACGTTCCCCGTTCGCACGCACGGCACCGCCGCTTGGTCGGCGAATTGACCGACTGGCGTCGCCGTCACGCCGCGCCCACGTCCCGCCGGCCGGTCGGGCTGCGTCACCACTTGCACAACCTGATGCTCCGAGGCCAGCAGGGCTCGCAATGTCGGCAAGCCGAACTCGCCGCTGCCGGCGAAAATGATGCGAAGAGATGACATGAAGCAGCGATATTTCCTCAGGCGGGCGCACGGGTAATGCGAATCAGTGTTCCTGAAAGTGATGTAAGCTTTCCGATCTTCTCGTGGAAGCCTCATGTTCCTCGGCGGCGATCGCCAGCTCAATCTCGGCGGTGTGGGTCTGGTAATAATCCTGCACCGCGCCCAGGTCGGCGCGGGTAAGACCGGGGAAATCCGCGATAAGCTGCTCGTGATCCCGACCGAGCTGCGTAAGCCGTATTAGCGTCCAAACCGGAATCCGCGTGTCGCGGACACATGCCGCGCCACCGCAGACGCCCGGAGTCCGCTTGATCTGGCTCGCGCCCGCCTTGTCGATCAAGTTAGCTCGCTGCGACGATCCCATGCAATCATTTTAGCATTCGGGCGTATGAAGTGGCCAGCCAGCTGGAATTTCGATGTCGTTTCATTCCCATTTGGCTACGTTCGGCAGCCGAACCATTCCCATTCCAGCATTTCCAACCGCCCATGCCGATCCAGGCGGTAAGGCGTGTTGAGCGGCAGCGGCCAGTGGTCGGGGCCGTGGCCGATGGGGAGGCCTTTGGCGACGGGGATGCCGAGGCGCTGGCCGAGGGAGCCGAAGATTTCGGCCATCGCCTGATCCTCGGGGATGGGATCGCGGAGATCGATTTCTTCGGCGTCGCCCGGCCGGGGTCTGCCGCGGGTGACGTCGTCGCGGCAGCCCTTGAAGTTGCCCAGAAGGATGGCGCGGACTCCATCGAACGCGCTGGCCTGGGAAAGTTGGGTCACCATACGATCCAGCCGATACCACGCTTCGCCAACGTCTTCGAGGAAGAGGATGGTATCGCGAAGCGGCGGAAAGTAGGGCGTTCCGCACATGGCGGCAAGAAGCGTCAGATTTCCGCCCACGACGGGCGCTTCGATGGAGTTCCGCGGCGGAGGGGTGAGGAACGTGAGCGGGGCATTCTCCCACGCGAGGGGCGGGCGGCGGCCGCGGACTAGTTCGAGCGTCGCGGCTACTTCGGGGGCCGTGGGCAGAAAGTCATTTGATGCGGGCATCAATCCATGCAAGGTCGGCCATCCCCAATGGCGGTGCAGGAATGCGTGCAGCGCGGTGACATCGGAGTAGCCGATGAGCAGCTTCCGCGGCGGGATACCGCGCTGTTCGGTCAGGCGCTGAACGAGGGGCAGCAGTCGGGTTGCGCCATATCCGCCGCGGGCGCACCAGATGATTTGGAACCGCGGATCCGAAGCGGCATCGAACAGCGCCGCCGCCCGCTCGTCGTCGGTCCCGGCATACGTAAAGTGCCTGGTACGGCACTGCGGATAGATCGTCACGCCGAAGCCCGCTTCTTTTAACTGCGCGGCGCCGGCGTCCAACTCAATCAGGGGGACTTGCGACGAACAAGCAACGATCGCGACTTCCATCAATGCCTCCCGACGGATCATCCCGTGGATCGGGCGGATCATCAACCGGAACCACCTGGAGCGATCGGGGAAGGACGAGCTTCAAATGTCTTCTGAATTTGAAAGCTCACCCTTCACGCCGGGGCAAAGCGGCGCCGGGAAAGCTTTGGGAATCGAGGTTGCGATCCCGCCGCGCCGCCCCGGATTGTCGGCGCTGCCATGGGTTCGAAACGAAGGCGCGGTCGGAGAGCCCGGCGGCGCCGCGGGGGAGCCTCTTGGGGACGCGGGACAATAGGCGCGGCTTTGCCCCGGCGTGGGGGCATTGAGACGCCGGGCGTGCATCTCGTCAGGAGTGTCGCGGCTCGAAACTTCACGCACGAGTCAACATCTCAACTGGGCGGCGGCTAGAATGCGGGTGTGAGCGCGAGCGGCCGTTTCGGACGCGGTAAAAGTTGATCGACGGGACGGAATAGTCATGCATGGGAATTGCGCACGAGTCTTGTTAATGGTCCTGGCGCTCGGTGGGTGCGCGGCGCAATCGGCGCCGCAGAGCCGTCAACCCGCCACCGGTCCGGCAGCGGCGACAGATCCCGCGCCCGCCCGGCCGGACGACGTGACGGATTCGAAGGCGAAGCTGACGCTCGATGAGATCGAGCCCCTCCCGAAGTTGCCGCATGCGGCTGAGGAAACGAAGCCTTCGGAGCCGCCTCTGGAGGCGATTCGTCTCTTTGCCAAGGCGCGGATCGCGATGCTGGACGGGCAACGGCTGGACGCCAGCCGGCTGCTGGAGCAGGCAATTTCGCTGGATGCCGAGAGCTTCGAGTTGCACAAGGCGCTGGGCGATCTGTATGCCGCGGCCAGCGACGCGCGGGCGGGCGAGGAGTGGGAGAAGGCGGCGGCGATCGAGCCCGATCATCTGGATCTGCAAATCGACCTGGGCCGCCGGGCGGTGGACGACGGGGACGCGGCCAAGGGGATCGAGCATCTGCGGCTCGGCCTGCTCACGGCCGATTATCGCCGCGACGATCCGGCCGCTGGCGAGGACGACTTCGTCCTTGCACGAACCCTCCAGCAACAAGGGTACGACCGCGCGGCGCTACAGATGTACGAGCGGCTGCTCGCGCGGCTTCGCGCGGCGCATTTTGCGACCCGGATGAACCCGCAGATGGCGGCGCTGCTCTCGCGGCCCGATCTGCTGGCGCTGCATGTCGCGGCGCTGTACGAAAAGAACAAGTCCTATGCGCCGGCCTTATCGTTGTTGCGCGCGGTCGGCGCGCATGTGCCGGGAGATTTTGAGCTTCAAGCACGAATTATCCGGGATGAAGCCTCGGCGGGTGAGCCGGATTTGGCGTCGCGCGATGCGACGGAACTGGTGGCTCGCTTTCACGCCGACGCACGATCCGTGTCTCTGCTAGCCGAAGTCGCGGGAGACGGCGCGATCGGAATGCTGGGCAAGCTGCATGAAGCGGACCCGCGCGACCGGGACGTCGCATATGCGCTGGCGGACGTTCTTGTGGGTCGCAACCGGGCGACGGACGCGAGCAACGTGCTGGCGGACGCCGCGGCCCGTTGGCCGGAAGACCCGCGACTCATCCGCCGGCAGATGGATTTGCGTCGAATCACGGGCGATCTCAAAGGAGCGGCCGGGCTTGCGATCGCGGCCTTTGCCCGCCGCCCCGACCATGAGATCGAGCTTTCGCCGCTCTGGGATTCACTCGCGCAAGCTTCGCCCCACGGTAGGCTGCACGTTGCGGACGTGGAGTCGATTTCCGTTCCCGCAGCTTCTGAACCTGCCCGGCTCGTGCTGCTGGCCAGGCTGGCGGAAGTGGAGCACCGGGACGGCGTCGAACGCGAGGCGCTGACGCGCGCGGTCGGACTGCGGCCGGCCTTTGCGCCCGCCTTCCGCGAGATGCTCGCGCTGATCTGGTCGGACGATGGACGCACCCAGCAGCAGAAGATCGATGCTGCGCGCGATTTATCCAATGAGGCAAGCAACGCCGGCGACGCGGGGCTTGCGGCCGAGCTGCGCGGGCAGGCGCTGCTCGATTTGGGTGAGGCGCAACCTGCCGCGACTGAGTTTGCCGCGGCGGTGAAGGCGGGGAATCGCGCCGCGGAACTGACGATGAACTTTGCCGCCGCCCTGCACGGCATCGGCGACGATCAGGGGGCGCAGTCGCTGCTCTGGAAGGTGATCAGCGATCGCCCGCTGGCCACCGACGCCTATGAGGAGCTCTATGCGATCTATCAAAAGCGGGAAGAGCCCGAGCGTGCCAAGGGCGTAATGACGGTGTGGCTCTCGGCTGATCCCGATTCGATCGCGGCCCAGCAGCTCCAGGCGCGCGAGGCGTTCGGGCAGCGCCGGTTTACGGATGCCGAGCACATCCTGCTCGAACTATTGGGGCGCCACGACGCCGATCCGCGGGTGCTGGGCGCCGTCGAGCAGTTCTATTCCGAGACGGGACGATTGAAGGATTTGATTCCCATCCTTCAGCAGCGGCTCGCCGCCGAGCGATGGAATAGTTCACTGGCGCTGGCGCTGAGCGAAGCATATGAAGGGCTGCATCAGCGCGACGAAGCGTTGCACGTCCTCGACGCGTTGCGGGAGGCGATCGCCAGCGATGCAAACGCGCTCTATTCGCTTGCGGGCGCTTATTCGCGGATGGCCGCATCCGATCGCAGCGAGCAGGTGCTGGCACAGGTGTTGAAGCTCGATCCATCGTTCGCCGGGGCGAATAATGATTTGGGATACACCTGGGCCGAGCAGGGGAAGAATTTGCTGCAGGCCGAGGCGATGGTCGCCAGGGCGCTGCGTGCCGAGCCGGACAACCCGTCATTTCTCGACAGCATGGGATGGGTGCTGTACAAACGCGGGAAATTCCAGGAGGCAGTTAAAGACCTGGCGCGGGCCGCGGTGGGGGCCGAGCCGGTCGTGCTCGATCATCTCGGCGATGCGCTCTACCGACTCGGCGATCACGACAAAGCCGCGGCACAGTGGAAGCAAGCGGCCGCGAAGATTGGTGAGGCGCGCGAGGATGAGCGCGACGACCTGAAGGAACTCCGCCGGAGCTTGGAGAAAAAACAGGAGCAGGTCGCGGCCGGGAAAACGGTGAATGTCGCGACGGTGGGGGAAGAGAAGTGAATGTGAGTTGGTAGTGAGGATGTGTCATGGCAGGACATAGTCACTGGTCGAAAATCAAGCGAGCCAAGGGCGCTACCGACGTCAAGCGAGGGAAGCTCTGGAGCAAGATCGCGCGCAAGATCATCATTGCCGCCAAGGGCGGCGGCGACCCGCGCGACAACCTCTCGCTCCGCTACACCATCGACGAAGCCAAAGCCGTCAACATGCCCAAGGACACGATCGAAAAAGCGATCATGAAGGGCACCGGCGAACTGGGCGGGGAAAACTACGAAGCGATGACCTACGAAGGCTACGGCCCCGGCGGCGTCGCGATCCTGATCGAGGGCCTCACCAACAACCGCGCCCGCACAGCGCCCGAGCTTCGGACGATCTTCGAGCGCAACGGCGGGAACCTTGCCACTAGTGGCTCGGTCGCATTCCAGTTCACCAAGCAGGGCATCATCACGATCAAGTCAGACGCGGTGCCCGAGGACAAACTGCTCGAAGTGGCCCTCGACGCCGGCGCCGAAGACGTGCGCAACGAGGGCGAAGTGTACGAAGTCATCACCACGCCCACTGCCTACCTGAAGGTAAAGGAGGCGCTGGGCGCTGCAAACATCCCCGTCGAAGCCGGCGAGGTGACTCACCTGCCGGGCACTACGATTGCAGTCGAAGGCGAAGCGGCGCAGAAGATCGTCAAGCTCATCGACGCGCTGGAAGACAACGACGACGTTCAGTCGGTTTCGCATAATGCGGAGTTGCCCGAGTCGGTCACGGCTTGACTGCTCCCTCCATCTAGAGCGGGTTTCATTTTGCTGGATCGCCGGCGATTCGGTTGCGACTCCGCGTCTTATCCCCTCTCCCTCCGGGCGAGGGTTAGGGTGAGGGGAAACCGGTGGCGCGTTCCCTTGCCAATCGATGTCTACCGCGACTTCCCCTCACTCCGGCCCTCTCCCGGAGGGAGAGGGAGGAAGAAGGAGAGCCGTAGCGAAACCGCGCCACCTACTTGGGGGAAACGCGTCGTTCCAGCGCGCGTGCGATGACGGCGCGCATTCCCCGCGGAAGATTTGCTTGACGCGAAGGTACTGATGGGATGACCGCCCGGCGCGTCGCCGGCGAATCGTTGATTTGAGCTTAATCGGTGAGGCGGCGGATGCCGCTCCGGAAGCTGGAGGCTTTATGCTGCGCCGCGTTTTCGCGATTGGGTGTTCCGTGGGATTGTTTGCCGTGGTTGTCGCCCCGACGCGAGCGGATTCGCCAACGTCCCAGCCGACCTCGCGGAACGCCGATCGTCCGGCCACCCGCGGCGCGGGAGGGGGAGCAGGAGGATTCGGGCGGCGCGGCTTCGGCGGTGGATTTGGGGGCGGCGGCGGAGGTGGATCCGGGCCGCGGATGCAGGAGGATGGCCAGCCTCCCATGCGCGGAGATGGCAACGGCCCCCGTCCGGGCCGGCCGGGCGGATTTGGTCCGGCGCAGGGCCGGTTTGGGCCGGGCGACGGACCTGCCCAACGCGGCCGCGAAGAACAGGACGACAACGGGCCCGTCGCACGGGAACGCATGCGGGGCGGAGCAATCGAATCCGATGAGGAGCACCCGATCCTCTCGCGGCTTGAGGATCTTCTGGCTGCTCTGCGGCAGGAAGTGCTGCGGGACGGCGGCGGTGAGCGGCGCCCCGGGATGCGGCCACCTCGCATGGGACCCGGTCCAATGGGCGGCGGCTCGGCGCGGGAAGGCGGACGATTTCAAGAAGCGGGCCGCGGACGATTCATGGGCGAACGCGAAAGCGACTTCCAGGGTCGGCCATTCCCGGAGCGCGACGATCGGGGATGGACTCCGCCCGGCAATCGTCGCCCGGAAACATTCGGACGCCGTTTCGACTCGTTCGGTCCTCCCGAAGGTCGCGGCGGCTTTCGGCCACGGTTCGACGGCATGGACGAGCGGCAGCCGATGCGCGGCCACGGCTTTCGCGGCGGCCCGCCGCAGCGCGGGGAGTTTGGGCGCGGTCGCTTCGAGCGAGACGGCCGCTTCGGCGAGGAAGGTCGTGGCCGGATGATGGAGCGTCGTCACATGATGGGCGATCGCTCAATGATGGGCCGTCATCCGATGATGGGTCGCCATCCCATGATGGGCCGGCGCCCGATGATGGACCGAGGTCCGATGAGGGACCGCCATCCGATGATGGAGCGATTCGATCGGAGCGATCGATTTGACGGCGAGCGCGGTCGCCGCATGGGCGGCGGTGGCCCGGAGCAAGAAGAGGGCTTCCGTCCCCGCCCCGGAGATTTCGGAGGTTTTGGTCGCGGGCGCGACTTCGGTCCCGAGGATCGCGGCCCGGGTGGGCGAGAGCAATCTCGTTTCGAGGGTCGAGGCGAGGCGCAAGAGTCGATGCCGCCTTTCCGCGGGCATCGCCCGGCGCCAGAGGATGAACGCGGCCAGCGTTAGGCCGTAGCTGCCAAACGGGAAAGCTGGGGCGTTTTTCATTTTGCTGGATCGCCGGCGAATCAGTTGCGACTCCGCGTCTTATTCCCTCTCCCTCCGGGAGAGGGAGGAAGAGGGAGAGCCGCATCGAGACCGCGCAACCTACTTGGGAAACGCTCTAGGTTATCTCCCCGCCGCCCAATTGATTGGCGCATTGGCTTCATGAATGCGTTTGTCGCAGCCGGCTACGAGGGCAAGAGCAAGCAGCAGAAGAACGATCCGCATGAGACCTCCGTGTATTGTCGCGAACCGGTGCAGGATGCCGGATCTGCGGGCTCGACGCAAATGAACGCTCGGTTCCTTGAAAAGAGAGGGTGGGCGACACTCCGCGCGGCATTGCTTTTCCCTCGCCCGGTACTCCGGGAGAGGGCAGGGTGAGGGTTTACCGTGCGAGCATCCGCCGCGCGAGTGCATCGATGACCGATAAACCCTCACCACCCCTCTCCCTGGAGTACCGGGCGAGGGAGGAAACACGCTGCACCGGAACTATCACGCACCCGAAAAGAGTGTCGGCCTAACCCTCATAATCCCTCCCGGCGGTATGACCCGCCCTGTCTCATCCCATGGGAAAGCAGAATCCGTTGTGGCCGAAGTTGCCAACGCGGGATAGATTCATTGAACACGGGCGGGGCATCCCGTCTCCTGCGTTTGATGACTCGGTCGCGAAGGGAAGGATGAGATGGGCTTGGGAACTGCGCGCATTTTTCGCACTCAGAAGGCCGTGAGCACCCCGCTTGCGCGTCGGCGGCGGGCGGCGGTCGAGGTGTTGGAAGCGCGCCAGCTTCTGTCCACAACGTCCACCGGCGGACCGATTGTCACGCCGTCCCATGTGGTCATCGTTGTCGAGGAAGATCGCGCGGCCAATGCGATCGGCGACACGACCAACATGCCGTACTTCAACCAGCTTGCCAGCACGGGGCTGGTCTATAGCAATTCTCATGGGCTGAATACATCTACTCAGGAAGGGGAGATGAGCTATCTGGGGCTGTACTCCGGCAGCACGCAGGGTGTGACGGATGACAGCTATCACGGGCCGTTCAGCGGTCCGAATCTGGCGCAGTCGTTGAACAATGCGGGGCTGAGCTTCGCGGGCTATTCCGAGAGCATGCCGTACGCGGGGGACACCACCGACAATTACGCCGCCAGCCCGACCGATCCGGCTTACGATGATCTCTACATCCGCGCATACAACCCGATGTCGCAGTTCACCAATGTCGGCACCGGGAAGACCAACGCCCAGGTGAACCTGACGTTTGCCAGCTTCCCGACCACTGCCGCGGGATATGCGAGCCTGCCGAATGTGTCGATCGTCATTCCCGACTCGCTGCACAACACGCACGGCTCGAATGACACCAACCCATATGCCACCGATCCCGGTTCCTACAACCTTCTGCGGCAGGACGCCGATACCTGGCTGAAGAGCAACCTTGACGGATACCTGCAGTGGGCCAAGCAGAACAACAGCCTGCTTATCGTGACCGATGACGAGGGCGATCGGGCGCATGTGTTCGCCAACGGATTTGCAACGATCATCAATGGCGACCCGCGGCTCTTCACGGTGGGGACGGATACCAAAAGCGTCACACCCTACAACCTGCTTCGCACGATTGAAGACATGTATGGGATTGCGCCGCTGGGGAGCAGCACGACCGCCGACGACTACGACACGGATGCGACCGGTAAGCTCGCGCCAACCAGCAGCGGGGTGACGCTTTCGACGACGACCACCGCGCTCTCGTCGAGCCTGAACCCGGCGGTGGCGGGGCAGAGCGTGACTTTCACCGCGACGATCGCGTCATCCGCCTCGGGCACTCCGACTGGGGCTGTGGCCTTTTACGATGGCTCAACCCTGCTCGGGTCCGGCACGCTGAATTCGTCGGAAGTGGCGAGTTTTACAGCCTCGTCTCTTGCTGCCGCCTCGCATTCGATCACCGCGGGATATTCCGGCAATTCGGTCTTTGCCGCGAGCACATCACCCGCGCTGGCCGAACAGATCAATGCCCCGTCGAATGCACCGGTAAACGACAACTTTGCCAACCGCATCATGCTGAGCGGGTCCTCGATTACCGTGACCGGCACCAACATCAACGCGACCAAGGAAGCCGGCGAGCCAAACCATGCCGGAAACGCCGGCGGTAAATCGGTCTGGTATAGCTGGACAGCGCCTTCCGCGGGAGTGGTTTCGATCGACACCCACGGCAGCAATTTCGACACGCTGCTGGGCGTCTATACCGGGACGAGCGTCGCGGCCCTCACCACCATTGCCTCCAACGATGACGATCCTGCCGGCGGCACGACGACCAGCAAAGTGACTTTTGCCACCACCGCGGGAACCACCTACCAGATTGCGGTGGATGGGTACGGCGGGGCTTCGGGCAGCATCACGCTTAACCTGAGCTTCGCGGCTGGCGCGCTTCAGCCGCCCACCGGGCTGACGGCCAGCAACGGCGCGTACACCGATGGCGTTCACCTGAGTTGGAGCGCCGTCTCCGGCGCGACGGCCTACGAAGTGTGGCGATACAGCACCAACGACAGCACGAAAGCGACGCAAGTCAACACCAGCGATATCGCGGGCACGAGCTTCGATGACACCTCGGCCACGCCGGGCGCGACTTATTATTATTGGGTGACCGCCAAGAACGCCTCGTCCACAAGTGTGTTCAGTTCGGCAGTGACTGGCTATCGAGCCGCCGTCGGTCCGGTGAACGACAACTTCGCCAATCGCATCACGATCACCGGCACGACGGTCACCGTCACCGGCAGCAACGCCGGCGCGACCAAGGAAACCGGTGAGCCGGCCAAGCTCGCCGGCAATGCCGGTGGGAGGTCCGTCTGGTGGACGTGGACGGCGCCCTCCTCAGGCAAAGTCACCCTCGATACCCACGGGAGCAATTTCGATACGCTGCTGGGCGTTTATACGGGCAACAGCGTCTCCGCGCTCACCCTCGTGGCCGCAAACGACGACGATCCGGCAGGTGGGACGACTACCAGTAAGCTGGTGTTCAATGCCGTTGCAGGGACGAGCTACCAGATCCAGGTGGATGGGTACGATGGGGTGTCGGGAAATATCACGCTCAATCTGAGCCTCGCGTAACGTCTCCCAACTCTCCCCACGCCGGGGCAGAGCGGCGCGCACTTGTATTCGTTTTATAAAGCATGTCGTTCGCCGCGCCGCCGCGGATTTTGCGGGCGTTCCTCTTCAAGAAAAGGGCAGCGCACCCGATCCGGGGCGGCGCGGCGTTGGCGCACCTCGTTCGCGCGACACTCCGCGCGCCGCTTTGCCCCGGCGTGGGGGGTTATTCCGAGTGCGATGTCTTTCGCGATCGTTTGGTTTTCCCTTCCCTCTCCTCTGCGCGGGAAGTTCGCGCGCGGATTTGTACAATCGCGGCATGCCCAACCCGATCACCATTCCGCAGCGCGTGCTTCTCGGTCCCGGTCCCAGCGATGTTCCGTCCCGCGTGCTACAGGCGCTGGCGCAGCCGACGATTGGGCATTTGGATCCGGTCTTTCTTCGATTGATGGACGAGATTCGTTCGGGATTGCAGAAGGTCTTCCGCACGCAGAATGAAATGACGCTGGCGGTCAGCGGCACGGGGTCGGCGGGGATGGAGACGATTTTTTCGAATCTCGTCGAACCCGGCGACCGCGTGCTGATCGGCGTCAACGGGGTCTTCGGCGGGCGAATGACCGATGTAGCCGGGCGTTGCGGGGCCGAGGTTCACACCGTCGAAGCGCCTTGGGGACAGACGATCGATCAGGAGCGGGTGATCGATTCGATCCGCAAGCTCAAGCCAAAGCTCGTGGCGATCGTGCATGCCGAGACCTCGACGGGCGTGCATCAGCCGGTCGATCGGCTCGGAGCGGCGGCACACGAACAGGGCGCGCTTTTCCTGCTCGACTGCGTGACCAGTCTTGGCGGGCTGCCAGTGGAGATTGATGGGTGGGACGTGGATGCCGCGTATAGTGGGACGCAGAAGTGCCTCTCGTGCCCGCCTGGGCTTTCACCGGTCACGATGTCGAGCCGGGCGGTGGAGAAGTTGTCCGGCCGCAAGTCGAAGGTGCAGAGCTGGTATCTCGATCTGAACATGGTGCGGCAATACTGGGGGCATGAGCGCTTCTATCACCACACCGCCCCGATCAACATGCTGTATGCGCTTCACGAAGCGCTGAACATGACGCTCGAGGAGGGCTTGGATGCAAGGTTTGCGCGTCATCGCGCGATGCACGAGCTGCTGCGCGGTGGCCTGCGCGAAATGGGCATCGAGTACGTGAGCCAGGAGGGTCATCACCTTCCCATGCTCAATGCCGTGAAGATTCCCGACGGGATCGACGACATGAGCGTGCGCCGGCGGCTGCTCGAAGACTACGGCATCGAGATCGGCGGAGGGCTTGGCGCATTCAAAGGCAAGGCGTGGCGCATCGGACTGATGGGATATGGCTCGAGTCGTCGGAACGTCGCACTGCTGCTTGCCGCGCTTCGCGATATTCTCAAAACGTGATTTGGCCCAGTGCAGCCGCTTCAGCGGATGCGTGAGCGAGTCGTTTTTTGTGAAGCCGGCGTCACGCGCTGAGCTGCGCGGGCCGCAGCCCCTCGGCCCAGATCTGATTCTTCCCCATTCGCTTGGCGTGATAGAGCGCCCGATCGGCGGTGTCGATCAGATCGTGATAAGTGAGCATTCCCTCCCGCCGCGCGGCGACGCCGACGCTGAGCGTGATGGGAGCATGGCCCTGCGGCAACCGGATCAACCCCACGTCGCGCCTGACGCGCTCGGCCAGCGCGGCGCCCTGCTCAATCGTTTGGTGCGGGAAGAACAGCAGAAACTCATCCCCGCCGTAGCGGCAAATGCCGTCGGTGGCGCGAAGCGTGGCGTGAAGCGCCTCGGCCACCGCCTTGAGCACCGCGTCGCCTACGACGTGCCCTTTTTGGTCGTTGAACGATTTGAAATCGTCGATGTCGAGCATCGCGCAGGAGAGCGGGTGCTCATACCGTTCGGCTAGCGCCCAGGTATGGCCGAGCCGGCGGTTGGCCTCGCGGCGGTTGACCAGGCCGGTCAGCTCATCGGTCATGGCCAGCATCCGCAGTTCCTGGTTCAGCCGCTCCATGCGGGCGCTGAGCCGGCGGGCGCGGCGCTCGCGGCGGGAGAGTTCCTTGTGCAGCCGGATCGTTCGCGTCGCGGCATGCAGCCGGGCGAGCAGCTCGCCGCGGTCGAGCGGCTTGCTGAGAAAATCGTCCACCCCCGCCTCGAACGCTTCAACGATTCGATGCTTCTCAACGAGGACCGTCACCATGATGACGTAGGTGTATTGGTCGGCGGCCAGGGCGCGGATCTGCCGGCACACCTCGGTGCCGTCCATGCCCGGCATGATCCAGTCGAGCACCACGATCTGCGGCTTCCACTCGGCCATCAGCCGAAGCGCGTCGGCGCCGCCGGCGGCAGACCGCACGACGTATCCCGAGTCGCGCAATTGCCGTTCGAGCAACTCGACCGTCGTCGTGTCGTCGTCTACTACCATCACTCGAACGGGCGCTTTGCTGAGGCTCACAGGCGTCTCCGTAATCTTTTCGCTAAAGTGTCGAACAATCATCGGAACGCGCCTGTGTCCCCTCTCCCTCCGGGAGAGGGTTAGGGTGAGGGGGAATTACGAGCGCCTTACCTAACCAAGCCAAGTCTTCTCCGGCTTCCCCTCACCCCAACCCTCTCCCGGAGGGAGAGGGAGTAAATGCCGGCCTGCGCCCTGAAGGCGGCGCTCGATCTTTCGCCCTACGCTGCTTGCGCGACGGCATCGGAATACCGGTCGCGGATCGCGATGAACTGCGGCTCGCAATCCAGGAAGGCGTCCACCAGATCGGGGTCGAAATGGCTGCCGCGTTCCTGCACGATCATCGACTTGGCGATGTCGTGGGAGAAGCCGTTTTTGTATACCCGCCTGGTTGTCAGCGCGTCGTACACATCCGCGACGGCGACGATCCGGCCGCACAATGGGATATCGGTTCCCTTCAGCTTATTCGGATAGCCGGTCCCGTCGAAACGCTCGTGGTGCGTGGCGGCAATGTCCCGCGCCATCCGCAGGAAGCCGGCCTCGGGGTGTTGGCGAAGGGCGGCATCGAGCGTCTGCGCGCCGAATATCGAGTGGCTCTTCATGATCTCGAATTCGCGATCGCTCAGCCGGCCCGGCTTCAGCAGCACGCAGTCGGGAATCGCCACCTTTCCGATGTCGTGCAGGGGACTGGTCTGGAAAATGAGCCGGGCGAACGCTGGGTCCACGTCTTTCTGGAATTTGGGAAGCGTGGAGAGGTGCTGGGCGAGAATGCGCGAGTAGTTGCAGACGCGTTCGAGGTGCGCCGCGGTCTCCGGGTCGCGTGATTCGGCGAGCTTGGCTAGTGCGAAGATTGTCACGTCGCGCGTTTCGAGTGACAGGACGCGCTCCCCGATCCGCACACGAAGCATCAATTCGGCCGGATTAAACGGCTTGGGCATGAAGTCGTCGGCGCCGGCGCTGAGCCCTTCGACGGTGTCTTCCTGGCTGTTGCGCGCGGTGAGGAGGATGATGTAGATATAGCCCGCGCCCGCCATCGCGCGGATGCGGCGGCAAAGCTCCACTCCGTCCATCTCGGGCATCGTCCAGTCGGAGATCACCAGTCGGTAGGACTCCTTGGTGAGTGCCTCGAGCGCCTCGACTCCGTTGCCGGCGGTTGCAACCTCATACCCCGCCTTGGTCAGGGCGTGGCGCAGCATTTCGGTTGCCATCGGGTCATCATCGACAATCAAGATCTTCATAAGACACGTCTCAGATCGTTGATTCCTCTGTCAGCATCGTCACACCCTGCGGCCTGCGGACGAACGCCAGGCACCGGTCCACCTCGGTGCGAAGCGTTTCGATCAGCCGTTCGGCTTCGGAGAGGCTTCCTGCCTTTCCGAGCGCCTCGATTTCGGCCGCCACGCGCTGCACCGCCGGGGCGGACAGATTGGCGGCAGTTCCCTTCAGCCCGTGCGCTGCGCGCGCCAGGCTGGTGGCGTCGCGCGCCGATAGCGCTTCGTTAATTTTTTGCAGGCATCCAGTGACCTGGTCGGGAAATTTGGCCAGCAGACGGCCGCGGAACTCGGCGTCTCCCATGCACCGGACCAGAAGCGCGTCCAGGTCCATTGGCCTTTCCTGAGGCGTGGGTGCTGCATCGGACGCGCGCGCCGCGGGGCTCGGGCTTCTTCCCAGCAACTTGTTCAGCGTCGCCACGAGCAGCCGGGGATCGAGCGGCTTGCTGAGATAATCTGTCATTCCCGCAGCCAGGCACTGCTCGCGGTCACCTTTGAGCGCGTTGGCGGTGAGGGCAATGATCGGCACCCGCCGCTTGGGGCCGCCACCGCTCTGCTGTTTTTCCCGCGAACGAATTTCGGCGGTGGCTTGGAAGCCGTCCATGTGCGGCATCTGGCAGTCCATCAGAATGGCGTCGTATTGCTGCTGTGATGCCGCCTCGACGGCCCGACGCCCGTCTCCCACCACGTCGCACTCGAAGCCCGAACGGGTGAGAATCTCCGAAGCGACAAGCTGGTTGACCTCGTTGTCCTCGGCCAGAAGGATGCGTGCCGGCCGCAGCGCATTGGGTTGCCGCGCGGGAGCGGCGTCATTCGCGAGTTGTGGCGGTGTCTCGCCGCGCCACGCCGCGGCGGCGCGAATCACTGCGTCGAAGAGCTGCGATTGCCGAAGCGGCTTGGTGATTGCGTCGCAAATGCCGGCCGCCTTCACTTCGTCCGGCGGCACGGGGCTTTCCAGCGTCGTCATCAGGACCATTGCGGTGCGGCTCAGGGCATCGTCGCCGCGGATTGTCCCAATGAGCTGAAGGCCCGCACGCGCGGGTGATCCGGCATCAATGAGGGCGATCGAATAGGGCGTGCCCTCCGCCGCTGCTTGGCGAAGCTGTCGCAAGGCCTCCTCCGAATCCGCGGCGCCCTCGGCGCGCAGGCCCCAGGCCACCAGTTGCTCGCAGAGGATCGTTCGCACTGCGGCGTTGTCATCAATCGCCATCGCCCGAAGTCCCTTGAGGTCCAGCGGCGTCGGCGCTGCCGTGCCGGCATTCCGCCGGGCGAATGGCGCTGTGAACCAGAAGGTTGATCCCTTCCCTTCCATGCTTTCAACGCCGATGTCTCCGCCCATCAGTTCGACGACCTGCTTGCAGATTGCCAGCCCCAAGCCCGTGCCTCCAAACTTGCGGGTGGTGGAAGCGTCTAACTGCGAGAAGGCCTTGAACAGCCGGTCGCGGCGCTCGGCCGGGATGCCCATCCCGGTATCGACCACCGAGAATCGCAACTGCGCGCGGTCGTCATCGCTCGATTCGGCCGCAACCCGAACCACGACCTCTCCCTTGTGGGTGAATTTCACCGCGTTGTTGACGAGATTGATTAGCACCTGACGGAGCCGCGCGGGGTCTCCGTGCAACGACGTAGGGGCCTTTGGATCGATCCAGTAGGCCAGCTCCAGTCCCTTCGATGCGGCGCGGTAGGCCAGCATCTCCGCCACTTCCTCAATGATCGGGCGCAGCTCGAAATCGATTGCTTCCAGCTCCAGCTTGCCGGCCTCGATCTTGGAGAAGTCGAGGATTTGGTTGATGACCACCAGCAACGAGTCGGCCGACGACTTGGCCACTTGCACGTATCGCCGCTGGTGCGGCTGGAGATCGGTGCCGAGCAACAGGTCGGTCATCCCAGTGACGCCATTGAGCGGCGTGCGGATCTCGTGGCTCATGTTGGCCAGGAATTCGCTCTTCGAGCGGCTCGCGGCTTCGGCCTGCTCCTTGGCCTGTTGCAACTCCTGCTCGACGCGTTTGCGCTCGCTGATGTCGCTTTCGATGGCCATGAAGTTGCGCAGCATCCCGGCGGCGTCGCAGATCGGCTGAACCTCGATGGCCAGCCAATACTTCCGGCCCGTCTTGCTATAGTTAAGGACCTCGACCTTGAAGCCCATTCCCTGGTCAAGCTGGTCGCGCATGTATTGCACGGTTGCCGGGTCCGTCTCCGGCCCCTGCAGCAGCACGCCGGGCTTCTTGCCCATCACCTCTTCGATCGTGTACCCGCTGATTCGAGTGAACCCGTCATTGACCCATTCGATGCGGCCATCAATGTCGGTGATGATCACGGCGTTGTCGGTGCGGCTGGCGACGATCGCCAGCTTCTCGGCGCGGCGCGATTCCTCCTCGGCGCTCTTGCGATCAGAGATCTCGCGGAGGTATGCAACAAAGAGGGGTTTGCCTTCGGTGCGAACGACCGAAATTGCCAGCTCCACGGGAAACTCCGTCCCATCGGAACGAATGGCAACCACTTCGATTCGCGTCCCGAGGACCGGTCCCTCGCCGTTGGTCAGATAGCGCGAAAGGCCCTGCTCGTGGCGCTCGCGAAATCTCGGCGCGACGACCACCTCCGACATCCGGCGGCCGAGGACCTCCTCGCGGCGGTAGCCGAAGGTATGTTCCGCGGCCGGATTGAATTCACGGATCAGACCATCGTGGTCCATTGTGATGATGCAATCGAGGCCGGCCTGCCGCAGAGCGTCCAGCTCGCGGTTGCGGGCCGTCAGTTCGCGATTGCGCTCGAAGAGCTCGTGCGACGTCAGCTCCGACGATCGCTCGGAGAGCTGCCGGTCGGCGTCGATCTCCTCGTAGGCGTCACCGACGGCCAGGGCGAACTTGGCCATCTCCGGCGGCAGCGCGTCGAGAGTGATCCCGGCATTCTTGAGTTGGCGGGCCAGCAGCGGGTGCATCAATTCTCCGAGAATCCGGTGATGACCCGCTCCGGGCCGAACGGCTCCCACCCGCCGACCGAGCCGAAAGGGACCTTCAGACGGCTGCCATAAAAACCAATGGCCGCCGCGGTGTCCTGTTGGGGCGGGCCGTCGAGAAGGACGAAGGTCTGTTGGAAGCGATCCCCGTCGGCCGAGAGGCCTCCGGTCAGCGAGACCCCAGGCGGCAGCGAAGCCGCCAGTCCGCGGGTGAGCGCGCCGCCATTCACGTGCAGTCCGTCAGACAGGACCAGCACGTGTCGCAGATCATCGCCGTGCAGCGCCTCGGCCAGTCGCCGGCCGGCATCGAAGCTGTCGTCGATGCTTCGGATCTCGGTGCGGGCGCTGCGAAGTTCGGTCTCCTCGAAATCGATCGCGGTGATTGCCAGCACGTCATCGATCACGCGCGTGCCGTGGATTTCGCCCGCTGTCGAACAGCCGATCACGAAAGCATTCGGGCATTCTGCCTTGAGGCGTTCGCGGCCCGATGCATCCTGCAGCGCCGCCTTCGATCCGAAGGCCAGCACCAGGTCCGCGCGATCGCTGAGGGCGCGGGGGCTTGAAACATCCCAGCCGCTCGAAGGATTCCAGCACCGTTGTTCGACTTTCATGCCTCACCCCGAGAGAGTTCCTGCCGGCGGGCGGGAGTGAATCCACTCTCGCCGGTTTCTCATCGGAATTTTTGGGGTGCGGATGAAGGTTCCGGGCGGAGCAGAGCGGCACGACGCTCGAATCGTGCGACGCACGGTGCTCTTTATGGGGCCTTGCGGAATTTCCGGAAACTCCATCGGCCGGGCGGCGTCCAAGTCCGCAGAACACTCGTTCATCCAACCCCGAACGGAGGACCCATGCGTACGCGAGCTTCGATTGCGGCGGCGGCCTCGTTTCCAATCGTTTTCCTGATGCTTTTTGGGACGTTGCGCGGCGCCGACTCGGCCAAGCCGGGCGCGACCCCGACGAAGGTGGGTGATTACACGCTCACCGGCCCTTATGCCCACGACAACCTGACGATCTTCCTCATTCACGGTAAGGATCGACTGAAGGACAAGACGTATCTGACGCTCCAGGAAGGGATGGACCGCAAGATTGTCGTCGTCCACGAGACCGGCAACGTCAATGAATTGACGATCGAAAACATTTCCCCGGATCAGGAGGTCTACATTCAGTCCGGCGACATCGTCAAAGGCGGACGGCAGGACCGGGCGATCGCGATGGATTTCATCCTGCCGGCCAAAAGCGGCCAAATGCCGATCGACGCCTTCTGCGTCGAGCATGGCCGCTGGACGCAGCGCGGCGCCGAAGCGTCTGACCACTTTGCCAGCTCAAATGACCAGGTTGCCGGAAAAGAGCTCAAGCTTGCCGCCAAGCAGAGCATGGATCAGGGCGTCGTTTGGCAGCAGGTGGCTGCGAACCAGAAGAAGTTGACCGACAACACCGGCCAAAGCGTCAACGACGCGGCCAGCGCGTCGAGCTTCCAACTCAGCCTCGAGAGCAAGCCCGTGGAAGACCACACGGCCGCATACGTGAAAGCTCTGGAGCCGCTCGTCCGAAGCGATGACGACGTGGTCGGCTATGCCTTTGCGATCAACGGCAAGGTGAACAGCGCCGACGTGTACGCCAGCCACGCCTTATTTACCAAGCTCTGGCCCAAGTTGATCAAGAGCAGCGCGGTGGAGGCGGTGGCCGATCTGCAAAAAGACAAACCTGTCGCCGAAGCCAAGGCGGCTGATGTCTATCAATGCATGTCGGATGCGGCCAAAGGCAAGGAATCGGAGAAGACCGTTACGCCGCGGGTCCGAATGGTCACGCGGGAGACGAAGCAGAACGTGGTCTTCCAAACGCTCGACGGCGCCGCGACCACGCAGCCGGTGCATGAGAATTACGTGAATAAGAACTGAGGCGGCCGCGTGAGATTGACGGACAGGCGTCTTGTCGCCGGAGAGTAGGGGCCGCCCCGAATCGCGGCTATCTTTGCCCTTGTCGGACGCTACGGTTCCCGCATTCAGGGCAGCAAGTTGAACTTGCCCGAAGGTCGTAGCCGCAGCGAAGGCAAAGGCCGTCGCGTCGTCGACGCCGACTTCGATGTGCAAGGCGACCGGCCCGTGCAAGCCATGCGGCCGGAAGCAAAAACAGGAATCCCGCGACCGCGCCGCACGGCGCTGTGGCCATTAGCTCCGATCCGAGAGGGCCGGTCCGTTCAAGCCTTAGATTCCATCGGGAAAGGAAGACAACGGATGCGGGCAGCGGCACGCCGTCCGGCAAGCGTCCGGCGGGCAATGCGATGGGCCGAGCTTTCAGCACGAACATTCCCGGTTTGTACTCGTCCACGCTCAAACGGCGGTCGAAGATCACGCAGCGCAACGAAGTCGAACGGGTTTCCCGAACGCAAATTGATGTGATTCCACCCACGAGCAGAACCGTACAAATATGCAGAATCCAGCGCGCCCGCGGTCGGCGGCGCACGCCGACCATCGCGGCCAGCCACGCGAGGATCAGTGCTGAAGCGACTACCGAGACGGTCCATCGGATCTTGCTCTCCTTCTGGTCGAACCATTCGCGGGGGGCGATCAATAGCCGGCCCTGGCACGAAAAGCAGGAATGACAACGTCGCGAAAAAGTCGAATAACCGTCGAGCCACAGCGGCTATGGTATCAAGCGAGCCGAGCAGCGGCCGCAATGTTGGTAAGTTTTGTGGATTCACCCTGTGACGGAAGATCGTCTACAGCTATAAACGCTCCCATGCTTAGTCCCTTCCCCGGCATTCGGGAACCAATGCTTTAGATCGTGCGAAACCCAACGCACCAACCCGTTTGGGCGGACGTGGACAGGGAGGGAGCCCAAGTCCTCGATTATCGCCCTGGCAACGCGCCTGCCGACGCATGCGTGATCGTTCCCGCGCGGGATGAGTCCGCGACGCTGCCACAGTGTCTTCGCAGTCTTCTGCGCCAGGACTTTTCGGGGGTGATGCGGCTGGTGATCTCCGACAACGGATCGAGCGACGCGACGGTGGAGTTGGCGCGAACCTGGGCGAGGCGCTTTGCCGAGGCGGGACATGAAGCGTGCGTGCTTCATCTTCCCCATGGGAACAAATGCGCTGCGCTGAATGCCGCCGACGCCGCGGCCGGGGGGCTGACGCGAGTCTATCTGGATGCGGATGTCGAACTGACGACGGCGAACTGCATTTCGCGGGTCGTCGATACGCTATCGGGCGAGCCCGGCGTGCTGATGTGTTGCCCGCGCCTGTGCATCGCGCCTTGCGACACGTGGGTGACCCGGCGCTGGGGGCGGGTATGGGCACAACTCCCCTGGGTTTGCCAGGACGCAATCGGGGGCGGGTTTTATGCCGTCAGCGCCGAGGGCCGCCGGCGGTGGGGGCGGTTCCCGGATCTGCTGTCCGAGGACGCTTTCGTGCAGGCCCAGTTCCGGCGGCATGAGCGCCGCGTGTTGTCCGACTGCCATTTCCAAATTCGATTGCCCGATGGGCTGCGCGACCTGCTGACGATTCGCACCCGCCAGCTCAGCGGGAATCGCCAACTCGCCCGGCAGATCAGCGGCGACTGGGGCCGGGCCGCATTCCCGTTATCCGAACGACTGCAATTCGTGCTGACGCAGCCGGGTCTCTGGCCGGATCTGCCGCTCTACTTTTTCATCAACGCCTGCGCGCATTGCCGCGCCCGGCGTCGAGAGGCGCTGGGCACGAGCGTGTGGGAGCGAGCCGCGACCCGGAATGCGGGCCATGAAGCCGACGCAGACGAAGCGGAGTTCGCGTCATCGCGTTAGACGCGGTTTCGCTCCCGCATCCAGGCAACTCCGCTCTGCCGTGCAAGCGGTCGCATTGTCAATGATGAAGCCAATCGATCGCGAACGAGGCGATCGTCAGCGGCTTGCCCGCCAGGCCGCCGTAGGCCAGCAGCACACGATCGTCGCGGAAAAGGATTGCCGTATAGCAGTAATAACCATTCGGGTCCGCTTCGAGCGTCTTTGACGGTCGCCAGGTTTTGCCCTCGTCGGACGAAAGGGCGACGGAGAGCGGCGTGCGTTTGTTGGCCAGCGCCGCCGGGACATTGCGATGGTCGTTCCAGATGACCATCAGTTCGCCGGTGGTCGGCACGCGTTTGATGGAGCCGGGTGAGAGCGGCGAGGCCAGATCCGTGGGAACCGCCGGCGTCCAGTTCTCGCCTCCGTCGGTGGAAGTCGAGCAGAATTGCGAGCCAAGGTCAGTGCGGGTCAACATCAGCAGCGAGCCGTCCTTCAGTTCCACCACTGCCGGTTCCTGGAATCCGGATCGGCTCCTGCGCGGCGCGATCAGCGTTGCGGCGGCCCGGCGCCACGTCTTGCCGGCATCGTCTGAAAGGAAACAGGTCGCCTCGCCGCGGCCGCTGGCAGGGATGTCCTTGGTCGCCGCGTAATGATGTTGTGCCGCCGGCACCACCAGCCGGCCGCTTTTCAGTTGAATGACGCGGTCGTTGTTGACGACGAAGTAGCCGTCCTCCGGCACGCAAAGTCGGGGCTCGTGCCACGATCCCGCCTCGTCGCTGCTGCTCAGCATGTGCAGGCGGCAATCGGTCATCGAGTTTTTCACCAGGTAGAACAGGGCGATGCTGCCGTCGGCCAGGCGCAGAAGCGAAGCCGACATCACGTTCATCGCGCCCTCGCGTCCGACGACCTGCTGCGGTCCACTCCATGTACGGCCATCATCGGAAGACACGCGCGACACAAGGTCGGCCGCGGCCTCATCGCTCCCGCCGCGAAAACGCGAGTAAACAAACAGGACGCGCCCATCCTTCAGGATGGCAAACGATCCCTCTGAATTCCGCGGATTCTCCTTCGTCGGCAGGACGACGAGATGTTTGACCAGCGGCCCCGCCGGCGTCTGCGCAGCGGCAGCGAGAGCCAAAAGCAGGACGACGAACATCGCGTAGAAGCCGCGAAACGCCGCAGTGATTCTCATTTGTGAGCCCTTGATTACCGCAGCGCGTTGCCATGTAGCCCGCAACGGGAGGGCGAGGCTCCCGCCGAGCCGGAGTTTCGAGCGAGCTCCGGCTTCCAAGGAACTTCATCCCGCGAGGGGCACGCGTCCGGATCCGCCGCTTGCGGCTTCGCGAACGAAGGGATGCTCTCCGTCGGGATTCCTCCCAAGGAGCGTCCCATCGTTCGCGAAGCCGCAAGCGGCGATCCCAAGAAGCACAACAGTTCCCTTACATTACCAGCAACTGCAAGTCGCTAAGAACGCTCGGCCGGAGCCTCGCCCTCCCGTCCAGGTATTTGCCGCAGCGCTGCTGGCCTACCGTGCCATGCGCGCACCTGGCTGTGACGATGGAGATTGATCCACCACTACCAGCAGGCGAACGCCCATTGACCCCAGCCGAATGCCGGCACCGCTCGGCAGCGTTTCCCCGGTCAACAGATCAGTTGCCGCGGCTGATGGACTGATCGTTACCGTGGTCGTGTCATGTCCGGCATTGTAGAGATTCACGACGAGTCCCTTCGGCGTTCTGGCCAACTGCCACTGCACACTCGACTGGGGCGTCCCGCCGGGGCCGAGAACTTGCACGGCCGGCGTCACGCCCGCCTGCACCAGTCTCATGCGAAGCGCCGGCAGAAGCGCCTGCCACGTCTTTGGAAGGGCCAGCGGCGCGAGCATCGCGCCTTGCGCCAATCGCCCGGCACGCGGTTGGTCGTATTCGTTGCGGCTCAGCAAGTCGCCGGCGTCGGCGCTGGCAAAGATGACTTTCCCCTTGAACGAAGCCAATGCTGCGAACGCTTTGTCCGAGAGGTGCAAATTGTCGGGAATAATCAGCAGGGGAGCGGCAAGAACCGCGTCCCGCTCGAGCTCCGATTCGGCAAGAAAGCCGATTTTCAAGCCGGTGAACGAAAGGGCGGTGAACGTCTTCAAAAACGCCGCGTCGTAACGCGCCCCATCCCACACCGCCGCGGTATTGCTTTGGAGGATCAGCACGTCCGGCGGTGCATTCTGCAGCGCGGTGATCTGCGGAGCCGCCCGATTGAGATCGTGGCACACGATGCCCACCGCCTCGGCGCAGCTCGGCCGTTCGATGAAATCCCCGGCGAAGTCGCCTTGCGGGTTGGACTTCTCCCTCTGCCACACCCAGAGCGTCGTCGCGCTTTGCCCGTGGATCGCGCCCATCCAAAGGGCCGCCCGGACATGGGCCGGCGGGACGTAACGCGGCTCGCGGTCGAAGATCAGGTGGTTCTCGCTGTTGAAGACCGGAGCGTCGTGAGTGGAGCGCTCCAACTCGTAGCCGATGGCGTTTTCGCGCCAGCCCTGCGCGAACTCGCTGTCGCCGCGCTCGATCGAGTGGCTGGCGCGCGAATCGAAGGACCAGAGATTGATGCTGTCGTTGCCGTTGATCTGGGTGAATCGTCCGAACAGTCCGGCATCGTCGCCGGTGCGGGCCTCGCTCGCCTGCCAGAGATGCGGCGTCGTCACCTTGATATGGACCGGGATTTTCGGCGCGACCTCATGCACCGCGTCTGCCAGCATTCGATGGAAGTCGGCAAAATACTCATCGTTCCACCGGCAGAAATCGCACCACGCCCCGCCGGGCCGCGGCTCGGCGGAACGGTTCAGCGGGTTGGGCTGGGGAACCTGATCGAACCCGGTATAGGTCGTGCCCCAGCGCGCATTCAATGTTGCGATGTCGCCGTGACGCGTCTTCAGCCACTGCCGCCATGCGGCAGTCGAGAGCGCGTCGGGCTCCTCACAATTAATCGGCTCGTTGCTCAGGCAAATGCTCAGCAGCGCCGGCTTGTCCTTGATCCTGGCCACGACCTCATGCGCGAATCGTCGCAACAACTCCTTCGGCTGCGGGGCATAGACCGAGAAGGGGAAAAAGTCTGCGCGAGGCTTGCGCAGCGCCGGATATTTGGCAAACAGCCACTCGGGCACCAGATGGGGGCTCAGCAACCAGTCGACCGCCACGCCGGCTTTGGCCGCGCGGTCCAATTCGTCGCTCAGGCGGGTGATTGCCGAATCGTCGGTCTGATTCTCCGAGGGATAGACGGCGCTGGGACCAAACTCGGCGTGCTGCACGATGTTGATCCCGTAGGCGGGGAAATTGTCGATGTCCTGGCGCACCTGATCGAAGTGCCCGTATCCAACGAAGAAGATGGGCCGGCGAACTGCCGCGCCTTTGTTCCCGATTCGTGCCGGGCCGACAAAACTGCACCCTTCGATGGACGGCCGCTGCGATCCATCCCAGCGCGGCACCGGTGGAAAGGTGAGCTGGCCTGCCTCGGCCTGCGCCAGTTGCGCGCCGAGCCGGTTGGTCATCTCTTCCATGTCCGGGAGTTCCCGGCTCACGCGCTGCTGGTTCCACGACACCTCAAAAGATCCGTTACTGATCAGGTTCGGCCCCTGCTCGGCGGTTGTCCCCTCGACGAGGCACACGTCATCAATCACGAACTCGCCCACGGACTCGGCCAGCACGCGTGGCTTGAATGCCACATCAGCCGGGGAAGGTGTGAAAGTTTGACTGAAACGCTTCCACTGGCCGCCGGTCCCCGCGATCGGCAGACGGGCAGTCCACGCGGCGTTCAATGTCATCGACGCGCCGCCGGGATCCTGACTCCGGGACCAGAGGCTGAGCGTGTAAGGCTGCCCCGCCTTCAGCGCGATCACATCCTGACTCTCCAACATGCCATATACGTTGGGCTGTTGCGGCGTGCGGTTGGCGATCTTGATCGCCCACTGGCCCGTGTGCGCATCGTGGACCGGCACCGAGCTGGCTGCGGCGCCGTTCACGGCAGTCAGCCCCCAGCCGCTCGGGGCAAGAATGCCAAGCTCTTCCAGGGCGTAGCCTGTGAAGTGATCGAGCACTGTGTAGGTGACCAGCGGATAGGCAATGTCCTGTCCCTTTCCGCGGAGATCATCCAGTTGTCGCTTGAAGTCCGGAAGTCGGTGGCGAATGGACTCCAACCGCGAGTGTGGCTCGATCGAGCCAGCCGGGCCGGGCGCAGCATCGGCAGATGCAACGTGTATGAGCGGGAGGGCAAGCGCGAAACATAGAAGCCGCGGCGATAGTCCCATCCCCATATTACGGACTGAGGCCGCCGGTCGTTGCGATTCCTTGGTGGGGCGGACATTCTTGTCTGCCTCGGGGCCGCGAGTGCGGGGGTGTACCCACTCCCGCCGAGCGGACCCGAAGGGATGAGGAAGGGACAAGAATGTCCCAGCAGATAATGGGCAGACAGGAATGTCTACCCCACCAAGCCGCCACAAAGAGGAACTCTATGCACGATTGCCGACCGGCGGCGGGTTGCGATCCGCGAACTGCACCTGATGCCAATAAGGGTAAGCAGGCGTCACAGCGCTGGCCGCGTCGAGTTTGGCGACTTGAGCGGCATCGAGATTCCATCCGACCGCGCCGAGGTTCTGCCGCAACTGATTCTCATCCCGCGCGCCGACGATCACGTTGGCAACGGTGGGGCGTTGCAGCAGCCAGTTGAGCGCGACCTGCGGAATCGACTTGCCGGTCTGCTTGCTCACTTCATCCAGCGCATCGACGACACGAAACAGCAGCTCATCCGAGACCGGCGGGCCCTTGTCGTTGGCGATCTTCGATCGCAGCCGGCTGGTCTCCGGCGGCGGTGAGCCGCGCCGGAGCTTGCCGGTCAATCGGCCCCAGCCCAGCGGGCTCCAGACCACCGCGCTCACGCCCTGATCCAATCCGAGCGGCATCAGCTCCCACTCATAATCGCGGCCAATCAGCGAGTAATACGTCTGGTTCGCCACGTAGCGACAGAGACCATATTTCTCCGAGACGGCCAGCGATTTCATCAGGTGCCAGCCGGAAAAATTGGAGCAGCCGATGTAGCGAATCTTCCCGGCACGGACCAGGTCGTCCAACGTGCCCAGCGCCTCCTCGACCGGCGTGAGCGCGTCGAAACCATGCAACTGATAGAGATCAATGTAGTCGGTGCCGAGTCGCCTGAGGCTTGCCTCCACCGTGCGAATCAAATGGTAGCGGGATGAGCCGACGTCATTCGGCCCGGGTCCCGTGCTGAACGTTCCCTTGGTCGAAATGATCACCTGATCGCGGCGGCCCTTGATGGCCTGCCCGAGAATCTCCTCGGCCGCGCCGCCCGAGTAGACATCGGCCGAGTCGAACATGTTCATGCCCGCTTCGAGCGACACGTCCACCAGCCGCGTCGCCCCGGCCACGTCCGTCGCGCCCCAGGCCTTGAAGAATTCCCCCTTGCCGCCGAACGTCCCGGTGCCGAGGCTCAGCGCGGGCACCTTGAAGCCGGACCGTCCCAATGTTCTGAATTCCATGGCGTTTCTCCGAAAGACTTCCCAACGGGCCAACGGTACGCGACCATGTTGTCGCGATTCAAGGGAATGAAAAATCCATGACCACCGTTCCATTGACGATCTGCCGTGTCTCAACGCCTCCCGGTGGCACGGGCGTCCCGCCCGTGCGGAGCACCGTCACCAAAGCAGACGATGCAATTCGTGCGTGTTATTCGGTCGACGGTCCCACGCACGGCCGAGACGGCCGTGCCACCGTGATGCACCGAAAGACCACACGCCCGCTTCAGTTTCGATTCATCTTTGTGACATTGTTCCTGCCGCATTTCCTGGGATTATTTGCGGCAGGGAACGTCCAGGGCGCCACGTATTACGTCTCACAAAGCCATCCCGCCGCTGCCGACACGAATGCGGGAACCGAGAGCCAGCCGTGGAAAACGCTGACCCGCGCGGCGGGCGCAATCGAGCCGGGGGACACAGTGCTCATCGGCGACGGCGTCTACCGCGAGCAACTCCGCATCGAGAAGAGCGGGACGGCCCAGAAGCCGATCCGATTCGAGGCGCTGCCGGGCGCGAACGTCGTGCTGACCGGGGCCGATCGCGTGACCGGGTGGAAGCCCGATTCGGGCAGCACAATGAAATCCGATGACGGGACGGTATACGTCGCGGACTGGCTGCACAGCTTCATTGATTGGAGCCCCCACCACACGCACCCCGATGACAACTACCACCGCCTGATCGGCCGATGCGAGCAGGTCTTCGTCCTCGGCTATCCGCTCCGCCAGGTGCTCAACCCATCCGAGCTGGCCCGCGGCACGTTCTATGTCGATCTGGCGGCCAAGCGTCTCTACGCCCGCAGTGCGGATGATCGGAACCTGTCGCACGCCGATGCGAACGTCGAGGCCTCCGCTCGCGGCGTCGTGCTGGATTGTGTTGGCGCGTTCGTGACGATCAAAGGCATTCAACTCCGCTATGCCGCCAATCATGCGCAGGAAGGGGCGGCGCTTTTCCACGGATCGCATGACCAGATCGAAGCCTGCACGTTCGAGCGGACCAACGGCGGCGGCGCGACATTCCTGGGAGAGGACCAGGTCGTCCGCCACTGCACCTTTCGCGAGAACGGCCAGTTGGGATTCGGCGCCAACCGCGCCCATCGCCTGCTGATGACCGATTGCGAAATCCGCGACAACAACGCCAAGGGCTTCGAGCGCGGCTGGGAAGCCGGCGGCGACAAGCTGGTCCTCTGCCGCGGCGCGGTGCTGGACCACTGCGTCTTTGCCGACAATCGCGGCAACGGCATCTGGTTCGACATCGGCAACGAGGATTGCGAGGTCCGCAACTGCCTGATCGAAGGCAATGAAGACGCCGGCATCTTCGACGAGATCTCCTTCGGCCTGAAGGCGCATGACAACGTCATCACCGCCAACGGCTTTGCCGGCACCCCCGGAAGCTGGGGCGCCGCCGCCGGCATCTGCCTCTCCAACTCACCCGGCAGCGTCATCGAGCGCAATCTCATCATCGGCAACAAAGAAGGCTTCAACTTCCGCGAACAAAACCGCACCACCCCGCGCATCGACGAGCCAAACGGACGAAGGGCCGAGGAGCCGGTCTGGAACCACGACGAACTCATTCGCAACAACGTCTTCGCCTTCAACCGCGACGCCCAGGTGTGGGGCTGGTTCGATGTCAGCGACGGACGCGCCTGGCCAGCTTCTACGACTCAACCGGACGAGCACGGAAATGCCCCAAACGACGTGGCGGCGAAATACCAAGCCCGCGCGAAATCCGGCCCGCCGCCCGGCACCGACATAAAAGCCCTCCACCTCCAATTCACCGACAACCTCTACGCCACCCGCCCCGGCCAAGCCCTCTTCAACTGGGGCGTGCCCTGGAAACGGCACACGAAATTCACCTCGCTGGACGACGTTCGACGTGAACTGGCCCTCGAGCCCACCGGCCAACTCGCGGAGTTGATCTTTCACGACCCAAGCGAGCACGATTATCGTGTGCCGCCAGGTAGCGCCGCGATCCGAATGAAGTGTTATCCCCAAGGCGGCGTTCCATGGGTCGTGCTTGGCACGGACAAGTGATTCAGTCTTTGCTAGCGAAAGGTTTTCTCATTACTTCGTTCCCTCCCGGATCGACCGTCCGAGCTGGCGCTCGGACGTCATTCGGGAAGATTCTCCAGATCCAGCAGATCTCGCGGCCGTCCCGCGGCGCGCTTCATCCGGCGAAGCCAATCCAACGTCACGAATCGAATGCCGTCAACCTCCGGACTCTTGAGAAGCAATGCCGCGGGATCTTCTGAAGGGAAGCCGGGAATGTAATCGAACAGATCGAGAAAGCCGTGGTCGGTATAGAGCATCATAAGGCGCGTTGCCTTGATCCAGGGGAGCGTTACAGGGAACATTCGCTCGATGCCGGTTGCGGGATCGATGTCAGTCCCGATGTAGCGTGCATTGATCTCTGAAAGCGCCTTGAAAAGAGCTTCTTCGCCTTCGGCGGATCGAAGCCAGACAACGTCGATGTCTTCGGTGGCCCGGCGATAGCCGTGAAAATTGACGGCATGACCGCCGACGACCACGAACGGCACGCCGTGCCGTTGAAGCGACTGAAGGATCTGGAAATCAGGTGGCATCGGCTTCCCGAACGACGATGGCGCGGGCCTTGAAATTTCGCCGGAGGAAATGGGCATAGCCGTCCGGCGATTGCCGCAGTAAATCCCAGGTCGCCTGGCTCAGTCGCATCATGTCGCGAACGCGGTCCTCGGGCGTCGCCTGGAGCGCCAGCCGCCGACGCATGCGATCGCGAGCGGCCAGCTGCCGGGAGATGTCGTCCATGGCGACGATTATAGCACCACGCCGGCACGATTGATTACGGGTGTGTCGGCGTCTTGGCGTATCGATCCTTGATCCAGGCGTCGCGCAAAACACTCAGCGGCTTGTCTGCCTCCGGATCCAATGACAAGGTGAGCTTGTTGGGCAGCGTCACGATCCCGCCCTGGCGGGTTCGGCCCTCGTTCGCAGCGGCGAACGCCTTGAATGCTTCCCGCAGCGCTTTGTCCTCGCTCAGCGGCAGCTCGTGGTAGCGGATCCATTCCTGCAAGGCCCAGATCATCTTCGACTCGGCGCCGTCAGCCGGTGGTTCTTCGGGCCATTTAATGCTCGGGTAGGTCTCGGGATGGCCCAGCACCTCGGCGGCGAAGAGGATGCCGATCGCCCGCATCGGCATATACATGGCGGCCTTGTCGTATTCGTGGCTCCAGCCGGAGATGCCTTCCCAGAGGGCCAGCCGGCGGGCGCGGGGCGTGGCGTAGTAGGCGCCGGCCACGTTTCCGCGGAATGCCAGATATCGCGTGAGTTGCTTGCGCTCCGGTTCCGTCAAATTAAGCTGCGACCGGGGCGGGATCGGCCCCCAGCTTTGGGCGGTGCCCAAGCGACGCCAGATGTCGAGATCGACGTGCTCGCCTTTGGTGAATTTCAGTTCTCCTTCGATGCCCGGATTGTCCATGTCGGCCGCCGGCCACTTGATCGTCACTGACGGGCCGCCATTGAGATAGGTGATGGCCAGCTCTGATTTGGCGTCCGGGTCGTACGTCGCCGAGATCGAGCGGCCCCAGACCACCGGCCGGAACTTCGACAATCTTCCGGACTTGCACTGCGCCCACCATTCGGGCCGGCATTCTCCGATGGCCCGGCGGATGTACTCCACGTCCGCCTTTTGTGCCGCGGGCAACGCCGCGATCTCTCGTGAGCGGGTCTTTAGCTCGCCGGCTAGCTCGTCCCAATTTCCCTGGAGATATTGGCTGACGATTCCAATCAAAATGGATGGTTGGCTGCCCGCGCTGACATCCGCAGCGGAAGTGTGCGCCGCGAAGCGCGCCACCAAGATCGCGAGCACGAAAAACCGGACAAGTGCGAGTGGACGAAAACGCTGGGTCATTCGTGCCTCCGGGGATCGAATGTACCAGAATGCGAGATGCTCTCGGGCGTTCCTCGAAGGAGCCGGTGTCCGCCAGAGGAACGCGTTGTCTCGAATTTGCACAAAACCGCGCGCCACTCGACGGTTGATTAAACTACCTCGGTGCGCAAGAGCCCTGTTGGTTCCGAACGATTCGTCCGCCGTGTTTATTGGCGGTATGTGGTTCTGCGCGTGCTCGAGCGCGTCGGGCTGGGGATTCTTACCGCGTGCGTTGCGGCTTTGCCGCTGCTGGGGATTTTGATTTGGCGCGGGTCGCCCGCGATCTGGACGGCGATCATCGCCCTGGCGATCGGGGCGGCGGCGGGGGGGATCTGGGGAATTGTCACTCGGCCGAACCTGCTATCGGCCGCACTCGAAGCCGACCGGCAATTGGACTGGGCGGATCTGTTGAGTAGCGCGATTATCGTGCGAGCTTTTGCTGAGAATGACCCTTGGGTCGGCGCGGTTTGTGCGGCGGCGGACACCCGTTGCCGGGGCGTTTCTCCGTCCACGGTCGTTCTGCACCGGCTCGGCGCCCGCGCCTGGGGGGGCATCGGCTTGGCCGCCGCCTTGGTCCTGGCGATGGGACTTGTTCCCACGATCGTCGCGCCAACGCGCGGAGAAGAACCCCGTAGCGTTTCAAGCAATTCGCTGGATGCCATGACGGGAGAGCAGTCGGGGCCGCAGGGGAGCAATACCGCGATCACGCGCCGCACGGCTACCCAGCAAGAGCCGGAGGATGCACGCGCGAGCCGGATGAATGGCGTCGATCAGCCGCCGCCCGCGGCCGGCCGGCAGGAATCTTCCGCCGATGCCGACGCGCAGCGCGGGAACACCACGAACGATCCCAACGGGCATGGCACTGGCGCGAGCCAATCGAAGGATCCCAACTCGCCGAACCATCTCGCCACCGCGTCCGGCACGCAGGCGCGCCCCGGCGCGGACGGCAAGCACACTTCCGGCGGGGCCGGTCAATCGTCGTCCCAACCTCCCGACGGCGGTGCCGCATCCGGCCAAGCAGCCGGGCATTCGAATCGCTCACCCGGATCAGCGCCGCCCTGGGCATCTGCTCAGTGGGCCGCCGATTCGCAGCGAGCCAAAGCCGCCGTCGAGAGCGGGCGTATCCCGGATTCCTATCGTGACGTGATTCGCGGATATTTTGACTCTCCCTGACTTTCCCATGCCCACGGCGTGAGGGGCTTTGGGGACCTGCTCTCGTCCGATAAATCCTTCAAGCTTCCTGCTGTTCTGTTCCGAAGGAAGGATCGTGGGATGAACCCCTGCGATGAGCAAATGAAGCATCGTTGCAAAGGCATTTTACGTACTGGGACGTTGAGGAATTCCTTGAGCCCGCTTGGCGTAGGGGCAAAAGTTTTGGACATTCAACCTGTGAAGGGCCGCCCCGTGCCAATCCAAACCTGGCGCGGCACCCGGTGTCTAGTTGGTGTAAGCTAATACCAACTGCTCACCTGGGCGGGCGGGCGGGGATTGTCAATGCGTAGCCTGTTTGTGGAAGATAGTGTGGATATGGGGCGCGAACCTGGAACAGCGGGGACTGACGCGGCAGCCGAAATTCGCGACGCGGTGTCGGGCCGATATGTCTGCCCGTTCTGCGGCGCGGTGCGCGAGCAGGCGGATGGAATCTGTCCGCGCTGCACGATGGAAAGCACTGCCGCCACCCGGCAGGCAACCAAATCGCGCATCGGCCCGTGGTACGTTCTGCAAACCCGAAATCCCGCGGCGCCGGGCATGAGATTTGAGACGCTGCTTGCGTTTATCGCCAAGGGGCGGGTGAAGGCGCGCTCGATCGTTCGAGGCCCGACGACCCACCAGCTCTGGCGGTTTGCCGCCCACGTGAAAGGCCTGAGCCGCGAGTTCGGCGTCTGCTATAGCTGCGGGGAACCGATCTCTAAATCCGCCAGCCTCTGCTCGCACTGCAATCGTCCGCAGGATCCGCCGGCTAATCCGGATGTCTTTCTTGAATCGGCAGAGCAGGACCGAATGGTGATCGCTCCGCCCGCGCCGGTCTATCGCGAGATCGGAGCCACCCCGATGGTGGCCGAGGACCCTCTCGCGCCGGCGGAGGGCGCGCACGCCAAGGCCGCCCCGGCTGATCCCAAGCCAATGCCCAAAGGCCCGGACCCGCGCCTGTTGAAGAAGGGTGCCGACGGGTTCCTCACGGCCGCCGACCTGGCTGCCGCCTTTAAGCTCGACTTTCAGCAGCCCAAGGGTCGCAAGCAGAAGAAAACGTCCGTCGCGCCGATTGGGATGGATCGTGAATCGCCCGACGGCGGCCACCCGCGCCGCAAGCGGCGGTGGTTCCGCGCGGTTTTGCTTCTATTGCTTGCCGCTTCGATCGGGGTGGCGGCGTATCAATACCGCCGCGATCCCGTGTTCCATGCGCGGGCCGATCGCTGGTATGCGATGACATTGGTCTGGACGCAGCAGAAATGGGTTGAGGTGAAGCAGGCGGCAAACAAGATGCGCGAGCAGCCGGCGGCCAAGCCAAAGACCAACGGGCAGAATCCGATGATCGTTTTGCCGGCCACGACCGATCCGTCCCAGGATTCCCAATCCCCGCAGACCACACAGCCGGGCGCCAAGCCCAGCCCGTGGGACCGGATCTATGCCCAGCCGACGCCGGCGGGCACTTCCACTGCGCCTGCTCATCCGGCCAAAGCGGAATCGCAGCCGGCAAATGATACCCCGACATCCAGCATCACCATCGAGCCGCCTCCAAGTCATCCCGTTCGTGATGGCGGAATCGATGACGTCCGCACGCTCTACCGGGCCGCGATTGAAGCCGACGGGCAGGGCGATTACACGACGGCAGTGAAGAAGTACGAACAGATCAAGGAGTTCTCCAAAGACCTCTGGCCGCGCGACCTCGAACTGCGGCTGAAAACCGCACGCGAGCAGATTCGTTGAATCGTGCCCGACCGGCATACGCGTTGCTTCAACTCGATTCATTCGCCGACGGAGGATCAAACCATGCTGAAACACGACCAGGCGGAAATGATCGCTGCCACAGAGGCGCGGGACTCGCGCAGCGCGGTGATTGTCTTTGAAGCCGATGATGCCCTGCGGGCCATCTGCTTCCATCTGGTGGACGACCACCACGCGGTCCGCGTGACCGCGCTGTCGGTCCAACACACCCGCGACCGGCTGCGAAGACAGAAATTGCAACTGATGATCGCCCGGCGGCAATGGGAAACACTCAACAACAAAGAGCGGCTCGAGTGGCTTTTGGGCAAGAGCCACCTCCAGGCCATGTACTCCGGCGACGTGGCCAGCCTCGCCCCGCAAAAATGAAAAAGCCGTCGTGTGCTCCGCGCCCGCCCGTTCAGCCCCTCACGCCGTGGGCAGAGCGGCGCTGGTAATGTCGCCCGTTGCGAAACGGAACCTTCGCCGCGCCGCCCCGGATTCTCAGGGCGCGAGACGGCGCACCGGATCCGGGGCGACGCGGCTGAAACGCTGCTTGCAGATTCTGGATCATTCGAGCGCCGCTTTGCCCACGGCGTGAGGGGCCATCAGATCACCTTCAGGGGAAGTTTGAGCAGCGGCGACAGAGCCTCCATCGCATCCCACGCCTCCCGTGCTAAAAGTGGATCAGCCAAATCCTCAGGGCGCAGCTCCTCCCGATAGCACCGATTTACCCAGGCTACCAACTCGGCATAAAGCGTATCAGTCAACAAAACACCGGGATGCACGAGCGCCAATTCTGATTCGGTAAGAACGACCCGAAGCCGCAGGCACGCGGGGCCGCCGCCATTCCGCATGCTTTGCCGCACGTCCAGATAATGCACCGACTCGATCGAATTCTCCGACTCAATCACCGATTGAATGAACTTCGCCACCCCGGCATGTTCCCGGCATTCGATCGGCGCGATGAGAGCCATCTTGCCGCTTGGCAGGGTGACGAGTTGGCTGTTGAACAGATAGGTGCTGATCGCGTCCTTGAGCGATACCCGCTCCTCCGGCACTTCGATCGCGATTAGCGCCACATCCGTGACCGCTGCGAGCGCGCGACGAATCTCTGCGATCACCCCCGCCGGATTGACGTACGCGGAGGCGTGATACAAGAGCACATTCTGGTTGCCGACGGACACCACATCGTTATGAAAGGCGCCGGCATCAATTGCCGCGGGATTTTGCTGAGCGAAGACGGCACGGAGTGGATCGATTTCGTGCAATCGCGCCACCGCGCGGGATGCTTCCAGCGTCTGTCGCGCGGGAAACCGCGCTGGCGCCGCGGCCTGTGACGAGGCATCTCGGCCGAACACGAAGATCTCGACCCCCGCCGAGCCGTGATCTGCGCACAATCGCGTGTGATTTGCCGCTCCTTCATCCGAAAGAAACCCGGATGCCGGCAGCGGCGGATGGTGGGCGAACGCCGACTCGTCCGGAAAGATCGCCTTGAGCAACGCGGCCGTCGCCGGCGCTTCGATGGAACGATGAAATTGTGTCACCAGATTCGCCGGCGTGAAGTGAACGCGGCCATCCGCCGTATCGCTGCTGGGCGAGACCGTCGCGGCGTTCGCCGCCCACATGCTCGATGCGCTATATGCCGCGGCCAGAAGGCGCGGCGCTTCTTTCGATGCCTTCCACAGCACCTCCGGGTCGCTTCCCCCAAACCCGAGGCGCCGGAGCATCGCAAAATCCGGCCGCCGCTGTGGCGGCAGCACCGCCTGCTTCAGCCCCAGGTCGGCCAGATATTTCATCTTGGCCAACCCCTGCAGCGCCGCCTCGCGCGGATTAGAAACCGTCTGCCCGTGCCTCTGTGACGCCAGATTCCCCAACGACAGCCCGGCGTAATTGTGGGTCGGCCCAACGATCCCGTCGAAGTTCACCTCGTAGGCCATTTAGAGCGTTTCCTGGGTTGGTGGCGCGACTCTAATAATGTTAGCCCGGATTACTCACGCAGAGGCGCTGAGCTCGCGGAGAAGACAGAATACCGACAGATGTTAGATGCACTGCTCGACCCCTGGCGCGAGCAACATGATGCACAAGTCACATCCGCGCTCTAGCCGTGCTGTTCTCTCTGCGATCTTTGCGGCTCTGCGTGAGCCATGCATTTCCGGGTTAGCCGCGACGCGCAGCGGAGCGCTCCGCTGCGCGTCGCGGCCAACCCGACACGCTGATGATTCAGCAAATGAAAACCACTCTACACGAGCTTCCATTGCTTCTGCACCGCCAGCACGGATGGCCGCGGCTTCTGCCATAGCCAGGCGACTTCAAGCCAGAGGCCCTTCAGCACGACGCTGTGAAAGATCCCGTCTTTGATCGGCGCCAAGTGATACAGCCCATCGCGGCCCAGCAGATAGAACTCGGCCTTCTTGCGAAGTGGATCGATCAGCCAATACTCGCGCACGCCGCCCGCCTCGTACTCGTAGTATTTCTCCCCCCGATCGATTGCCTGGCTTCGCGGGCTGATGATCTCGACGACCAAATCCGCCGGCCCTTCCAGATGCTTCTTCTTCAGCCGGGAGACGTTCTTTTTGGCGACGAACAAAATATCCGGCGATCGTCCCGGCAATTTTGGCCCTGTCTTCATCTGAAACGGCTCCGTGCGGAGCTCGCCCAAGTCGTAAGCATCAACGAATGATCCCAGGATTTTGAGCAAAAATACTTGATCTCCGCTGTGTTCGTCCGATACCGGCGCCATCATGACCACCTCGCCGTTCACCCACTCCACGTGCGGATTGCCGCCGTCCCATTCGAGGAACTTGGCGTACGACATCCGCGGCCGCGTCTCTTCGACGGGCGATTGTTTCGGAATTGATTCGACTTGAGTATGCATGAACGCCGTAACTCGAATTCATGGCCTGTTGCTTTGTCGCTGGCGTCGCAATTGCGCGATTCGACCGAGGACCTGGTCGGGGGTAAAGAATTCGCCTTTGTCCGCGTTGGCCGAAGCGCGTTCCAGCTTGGCTTTCAGCTCCGTGAGCGCCAGCTCGTGATCTCCTTCGTTTGAAGGCAATGCTTCAATGAGAACTTCGGAATCTTCCTTAAGCGAGGCGCCTTGTTCCGGCACCACTACGCCGCCTTTAACGCGACCGCGCCATGTCATATTGCCTTCCTTTGTACTCATGAGAACATCATATCGCCTCATGCTGTCGAATGCCCATGTGATGTCTGGAAGCCCTTGAGCCCGGGCATCGCCTGGCCAGCATCGTTTGTCGCGATTTGCATTTGGCGTAGCTACTTCAGCACGGCCGATCGGACATAATCGGAAACTCCTCGAAACCCGCCGCGACGGGCCGAATCCTCGAGGCGATACTTCTCGGCAGCCGTAAGGCGCAGGTTGATTTGCTCGGTGCGATGCTCACTCGAAGCTGGCTCCGGCATCTTCTGGCTCTCCTCGATCATCGTTGCCGCGGCGGTGATCACAATGTCGCGCGTCTGGCGGACACACGCGGTGGGATTCCGCCCGACGCCAATACACAGCGGAAGCTCCACGCAACGGCCGACCCAAGCCTCCTCGGCTCCGTCGAACCGAACGGCGATCTGATATTCCCCCGCCAGGCGCTCGGCCTCTGCAAGTACGTTGCGATCAAACGGACGATCGACCGCTTTATTCTTGGGCGCATCGCTTTTGAGCTTCTTTGTAATAGACATGGGAAATCTTTCCGGTTGAGCAATGCCGCGAGTATATCGCTCGAGTGAGCCGCCGCTGCATTTGCCGAAACACTCATCGACATTAAATGTCATATTGGGTACAATCCGCCTCATGGCGGAAGTGGTCCTGACGCAGGAAGCGCGCCAGCAGTTGGAGCGATTGCCCGCGGTGATTCACCTGCGGGTCTTGGGCGTATTGGAGCGTTTGAGCCGGTGGCCAGATGTCAGCGGGGCCAAGTCGTTGCGTGGAGATTTGGCGGGGCACTACCGGGTTCGCACCGGAGACTATCGCGTCCAGTTCTTCATCCGGGGCGACACGGTCGTCGTCACTCGAATGGGTCATCGCGACGGGTTTTATGACAAATGAGGCGAAAATGGCACTGGGGACTCTGACCATCGGCGGAAAGCGATTCGTCGTTCTTCCCGAAAAGGAATACGAGCGAATCGTCGGAATAGCGGTCGGCGAGGCCGGATTGCCCCCGCTGCCGGAACCGGACGCGGACGGAAATGTTCCGGCAATCGCCTATGCCCGTATTTCGCTCGCGCGGAAGCTGATCGCGGCGCGCCGGCGGGCCGGATGGTCGCAGGCTGAACTTGCCCGCCGGGGCGGCGTGCGCACGGAGACCGTCAACCGCATCGAGCTCGGAAAGAACACTCCTGATGAAAAAACCTTCGCGAAGCTCGGCAAGGCGTTGAAAGACGCCGGCGTCAGTATCTGATTGAGGCGCTCTGCCTTCGACGCCGCAACCCACAATCCCACGAGCTTGCGCGAGGTGCGTAAGATGATATCTTACCAGTCATGACCACCAAGGTTTCCAGCAAAGGTCAAATCGTCCTTCCGGCTGAGATTCGCTAGGAGGACGGCATTAAGGCCGGGCAGGAATTCGACGTGGAGCGCATCGGCCGCGGGGAGTATCGATTGATTCGTCGCCAGCCTCCGCACAATGAAGGATTGGTTGACTGGCTGCTTGCGTGCCCGGAAAAGGGCTACTTCGTGCCGATCGAATCCGAATCGACCGACACGTTGTGATCTACCTTGTTGACGCCAACGTCCTGAGTGAGCCGACTAAGCCCTCGCCACAGGGGAAGGTCGTTGAGTGGCTGCGTGAACACGATTGCCCGCGGGGATTCACTGGTTCCGGGAAAACGTCCCGCTACTGATGGGCTGACGTCGCGGCTATCTTCCTCTCAATATCATCGAACTCAATGCAATACATTGCCCAATGCTGAACGATGTAGAACCCCGAGTGGGCGGCTTGAACGAATAGATACCACTTGCCATTGATCTGATAGATTGCCGGCGTCGCCACATGGAACTCAGTGGTGTCGGAGTAGCCCGGCCATGTTGTTTGATCGATCAACGTGGTTGGAAGCTTCTTCCAGCCTGACGTGAGCTTGCCGCTGATCGCAACATCGGCTCCCCATCGCTGTCCGCCATTATAACCTTCCAGCAGCATGACGTAGAGTTTGCCGATCCGATAAACCTGGTGCCATTCGAAATACTGCGCTTCGGGGGCGGCAGTCAGGAGGTCGGGACCGGGCTCCTTCTTCCAATGCTTGCCGTCCGCCGAGGTGGCGAGCCTGATGCCCGGGAGCGTTTTGGTTGGCGTCCGATACGAATAGAAGGAATACCACGATCCATTTTCCCGAAAGATCGCGCCCTGCGAAACAAATGTCTCATCGGCGCGCCCTTGCCCTCCCGGGAAGAGAATCGGGTTCTGCGCGTACCTCTTGATATGTGCCGCCGTCACTTCGCTGTAGCCGTCATTACCCGCGGGGCATATTGCCAGCCCTATCGCGTCGGCGTGTGTCGTGGCGCTATGGCCGGTGTAGTAGATCCAGTATTCATCTGTGGTCTCGTGATAGATGGCCGCATCAAGACGAACCGATTCGGATTCGAAGGTGATGCCTGGATCAGGCCGAAAGATTGGGTTGTCGGGATCTTCGTGCCAGGTGTACGGATCGGAAACGTCGGCCCATGCCTTGCCAATCGAGCCATTGCCGCCCATGGCTTGAGTCGTCGCGCCGCCATAGAACATGATTAGCTTGTGAGGATCCTTGGCGTTGGGGAGGATGCATGGTTCCTGCACCTGGTTCTCTTTCCAACCGCCGCCGCCATAATTGATCACCCGCTCTGGAGGTCTGCGAACAATATCGTCCTTGCCGAATCCAAAAGAGGAAACGATCGCCACGACAAGCAGGACTAAGACGGTACGGAGCATGATTGAAGGCCACTATGTTGGTTCTTTCTGTTTTTGCAACGGGGAGAAACGGGGCGAACCCATTCACGGAACGATGTGAGCCCTTACCCGAGCCCTGGCGTCAGCTTTTCTGGAAGCGACAGCGTCGGCTGCTCCATCGACGCAACCGGATAGGAGCAGTAATCGGCGGCATGGAAGCCGCTCGGGCGACCGTTGCCGCTGAGGCCGACGCCCCCGAAAGGGAGGCTGCCGCTGGCGCCGGTGGTGGGGCGGTTCCAATTCACCACGCCCGCGCGGATTTGTCGGAAGAACTGGTCGTATAGCTCCCGGCGATCGCTCAGCAGGCCGGCGGCAAGGCCGAAGGCGGTGTTGTTCGCTTCAGCAATCGCGGCGGGAAAGTCGGGTACGCGAATGATCTGAAGCAGCGGGCCGAAGACTTCGGCGTCGGGGCGAGATCGGATATTCGTCACGTCGATCAGGCCGGGGGAGAGCAGCGCGCCGGAAGAGCCGAGCCGGCGCATTTCGAGCATCGTTCGGCCGCCTTCGGCTTGCATTGCCGATTGGGCCGCCAGCAACGCGTTGGCCGCGGCGGTGGAAATAACCGGGCCCATGAACGGTTCGGGATCGTCGGTATATCTACCAACGCGCACGCGAGCCGCAACCTCGGCAAGGCGATCGATAAAGGCATCTCCCGCTTTCCCGGCCGGCACAATCAATCGGCGGGCGCAGGTGCAGCGCTGGCCGGCGGTCAGGAACGCGGATTGAATCGTCACGTACGCCGCGGCATCCACATCGGCTGCTTCGTGGACGATCAATGGATTGTTCCCGCCCATCTCCAGCGCCAGGATCTTCTCAGGGTGATCCGCAAGCGCACGGCTGAGGATTCGTCCGACGGTTGCGCTGCCGGTGAAAAACAGACCGTCGATGCCGGGATGACTGGCCAGGGTCGCACCGGTCTCGCGGCCGCCTTGGAGCACGTTCAAAACGCCCGCGGGAAGGCCCGCTTTCTCCCAGAATTCCAGGGTTTTTTGCGCGACCCAGGGCGTCAGCTCGCTGGGCTTGAATACGACCGTATTGCCCGCCAGCAGCGCGGGGACGATATGCCCATTAGGCAGATGACCCGGAAAATTGAACGGCCCGAAGACGGCCACGATTCCGTGCGGCTTGAACCGCGTCGCCGCGATCACGCCGCCGCTCTCGCGCTCGGTTGGCCGGCGACGCTCGTTGGCTGCGTCGATCGAGAGCGGCACTTTGCCGACCATCGAATCGACCTCGGTCAGCGATTCCCATCGCGGCTTGCCGGTTTCTTTTGAGATGATTTCAGCGAGTTCCGTGCGATGGGATTTGAGTTGCTCGGCAAAGCGCACGAGAAAAGCGGCGCGCCCCTCGTGGCCAAGATCGCACCAACCCGGCAGCGCGTTTCGAGCGGCAGTCATCGCGGCATCGATCTGCGGAGCCGCGGCCGCGGTCCCTTCCCACACGATTTGATCGGTCGCGGGATCGTGCGATGTCATGACCGCGCCCGTTCCCGCGATCCAGCGTCCATCAATGTACAGAGACTTGCCGGCCATCGGCGGCCTCCTGCTTGACCGGGTTCTGGCGGGGCGAGACGAAGCGCACCGAGTCGCCGACGCGAGCACCCAAGGCCATCGCCTGCTGAATCCCGATGCGCACTGTGCCGTCCGGCAGCAATTCGAGCGGGCCGAGACAGGCGCGAAAGTTTTGCCGGGCGTTGCAGATCAACTGCAATTCCGAACTCATCGGCTGATCCACCACTTCCGAGATCCTCGCCAGAATACTGGCGCGGACGCTGCGGATGTCCGCCAGCGCGCAGCGCACCACCGGGCCGCCGTCGAAGATGTCCACCCGGCCGCTCTTGCGGAAGCCCTCGTCCTCCAGCATCCGCATTGCCGGCTCGGTTTGCTCATGAACCTTTCCGACCACCGCCTGCGCTTCCGGCGGAAGCAGAGGAATGTAGATCGGGTGCTTGGGCATCAGGTCCGCGATGAACCGCTTGTTCACCATGCTCAGGTAGTCGGCGGTCGGGTAATCGATGTCGAAGAAGTGCCGCCCGAGTGCATCCCAGAACGGAGAGCGACCCTGATCGTCCACCACCCCGCGCATCTCGGCGATCACTTCGGGATCGAAGTATTCGGGGAACTGCGCCATGAACAAAAACCGGCTCAGCGACAGCAGCCGGCCCGCGCCGCTTCGTCGATATTGGGGAGAGAGAAACAAACTGCCCACCTCGCACGGCCCATCATGCTCCTTGTCCAAATGTAGCACGCGGATCTCGCTGCGCACATTCAGCATCTTCGACTCATGAACGGTCGTCTCGATGCGATAGGCGTAGAACGGATCGAACCCGCCCACCTTGGCGACGATGCCGGAGGTGCCGACGATGCGCCCCGTGGTCAAGTCTTCCAGCACGAACAGGTAGGTTTCGCCGCGGGGGCGGTCGTCGTCGATCAGCTTTTCGAACCCGCGGAGCGACGCCTTGATCCGCCGGGCCAATAGTTTGGAATCGCGCGGGAGGGTGGTCAGGCCGTAGCCGGTATGCGCGCTGAGCGACTCGAGTTGTTCGAGGTCTTGCAGCACGATGGGACGCATCACCAGCATGGGCCGATTCCTGTTCTTCGCCGAGTCCCTCTTCCGGGTACGATCTGCAACCCCCCGGCTACTGATCGCGCGATAATTCAGCTCGCCGTTCGCCCCTCTTGTCCCCTCTCCCTCCGGGAGAGGGTTAGGGTGAGGGGGTATTGAGAGCGCCTCACCTTGCTCATCAACCCGACCCCGGCTTCCCCTCACCCCAGCCCTCTCCCGGAGGGAGAGGGAGAAGAGAGGGCACCTGATCGGGCTGTCGCGCCATAATAATTATAGCGCGACGTTCGCCCTTACCTTTGTCGGCCAGCCAGCCCATTCGGGGAATGAAAACTGTCCCTCAAGCAATTTGCCCGGCGACCTGCTTGCGTTATCGGGCGTACAATTCCGGGGATTGTGTCGGGCGGCCCGTCGGGGTAAGAGTAGCGACCCCGGCAGTGCCTCGGCCGCCGGTTCAGGAGCAATCATGCAAGTGCAGGCTTCGGTCGAACAGCTCAGTGAACTGGACATGGCGTCCCCCGCCGAACTGTCTCGCGTCCGCGGCAATCCCATTCCCCCGGACTACCGGCAGGGTGAGGAATGCAAGACCCTCTTCGACCGAATCGAGGCGTTCGTCAGCCGGCTC